>Ga0207734_100168_pt1 | contig 44860 bp, 38 predicted proteins | sample TtanPargueraPR_5_FD_187744 | JGI IMG/M metagenome (GOLD analysis project Ga0207734, IMG submission 187744) | Aerobic enrichment media microbial communities from Bioluminiscent Bay, La Parguera, Puerto Rico - Tt and P1 (3) (SPAdes) | ecosystem: Environmental > Aquatic > Marine > Unclassified ... | reverse complement strand
GGCGGCAAAAGCTGAAGTTGCCCGAGCGGAACGGGAACTCAAAGCATTCGAGCAAGAGATTGATAGCCGGAGAAGCCGTGTTGCGAAGAAAGAACAGTATATCCGTGACCTGGAGGCCGCGAACGATGCGGCGAACAAGATTGATCAGGCAGAAATTAACAGTAACAGATCCAGTCGTTTATATCGGGTGTTGAATAAGCCAGCTTTTCCGGTATTTGTTGGTTTGATTGAGGTATTTAACTCAGCGAGCGTTTGGAGTGCTGAAGCTTATGACGCAAGGGTTAAAGGTGAGCGTCGTGCGGATTTTCGTATCGCCACTGCTGGTTTTGACTTGTTTGTTGCGGGCATGGCAATTAGTGAACGGTGGGTGCTCGGCCCAACCAGGGTTCTTTCATTACAGTTGCCGGGTCAAGCCGGAAAAATTTGGGCTCGCCGTTTCGGAGCTCCACTAACGATGAGAAGCGGTCTTGGCGCTGCAGCAGGTTTTTTGATGGCGATAGACTCCGGATGGGATGCCTATTATGAGTTTCGGATGGGTAACAAGGCGGCGTCTTTCGGTTATGGGCTGCTGGCCGGTAGTGGTGTCGCCTTCGGATTTGCCAGTCTTGCTGGTAAATCAGGGCTATTGCTGGTACTTGGACCGAAAGGCTGGTTAGCTTTCGGCGTTGTATTAGCTGTTGCTGGTTTGGCAACGGTATTTGCATTCAGCGACGAACCGCTCGACATCTGGATGCGGCATGGGCCTTTTGGGCGACTGGCAGAGAAACCCTTCTTGAAAAGACCGGGTGAAGCCTACTATCGCCTGATCAGCCAGTTAATGGGCGTCACGGTCAGACTTGAATACAATCCCTTGCGACGAATGGCGCGAGATGGAGTTCTGGAGGGCTATAGCGATGATCAGATCGCCGCTTTGTCGATGGCTGGTGAGCGTCTTGTGATTGAGAGCGCTATTCCTGAATTGCTCAGTTCTGGCGGGGGTGTCACTGTTTTGCCGAAGCTTCAGCTCAACGAAACGATTGCTGTCGCTAAAGGTAGATCGGGTCACGTTCAGAATAACCGAATAGAAGGGGCTGATCTGGAGCCTTATGTGCTAATGACAGAGGAGTCTGGTACGGGTTTGCATATTTATCTGAATGCACCTGAGAGCGCGAGACGCAAGTTAGAGACTGCAGTCTGGCAGAGCGATACGTGGGAAACGCGAACGTATAGATGGAAGGCCAAAGTCCAGATTCAGGCGAGGCAATCGCTCGAATCCATGTTGATGGTCTTCCCGGCGCCTCCACCGCAAGACCCTCTCGTGTTTAGTAAATCGGACGAGCGTCATACCCAACCTGACTTTAGCAGTGAAGACCAGCCATTTTGGTACAGTCAAAGAGTTCAAGAAAATGTCGATTGATGTTTCTCCACATGGTAGCTCGAGTGATTATTATGGATCGCATAGCTACCGTTCTGACTCGATTCCCGAGCAAAGCAATCAAACTCAGGAATTGAACCGAACCGGATTAGATCGCTCAGCCAGCTTACGATTACCGTGGGGTAATACCCGTGAAGTGATGCCGCCCACCTTCATGTCAAGAAACCCACCCAAGAAGTTGCGGCGACTGGAGAAAAAAGAGGATCTGGCAGAGAAGTACGGTCTTCACGTTGAGAGTAATCATGAATGCTTCCGGCATGCACCATTGGCTCTCCAGGCTCGATTAGTAAGTATAATTAGTGTTACAGGTGCGTTGTGGGCCTACATTGTTTCTCCCGGATATTTGATAACACTGATTTTGATGTCGCCGTTGTTTACGTCCATTAGTAGAAACTATTCCGAGTACATACAAAGTCTTGGTTTATTCGAATTTATCATGCTTGGAGGCGGCTGGATTCTCATTTTGATGGCCAAACTGGCGTTACGCCTCTTCCCGAAATGGCTTTTACGGAATGGCCGAGGCCCTGAATGGGAATTCAACCGTCGCACCGGCATGATCAAGGTTTGGCAATACCCGAAAAAGTTTCCTTTTCTCCCCAGAAAGCCGCCGGTAGTGGTTGAAAAGCCCTTCTACGAATTCGATGCCTGGTGCTGCGCGAGGGTGGATCGCTTTGGCACTTTGTTTGACCTGGTGCTCTCCCACCGTTACAGCAAACTGGATGTTACCGTTGGCGATATTCTCGGCGCCCACGGCAGTCCCACCATGTGTTACGCCTACTGGGATTTCATTCAGAACTACATGGATGTCACAAAGCCGTTGCCGGAGCTGCCCATGCTGGAGCAGTATCGACACCTTGACCCGACCACCGCAAAGCACGACCAGGCGACGGGCCGTCCGTCACGTTACTGGCGGGATATGGATGATAAAACCTTCAAGCAGAAAGTGGACGACATGTTTACCGATGTCTCCATCATCGATACCACACGCAGGCCAGACCTGATGGCGGAAAAGCTGAGTTATGCGTCCTGAACGAGCAGGAAGCCCTCCCGGCCAATCTTGGGGTTGCTTGAAAACATGCGCTTCCCACAATGCTTGTGGGGTGAGGTCGACAGTTTTGTCTTGTTACTGATTGCAGAAAGACCAATAAATATACGGTTAATGGAATGACCAATCTGCACAACACCGACGATACTTTGTCATCTCATCCATCGGCTGAATCCACTTGGGAAGCCGGTGTGCGCTGCACAACCAAGGACGGTCGGTTACTAGTTCTGAGTCCAGAGCCGGTGATGACAGGGGAACGGGCGGTAGACGTCAACGCATGGATTCGGCGAAAGACCAATGGCTGGCTGGATTTGCAGGGCGGAAACCTGCTGTTTGGTGTCGAGTTTGCGTTGATGTTCTTGAGCTTGAGCGTGTTATCCATTGGTTTCTTGGGTTTTGGTCTGATGTTTGCGCTAGGTCCCGACTCACTGGGCCGTTGGGATTGGGAGTCGCCACTTATAATGCTGGTTGGAAACCTCCTGATTTCTCTACCCTGGGGCTTGTACATGCATTTCCTGGGCATTAAGGCAGTAAAAGAATCGCCGCCCGTTAGACTGAACCGACAACGCCGGGAGGTTGCCATACCACGTTTGACCGGACGAGAAGTCTACAAGCCGCTTTTTTGGAGTATAAATACGGGCTTGATCGCGTACATTGTGGTAATTCTCACCATCGGTTTTCTATTTTCTGCTGTAACTCAGGAAAACGCGTCTGATGAATATCGGAGCATGTTGGTAACTTGGGGGCTGAGTATTTTAGGCGTGGAGACTCTCCTGATCGGCACCTATTTCTTCTTCGCCCTCCGCCTGAAGAAAAAACACGACCCCAAAATCGTCTACGAAATTTACCCGTGGGAGAAACTGGTCGCCTACATCGAAACCCGCCAGGACATCGGCCCCAGCCTGATGGCTACCCACACGGTTCTCACCCTGGCGATTCCGAAACCAGACGACCCGGAATCGGCCCTGGCTGCTGCCAGCATCAACGTCGGTCATGAAACCTCCGGCCTGGCCCAATGGGAGTGTATTCGCCAGTTTATGGAAAACGGTCCCGAGGCTTGCCCGGATCCGAAAGAGGACGAAACCCTGGCCCACTACAAAGCCAAGTGCAGACAAGCCCGCAAAGAGATGTCCTTGTTGCCCTGGCTGGGCAAGAAAGTGGGCGACTGGTTCTTCCAGCGATACCTGGCCCATATCATCACCGAACGCCGCATCAAGACCCTGGCCCTGAAGAGCCTGCCCGAGGAGCTGAAAGCCTGGTCCGCGCCTTTGCCAAAAGAGCAATGGGCCAAGCCATCCGAGGCACTACAGCGTCTGAATCAGCAACTCACTCGTGCTTACGAGCGTGGCCTGAAGTTTACCCAGATGGGACCAGTGTCTGAATGGCAGGCGGGGCGCGAGGGAAAACAGCCACTAAAGCGAAGGACAGGTCGTTTCCAAGCCTGATTGTCTTATTGATTAATGGGCTGCTGTCGGATGCGGGAACCGATTGTTATCAGATGAAGGCGGCGCGCTGACTGAAACTGTCAAGCACTTACCTGGTTAATGGATTGACCAACATGCATTCGACGTATACCAAGCTTCCCGTTGTTAGACATGAGGTGTACCGGAAAGACCGGGCATTAATGTACCAAACGGCTGGACTGCTGTTCGCTACGATCTGCGGTCTCGCCTACTGGTTTTACCTGGATACCTCATCAGTCGTACCGGCAATCATCTTTATTATCTTCACGAGCTTTGTTTTTTGGGGGTATCTGCGGCTGGATTTCGGAAACATCAATCACATGGTTGAAGTGACTCCTCAATTCTTGCGAGTCGATGACTGCCCGTTAGAGGAAATCGCCTGGCGGGATATTGCTCAACTTAAACTGGAAAAGCGTTCCAGTTCACAGGGCGCGCGATCTGCGCTACTGATTATCTATTTGAAGAACGGACACAAGTACCGTCTCCCGAAGCCTGGCAGATTCATATCGAAACAGCGCAGGGATGGTGGCATTGTTGCCACCAACCTTTACAACTACGAGGGCGATTACAACGAGATTTTTGAGCAACTTTGCGTGGCGAAAGAGGGCGGGCAATTTGTTCGGTGGCCATCGGATCAGGTCGGGTCAATTGGTCAGGGGGATCCGTCAATCGATACATGTTCAGTCTTGGTAAACAAGCAGGCTTGATATTTTGAATTGCGGAGCGGATTCAACAAACAATTCGGATCAATACTATGGACCTGCAGCCTATCGTCCGCAGTCGATTCCTGACCAGCCCGTTCAGCAACAGAATTCGAATCACTCGACGCCGGGGCGCTCGACCTCTTTCCGCCTGCCTTGGGGAGGCACGCACGATGTGATTCCACCCTTAGTGATGGAGCGCATGCCATCAAAAGCGCTTCGACACATCGAAAAAGATGGAAATCTACTTCGTGCTAGGGGTTTTCAGGGTGAGTTCAATCACGAGTGCATTCGCTTTGCACGACTGGCCTGGCGGTCAAGGGTTATCAACATGCTTGAGGTAGGCGGCAAAATGGTAGCTGTCATATTGACGCCATTTATTTTGATTACCTATTTGATGTTCGTGTATCTGCTTGCTCCCGCGGAGACTTGGTTTTCGGTTCTGCAGGGATTTCTGCCAGCGATATTTTGGGCTATTGGTTTTCCGGCTTCAGCGTGGCTTTGTGCAAGAGTGATCTTTAAGCTTTTCCCAGGATGGTGCGTCAAGAATGGCAAGGGGCCGGAGTGGGAGCTTAATCGGCGAACTGGAATGGTTACTCAGTGGCACTACTCTCGAAAGTTGCCATTTAGAAAACAGATTGCTCCTCAAATCATACAGGCTCCATTTTATGAGTTTGACGGATGGGTTCTGGCTGGAGCTGATCGTTTTGGTCCACGATTCGACTTCGTTTTGTGCCATCGCTATCAAAAGCTGATAGTGCGCATCGGTGACGACTTACTGAGTTGGCACCGCTTTCCGGATATGTGTTACGCGTTCTGGGATTTTATTCAGAACTACATGGATGTGACACGACCTTTGCCTGATATTCCGGCCTTAGAGGCTTATCGTCATCTTGATCCTGTTACGGCGGATCATGACCGAAGAAATAAGAGATCAGCTAGGTATTGGAGGGACATGGACGATAGGACATTTGACCAAAAAGTGCGTCAGATGTTCAGTGATATCAAACGCATTAACATCGAGAAGCGCCCAAACCTGATGGCCAAGAAGGTGCGCTATGCGCACATGACGCCGGAAGATATGTTGGCCTATGGCCGTGGTTCACGACAATCTCGTCAGCGTCGAGCAAAATCCGGATTGAAGAAAGAGCCCATTCGGAGTGTTCCTTCAGATTAGTAAGTGGCGGTTTCCGAGCCTGGGCATCCTTTTGCGAAGGAAGAGTTATATGGACATGAGCCTACACTCAGCTCGGGATGGATTTAATGTCACTCAAGCTGGATTCGATGGCAGCAGCAAATTTGCTCATTCCACCTGGCCGAGTTGTTACGGCTCCCATGCTTATCACTCTGGTGTCGTCCTTGAACAAAGTAATCAGGCCAAGGAACTGAATAGAACTGGGCTGGACCGTTCCGCCAGTTTTCTCGGCACGCCCCTTTAGCTTCGCTCATTGGGTAGAGCGGGGAGCGAAAAAGTTGCCACCAAGCAAGGGGCCATCCGTCATGTCGATTACTGTTTCGATGACAGTCATACCCTTCATTTTATGGTAGCTGAGTCACAACTTCCTGAAATGAATCCGGATAAAAGCCAGAATGAGTACGCGGTTACGGATTACAAAGTAAAGAGTTTGGAGTTGAGCTTTCAGGTCAACGTCTGGGATCGCCACAAGCAAGCTTACGATACCCGACAAATCACTGAGCAGCTCACCGATTTGGAAATTAAGCGATATGCAAGCCGCTAACGAAGCAACAATGAGTTACGCACCGGGCGCCTTTCAGCGGGATGCCATTCCTGATCAGGCCCCTCTTAAGGATATCAGCGGATTTGCTAAGTCTCTTGAGGCTGGGGATTTCATAGAGCGTCTGCCGTGGGGGGATTATGCTGGTCTCAATATACATGTCCGACCCCAGTATGTGAAAAACTACAAAGAAAATCTCGAGTCGGGTGGGTTTGGCTGGGTGGGGCCTAAATGGACGCATCGACAGCAGCCTTCTGATTTTGTCAAAGGCCGTTGGCAATTGTTATTGATGCTTGCTGGTGGTTTAGCAGACTACGGAGTAATGAAAGTATTCTTCGTTGCCTTCGCTTTTGCTGAAATTGTTGCCTATTTGAAGTTTGGAGAGTTTTCGTTTGTTTTTCTGGCATTGGTCTGTCTCCACTTATTTTTTCGCTACCCTTTCACCTGGTTTCTGGAACGCAATCCCGGAGCCATTGTTAAGGATCTGGGCTGTGGCTTTTTCCGCCCCTCCGGCATGGTGAAGTTTCGAACCTGGCGCGAGGAAACCTTTGAAGCACCGTTTATTGAGTTTGATCCCTACATCTCATTTCATGTGAATCCGAAGGGCCCCGTCAGCTACAAGCTGCTTCTGCGCCATCGCTATACCGGTTGGCAAACGACCGTTGCGCAGGTGGCGGATGTCCACAAAGTGGAGTTGTACGCACACTGGGATGAACTGCAGCGGTATATGGACGTGAGCCAGCCCTTACCTGATGTTCCGGCACTGGAGAAGTACCGCCACCTGGATCCCACGACCGCCGAGTACGATGCGGCAGGCAACCGGGGAAGGCCAGCGGACTACTGGGCGACTCTGGATTTGACGTGGTGGGAAAGCGAAGGCTATCCGGCCCACTTGAAGGCTATTAAGGAATTTCCATGGTCGACGCTGGAGGATCGGATGGAAAAAAGCGTTCCGAATCTTGCGGAGGCGGCCATGGTTTAATACAGGCGATACTAAGACAGAAGAGAACTGTCTGGGATCCTGACGAACTGTTGGAATCAGGCGATTGTGGTTAAAAGAATGGTGGAGGCCGGAGTTGCCTTGGAGTTGCACCTAATCGATGTGGAGCTAGGGACGGCTGAAGGTTTTTATCTGGCTTTCCGCTGGTTCTTCCAGCGTTACCTGGCTCACATCATCACTGAACGCCGCATCAAGACCCTGGCCCTGAGGAACCTGCCAGAGGAACTGAAAGCCTGGTCCGTGCCTTTGCCAAAAGAGCAATGGGCCAAACCGTCTGAGGCTCTGCAGAGCCTGAATCAACAACTCGCCCGCGCTTACAATCGTGGCCTGAAGTGTACCCAGATGGGGCCAGTGTCTGAATGGCAGGCGGGTCGTCAGGAGAAGCAACAACAGAAGCGAGGAAGAGGTCGTTTCCGGGCCTGAACACCATTTTGAGCAAGAAGAATCATATGGATATGAGCCCACACGCACCCCTGGATGGGGTTAATGTCTCTGAAGCCGGATTCAAAGGCCGCAGTAAACTCGCGGGTTCTACGTGGCAGAGTTATTACGGTTCTTATGCTTATCGCCCTGACGCGATTCCCGAGCAAAGCAATCAAACTCAGGAACTAAACCGAACCGGATTAGATCGCTCAGCCAGCTTACGTTTACCGTGGGGTAATACCCGGGAAGTAATGCCGCCCACCTTCATGTCAAGAAACCCGCCCAAGAAGTTGCGGCGACTGGAGAAAAAAGAGGATCTAGCAGCGAAGTACGTACTTCACGTTGAGAATAATCATGAGTGCTTCCGGTATGCACCATTGGCTTTTCAGGCGCGCTTTTTCGACATGATAAGTATTGCGGGTAAGATTTGGGCATATATCGTTTCTCCATTCGCTTTTTTTATGTTGGTCTTAATAACCTTGTTTGGTGAACGTGAAAGGAACTGGTTAGATTACTCTCTGGACCAAGCGCTGCCCTATTTGATTTTTCTTGGAGGCGGCTGGATTCTCATTTTGATCGCAGATCTGGCCTTCCGTCTCTTCCCGAAATGGCTTTTACGGAATGGCCGAGGCCCCGAATGGGAATTCAACCGTCGAACCGGCATGATCAAGGTCTGGCAATACCCGAAAAAGTTTCCTTTTCTCCCCAGAAAGCCTCCGGTGGTGGTTGAAAAACCTTTCTACGAATTTGATGCCTGGTGCTGCGCGAGGGTGGACCGTTTCGGTAGTGTGTTTGATCTGGTGCTCTCTCACCGATACAGCAAACTGGACGTTACCGTTGGCGATCTTCTCGGCGCCCATGGCAGCCCAACCATGTGTTACGCCTACTGGGATTTCATCCAGAATTACATGGACATCACCAGGCCGCTGCCGGAGCTGCCCTTGCTGGAGCAGTATCGACACCTTGACCCGACCACCGCAAAGCATGATCAGGCAACGGGCCGTCCGGCGCGTTACTGGCGGGATATGGATGACAAAACCTTCAAGCAGAAAGTGGACGATATGTTTACCGATGTCTCCATCATCGATACAACACGCAGGCCCGACCTGATGGCGGAAAAGTTGAGTTATGTGTCCTGACTTGTGAACTGGGGGCTTCCATTGCCAACCAGGTAGGACGGCTCTTGTGACTACCCGGTCAAAGTTCCCAAACACATCATCGGGTAGACTACTCCTTCGAAAGTTGTCCAAAGCATTATTCGAAAAGGAATTCAGTTATGACACGCAAGCTTCTCATCTCTTTATTTCTGCTATCCCTTGGTCCGTTTTCTCACGCTGCCGTCTACCAGTGGACAGATGCCAACGGTCAGACCCATTTCGGCGATCGCCCCCCGGCGAAGGCCAGTTCCAAGGAAGTGCGCGTCAATGCAGCGCCGGCCCAGGCTGATGCCACAGCCCGTGACCGGCAGCAGAAAATGACGGAGTTCCTGGATCAGCAACAGAAGGAGCGGGAGGAGCGTCAGGCCAAAGAAGCGAAAGCCCGGCAACAGGCCGAAAAGCAGGAGGAGCTATGCAGGAATCTCCAGGCCCGTCTCAAGCACCTGGAGAGTGTTTCGACCTTCTACGATATCAATGAGAAGGGTGAGCGGGAGTACGTGTCTGAGGAAGAAAATCAGCAGATTCGGGACCGTTTCCGCGCCAAGGTTAAAGAAACCTGCGGCGAGTAGGTACCTATTGCGATTAACCGGCAAGGCTACCGGTTAATCGCAGCCTCCGGCTGATTCAGCATCGCAATCAGCGGATTCTTCCGCAGCACATAATCCCGCAACAGGTAGCCCAGAAGTAACCCCAAGCCAAAGCCACCCAGATGCGCGGCCCACGCCACACCGCCCTGGGCGGTGAACATCCCGAACAGGTTTATCAGGCTCCAGATCAGGAAGTACCAGTGAGGTGCGAGTTTCTTCTGGTAAACAATGATCATGAAGGTAAGACTGGCGTGCCGGAACCACATCAGGTAGAGACCGAACAGGGCAGCGATGGAGCCACTGGCCCCGACCAGCAGCAGGGGCCCCTGGCTGGCATCGAACAACAGCAGTTCCGCAAGGGCCGCCATAATGCCGGCAAACAGGTAGAGTGCCAGGAAGGCACCATGCCCCAGCGCATCTTCCAGGTTGTCGCCGATGATCCACAGAAAGTACATGTTCCCGACCAGGTGCATCAGGCCACCGTGCACAAACTGATAGCTCAGCAACTGAAGCACAAAATGTGACGGGCTTTGGGTGTCGGAGTTCAGTCCCAGGTTTACGAAGATCCACTCATTAGCCTCAGCGGACAGCGCTCCAACACCAAACACCAGGGCACAGAGGAACACCAGGGTTCGGGTAACCCAGGGGGTGCGGTGGGGTTTTACGTTGTATTCCACCGGCATGGCGGTCAGGAACTGGAACAGCCAGGATTTCCAGCTCACCTTCTGGTTCAGGTCTTTAAGGGCCTGCTTCAGTTGCGGCGACTGCATTACCTGATCGACTTCGTGTTTGTCGAGCCAGACACCGTCACAGCCGGGGCAGCAGTCAATTTCCGTAGTGTAGTGAGCCAGCAATTGGTAGTGGGTCATGGGCACGCGACACCGCCGGCAAAGCCGGTCGCTGGTGCGAAGCGCGGGGCCGAGGTGCTGCTCGTGATCGTACTCGTCTACGCCGTCATGATGCTCGGCAATCGCCTGATTTAATGCGCCATCTTCAAACCATAGCCCGTGGCACAGGCGGCAGTCGAATATGGAGGGATGGCTGGAGGAGTCCAGGCTTGCGGTATTGCAGGCCGGGCACTGTCGATAGCGGTTTCTGGGCATGACGTCCTTTTCCTGGTATAGCGGTTTCTGAAGCGCCTGGCGATTACTGATCCGAGGCAGTCAGATACTGCCTGGCAAATCCCTGCAACTCCTCCGCCACGCGCTGGCGAATAGCGGCACGATCCTGCGGATCCAGTTCGTACTTGCTTGCCAGCAGTTCGAAGTCCTCGTCTTTGAGGGTTACCGTCAGCCGCGGGCGGGCACGGCCTTTACGGTAGGGCAGGTGGAGCACCTTGCGCACCATGTCGGCGGTCGTCATATCCTGCATGGCCGCCGACACGCGAAACGCGCGCTGGATATCGTTGGACAGGTCGAAGGCCATCTGTACCGCCTGAACGGCCTGTTCTTCTCGGGACCAGTCCTGTTTCTTCGCCATGGGGTTGCCTGTGAGAGCGCCTTCGAGGTGCTTGAGTGAGCGCCCCGATTTCGGGGCGCTCAGGGTTTACGGGGTTGCGTTGCCGCCCTTGAGGCGTGCCAACACATCGTTGACGGCATCCTGTTCGCCATCAATGCCGGCGGCTTTCAGTTTTTCGTCCAGATCTGCGCCGGTCAGCTCTTTTTCCAGGGTGGCGCTGGCGGTCTGGCGGTCTTCTTCCCGGGCCTGGCGCTCGCGAATCCGCTCCAATGTCTCTTTCGCGGTGCTCAGGGAGGACTGCTGGCTGTTGATGTTGGTGTCAATCTGCGCGGTGGTGCGTAGCACCCGCTCGTTGGTCTTCACTACGTGCAGTTCCCGGCGGTAGTCGGCCAGCTGTTTCTCGGCTTTCTGAACTCGCTCTTTCAGGCCCACAATGCGCTGTTGCAGCAGTTCCCGGGTTTGGGTCAGCTCCGAGGCGCGGCGCTCATGGCCAACAATTCGCTCGGCCACTTCTCGGGCCAGATCTTCCTGGCCAGCCGCGATGGCTTTGCGGGCATCGTCTTCACGCTTGGCGGCGCTGTCCTGCTCGGTACGGATCTGTCGGGCCAGGGAGGCCGCTTCGGCCATCAGTGACGCCAGCTCCTGCTTGGCCTGTTTCAGCTCATGCTCGGAATCGCGCAGTTCCTGTTCCAGAATCCGGTTGCCCTGGCCGTCGACAACGGCTTCACCCAGTTCGTTCACACCCCCGCGCATGGCGGTCAGGATTTTTTTAAGTACGGTTCTCATGTCTCAGCCCTCACTCAAGCCAGGTAGTCTTCAAAAGTCTGTAACAGGTCGATGGCATTCTCGGCGAGGGTTACCAGTTCCTGCATGATCTCGCTGGTGCCGGACGTGGGGCTCAGTGCGCCATAGACCACATAGTGCTGGCCGGTTTTGCCAAGAGAGCTTAAGGGCATGGGAACACTGATGCGCAACATGTTTTCATGCAGCTCGTTCAGACGTTCCGGGGCCAGTTCCTGTTCGTCGAAAAGGTACGCAAGGCACAGAATCTGGGTGTCGGTTACGGTAATATACACCGGTGTTTCTTCGGCGCCGGACACGATCACCTGCAGCACCGGTTCTTCGCCGGCAATGGGCATGACATCGAAGGTTCGGCCAGCATGGGTGGCGTCACCCAGGGCCAGGGTGAGAGATTGGGTATCCACGAATAGCTCCTTCCTGTGGCGTTGAATCGGTTCGGCCGATCCGGACGAACCTTGTCCTGTCGCTTGACATTTTATGTCAATAATCCGAGTCTATACCTCGCAATTAAACATTTGCAAGAAATAGTTTGTTTACGTTATAAACAACTCGTCAGTCTGACACAGACTGTCGCCCAGTGGATTTACCAGAACGGATGTCTGGTCGCGTATGGATACATTCTTTGCAATTGCCTTCTCCTTCCCCACGGTCATTTTTTCCGTATTGCTGTGCGTGGCCATCGTTTACTGGCTGATTTCCCTTGTGGGTCTGGGCGATATCGAGGCCGAGGGCGATATTGATGCCTCCGGCGACTTCTCCGGCCTGATGGTAACCCTGGGGCTCCAGGGTGTCCCGCTGCCACTCGTGCTTACCCTGTTGTTCCTGATTGCCTGGTTGGCGAGCTATTTTGCGGAGCTGTTGCTCGGTGCACTGGTGCCTGATGGTTTCCTGCATGCACTTTTCGGCCTGGCGGTCATCGCCGGCGCTCTGGTGATGAGTGTTCTGGTGACCGCGGTTGTTATCCGCCCACTGCGGCCACTGTTCCGGCGGGCGTATTTACCCCCGCTTCAGAAACGTATTATCGGTACCGCTTGCGTGATTACCTCAGCAACGGTTACGGAAACCAAAGGCCGGGCAGAAGCGATTCTGGACGGTGCCCATCTGGTGCTGCAGGTCCGCAGCCATACGCCTTTGGCGCATCGCGAGCGCGCGGTGCTGATCGAACATATTCCGGACAAGAACGCCTGGTGGGTGGTTCCGGAAGCTGAATTCCTTGCCGGCGAATCGGCCGGTTAATCCCCGCACCTACTCCCTTCAATCAGCGCAGGAGAATGACTAAATGGACTTATCTTGGATGATGCCAGCAATCATGACCGTCGGGGTCCTGGTTCTGCTGATACTGGGCATACTGGCCCTGTTCAAGGCGTTTTACCGCAAGGTGGACCAGGGCCAGGCCCTGATCGTTAACGACCTGTCGCCCACGCCCAAGGTGTATTTCACCGGGGCCATGGTGCTGCCGGTTATCCACCGCGCCGAGACCATGAAAATCTCGGTCATTACCCTGGAGCTTAACCGTACCGGCAAGGAAGGGCTGATCTGTAAGGACAACCTGCGGGCCGACATTACCGTTGCCTTCTACCTGCGGGTGAATGAAACCCAGGAAGACGTTCTGCGCGTGGCCAAATCGGTGGGTGTGGGCCGTGCCTCAGACCGGGATGCCGTGAACGAGTTGTTCAATGCCAAATTCAGTGAAGCGCTGAAGACCGTTGGCAAGAAGCTCGAGTTCATGCAGCTGTTTGAGGAGCGTCAGCGCTTCCGCGATTCCATCGTCGAGACCATCGGGGAAGACCTGAACGGTTACGTGCTGGAAGACGTGGCCATCGACTACCTGGAGCAGACGCCGAAGACCTCGCTGGATCCGAACAACATCCTGGATTCCGAGGGCATCAAGCGGATTACCGAAATTACTGCCCTCCACAACGTGGAAACCAACCGTCTGGAGCGGGACCAGGAGCTGGAAATCCAGCGCAAGAATGTGTCGGCCCGGGAAGCGTCGCTGGAACTGGAACGCAGCCAGGCCGAAGCCGAAGCGCGCCAGCGCCGGGAAATTGAAACCCTGCAGGCCCGTGAGACTTCGGAAACCGAGCAGGTGCGTGAGCAGGAGCGGGCCCGTGCCGAAGCCGCTCGCATCAAGACGGATGAAGAACTGGCGATTGCGGACGAAAACAAGCAACGCCAGATTGAAATGGCCATGAAAGCCCGAGAGCGTGCGGTGCAGATTGAAGAAGTGCGTATTCGCCAGGCCCGGGAGCTCGAGGATGTTAACCGTGAGCGGGCGGTGGAAATCGAGCGCATTGGCATGGAAAAGGCGCTGGAAGAAGAACGCAAGGAAATTGCCGATATCACCAGCCAGCGTATTGCCGTTGAGCGCAACGTGGCGGAAGAGGAAGAGAACATCAAGGATGTTCGCAACCGTTCTGAAGCCGACCGCCTGAAGGTGAAGAAAGTGGTGGCGGCCGAAGCCGAAGCCGAGGAACTGAAGCTGAAAGATGTGAAAGCGGCGGAAGCGGCATTTGAGCGCTCCAAGCTGGAAGCCGAGCAGGTTCGGGTTACCGCCCAGGCGGAAATGGACGCGGCCGAGAAGAAATCGGTGGCTGATGAGAAACTGGCCCGTGGTCGCCAGGCCATGGCGGCTGCCGATGGCCTTGCCGAAGCACAGGTCAAGGAAGCTCAGGCGTCTGCCATCCGGGCCGATGGTCTGGCCCGTGCCGAGGTTAAATCGGTTACCGCCAAGGCCGATGAAGAAGCCGGTATGGCCGAGGTTCGGGTGCTTGAGCAGCGTCTGGAAACCGAAGCCATGGGTGAAGAGAAACTGGGTGTTGCCAAGGCCGATGCCCGCAAGGCCATGGTTCTGGCCGAAGCCGAAGGTGAGCAGCGCATGGGCCACGCCAAAGCCGAAGCCCGCGAAGCCATGGCCAAGGCCGAAGCGGCTGGTCTGGTTGAGAAACTCAAGGCCTACGATGGCATGTCTGAGGAATCCCGTCACTTTGAAGAATTCCGCATGAACCTGGAAGTTCATGAGAAGGAAGTGATGGCCCAGATCGACGCCCAGAAGGCTGGCATGCTGGAAAATGGCCGGGTTATGGCTGCTGCCCTGAAAGACGCCAAGTTCGAAATGATCGGCGGCGACGGCGGCATTTTCGAGAAGTTTGCCCAGGGCCTTGGCTACGGCAAGAGTGTTCAGGGCGTGCTAGACAAGTCCCCCTCGCTGCAGGCGGCGCTCTCGAACATTGCCGGCCGGGTGGCAGGTGAAAAGCCTAACCGCAGTTCCGAGACGGCCTGATAAGGCCGATGGCTCCCGGTACCGGGCCCAAGGTGCCGGGAGTGCTTTCCCCTAACCGCATTCCCCTCTTTGGTTCAGGATGATTTGGTATGTCGACGGATCGCACCGAGCTCGAAAGCATTGTTCAGGAAGGTTCAGCCTTTGAAACCATCAAGCGCCGGCTGAAAGAGCAGGGCGGGCAACTGCGTGAGCAGGTGTCCGGGCTGAACCAGGCCCGCGAAGAGATCTTTGGCAGTGCCGGCATGAACGTGCTGGGCCGGGCCCGGGTGCGAACCGAAAACAACGCCATCGCCCGGGATGTGGTGCGTCTGGGCGACAAGCTGTTGTTCGGTTTCAATCTACAGCTGGGCTTGCGCAAGACGCTGGTGATTGAGGACGTGTTCCGGCTGTACCACCTGAACGACGGCGACAGCGGCTTCGAGATGACCGAAGCGGCCATTGAGGGCTCGTTTCTCAAGGATGAACGCTTCGCCACCGACTTCCGGGAACTCCAGCAGTACTACAACACCGCCACGCTGTCGCAACTGGTGATTCTCAAAGGCATGTTGCTGATGGCGTTTCGCATCGGTGACAAACTCGATGATCTTCGGGTGTTTCGCTGGGAGCTGAAGCCCGATGGTGAGGTCAGCCGCTACATTGATAATCGCGGCGAGCGCGATCTGTCTTTCCCGGAACGTTTCAGTTTTCCCTGGAAAACCGTGGGCCGCGACAGCCAGGTTCAGGGCCGCTCTCCGCACCTGAACATCGCCGACACCCTGTTTGTGGATAACCTGCGGGGCAACATTACTTTCAAGGTGGAGAACAACACCTCCACCGGCGAAGGCATCTACTCGGACCCGGTGGAGTCCGATTCCCAGTCACTGGACGACGCCAGCTTCGATTTTGCCGATCTGGGCGAGATTCTGCTGGTACGGATTCTGCCGTTTAACGAAGAACACTGGCGCTATTACCTGTTCAATCGCACCGAGCGCAAGATCGAGCGCGTTGACGCCATGGCCGGTTCCGTCGCGTCGCTACCGGACAATCACGGCCTGATTTTTCCGTCGGGTTATTACCTGAGTACCGGCGAGCTGAAAACCTTCCAGATTCCCGACGGGGATTTCCGGCTCAAGCGTACCTTGCGGGCCCCCAACGGCGAAGACATGCTGTATGTCTTCTTCGAACAGCGCACCGGTCAGGTGATCCTGTTCCGCTACAACCTGATTCGCAAACAGGCGGATGTGCCCCTGATTGGCCACGGTTACGCCCTGTTCGAAAACGGGCATCTGGTGATTTTCAATGCCGACAAGGAACCTACGCTGGTGCACCCGTTGCAGGTGTGGGAAACGCCGTTCACTTCTGAAAGTTTCCACGCTGCGGCGAACGTCGCCAACGATTCCGAGCTGGCGCGCATTGGCAATCCCGAGCTGGTGCGGGGAATTGCCGAGCTGAATACGGTGGTTACCCTGGTGGAGGGCGCCAGCGCCAGTGAGCGGCATTTCACCAACCTGATTCGTACCGTGGACCGTATTCTGGATCAGTTTTTCTGGCTGTCAGCGCGCCAGGAAGAAGCCCTGTTTGCCGGGTTAAACCAACAGCTCAGCACCATCCGAAGCACCGCAGAGCTGGTGCTGGATGAGTATGAGAAAGTCCAGAGCATTCGCGCCCAGACTGAAGCTGCCATTACCGAGGTCGCTCAGGACCAGGGCGCGTTGATGCGGGACCTGAAACCGGATAGCTGGAAAGCACCGGATCAGTTTGTCAGTTACCTGGCACGTTTGCGCGATCATCGCGGCCGGGTGCGAACCCTCAATGATCGGCGTTATGCCGACAAAGCCCGTATCGACACTCTTGAAGAGGAGCTGGCCGAGACTGAGGACCGGCTGACCGAGCGCACCTTCCGTTTCCTGGCGTCGCCGGAGGCGCTGGATGGCTACCGCCAGACCCTGACCGAGTTGCAGACTGCGCTGGCCGAGGCCGAGGCCGACAGCCGGGATGCCCTGAAGAAGATTGTCGATCGCTATCGGGAATTGACCGAAGGCCTGGACATGATCCAGGGCATGCTGGCGTCCATGGGCGGTGACGATGCCGCGCTGGAAACGGCGATCACCGATAACATCTCGGGCATCTACGCGACCATCAACCAGCAGCGTTCCGAAGCGGAAATCCGGCTGAAAGAGCAGGGCAGTGCGGAAGCCCGGGCCCAGTTTGCGGCTCGTATCCGGCTGTTTGAGCAGAGCCTGGCGAACGGCGTCAGCGCGCTGTCGGATGTGCGCGAATGCGATGGTCTGATGACCCGGATGCTGGATCAGCTGCAGGAGCTGGAAAGCCAGTTTGGCGAATATGACGAGTTCCTGGCGGCCATTCTGGAGCAGCGCGAGAACGCCCACGAGAGCATCGAGGCACGGCGCCAGCAGCTCCAGGATCAGCAACAGCGCCGGGTAACCACGCTCACCGATGCCGCTGCCCGTATTCTCAAGAACCTGGGCCGCCGTACCGAACGTTTCAGCAGCCCTGAAGAGCTGCATGCCTTCTTCGCCTCTGATGCCATGGTTAGCCGGTTGCGCAGTATGGCCGGAGAGTTACGGGAGCTGGGCGCCGCCATGGAAGCGGACGATTGTCTGGGCCAGCTCAAAGCGGCTCAGGACACCGCCCTGCGCAGCGTTCGGGACAAGGCCGATATCTTTGAGGATGGCGGTGCCGTTATCCGGCTGGGCAAGCACAAGTTCAGCGTTAACCAGCGGGAGCTGGATCTGACCCTGATTCCCCGGGACGATCATGTGCTGCTGCACCTGACCGGAACCCAGTATTACGAGCGCCTGGAGGAGCCCGAGCTGGACCGCCTCCGGGGCTACTGGAACATGAGCCAGCCTTCGGAATCCGACCGGGTGTACCGGGCGGAGTATCTGTCGGCACTGGTAATCGATGAGTTCCGCAAGGCCGGAGACCTGCCGGTTAATGTCGCGGATCTGGATGAACTGACCGGTTACATCCGCAAGTTTGCTTCGCCCCGATACCGGGAGGGCTACGAAAAAGGCATCCATGATCACGACGCAGCGCTGATAGTCAGTACGCTGTGGCCGGCGATTCAGAACGCCGGGTTGCTCCGTTTCAGCCCCAGGGCGCGGGCACTGGCCATGCTGTTCTGGGCAGGGTTGAGCCAGCAACAGAGCGCGGGCCAGCAACTGCGTTCCCGGTGCCTGTCTGCCGGCATCCTCAGTCGCATGATGCAATCGGATGAGCTGCTGGAATCCCTGCAACAGGAACTGGAACCGCAGCTCGCAAACTTTGTGGAAGAACAACAATTGAGCCTGGCCGGGCCGGGCAGCGATGGGCGCAGCCTGGTGCATTCCGCAGCCCAGTACCTGGTACGGCAGCTGGCGGAAGAATCCGAAGTCTTCGATATCACTCGCTATGCCGGGGATCTGGCGACCGGCTTTGTCGAGGCACTGAAACGGGATAACCAGTTTGCCCAGTATCAGCAGGCACTGGAGGTCGTGGCCGATCAGCCGGCTGCTCGCTGGAGCATCACCAGCCACTGGTTGAAAGCCTGGATGGCCAAGACGGATCAGCAGCATCTGCTGCACTATCTTCCGGAGGCCGTGGTCGTGCTGAACGTGGGCGAAACGGTGAAAACCTCGGTTCGCAGTGTGGAGCTGGCGTTCCAGATTGAAGGTCTTCTGGGCCAACACCCTCGCATTGAAGAGCGCACGCTCAGTCTGCAACTGGATGAATTTGACGAGCGTCTGCGATATCACCAGCAGGAGATCATTCCTGGCTGGCAGCAGTTGCAGGAGGTGCGGCAGCAGGTACTGGAGAAATGGCGTGGCCAGTTACGGCTGGACGAGTTCCGGCCCCGCCCATTGTCGTCGTTCGTACGTAACAAGCTGATCAGCGAGAGTTACCTGCCGATCATTGGCGATAACCTGGCCAAGCAGATGGGCACGGCGGGTGAAGACCGCCGCACCGACCAGTCCGGGCTGCTGATGATGATCTCGCCGCCGGGCTACGGTAAAACCACGTTGATGGAATACGTGGCCAACCGTCTGGGCCTGATCTTCATGAAGATCAACTGCCCGAGCCTGGGCCACGACGTAATGTCGCTGGATCCCGAAAAGGCACCGCATTCCACCGCCGAAGCGGAGCTGATCAAGCTCAACCTGGCGTTGGAAATGGGCAACAACGTGATGTTGTATCTGGACGATATCCAGCACACTCACCCCGAATTCCTGCAGAAATTTATCTCCCTGTGTGACGGCACGCGCCGCATAGAAGGGGTGTGGCGCGGCAAGACCCGCACCTACGACATGCGCGGCAAGCGTTTCTGTGTGGTGATGGCCGGGAACCCGTATACCGAAAGCGGCGAAGTCTTCAAGGTCCCCGACATGCTCGCCAACCGGGCCGACATCTACAACCTGGGTGACGTGCTCTCGGGCATGGAGCATGCCTTTGCGCTGTCCTACATCGAGAACAGCCTGAGCTCCAACCGGGTGCTGGCACCGCTGGCCACCCGGGGCATGGCGGATTTTTACCGGTTCGCCGATTTGGCCGAAGGCAAAACGGTGGCGGATTCGGACTTCGAACACGACTACAGTGCCGCCGAGCGCGATGAAATCGTTGCCCTGTTGAAGAAAATGATCCGGGTGCGGGAAACCGTGTTGCGGGTCAATCAGGCTTATATTGCCTCCAGCGCCCAGGCAGAAGCGTACCGCACCGAGCCCACCTTCAAGCTGCAGGGCAGTTACCGGAACATGAACAAGCTGGCGGAGAAGCTGTCGCCGGTGATGAGTGACCAGGAACTGGAAGCCCTGATTGATGACCACTATCAGGGCGAGGCTCAGCTGCTGACCTACGGCGCCGAAGAAAACCTGCTCAAGCTCAAGCAGATGCGCGGCACCATGACCGACGAAGAAGCGCTACGCTGGCAGACCATCTGTGAGGAATACCGCCGCCGTCAGCAAGCCGGTGGCGACGAGGAAACCGGGGTGAAAGTGGTTCGCCAACTGGGTCTGATCTCGGAACATCTGCAGCAACTGGGGCAACAGCTGGTTGCCGGACTGGATAGCGGAAAACACCCGGAACCCGATCTGGATAAAGCCCTGAGCCAGCTGTCCCGTTCCCTCGAAACCGGCCTCACCGAAGGCCTGCAATCGGTACAGCTGAATCCCGCTGTCACCGTCAACCTGGACAGCCCGCCCCAGGTGGGCGACGCGCTGATGGCCTTCGCCCGGATCTTTGAAGAATCCATTGTGCCGCTGGTGAAAACGATGGATGGCAAGCTGGATCTGGATTTGAAAACCCAGAGTGACATGAGCCGGGTGTTGCGGGTGATCCGGGAGCTGCAGGAGCGTTTGCTGGCCGGTTGACCACGTTGATACCGGGGGGCGAATGTCTGGATCGCCCACCCCGGTATCAATGCGTTGGCTTTACTGAGGGATGGTCTGTCCTGAAGACCGGCGCAACTGCTCCATAGCACCAAGACTGGTAAACACTTCCAGGCTACTGACCGGGCTGGCGCCTGCGTCGGCCCCGACATAGTAGTCCGGCATATCGATGGTTACGTCCTTCAGTGCCGGGTACATTACCTGGGCGATATCGCGCTGGATTTCGGCCATGTAGATATCCCGGGCGGCCTGTTTGGCCAGCAGGTGTGCCTTGGCGACTTCGGCTTCCGCCAGGCCTTGCTCCCGAATGGCTTTTGCTGCGTAGGTGGCGGCTTCGGCATTGGCTTTCTGGATGTCTCTCTCAGCAACCGAGATTTCCAGCTGCTTCTGTTTCTCCAGCACGGCTACGGCCTTTTCTTTCTCTTTGCGGACGGTCTCCAGTTCTGCCTGCTGGCGCTCCATTTCCACTTCCTTCTGCTTGGAAATAATGGCCAGTTCCTTGCTGCGCTGGGCGTCCTGTATGGCCCGGGCCTTCTCGATCTCTTTTTCCAGCTGCGCAGTTTTGGCTTCGGCGCGGGCGGTTTCCTGGGCCTGGATCGCGGTAATCCGCTTGGCGACCAGGTCCTTCTTTTTCACCAGCAGCTCATCCAGTCGCTTCTCGGGCAGCGGACGGCCAATGGTCACCTGGCGTACCTGAATGCCATAAGCATCCAGCGGGTTGGCAATGCGCTTGGCTTGGCCGGCGCTGTCCTGCAGGATGATGTTTTTCCAGACCAGCTGCACTTTCCGCTCCAGCCGGTCGCCGTCGTCGTTGGTTGAAGATACGGCAGCCAGGTCGGTCTGCTCCACTTCCACCTGCTGTCGCTCGGTTTCGTAAAGGCCATTCTGCAACTGGTCTTCCAGTTGAACCTTGAACTTGTTCAGACCACCCTGGAAGAACTCTTCGCCGGTGTACTGGGTGGCGGTCACTACGGTCACGTTCTTGGCGTTCTTGATCAGCAGGGAATCGATCAGGTTGTCGTAGCTGCGGAACTCACGATGCATAGCCACAATCTTTTCGGGATCTGCTGACAGTCGGAACCGGAAAGTGGCCGGAATCCGGGCGGTGTAGGTGTCAGCGAACTGCACTTCCACTTCGCCCAGCTGGCGGGTGGATTTGATCTTTTCACCACTCTCCTGGTTACCGAAACTCAGGGTCATGGCCTGATTGTAGGTATAAACGTTTGAGAAGAACGGTACCTTGAAGTGCAGGCCGGGCTCGGTGAACACGCGGATGGTGCCAAACAGGGTGTCCTGAACCACATAGGTGTAGCCCAGCTCCGTGGTAAAAAAGGAAGACATGGCCAGGAAGACCGCGAACAGCGAGCTTGCGATGGCCAACAGATATTTTTTCAGATTATTCAGAACAGCAGAGAGCAGTTTCTCTGTCCGTGAGATTGCCGGGGCGTCCATTCGATACTCCAGATGGGTTCTTGGGGCGGCCGAATGTACCGGAATGTTGTAAATAGTGTGTAGGAAGATCAGTCAGATCCTTGTAGGAAAAGTCTGCATATGAGGAGAAGTTGATCGGCTGGTCAAAAAAACGTCATGCGGTGGTCATGGCTCTTGTGAACACTGACGCTGCAGTATCATTCATTTCACAAGGAGCAGGTTATGAAGTTACGCGTTATCGCAAGTGTGGTGTTGAGTACTCTGATGGCCGGAGCCGCCAATGCCACACCGGGCTGGCATGATGAACGTCAGTGGATGCCGCCTGGGCTGGAAAAGGCATGGCACGATCACCGGGGGCATAAGGGTTGGCACAAGTATCAGGGCAAGCCATCGGTTCAGGTGGGCGCGAGGCCGTACTGGTTGGTTGAGGATATGGATGACGGCCCGCTCAAGGAACGTCTCAATAGCTGTGACGTGCGCAACTTCCAGGCTACGGACTTCTCGATTGGCCACCGGGGAGCGCCCCTGCAGTTCCCGGAACATACCCGGGAGTCCTACATCGCCGCCGCCAGGATGGGCGCTGGCATTCTGGAGTGTGATGTTGCTTTCACCAAGGATCGCGAGCTGGTGTGTCGCCACGCCCAGAATGATCTGCACACCACCACCAACATTGTCACCATTCCGGAATTGAACGCGAAGTGTACCCAGCCGTTCGTCCCTGCTGATCCGGCGTCCGGCACTCCGGCCAAGGCTGAATGCCGGACCAGTGACATCACCCTGGCGGAGTTCAAGACCCTCGAGGGTAAGATGGACGCCTACGATCCGATGGCGACCACACCGGAAGAGTATGTCGGCGGCACTGCTGACTGGCGTACCGATCTGTATGCCAGCCGGGGCACCTTGATGACCCACCGCGAGAGTATAGAGCTGTTCAAGTCACTTGGCGCCAAGTTCACTCCGGAGCTTAAAACGCCAGTGGTCGATATGCCGTTTGAAGGCGAGTACAGCCAGCGGGACTACGCCCGTCAGATGATTCAGGATTACATCGACGCCGGCATTAACCCGAAAGATGTGTGGCCGCAATCGTTTAATCTGGACGACGTACTCTTCTGGGTGAATGAAATGCCGCGCTTTGGTGAACAGGCAGTGTTTCTGGATCAGTCGCCGATCACGCCGGATACAGAGTCTCTGGCGCACATGGAAAGCCTGAAGTCCCGGGGCGTGAACATTCTGGCGCCAGCGCTCTGGAAAATGCTGGCGCTGGATAGTTATGGCGAGATTGAACCGTCTGAGTATGCCCGCAATGCCCGCATGGCTGGTCTTGATCTGATCGCCTGGACCGTGGAGCGTAGTGGTCCCCTGGCAAATGGCGGTGGCTGGTATTACCAGACAGTTTCGGATGCCATCAATAACGACGGCGATGTCATGAATGTGATTGATGTGCTGGCTCGGGAGGTGGGCGTCATTGGTGTATTTTCGGACTGGCCGGCCACGACCACCTATTACGCCAACTGCATGATGAACCCGAAAGGGCGCCGTTAGCGGGAGCTGTAACACCTGTCTGATGCCTACATTAAAGCCGGCCTGTAGGTTAGACTGGCCGGCTTTAAACTGGCGTAAGGAGCCCAACATGATCTGGACCGTATACCTCTCCGGCGAAATTCACACCGACTGGCGCGAGCAGATTGCTGCGGGTGTCGAGGCGGCCGGCCTGCCGGTAGAGTTCACGTCTGCCAATACCGATCACGAATCCAGTGATGCCGCAGGTGACTTCCTGGGCAAGCCGGAAAACAATTTCTGGCGTGACCACCAGTCGTCCAAGGTAAACGCCATCCGCACCAAAACCCTGCTTGAGCAGTGTGATCTGGCGGTCATCCGCTTTGGCGACAAGTACAAGCAGTGGAACGCGGCCTTCGACGCCGGTTATTGTGCGGCCATGGGCACGCCATACATTACCCTGCATGACGAAGACATTGTGCATCCGCTCAAAGAAGTGGACGCCGCCGCCATGGCATGGGCTCAAACGCCGGAACAGGTGGTAGAGCTGCTGAAGTATGTAACGGCTTAAGAGCCGCAATATCGGAATTCTGTAAACAGGGACGTAACAGGGCAAAGGACTATGCCACTCTGCAATACCACCCGTGTCAGGGCGATGCCTCTGGCATTCAGTTTTATTGTTGTATCAATCTTCCTTTCAGCGTTTGGGCACGCCAGTGGCCGGCCGCCGGCTCTTCCGCTCGCTAATGTCTACCATCCCGGGGTCAATCTGGAAGAGTACTGGGTCAGTGAAAAGCTGGACGGTGTCCGGGTATTCTGGGATGGCGAGACGCTCTGGTCTCGGGGCGGGTACAGGTATAGCGCACCGGCCTGGTTTACCCGTCAGTTTCCCGCTCAACCGCTGGATGGCGAACTCTGGAGCGGTCGTGGCCGTTTTGCGGAACTATCTGGCGTAGTCCGCAAAGTTCAGCCAGTAGACCAGGAATGGCGTCAGGTGCGCTTCTACGTCTTTGATTTGCCCGAGCCAGATCGGCCTTTTGAGCAACGCTATAGACGCTTGCAACAGCTGGTGACCGCAGCAGATTCGCGTTATCTGGTACTGGTGGAACAGCGGGTAGTTGCCAGCCACGATGAGCTGATGGCCCGGCTTGAGCAAACGGTCGCGGCCGGTGGTGAGGGACTGATGCTGAAACGCCGCAAAAGTTGGTATCAGGCGGGCCGTTCAGATGACCTGCTCAAGGTGAAAAAACATCAGGATGCGGAAGCCACAGTGGTTGCTCATCTTCCCGGCAAGGGCAAGTATGAGGGATTATTGGGGGCACTGGAGGTAGAGCTGGAAAGTGGTCGCCGGTTCCGGCTTGGCACCGGGTTTACCGATGAGGAGCGGCACAATCCGCCTGCTATTGGCGCCCGGGTTACGTTCCGCTATCGCGGCCTCACGGCTACAGGCTTACCCCGGTTCGCCAGCTTTCTAAGAATTCGTAATGACGAACCGGAGAGTATCGAATAGTTCAGCCTGCCAGCGCCTTCTTACTCTCGGCGAGTTCCTCGAGGGTGCTGTATTCACACTCGTTTTCAACGATAAAGCTGCGGCCTGAGTCGATCAGGATGTTGTCATCGCGCATGAAGCGACGGCCCAGCAGCACCGGATAAGAGAACTTGCCCCGATCCGTCAGTGAAAACTGGGTTTCATGGGTTTTGCCGCCAATACAGAAGTCCATTTTTATCACGTATCGGCGTTGTGACGGCGCGCCCTTGCGCTTGATCAGAACGGTCCGGTATACCGGCCGTTCGAATTCGAGAATCACTTCTTCGTGATCAATATCCCCTTCACTGGGCTGGTCTTTGTGGTCGCCCAGTGGAAGTTGGAACCGGACCCACTCTTCATTGTCCTTCTCGAACGGTTCAACATTGACCGCATGCAGAGAGGAGGTCTTGGCACCGGTGTCGAGACGGGCTTTCAGGCGTATGCCGGTTTCGCCCATTACCACCCATTCCACAAACCCCATAACCTCGGGTTCCGGTGTGGCCTCTTCTGTGCTTTCGGCCGATGCCGGAAGCGCGGAAAAAATCAGGCTTGTCAGAGTGAGTAAGAGAACAGCAGATCGCATTGGATGCTTCCTTGTATTTTCCCGGTTAAACGACAAATACGGTTCGAAAGCGTATCAGGATTCCCTCTCTGTCGCCCTTGCGGGCAGATTAAACTTCCTTGAGCCGAAGCGTTGGCAGCCATTCGCCCGTGAGCCGTATTCTGGCCCGATTATCGCCATAGCCATTGTCCCTGGCAGGCGTACACTGGAGTTATCAACAGGAGAATGATGATGGCACCTCAGGTCTCAACCGGGCGAATCCAGCAACAGGTAGCGGCCATCGCCAGTGGTTTTCTTGGCGACTGGCTGGAGCATCGTGGCAATGGTCTTGCCGTTCCTATGTCCGTATTTGCCGGAGATACAGAGCTGCAGGTAGAGAAACCGGAACCCGAGGTGCCCGGCCGTACCCTGTGCCTGTCGATCCACGGCCTCATGGAACTGGAGTCGGTATGGGATTTTCCCTCGCGACCGGGTTACCACTATGGGAGCTACCTGGCGGAACAGCTTGGCGATGCCAGCGCCCTGAAACTGCGTTTCAACACTGGCCGGCCGATTTATCGTAACGGTCAGGAGCTGGCGGCTCTGCTTGAATCCCTGGTCAGTAACTGGCCCGTTCCGGTGCAGCGGTTGATCCTGATCGGGCACAGCATGGGCGGATTGCTGATTCGAAGTGCCTGCCACTATGGTCTGGTGAATGGGCACTCCTGGGTCACACGGAACCCGGATTGCGTGTACATCGGTTCGCCACACGATGGCTCCTGGCTGGCGGTTGGTGCCCACCGGGCGGCCGGCTGGTTAAACCGGAGATCCCGGGACTATCTGAGGGTGATTGGTGAAGTGATCGACCTGCGTAGCGAGGGTATCCGTAACCTGTCCCGGGGCGATGTCCTGGAACCCGGTGTGGAGCCTCAGCCACTGTTACCGGAGGCCCGGCATTATGTGATCAGTGGCTTGCTCCTGCGCGGTCAACAACACCCTGCGAACCTGCTCTTTGGTGACGCCTTGGTGCAGCAGGCCAGTGCTGAAGGCGCTGGCCAATCCGGCTGGCAGCTGGCGGGCTGTGCGAATTTTCCGGGTGTGGATCATATCCGCCTGGCTCACCATACATCGGTGTGCCAGCAACTGGAGGACTGGTTGGTATGAACAAGGGTAATGGCGACATGCACTGGTGGCTGGACCTGGTAGATCTGCTCGCTCACGGGGTGCAACACGGCGCGGTGAAACTGCAGCGGGTTCATTTGTCGGTGGCCGAAGAAAGCTTTCGGATACTGGAAGCTGTGCCGGTTACCCGGCCCGGAGCGAGAGTGGTTCGGGTATGGCACCACGGCATTTCCCGGCTGAGTTATGGCAGTGTGGCGATGGCGGGAGCGGCCGTGACGCGGATTACCGACGGTTATCTGCGGGAACGAGATGACAGGAATGTGAATAAATCTTAGTCCGGTTTTAACCCGGTACCCCTGAATTCTTCTGTAGGCTGGTTTTACGCAATCGGGAAACAGGATTTCCGATTGATCGTTTCGACGAATGGAAAACCCAACCACAGAGGAAAACGCGTTATGAGCTACAAAGCTGGATTTGCGTGTGCAACTGTTCTGACTGCTGCCGTCTTCACTGCCCCTGCTGTCTGGGCTCAGGATAATGTCAGCCGCGACAAGTCAGGACCGTACATCAGTGGTAGTTACGGGGGATACAAGGCCCACGGTGGCGAATTCGAGGACGAGAACGATCTGCTTGGCGCGGCTCTGGGCTATCAGTTCAACGAATTCTTTGCCCTTGAAGCCGAATACATCGATTTTGGCAATTTCGGCGATGATGACGTGGAAGGTAAGCTTAAAGGCGCGGGCCTGAGTGCCATCGGTCGCCTGCCACTGACCGACAGCTTTGGCGTTTATGCCAAGGCCGGTGCGTTTGCTTCCGCGTTTGATGTTGAAGCCTTCGATGAGGACGAAACCTACGATGAGGTGAATCCTTTTGTCGGTGCCGGTGTCGACTTCCGGGTAACCGAACAGCTGACGGCGTTTGCTGAGTACAACCGCTACAATGTGGACATCGATGAAGACGACTTCAACGGCCAGGTAACCAACGACGGTCCGGATTTCGATACCGGTCGGGTTGGTCTGAAATTCCAGTTCTGACACTGACGTCAGTCGTTAAAAAAAGCGCAGCCCTTAGAGGCTGCGCTTTTTTGTTTTCAGGCACGGTGAGAATTACTGCTGATTCTCAAGCTCGCCAAAGGTATCGGCAAACAGGGCCGACGAGAGGTAACGCTCGGCCGAATCCGGCAATACCACCACAATGTTTTTGCCCTGGTGTTCCGGCTGCTTGCTGACCCGAATCGCGGCCACCACCGCAGCGCCGCAGGAAATGCCGCACAGAATGCCTTCTTCCCGCATCAGGCGATGGGCCATGGCCATGGCGTCCTCGTTGGACACGGCCTCTACCTGATCGACCAGGTCAAGGTCGAGGTTCTTGGGTACAAAGCCGGCCCCGAGACCCTGAATCTTGTGGGGGGAGGGTTTAATCTCGTCGCCCCGCAGTGTCTGGGCAATGACCGGTGAATCCGCCGGCTCCACCGCCACGGTGGTAATCGCTTTGCCCCGGGTTTGCTTGATGTATCGGGATACGCCGGTCAGCGTGCCGCCGGTACCAACGCCGGCAACAAAGATATCCACTTCACCGTCGGTATCGTCCCAGATTTCCGGGCCGGTGGTGTCCTCGTGAATCTTCGGGTTAGCGGGATTCTGGAATTGCTGCGGCAGGAAGTGGTTGTCCGGGTCGGAGGCAAAAATCTCCTCGGCCTTGGCGATGGCGCCCGGCATACCCTTGGCGGGTTCGGTGAGTACCAGTTCGGCTCCCAGGGCCTTGAGAACCTTACGCCGCTCCAGGCTCATGGAGGCCGGCATGGTAAGAATCAGCTTGTAACCGCGGGCAGCGGCAACATAGGCCAGGGCAATGCCAGTGTTACCACTGGTGGGCTCGACAATAGTCATGCCGGGTTTCAGGGTACCGCGTTTTTCGGCATCCCAGATCATGGCGGAACCAATCCGGCATTTGACCGAGTAGGCCGGGTTCCGGCCTTCGATCTTGGCCCAGATCGTTGCGCCATCGTTTACCCGGTTCAGCTTCACCAGCGGTGTGTTGCCGATGGAAAGGGAATTGTCGTTATAGATACGTGCCATGTTCTGCTCCTGTTCCTTATGTCTTGCGTCCGGTCTGTCTTGCTTCCAGGCGGTTTCGACCATTGCCCTTGGCGGCGTAGAGCGCCTGATCGGCCTGCCTCAGATACTCTGCCGGTGAGCCGGTCGGCTCGGGCACGCCATAGGCGAGGCCAATACTGACCGTCAGCTCGATCGGGCTACCCTGGCAGGTATCGCACTGCCGGTTGGCAACCGCTGTCCGGAAACGTTCCAGTCGGTCCATGATATCGGATGCGTCTTCGTAACTGGTGAAAATTATGAATTCCTCACCACCAAAACGCGACAACCGGTCGGTTTCCCGGCGGAAGTGCTCCCGCATCATATCAGCCAGTGCCTGAAGGCACTGGTCACCGGCTTCATGGCCCCAGGTGTCGTTGATTTTCTTGAAGTGGTCGGCATCCACCATGGCCACCGCGAATCCGGTTTTATGGCGCTGGCACCACTGGAAGCTGCGGGGAAACTCGCGGTCGAAATAGCTGCGATTACCCAGTTGAGTGAGATTGTCGGTTACGCTCAGCCGTGATAATGCTTCGTTGGCCTCGGCCAGCTCCCGGTTCAGGCGGCCGAGCTTGCGATTCCAGTACACCAGCAGAGCCGTTATCACAAGGCCGGCAATCAGAATCTGCCAGAAACGGGTGTAATCAACCCGTTCCTCAATCCGGAGATTACGCCAGGTACTCTCCAGGTTTTCCCTCTCCTCTCGAGTGAGGCTGGAAACCAGCCGCTGCATGATGTTGTGCAGTATAGGCTCGTCATTTCGAGTAGCAATGGCCAGAGACCAGTCGGCAGGAACCCGGCCGATCACTTTCAGGTCGGCCAGGCCGAGTGACTGCATGTAATAACTGGCGGTCGCCAGCGTGGTGATGTAGCCGGCCAGTTTGCCGTTTTGCAACTGCCGTAACCCTTCTTGCTCGGAGCCAACCGGAACGAGCTGCAGCGAGGGGTAACGTTGCTTGAGGAGCTCGGCAAACGCGTAGCCGTCGACCACGCCAACGGGCCTGTCGCCCATATCACTCAGCCGTTCGATAAACGGTGCCTCAATGCGCCCCATGATGACATTAGGCACTTCAAGGTAGGGTGTGGTGAAGCTCATATAGCTGGTGCGTTCCGGGGTTTCCATAGCCATAGGGAACATGTCACAGCGGCGGTCGCGGGCGGCGTCAATGGATTCCCGCCAGCTGTCGGTTGGCACCAGTTGGAAATTGAGGTCACCCCGTTCCCGGAACAGCTCCAGTACCTGGGCTGAGAGTCCAACATGCTGGCCATTCTCGACGGCTTCCAGCGGGCTCCAGTCTGGATCGACACAAATACGGACTCTGCGATTATGCTGTTGCAGCCAGTCGGCTTCCGTTTCATTCCACTCAATTCGGCCACCTGACTGGTCAGCCCGGCGGGCCGTGGCGCCGAGCCAGCGGGTTTCGATGGTTCTCTGCTCGGTGGGTGAGATCGACGCCAGAGCCTGATTCAGGATATCCGCCAGGGGCGACAGGGTCGGTCGGATGCCGAAGCGCAGATCCTCTCCGGTAAAACCGGGAAGTACCAGTTCGCCGGCAATACGCACGCCGCTGATGCCAAGTTCATGTATCCAGTAATTGCCCGAATGCAGGGCATTGATCACTACATCCACGTCGCCCTTCGCCAAGGCGTGGAACATAGGCTCCTGGGTGCTGAAGGTGAGCAGATTTTTTGTGCCCAGAATCTCTTTGACGGCCTCTTCGTAATAGATGCCGGCACCGATGGCCAGGCGGTAGTTTCTCAGGTCTTCCAGCCGGGTGTAGTTCAGGCTGTCACTGCGGGTAAATATGACATTGGGGATAGTGTGATAGGGCTCGGTGAAACGGGCAAAGGCTTCCCGTTCCGGGCGATAGGACATGTTTGCCATGATATCGATATCGCCGTTCTGCAGCATTGGAATCAGCTCGTCCCACTGGCCGCGTACCGGAATGATCTGCAGGCCGGTAAGGTCGGCCAGACGATCCATAACGTCCACGCTCAGTCCCAGGGTTCGGCCGCCATCGGTAAAGCTGAACGGAGCATAATCGTCCATGAAACCAACTCGAACCGGCCCGAGGCTGGCCAGGAACCGTAGTTGTTCGGAACTTAAAGGCAGCCTGGCGGATTGTTCTGAAGAATAGCCACCGAACTCCTGCCAGCGTTCGCGCAGATTACTCAGGCGGTTTGTCGGAATGGCATCCAGCCCGGCCTGTAAGCGGTCGAGGAGTAGCCGGTCGCCAACTCTGACGCCAATTCGAAAGTCTTCCCGCGATAACTGGTTCAGAGGTGCGGGCCCGGCCATCTCCAGAAAACGGAAGCCGGCCTGGTTGGCCAGGTACTCCATGGTCAGGCGTGGGCCAACGGCTACATCCACCCAGCCAAAGGCCAGGGCCCGCACCAGGCTGGGCAGGGTGTCGTAGGTCTCTATGGTGAGGTCTTCTTCCTGCAGCCGATCCAGGTAGTATATGTTCTCCACCACTCCGATTTTCAGGCCTGCCAGGTCCTTCAGTTTCTGGATTGGGGGCAGGTAACGAGCGCTGTCGCGCATCAGGTAGACTTCGCGAAAATGGTAGGGTTCGGTAAACAGGATCTTTTCAGCCCGCTCCGGGCGCCAGGAAATACCATCAATGGCGTCCAGATCGCCCCGCAGGAATGCCGCGTAAATGTCTGGCCAGCTGCCGGCCCGGAAATCGAAGGTCAGGTTGGCGTTACGAGCGACTTCTCGCAGGACGTCAATGGAAAATCCCGTTGGAGTGCGCCCTTCGAAAAAAGTGTATGGCTCGTTGTCGGCGACTACGCCGATGGTAATCACCGGAGGCCTGTCCTCAGGGGACTCTGCCCGGGCGAGCCCGGCAACAACCAACGACAATAGCAGAGCCATGAAAGATAGCCGGGAGACGACTAAGATCGGGCGCTGTAGCGTTGAAAACGTGGGGAATGTCAAAATGAACCTTCTATGTTGCTTACCGCTACAGTGTAGTTGCAAATCGTAACCTCTGACAGCCATAGCTGGCCAGAATTCATACAGACTTTGTGAAATCTTCAACGAGGAACCGCAGCCCATGGCAGAACAGGCGTTTGATTGGCAACACACACCAGCCGCCGTCTGGCGGAGGCATCGTTCAGGCTTGCGGGCCATTCGCCGGCTGGACCCGGTGCAGTGGCCGGCGCTGACCGGCATCGACCACCAGAAGCAGGCGTTGGCAAGGAACACCGAACGTTTTCTGGCGGGTGAGCCCTCCAATAATGCGCTGCTCTGGGGATCGCGGGGGACGGGCAAATCTTCGCTGATCAAGGCCCTTCTGAACCGCTATTGCGATCAGGGCTTGCGCATGATCGAGGTGGACAAGGACGACCTGGTCAATCTGCCTGAAATTGTCGACGACATCTGCGATCTGCCGTTCCGGTTTGTCATCTATTGTGACGACCTGTCGTTTGATGTGGGGGAGTCTGGTTACAAGGCATTGAAAAGCGTGCTGGAAGGCTCACTGGAGCTGCCGCCGGAGAATGTGCGGGTGTATGCCACGTCTAATCGGCGCCACTTGATGCCCGAGTTCATGAGCGACAACCTCAAAAGCGAAGTCCGGGATGGCGAACTGCATCCGGCCGAGGCTATTGAGGAGCAGGTGTCGCTGGCCGACAGGTTCGGTCTTCAGTTGTCGTTCTACCCGTTTTCGCAGGATGTCTATCTGCAGGCGGTGGATCTGCTGTTTCCCCAGGTACAGGACCGTGAAGCTCTGCACCTGGAGGCGGTGCGCTTTGCCACCGGCAAGGGCGTGCGCAATGGCCGCACTGCCCAGCAGTTCTATCGCCAGTTCGCCGGGGATCCGCGCTTCTGCTGAACCGCTACTGCCGGCGTGCCATGCGGATGAAACGATGGTGGATGATGCGGATGCCGATGAACACCAGCACCATCACCACCGGTATGGCCAGGGCTGTCACCAGTGATTCGTTGATCGGTAGCCCGGTACCCTTCAGGGCGTCCAGCCCAAGTTTCAACAGGCCAATCAGGTAATAGGAGATGGCCACCACAGAGAAGCCTTCCACGGTATGCTGCATCATCAGCTGGATGCGGGAACGGCGGTCCATGGAACTGAGCAGTTGCTGGTTCTGGCTCTGGATGGCCAGCTCAACCCGGGTGCGCATCATTTCAGAGGCCCGGTCGACCCGGCGTGACAGATCTTCCAGGCGTTCGTTGACGGCTTCGCAGGTTTTTACCGCCGGGGTCAGGCGCCGGGTCATGAATTCAGTGATGGTCAGGTGGCCGGAGACTTCGTCTTCCCGTAGTTCCTCCAGCCGGGTCAGCACCAGCCGGTGATAGGCCCGGGTCGCCGAGAACCGGAAGGTGGTATGGGCACGGTAGGCTTCGATTCGGGCTGCGATGTTGGTCAGTTCGGCCAGAATCTGCTGTTCATCCAGGCTCTCGTTGTCCGCCAGGGACTGAGTGATGCGGGCAAGCTGCTGGTCCATGTCGTTCAGGGAAGGGGTGATTTCCCGGGCCACGGGTAAGGCCAGCAACGACATCAGTCGATAGGTCTCGATTTCCATCAAACGCTGAACCAGACGACCAAGCTGGCTGTTGGACATATGGTGGTTCAGCACCATGAACCGCCCGAAATTGTCGCTGTGCAACTGGAATGAGCCGAGTACCCGGGCTGCCCCTTCCTGCGGGCTGCTACCCACCAGGCGCATACCTTCAAAATGTTTGCGCATAAAGGCCAGCTCGCTGCGTGCGTCCTCTGAGGAGGCGCGCACCTCAACGTGAAAGGCCCCCACCACGGTACCCTCCAGCTGCGCCAGCCAGCCGTCCGGCAACAGGCTCAAGCCGGTTTCCGCAAACGGATCCGCGTCTGAATCGGCCAGATTGATGAAGGTGTAGGAGGTAAACTCCATATGCACTTCACGCCGGATCCGAAGCTTGCCGAAGCTCTGTTCGTAGCAGCTTACCTCGTGTTCCGGCCAGGGTTCACCCAGCAGCCGGTGCAGTTTCTGGAGATGTTCAAACTGCCGGGTTCGCTGTTCCGGTGTGGTGATCACCGCAATCTGAGTGACCCGGGCATGGGGCGGAATAATCTGGAACGGTCGGGAATGAAGTTCCTGGTACAGATCCGCCCGGAGCGGGTGAAAATCCAGGCTGCTGGTGTCGGCACTCACGGTAATGTCCTTGCTTTGGCCTCGGTAGCGGGGATGATAACCCGGAAGCAGACCCCGTCAATGCCACTCTGGTGCTGGTTTCTGGCCTCTACCCGGCCACCATGGTAGTCGGCAATCAGTCGCACGATCAGCAAGCCCTGGCCAAGATGCCCGTCGTGGGCGCCGCTGCGTTGCGAGACGAACGCACCGAAAATATCGACGCCGTCATGGTCAGGCAGTCGGGAGCCTTCGTTAAACACCTCGATCAGGTAATGGCTATCGTGAATGTGCAGGCAAACATCAATGCCGCCGCCTTCTGGCGTGAAATCACGGGCATTGTCCACCAGCTTGTCGAGCATCTGCACCAGCATTTCCGGCGAGCCGTTCATCACACAGTCAGACGCCGGGCCTGAATAAACGATTCGATGCCCGGTATCCAACTGCTGGTAGGCGGAGGTGGCTTCGGCCAGCACCCGGGCCAGATCGAACGGCTCTTTTTCGGTGTCCTCAAAGCTCTGCTCCAGCCGGGCGGCTTCGCTCATGCTGTGCAGGATACGTCGCAGGCGTTCGGTGGCGGTAGCTGCGCGCTCTAGGTATTGCTGCCGTTCGTTCTCGGCGACTCCCTGGGCCAGGTTCTCAAGGGAAGAACGCACCACCGCGACCGGGGTTTTCAGCTCGTGGGAGAGGCGTCTGGAAAAGCTCTCCAGATACTGATTGTAGTTTTGCAGGCGGGCTACCATCTGGGAAAAGTGCTGCTGCAGTTGCCCGAGTTCGTCCCGGCTTCGGGGTGAGGGAATGGCGGCCAGAATGCGACCATCGTCATCGACACTGGCCTCAACCAGTGCCTGCAGCCGCGTAATGCGCCAGGAGAGCCAGCTGGCATAACCCAGAAGCACCAGCATCAATGCCAGAATGATCAACAGGCTCCGGGCCAGAACGCTCCCCAGGGTTGAACCGGACAGGGTCAGTAACTGATCCAGGGACTGCTCCAGTAACAGGATTCGGCCGCCGAACAACTCATGCCGCGTGGCCAGCCAGACCGAGCCATCGTCGTGTCGAACCAGACCGTTGTCGGGCAACCGCGTCATCTCCAGCCGATTGTTTTCCTTCGGCAAGTGCATCGGTTCTGGCTGATACAGGCGAATCAGCCCACTCAGTGCGTTGAGGCTGATCTGTTCCAGAATCTGCCCGGGGGACAAGTCATCAAACACCGAGGCTGGGGCTGGCGCAGCGACCCGACTGTGGGCCAGTATCCAGGACCCCGGTTCCAGTACTGTGGCCTGCTGTCCGGGGCTGATCTGACTCTTCAGCAGGTGCTCCAGACGGTTGTCCTGTTGCACCAGCAGCGGTGGTGGCGCCAGTGTTGTGCCCGTGTTGTTGTTTGGCTGACCTTCCCTGGTGGCCTGAAAGCCAAGCCGGCTGCCTGGTGATGGCAAGGGGAGTTTAAGTTCCAGTTCCCAGCTTGCGCCTTTGTCCTGCCAACTGGCCTGTAGCCGGTGATCTCTGGCTTGTGCCGGCTCAGCCCGGTACACCGGTACGTCACCAGGGGCCACCGCACGGATAAACCAGCGTTGCCCCTGGTTGTGGGTGCCCAGTTCCCGGGCCGGGGCCTGAAGCCATAATTCGATGCGTTCATGGGCCTGGTCTGGTCGGGCGGGATTATAGAGCGCCAGGCCCTGATCCAGTCGCTGGATCAGCAAATACAGGAACTGGTCATCGTGACTGGCCTGCCAGCGTAACGGAGACGTTGTGCCGGCGGTTTGCCAGGGGGCAGGCTGGTCACCCTCGTCGAATCCGGGCCACTCATGGCCGTAGCCATCAATGGTGATGGCCTGGTCGGTGCTGCCTGCGTAGATGGCGCCCTGGTCGGTGGCGACCGGGGTATCCAGCAGCCGGTCGCCGGCCACGTCTGCCAGACGGGCGCCCTGGGCCTGAAGCTGCTGCAGGGCCTGTTGGCGCAGGGCACTGTCCAGTTCCAGCACAAAGCGTAGCCCTGCCCAGGGAATCAGCAGCATCAGCAAACTGGCCAGCAGCAACTGCCGTTTCAGGCTCAAGACTCAGACCTCACGGGCATTCCAGCGGTAGCCCATGCCATAGGCGGTCTGAATGCCGTCGAACTGGTCATCGAGCTGGCTGAATTTGCGACGGATGCGCTTGATGTGGGACGTCACGGTATTGTCATCGAGCACGGTGCTGGCGGCTTCCATCAGCTGCTCGCGGCTGCGTACATGGCCCGGGTGCTGAACCAGGGCATGCAACATCCAGAATTCAGTTACGGTCAGGTCCACAGGCTGGCCCTGCCAGGCCACCGTCATCCGGTCCACATTCAGGGTCAGCTTGCCCCGCGTGAGGATGTCATCGGGTTTCTGCAGCGCTTCGGCCCAGGCTTCCGCGCGCCGAAGCAGGGCGGTGATGCGCGCCAGCAGGTGTTCCAGACTCATGTCTTTGGTGACGTAATCGTCGGCGCCCAGCCTAAGGCCGTGTACGGAGTCGATGTCGCTGTCGCGTGCGGTCAGGAAAATAATCGGCAGGGTGGCGGACAGGCTGCGCAGATCCTGACACAAGGTAAAGCCCCCCTCGGCTTCCTCGCCCAGCCCGACATCGATAATGGCCAGATCTGGCAGGCTTTGGTGCAGCACCTGCCAGGCCGCCGGCCGGTCGCCATAGGTGGATACCCGGTAACCCCGGCGTTCGAAGGCCGCGCGATAGTTGTCGCGGATGCCGGCTTCATCCTCAATCAGGACGATGTGCTTCTTCATGGTCGGTTCAGTCTGCCTTGTTGACGAAATCGCAGTGCCATTAAATCACGCTGACCATGGCACACAAGCGATGTAGAAGCCATTGCCATAATTCATCATTTTTCATCGTCGGCCTGCCTGTTTCTGCCATCGGGTTGCCCCGAGGCTGAGCTGAAATAGTGGCATCACCATCAAGACAAGGAAAATCCAATGATGCTGCTATCGCTGCTTGCTAACCCGGTCGTCCGGCCGGAATGTCACCATCCCTCCTTAAAACCGTTGCTGTCGACCCGGGCCAGACGAAAAATGATCCGCTGCGCCGAGGGCATCAGCCTCTGGCTGGCCATGGTGCTGATGTTGTTTGTGCATCCGTTGTATGCCGAGGCCCGCGCCATGGAATCCGAGCAGCCCGGGCAGCTGTATCTGGTTGATCGCAAAAGTGCATGGCAGGAACCGGCCCTGGTTCTGGAGAGCCGGTTTGACGTGCAGGTGACCGGGTTGCTGGCGCAGACGCACCTGACCCGTACCTTTCGCAACACCAGCGATGTCTGGCAGGAAGGCCTGTTTGTATTCCCGTTACCGGAGCAGGCCAGTGTCTATGGCCTCACCATGACCGTTGGCGAGCGGCGGATTGTGGGCCAGCTACAGCCCCGGGCCCAGGCCCGCCAGAACTATGAAAAGGCGAAGCAGGCTGGCCAGAAAGCGGCGACCGTGGAGCAGAACCGGCCTAACCTGTTCACCAGCCGGATTGCCAACATCGCACCGGGCGAGGAAGTAACCGTGGAAGTGCAGTATCAGCAACCGGTAAATTATCGTCATGGCGAATTCGAGTTGTGTTTGCCTACCACGCTTACCCCCCGATACATGCCGGGCGCCCCTGTTTCCACGCCCGCCAGTGCATGGCAATCCGGCTGGTCATTACCCACAACGCAAGTAGCCGATGCCGATGAAATCAGTCCGTTCACGGTGCTTCCGGATGACGTAAACCCTGGCAGTCACCGCGCAACCATTCAGTTGGATATCGAAGCCGGATTGCCTGTTGATGAGGTGACCAGCCCCAGCCACCCCCTGCAGGTCGAGCTGGAGGGTAGTCGTGCAACCGTAGCGCCGGAACAAGGGCAAATCCTGATGGACCGGGATGTAATTGTGCGCTGGCGGCCCGCTGATAACCAGGCGCCGACGGCCGCGTTGTTCCGTCAGCAATGGCAAGGCGAGGATTTTCTGATGGCCATGGTCATGCCGCCGGCAACCACCGGCCAGGTTCTTCGCCGAGAGCTGCTGTTCGTTATCGACACCTCCGGCTCCATGGCCGGGGAGTCTATCCGCCAGGCTCGCTCGGCTTTGTTGAGGGGGCTCGACACCCTGCGCCCCGGTGACCGTTTCAATGTTATCCAGTTCAACAGCCAGGCCCATGCCCTTTATACGCAACCTGTGCCTGCCAATGGCCACTATCTGGCCCGGGCGCGGGATTATGTGCAGGATCTGAATGCCGACGGTGGCACAGAAATGGCCGGTGCACTGTCACTGGCGATGGGAATGGACAGCTCGGAGTCGTCCGGCCATGTGCAGCAGATGGTGTTCATGACGGACGGGGCCGTCGGCAATGAATCGGCCCTGTTCGATCAGATCCGCACCGGGCTTGGAAACCGCCGGCTGTTTACCGTCGCCATTGGTTCTGCTCCAAATATGCATTTTCTCCGGGAAGCCGCGCGCTGGGGCCGGGGCCAGTACACCGCGGTACACAGCGCAGCGGAAGTGGATAAAGCCCTGGGTAAGCTGTTTGCCGCCATGGAAGCGCCGGTGATGACGGATGTCGAGGTGCAATGGCCCGGTACTGTTACACAACCGGTCCCGGCCAAACCGGGGGATCTGTTTCATGGTCAGCCTCTGGTGCAGGTGGTTCGTGGCGCACCGGCTGAAGGGGAGCTCACGGTCTCTGGCCGCTTACCCGGTGGCCGGTCGTGGCGCACCAGCCTGGATCTTGCCAGTGCTGCGCCGGGCAAGGGCCTGGACCGACAGTGGGCGCGGGGGCGCATCGATGCAGTGATGGATAGCGCGCGCCTGGCGGGAACTGAGCCCGATGAAGCGGCCATCGTCGAGTTATCACTGAGCCACGGTGTGATGTCGCCGTTCACAAGCTTCGTCGCCATTGAGGAGCGTGTATCCCGACCAGAGGGGGAATCCCTCAATCAGGAGGCCGTGCCCACCTTGCTGCCGGCCGGCAGCCAGCCAGGAATGCTGCGTTACCCGCAAACTGCCACCTTCGGTCCGTTGCTGACCGCCCTGGGGCTGGTGGGGCTGATGTTCTCGCTGGCCATTGTCATGCTCAGCCGGAGGCAGACGCTATGAGCCGGGCGTTGCTATTGTTGGTGGGTTGTTCCGCCACCCTGCTGGTCTTTGGTTTGTGGATTCCGTTCAAGGCACTGGTGGCCCAGGAAATGCTGGAGCTGGCCTGGGCCGAGAGCCAGGCCCGACAGAGCGAGGCAAGGCCCTGGCCCTGGGCCGATACCTGGCCAGTGGCGAAGCTGGATATACCGGAACAAGGCGTGTCCATGATCGTGCTGGAGGGCGTTCATGGTGAAAGCCTCGCGTTTGGTCCGGGGCGGGTGCCCGGTAGTGAAGGCCCCGGTGCGCCGGTGGTGCTCGCGGGCCACCGTGACACCCACTTTCGGCATCTACAGCATCTGGAACCGGGCGATGCGGTCAGGCTGCAGGGCATGGATCGGCAGTGGCGACGTTATCAGGTGACAGCCACCCGGGTGGTGGACAGTTCCCGTGAGTCTCTGGATACCCGGTCTCTGGCCCAGGATACCCTGGTATTGATCACCTGTTACCCGTTTGACAGCCTGGACGCTTCCGGCCCGTTGCGTTATGTGGTGGAGGCGAAGCCGGCTTACGGTATGGAACAAATTGATACTGTCGCCGCTCTGTGATGTTGGCGTACACTTGTGCGCCAAAATGCAGTGGATCGGATCAAACAGAATGTCACAAGTTCGAAAAATCCTGGCCTGGCTCAGTGTTCCTGTCGTATGCCTGGTTATGATGTTGCTCTACCTCTTACGGCCTTTCAATCCTGACAACAACCGTATCCTGGGCTGGGTCGTGGCAAGAATCGGCCGATGTATTCTGGGTATGAAGCGCCCCCTCTACGGCGCTGAAAACATGCCCAAGGATCGGCCGACCGTGATTATCGCCAATCATCAGCAGAACGATGATCTGTTTGTGATGGGTGATTTGCTACCGCCTCGTGGGGTGGCGGTTGGTAAATCTTCACTGGTTTGGGTGCCATTCTTCGGGCAGGTATTCTGGCTGGGAGGCAACATCATCCTGAATCGCGGCCGTGCGGCGAAAGCTGTGGCCACCATGCAGGCCACGAGCGACGCCATTAACCGGGAACGCAAGAGCATCTGGGTGTTTCCGGAGGGGACCCGCAGCCGTGGCCGTGGCCTGGGTAGCTTCAAGAAAGGGGCGTTTCACATGGCCGTTGCCGCTGGCGCACCCATCACCATGGTGTGTGCGGGCGAATACCATGGCAAATCCAGAGGCTGGACCGGACGACGGGAGCCTGTGCCTTTGCGGATTCTCCCGCCAGTCGAAACACAGGGCATGACCAGCGAAGACATTCCCGAATTGATGCACCGTTGTCGCCAACAGATGGAAGAGGCCATTGCTGACCTCGCACTTACCCACGGAACTGCTTGAACAGCCAGTGAAAACAGGGCAGTCTTTCGGACGAAACTGACGCTGATTCTGGACATCTGGGGAGTGACATAATGAACCTGATCTGGTTTCTGATCATTGGCGGTCTGGCCGGCTGGCTGGCCGGACTGATCATGAAGGGCAAGGGCTTTGGCGTGTTGGCCAACATTGGTATCGGGATTGTCGGCTCGTTTATTGGCGGCTTCCTGTTTGGCCTGTTGCAGCTGTCGGCCCACGGTGCCATTGGTCGCCTGGTCACCGCAACAGTCGGGGCCGTGCTGCTGCTGGCCATCGTCAACAAGATCAAGAAGGGCTGACATGATCGTACCTGTCACTGCTGTTTTTGCGGCCGTCACCGGCCTGCTGTTGCTGGTGTTGTCGGCTCAGGTGGTCAAGTACCGGCTGAAATACCGCAAGGGCCTGGGCGTCAATGAGGATCCGGAGTTCGAAGCTGCCGTCCGGGCCCACGCCAATCTTGTGGAATACGCACCGCTGGGTTTGATCATGCTCGCCATTGCCGAGCTCAATGGCGTTTCCGGTTCGCTGATCTACTGGACCGGGATGGCGCTGGTGGTGGGCCGCATTCTGCATGCCTGGGGAATGATCAACGGCAAGGGCGGGCCACATTGGGCACGCATGATTGGTATCCTGCTAACCTGGCTGGCGATTCTGGTTGCGGCACTGTTGCTGTTCTGGAACGTCTGGCAGGTTTATGGCTGAAACGGTGTCCAGCCATTGAAGAACGGGGCCTTGGGGCCCCGTTTGTGTTTCTGTCGATTACAGCGCCCGGGCGACGTCCAGGCTTAGGTATTCCAGTTCCACACGCCGGTTGGCGGCGTGGTCCTCCGGCCGGGTCAGCGGGCGATCCGAGCCCCAGGTGGCAAGCAGGATGGACGATTGCGACACGCCTTCCTGAATCAGTAGCCGGGCCACGGCGTTGGCCCTGAGCCGGGCCAGAAACCGGTTGTATTCGGCAGAGCCAAAGTTGTCGGCGTGGCCGTGGATGCGAACCTGCATGCCGGGGTGCCCTTTGATATAGGCCGCGTGCCGCTTGAGCATATCGATATCCGGGGCATCCAGAGTGTGTTTGTTGAAACCGTAGTGGAATCGGGTACGGTGGGGACGGTCGGCGTCAGCCGCCAGTTGCCCGTTAGTGCCCGCGAAGGCCAGGGCGGCCTTGGCCAGCATATCGGGGTTGTCCAGAACAAGTACGGTCATTTGCTGCTTCCTCGAGTCGAGTGCCCGGCGTTTTTTGTTATGTCCCCTTCACTATTGATGTCAGAGGCCATAACGGCAATTGGCGAATGGTCGATAGCCGCCCGGGTTCTATAGCTACCGATTGAATGGCATTTGTGTGACTGTGTGATTACACCGGGAAAAGAAGGCCCCGCTGTGGTAAAAAGCAGCTTTTCAGGGACAGATTATGATGAATTGTGACCGCCCATGCTGATTATTCCTGCCGAGAATACCGTAAACTGGAAACGCCCACCCTGGGTAACCCTGGGCCTGATCATGGCCTGCCTGCTGGTCTTTCTGTTCTACCAGGGCGGAGACGACCGCAAGTTCGAAGCCGCACTGGAAGACTATCTGGAGAGCGATCTGCTGGCCCTGGAGGCCCCCGCCTACGAGGACTACCTGCAGCGGGAAATCCAGTTCGAAGGCAGCCAGCAGCGGGTTCTGGAGTTGCAGGAATTCCAGCAACTTCAGGAAAATGAGGAAGCACTCTGGCAGGCGGTGACGTTGCTGCTGGATCGTGAGTTTTACCAGTATCTGCAGCAGAACCGGGATCTGATCTGGGCCCCGGCACAGCGCAACCTTTGGCTGGAGCAGCGCTCGGCGATCGAGCAACAGTGGATCAGCCGGATGAGTGCCTATCAGTTGGGACTGGTGCCGGCAGAGCTCTCGCTGTACACGCTCATTACCTACCAGTTCCTGCACGGCGGCTGGGGCCACATTATTGGTAACCTGCTGTTCCTGTTCCTGCTGGGTTTTACCGTGGAAAAAGCGCTGGGCCCGGGGCGCTTTCTGGTGGCTTATCTTGTCTGCGGTGCCTTGTCCGGCCTGGTATTCACCGCCTTTTCCATGGGTAGTCAGGTACCTCTGGTGGGCGCGTCCGGCTCCATTTCCGGGTTGATGGGTATGTATGTGGCTATTTACGGGCTGCAGCGCATCCGCTTCTTCTACTTCCTGGGCGTTTACTTCAACTATTTCCGGGCACCGGCCATCGCCATGCTGCCGGTCTGGCTGGGCAAGGAAATCTATGACTACTGGTTTGCCGGTGCCACCGGTATTGCCTATATGGCCCATGCCGGTGGCCTGGCGGCCGGTGCAGGGTTGGTGTGGCTGCTGGGCCAGAGCTGGCTGCAGGTGAAAGAAGAGTTCTTCGAACCGGAGCAGGAAGAACAGGACGGACAGTTCACCAAGGCCTATGGCCAGGCCATGGCCAGCCTTGGCCGCATGGAGTTCGATCTGGCCCGGCGCCAGTTCGAGGCGTTGCGGGAGCGTTATCCGGAACGGCCCGTGCTGCTCGAGCACCTGTATCAACTGGCTAAATTAAGGCCGGACCTGGACAGCTACCGGATGCGTGCCGAAGAAATGATGGCCGATGCCATCGCCCGGCGGCAGCCGGAACAGATGGTGGATGTCTGGCAGGAGTATCTGAGCAAGGGCGAGGCCTATCATCCGTTGGCACCGGAGGCGCACAATCGTGTGCTGTTCGCCAGCCTGAAACGCCATGATTTCAAAGCCGCAGAGAAGGCGTTTGAACGCATGCGAGCCAAGGCCGAACCGGACATGGTGAATGAAGCCTGCCGGCTACTGGTGGCGGAGTTCGAGAAACTGCAGATGGAGCCGAAAGCGCGCCATTACCGGCAGCTGTTGCAGGTTCACGGCTGAGGCGTGGCAGGCACGCCCTCAGTCTGAAACCTGAAAGCTCGCTTTTGGCCCTTTCAACGGTTGTTGGTTCGCCGCCTGTTCCAGCCAGACATCAATATGCTCGTGGGCCGGATGGTTCACGCAGCGCTTCTTGATGAACGACAGGAAAGCACTGGCTTTTTCCCATTGCTGCAGGCCATTGGCCAGGGCCTGGGCCACAATCAGATAGGCGGGTGCCAGCTGCTCGCTGTCCGGGAAGCGTTTGTGGAAATCCTGCAGTAAACGGATGGCCGCTTTGTGATGGCCCCGATGGTACAGGGTGCCGGCACACTGCACCGCCAGTTCCGGGTCGTCCAGCTGGAACTTCGGCTCCACCATTTGCAGCGTCTGTAACAGTTGATTCAGCCCGTCTCCATCATGCCGTTGGGCCAGCCAGGCCATAATCCTGGGGTGGTAGCGGTACAGCTCTTCGGCATCATTGCGGGCGGTCAGCAGCTGGTAAAGCTGGCCGATGCGGGCAGGGTTGGTCCGGTCCCGTTTGAGGGCTTCCTTGAGCATGCTCTGCACACGGTCGTAGTTGCCATCCTTCAGGTTCATATCCAGATCGGCATCAAACCGGCTGCTGCGATCCCGCTGGTGTTGGTCGGTTTCCGAAATCTCGTCCTGAAGGTCTGAGGCAAAACCGAGTTCTTCCTGATACTGGAACAGCAGGTAGCCCAGCATGTGAAACAGGATCAGGGTAAAGGTACTGTTCAGGAAACCGGCCAGGGGTTGGGCCACCCACATGGGGAAATGGTTCACGGCAAAATCCTGCGCCGCGCCGGAAGCCAGGGTGAGCAGAATCAGGTACCCGTAAAGCAGGAAGTAGGGCGTGCCGATGCGCGAGATCAGCACCGCCAGGTTCATGGGGTTTACAGCTGCGCCGACCGAGCGCTCCATGGCCAGTACCATGATGCTGGCCGGCAGTGCCAGCACTACAAACGCCACCGCAAGCATCATCAGTATCGGCCCGCCCAGCATGGCGGCGGCGCCTACCAGGCCGCCCATAAGCACAAACACCAGCAGTTGCAGCACCACAATGTCAAAACCGCTGCCGGTAAACGCCACCGACACTGCTGGCGGTTTCAGATGGCCTTCAGCGGTGTGATTGATCACCGCATAGGTGTACTTGAACAGCGCCAGCGCCAGCACCAGCCAGATGATCAGGCCAATAATATTGGCTGGCGCCACTACAGGAACCAACGTGCAGATGGCGATGACAATCAGCGGATCGGTGTGGAAGGGGTAACGGAAAAAGGCCCCGACCCGCTGCCAGAAGGGCACCACTTCGGTGGCTGCGCCCAGATAACGCATGGCTTTACTGCAGCGGGGACAAAGCCCCCGACGCTGGCGGGTATCGGCATCCGGCATACAACGGCTGCAGTAGTGCATCTGGCATTCGCCACAATGCCACTTGGCAGGGTCGCCCGGATGGTAATGACAATCGTGCTTCACGTGAGACAGTTCCTGATCCGTCAGAAATCAGCCGCCAATCATGACAGAACTCGACCCGAGCCGCACCCGCTGTGTTCACAGTTGAGAGGCGGACATGGCCGCGCTCGCCTGTGACGCGATCAGGATTCCTGCCAACGCTGGCGCACCTCAAGTATCGCCGGCAGGCAGCGGAAGAAGGCTCCGACCAGTTCCGGGTCGAAATGCTTGCCGCTTTGCTCGCGAATCAAATCCGTTGCCTGTTCTATCGGCCATGCTTTCTTGTAAGGGCGCTCGCTGGTGAGA
>Ga0207734_100163_pt1 | contig 47691 bp, 49 predicted proteins | sample TtanPargueraPR_5_FD_187744 | JGI IMG/M metagenome (GOLD analysis project Ga0207734, IMG submission 187744) | Aerobic enrichment media microbial communities from Bioluminiscent Bay, La Parguera, Puerto Rico - Tt and P1 (3) (SPAdes) | ecosystem: Environmental > Aquatic > Marine > Unclassified ... | reverse complement strand
GCTGACGCCAGTACCAGCGCGGAAGCGCCATCACTGATGGAGCTGGAGTTGGCGGCGGTGACGGAACCGTCTTTGGCGAACGCGGGTTTGAGATGTGGAATTTTCTCCGGTTTGGCGTTGCCCGGTTGTTCATCGGTATCCACTTCGGTGTCACCGCCCCGGCCCGGGACCGTTACCGGTACGATTTCGTCCCGGAACCAGCCGTTTTCGATGGCCGCCAGGGATTTTTGCAGGGAGCCGATGGCGAATTCGTCCATGGCCTGGCGGGTGATGTCGAATTTGTCAGCCGTGCGCTGGGCGAATACGCCCATCAGGCCACCCTCGTAGGCATCTTCCAGGCCGTCCAGGAACATGCTATCGAGAACCTGGCCATGGCCCATGCGCATGCCGGCGCGGGCTTTCGGCAACAGGTACGGTGCCTGGCTCATGTTTTCCATGCCGCCGGCGATCATGATGTTGTTGGTGCCAGCTTTGATCTGGTCGTGGGCCATGATGACGGCCTGCATGCCGGAGCCGCACATTTTGTTGATGGTGGTACAGCCGGAGCTGTCCGGGATGCCAGAGGCCCTCGAGGCCTGACGAGCCGGAGCCTGGCCCAAGCCACCGGGCAGTACGCAGCCCATGATCACTTCCTGGATGTCTGCCGGCGTGAGGCCTGCGCGCTCAATGGCGGCCTTGATGGCGACGGCGCCCAGGTCCGGGGAACGTACCGAGCTCAGAGAGCCCATCATTCCGCCCATGGGGGTTCGGGCGGAGCCTGCTATAACGATGTCATTGTTGTTCATTGAATCTGGTCTCCATATTGGGAGTCAGGTTCGATCAGGGGGATACCTTTCCGAGACACGCTGTGAATACATCCCTGTACGCTCGACAAAAGCCATCCATGGCTTTTGACGGTCCCGGAAAGGTATCCCCCTGCTCGAACCCCATACATTTCAGTCGCCTTCAAAAAGAATTAGCGCTGGATTCAGGAGGTACTATCTTCCGAGTACCGACCGGGCAATGATTTCCTTCATTACTTCCGAGGTGCCGCCATAAATCCGCTGCACCCGGGCATCAATAAAGTTCCTGGAAATCGGGTACTCCGTGGTGTAGCCGTAGCCGCCAAACAACTGCAAACAACCATCAGCAACGCGGCACTGCATCTCGGTAGCGCTGTACTTGGCCATGGACGCCGTGGGGGCATCCAATTTGCCCTCTTCGTATTCCCGAATGCACTGGTCCACAAACGCTTTGTTGATACGGTAATCCGTTTCCATGCGGGCAATTTCGAAGCGTGTGTTCTGCAACTGGCTGAGCTTCTGGCCAAACAGCTCACGCTCCTGGGCGTACTGGATGGTCATGTCCAGCGAGCCCCGGGCCGCTGCCACACCCAGCGCTCCGATCACCAGTCGCTCTCGGGGTAGTTCGCGCATCAGGTAAACGAAACCCTGGCCTTCCTCACCCAACAGAGCCGAGGCGGGTATGCGTATGTCGGAGAAAAACAGCTCGGAGGTATCGCCAGAGTGCTGGCCAATCTTGTCCAGGTTCCGGCCTTTGCTGAATCCTGGCAGCGAGGTATCCACCAGGAACAGGCTGATCCCTTTGGCTCCGGCTTTGGGATCGGTTTTGGCGGCGACGATCACCATATCGGCGTGTTGGCCGTTGGTGATGAAGGTCTTGGAGCCATTGAGGATGTAGTCGTCGCCGTCTTTTACAGCGCTGGTGCGCATGGCCTGCAAGTCGCTGCCGGCGCCCGGCTCGGTCATGGCAATGGCGCCCACCGCCTCACCTGATACCATCTTCGGCAGCCACTGCTGTTTCTGCTCTTCGTTGCCGATATGGCTGAGGTAGGGCGCGACGATGTCGGAATGCACCATCACGTTGGTGGAAAGCGCACCGAATCCCAGCCGGGCAAGCTCCTCACCCACCACGACCGAGTACTGGAAGGGTGCGCCGCAGCCGCCGCAGTCTTCCGGCACATCGACACACAGCATGCCTGCATCGCCCAGAGTGTTCCAAAGCTCCCGTGGGACAATGCCGCTTTTCTCCCAGGCCTCGTAATGCGGGGCCACTTCGGTTTCCAGAGCCTTGATCACAGACTCCCGGAAAAGAGCCAGTTCTTCCTGATCGACAGGGTTAGTCATATCACTCACCTGTGGTTACCGGTTCGCTTTTGGCGAACACCATTACAGAAACCTGCTTTTGGCAGGTTATATCAATGTCACTTTGGCGCCATCCGCAGGGCACAATCAAGCCGGATGACTTCGCCATTCAGAATCGGGTTGCGCACCATCTGGTCCACCATCATCCCGAACTCTTCCGGTTTACCGAGGCGTTTCGGGAACGGCAGCGTGGCTGCAAGGCTGTCCTGCACTTCCTGGGGCATACCCGCCAGCATTGGTGTCATAAACAGGCCAGGAGCAATGGTATTCACCCGAATCCCTTCACGGGCCAGCTCGCGGGCCGCCTGCAGGGTCAGGGACACCACACCGCCTTTGGATGCGCTGTAAGCCGCCTGGCCAATCTGGCCTTCGTAGGCAGCAACCGAAGCGGTATTGATGATGACACCGCGCTCGCCGTCACCGTTCGGTTCCCGTTGCGCCATATCGGCAGCCGCCAGCCGCAGGATATTGAAGGTGCCGATCAGATTTACCTGGACCACCTTGCTAAAGCTTTCCAGCGGCATCACACCTTCCCGGCCCAGAATCTTGGCCGCCGGTGCAATACCCGCGCAGTTCACAGCGACACCGCAGGGGCCGTGAGCCTCTCGCGCAGCAGTGACAGCAGCCTCAGCACTGTCGGCCGAGGTCACATCGCAATGCAGGAAGATACCGCCGAGCTCAGCCGCAACCTTTTCGCCCTGCTCCTTGTTCACATCAAGAATCGCAACCTTGCAGCCAGCCGCCGCCAGAGCACGGGCAGCGCCCTCACCCAGACCGGAGGCACCGCCTGTTACAATTGCCGGCACATTCTGGAATTCCATCGGGTACTCCTTATTAACAATGATCGAAGTCTGATCCGCGGGTATCCATTCGGACCACAAAAACACTTTACGTTTACGTAAACTTTAACTAACCTTGGTGAAAAAAGGAAATCCGTCATGAGCGAAAAACGAACTTTCAGCATCAGCGAGCTTTCCCAGGAGTTCGATGTAACCACCCGGAGCATCCGGTTCTATGAAGACCAGGGGCTGCTCAAGCCCACCCGGCGCGGGCAAACCCGGATCTTCAGCACCAAGGACCGGGTTCGCTTGAAGCTGATTCTCCGGGGCAAGCGCATGGGCTTTTCCCTGGCCGAAACCAAAGAACTGTTCGACCTCTGGGACGAAACGCTGACCGGCAATGAAAAGCAGCTGCTGAAGATGCTGGAAATCCTCAGCGCAAGACGGGAACAGCTGGAACAGCAGAAAGAAGACATTGCCATGGCAGAGATGGAAATGGACACCGCCGAAGCACGGTGCCGCGAGGCCCTGACCGAACTGCAGAAGAAAAAGGAAGAGCAGGGCCTGACGACGAACACCAAAGAAACCGCTGTCAGCAAATAGAACCTGGCAGCCAACGGATACCCGACGTTAAAAACAAAAAGGTAGCAAACGATGAAATCACAGTACTCAGAGCTCAATTTCGGCCTCGGCGAGACCCTGGACATGCTCCGGGAACAGGTGAATAACTTCGCCGCCACCGAAATCGCCCCGCGGGCCGAGGAAATCGACAAAAACAACGAATTCCCCATGGACCTGTGGCGCAAACTGGGCGACATGGGCCTGCTGGGCATTACCGTCAGCGAAGAGTACGGCGGCTCCGACATGGGCTATGTGGCCCACGTCATCGCCATGGAAGAAATCAGCCGCGCCTCGGCCTCCGTTGGCCTCTCTTACGGTGCCCACTCCAACCTGTGCGTGAACCAGATTCACCGCAACGGCACCGAAGAACAAAAGCAGAAATACCTGCCCAAGCTGGTTACCGGTGAACACATCGGCGCCCTGGCCATGTCCGAGCCCAACGCCGGCTCCGACGTAATCTCCATGAAACTCCACGCCCGCGACGAAGGCGACCACTACGTCCTCAACGGCAACAAAATGTGGATCACCAACGGCCCGGACGCACACACTTACGTTATCTACGCCAAGACCGACCCGAAAGGCGGTTCCAAAGGCGTCACCGCCTTTATCGTGGAGCGCGACTACCCGGGCTTCAGTCGCCACCAGAAACTCGACAAACTCGGCATGCGCGGCTCCAACACCTGTGAACTGGTGTTCCAGGACTGCAAAGTTCCCAAAGAAAACGTCCTCGGCGGCGTGGGCAACGGCGCCAAAGTCCTCATGAGCGGCCTCGACTACGAACGCCTTGTCCTCTCCGGCGGCCCGCTGGGGATCATGCAGGCTGCTATGGACGTGGTCGTCCCCTATATCCGCGAGCGCAAACAATTTGGCCAGGCCATCGGTGAATTCGAACTGGTACAGGGCAAAGTCGCCGACATGTACACCTGGATGAACACCGCGAAATCCTACGTCTACATGGTGGCCCAGTCCGCCGACCGCGGCGAAACCACCCGCAAAGACGCCGCCGGCGCCATCCTCTACTCCGCCGAAATGGCCACCAAACTGGCCCTGGACGCCATCCAGCTGCTGGGCGGCAACGGCTACATCAACGAATACCCGACCGGCCGCCTGCTGCGGGACGCGAAACTCTACGAAATCGGCGCTGGAACGTCTGAAATCCGACGGATGCTGATCGGTCGCGAGCTGTTCCTGAACAAGTAACGAAGCGCGGACTCCAGTTCCCAATGTACGACAAGGGGCTGGAGGGGGAGCCTTCTGAAAATGTCGGAGGCCATGGATGGCCGGAGAGAAGCGCACATGGATGTGCTTGTAGCGGTTTTCGGAAGGCTCCCCCTCCAGCCCCGCAGCAACAACACATGAATTGACGAGGTTGGACAAGGGCTTGGCGGAATGCTCGTAGCATTTCCCGGAAAGCACACCCCGCCAGACCCGGACGCCCCCAAACCGAGGGATACGAACCAATGACCGTGCTCCAAAGCAAAATCAACCCAAGGTCCGACGAATTCCAGGCCAACCACCAGGCCATGCAACAAGCCGTCGCCGACCTCCGGGAAAAAGTCGAAAAGATCCACCAGGGCGGCGGCCCCGACTACCAGAAGCGCCACACCGACCGAGGCAAACTCCTGCCCCGCGAGCGCATCAACACCCTCATCGACGAAGGCTCCCCCTTCCTCGAAATCGGCCAGTTCGCCGCCTACAACGTCTATAAGGAAGAAGTGCCCGCCGCTGGCGTCATCGCCGGCATCGGCCGCGTCTCCGGCACCGAGTGCATGATTATCGCCAACGACGCCACCGTCAAAGGCGGCACCTACTTCCCGCTAACCGTGAAAAAACACCTGCGGGCCCAGGAAATCGCCATGGCCAACCGCCTGCCCTGCATCTACCTGGTGGATTCCGGCGGCGCCAACCTGCCCCAACAGGACGAAGTCTTCCCCGACCGCGACCACTTCGGCCGCATTTTCTACAACCAGGCCCGCATGAGCGCAGACGACATTCCCCAGATCGCCGTCGTCATGGGCCTGTGTACCGCCGGGGGCGCCTACGTACCCGCCATGGCCGACGAATCCATCATCGTTCGTAACCAGGGCACCATCTTCCTGGCCGGCCCGCCGCTGGTAAAAGCGGCCACCGGTGAAGTGGTCAGCGCGGAAGACCTGGGAGGCGCCGATGTGCACTGTAAAATCTCCGGTGTCGCCGACCATTACGCCGAGAACGACGCCCACGGCCTGGCAATCGCCCGCCGTTGCGTGGCCAACCTCAACCGCCGCAAACCCGTACCGGTGGAAGTCCAGAAGCCCCGAGCCCCGCTGTACGATCAGGAAGAAATCTACGGCATCGTCGGCACCGACCTGCGCAAGCAGTTTGACGCCCGCGACGTCATTGCCCGCATCGTCGACGGCTCAGAATTCGACGAATTCAAGCGTTACTACGGCTCCACCCTGGTGACCGGGTTTGCCCACATCCACGGCTACCCCGTGGGCATCATCGCCAACAACGGCATCCTGTTCAGTGAATCCGCCCAAAAGGGCGCGCACTTTATTGAACTGTGCTGCCAGCGCAACATACCGCTGCTGTTCCTGCAGAACATCACCGGCTTTATGGTGGGCCAGAAGTACGAAGCCGAGGGCATCGCCAAACACGGCGCCAAGATGGTGATGGCCGTGGCCTGTGCCAACGTGCCCAAGATCACTGTTCTGATTGGCGGTAGCTACGGCGCCGGCAACTACGGCATGTGTGGCCGCGCCTACAGCCCGGACTTCCTGTGGATGTGGCCCAATGCGCGCATCTCAGTGATGGGCGGCGAACAGGCAGCCGGCGTGCTGGCGCAGGTGCGCCGGGAAGGCCTGGAGCGTAAAGGCCAGAGCTGGAGCGCGGAGGAAGAAGCCGAGTTCAAGAAGCCCATTACCGAAACCTACGAACACCAGGGCCACCCCTACTACGCCAGCGCCCGCCTTTGGGATGACGGCGTGATCGACCCGGCCCAGACCCGGGAAGTGGTTGCCTTGAGCCTGTCTGCCACCCTCAACCGGCCCGCCAAGCCAACGCGCTTCGGCGTGTTCCGCATGTAAAGGAGCGCAGCCATGTCACAGCAAGACACAGCGGTTCTGCTGCACCAAAGGGGCGATGGCGTCTCAGAAGTGGTGTTGAACCGCCCGGACAAACGCAATGCCTTCGACGACGTGATCATCCAGCAGCTGATTCAGGCACTGGAACACGTGGACCGGGATGAGCAAACCCAGATTGTTATCCTGCGCTCAGAGGGCAAACACTTTTCCGCCGGTGCCGATCTGGGCTGGATGCGCCGCATGGCGGACAACACCCGCCAGGAAAACCTGGACGACTCCCGGGAACTGGCCCGTCTGATGAACACCCTGAACCACCTGTCCAAGCCCGTGATCGGCCTGGTGCAGGGCGCGGCCTTCGGCGGCGCGGTCGGCCTAGCGGCCTGCTGCGACATCGTGCTGGCCACTGAAAAAGCCAGCTTCTGCCTGAGCGAAGTCAAACTCGGCCTGATTCCGGCCGTGATCAGCCCCTATGTGGTGCGAGCCATCGGCGAACGTCAGGCCCGGCGCTACTTCCTGTCGGCGGAAGTCTTCAGTGCTCAGGAGGCGCAGCACTACGGCCTGGTTCACCTGGTGTGCGAAGACGAACAGGCCATGCACCAGCGTTGCGACGAGCTGCTACTGCAACTTGCGCTGAACGGTCCCGAAGCCATGAAAGCAGCCAAAGAACTGGTCTTTGCGGTCAGCCACAAGACCATCACCTCCGAAGTGATTGACGACACCGCGCAGCGCATCGCTGATATTCGTGTGGGCGAAGAAGGCCAGGAAGGGCTTAGCGCTTTCCTGAACAAACGAAAGGCCAGTTGGATTCCGGAGACACAATAATGTTTAACAAGATCCTGATAGCCAACCGGGGCGAAATCGCCTGCCGGATCATCCAGACAGCCCATCGAATGGGCATCCGTTGCGTAGCGGTCTATTCCGAAGCCGACGCCAACGCCCGGCACGTGGCCATGGCCGATGAGGCCTTCTACATCGGCCCCGCCCCCAGCTCTGAGAGCTACCTGCGGGCCGACAAGATTATCGAGATTGCCAAAGAAAGCGGTGCCCAGGCTATCCACCCGGGGTACGGCTTCCTGTCTGAAAACACCGACTTCGCAGAAGCCTGCGAAGCCAACGATATCGTCTTCATCGGCCCGCCCTCTTCCGCCATCGCCGCCATGGGCTCCAAGTCCGCGGCAAAAGCGATCATGGAAGACGCCGGTGTACCGCTGGTGCCGGGCTACCACGGCAAGGACCAGTCGCCGGACTTGCTGCGGGCTGAAGCCGAAAAATGCGGTTTCCCGCTGCTGCTGAAAGCGGTTGCCGGCGGTGGCGGCAAAGGCATGCGGGTGGTCGAAAACATGGCCGAATTCGACGATGCCCTGGCCGCGGCCCAGCGCGAGGCAAAAAATGCGTTCGGCAACCCGGACATGCTGATCGAGCGCTACCTGACCCAGCCACGCCATGTCGAAATCCAGGTGTTCTGCGATCAATCCGGCAACGGCATCTATCTGGCCGAGCGGGACTGCTCCGTGCAGCGCCGGCACCAGAAAGTGCTGGAAGAAGCGCCCGCCCCCGGCCTCAGTGAAGACACCCGCAAAGCCATGGGCAAAGCCGCGGTGCGGGCGGCCCAGGCCATCAACTACGTGGGCGCCGGCACCGTCGAGTTTCTGTACGACGTGGACGGTTCCTTCTTCTTCATGGAAATGAATACCCGCCTGCAGGTAGAACACCCGGTCACCGAAATGGTCACCGGCCAGGATCTGGTGGAATGGCAACTGAAAGTGGCCTGGGGGGAGCCCCTGCCGCTGACCCAGGACCAGGTAAAGACCCGTGGCCACGCCATCGAGGCGCGTATCTACGCCGAAGATCCGGATCAGGACTTCCTGCCAGCCACCGGAACCCTGCGTTACCTCAGCACTCCGGATGAGTCTGCCCACGTGCGGGTAGATACCGGCGTGACCGAAGGCGATGAAATCAGCATCCACTACGACCCGATGATTGCCAAACTCATCGTGTGGGACGAGACCCGCGAACAGGCGGTCAACCGTATGGTTCAGGCCCTGGAGCACTACCGTATCGCCGGGCTGAAAACCAATATCCGGTTCCTGCACGCGGCGGTGGATGCGCAGCCATTCCGCGAAGCCGAGCTGACCACCAACTTCATTGCCACTCACAACGACCTGCTGTTCCCGAAATCCAGACTGGATCTGGACAAGGCACTGGTGCTTGCCGCTGGATTCATTCTGGAGCAACGCAAATCAGCGGAACCGGTTACCGGCGATCCCTGGTCGCCGTTCGGCCGCAAGAACAGCTGGCGCATGAACTCCGAATACGCCCAGCCTCTCACCCTTCAGGTGGGCGACGATAAACACGAGCTCAAGATCCTGGAACGGGATGACCGCTACCAGGTGTTCGTGGGCGGCAGCGTGTACCACCTGAACGCCAAACTGAATGACGATTACCTGCAGGCGGTGATCAACGGCCACCGGCTAAGCGTGCACGGCAACCTGCACAACGAAGAACTGGTGCTCTTCTACGAGGGCGATACCTTCAAGTGCACCGTATACCGGGAAACCTACGGGTTTGAGGAAATGGCCAGCGAAGGCAGCCTGGCGGCGCCCATGAACGGCTCCGTAGTGGCGATTCAGGCCCAGGTAGGCGACAAGGTAACGGCCGGCCAGACGCTGGTGATCATGGAAGCCATGAAAATGGAACACGCCATCAAGGCACCCGCCGATGGTGTGGTTTCCGAGATTTTCTACGCCGAGGGTGACCAGGTGGCCGAGGGTGCGGAACTCATCGCCATCGACACCGGGGAGGCAGAATAATGGCCTTTCCGAAGCAGGCTCGGTTGGTGGAAATGAGCCCCAGGGACGGGCTTCAGAATGAGCCCGGCGATGTGATCGCCACCGAGGTCAAAACCGGCCTGATCGACCGGCTGGCCGATTGCGGTCTCAGTCACATCGAGGCCGCCAGCTTCGTATCACCCAAATGGGTGCCGCAAATGGGCGACGCGGCCGCAGTGATGGCCGGCATCACCCGTAAACCCGGCGTTCGCTACTCGGCCCTCACCCCGAACCTGAAAGGATTCGAGGGCGCCCTGGCGGCCGGGGCCGACGAAGTGGCGGTATTCGGTGCGGCATCGGAGTCCTTCACCCAAAAGAACATCAACTGCACGATTGCTGAAAGCCTGGAGCGCTTTGCACCGGTGGTTGAAGAAGCCCGCAAACACGGCATTCCCGTACGCGGTTACGTGTCTACCGTGATGGGCTGCCCGTACGAGGGCGATATCCAACCGGCACAAGTGGCCACCGTGGCCAAGGCCCTGTACGACATGGGCTGTCACGAAATATCCCTGGGCGACACCATCGGCGTGGGTACGCCCCTGAAAGCCAAGCGCATGCTCGAAGCCGTGGCCGCCCATGTGCCCATGGACAAACTGGCGGCGCATTTCCACGACACCTATGGCCAGGCCCTGGCCAACCTGTACGCAGTACTGGAAGAGGGCGTAAGCGTGATTGACGCCTCTGTGGCCGGTCTGGGCGGCTGCCCTTATGCCAAAGGGGCATCTGGCAACGTAGCCACCGAAGACGTGCTATACCTGCTTAACGGCCTGGGCATCGATACCGGCGTGGATCTGAACAAGCTGGTGAAAACCGGCGACTGGATCTGCGCGCAACTGAAACGTCATAACGGCTCTAAAGTGGGCCAGGCACTCGGGGGCCTGTGCCAGTAACTTTCCAGCCCTCAACTACAAAAACAATGGAGGCAGAGACATGAGCAAGACTCTCCCAAGTTACACCAGTGGTATCGCAGAAAAGCCACTGCTGGGCATGACCATCGGCGATATGCTGGACCGCACCGCCCAACAGTTTCCCGACAACGAGGCTCTGGTGTGCCTGCACCAGGACATTCGCTGGACTTACAAAGAGTTCGTCGACAAGGTGAACGAGGCGGCCCGGGCGTTCATGGCCATCGGCGTCAAGCGTGGCGACCGCGTGGGCATCTGGTCACCCAACCGTTACGAATGGACCGTTACCCAGTTTGCGACTGCGAAAGTAGGCGCCATTCTGGTAAACATCAACCCGGCCTACGGTGTGCACGAGCTGAAGTACGCCATGAATCTGGCCGGCATCAGCGTTCTGGTTACCGCCGACAGCTTCAAAACCTCCAACTACCGGGAAATGATCTACGAGCTGGCCCCGGAACTGAAGCGCAGCGCACCCGGCAAACTCAAAGCTGACAACGTCCCCGATCTTCGGGCGGTCATTAACGTACACCCGGATAACCACGAGGGTATGTGGACCTGGCAGGATTTCCTCGGCTTTGCCGGCGACGTATCAGAGGCAGACCTTGCCAAGCGTCAGGATGAGCTGCAGTTCGACGACCCCATCAATATCCAGTTCACCTCCGGTACCACCGGCAACCCGAAAGGCGCCACGCTCACCCACCACAACATTCTGAACAACGGCTATTTTGTTGGTGAAAGCCAGCGCCTGACCGAGAACGACCGGCTGGTGATTCCAGTGCCGCTCTACCATTGCTTCGGCATGGTGATGGGCAACCTGGGCTGCATCACCCATGGCACCGCCATGATCTACCCGAGCGAAGGCTTTGACCCGAAAACCGTACTCCAGGCCGTCCACCAGGAAAAAGCCACGGCCTTGTACGGTGTGCCCACCATGTTCATCGCCGAACTGGCCGACCCGGAGTTCGACAGCTACGACCTTTCCACCCTGCGCACCGGCATCATGGCAGGTTCCATCTGCCCCGCCGAAGTAATGAAGAAGGTCAACGGCAAAATGCACATGAAGGAAGTGCAGATTGCCTACGGCATGACGGAAACCAGCCCGGTTTCCACCCAGACCAGTTCCCTCGACCCGTTCGAGAAGCAGGTCACCACCGTGGGCCGCACCCAGCCGCACCTGGAAACCAAGATTGTCGACCCGGGCACCGGTAACGTCATGCCCCGCGGTGAGATTGGCGAACTGTGTACCCGCGGCTACAGCGTAATGCTGAAGTACTGGAACAACGAGGAAAAGACCCGCGAAGCCATCGACGATGCCGGCTGGATGCACACCGGCGACCTGGCGACCATGGACGAGGATGGTTACATCCAGATCGTGGGCCGCATCAAGGACATGGTGATCCGCGGTGGTGAAAACATCTACCCGAAAGAGATCGAAGAGTTCCTCTACACTCACCCGTCCATTGAAGAGGTGCAGGTAACCGGTATTCCGGACGAGAAGTACGGTGAAGAGCTGATTGCCTGGGTGAAACTGCGGCCCGATGCAGACCCGGTAACCGCAGAGGACCTGCAGGCCTTCTGCAAGGGCAAGATCGCCCACTTCAAGATTCCCAAAAACTACAAGTTTGTGGATGCATTCCCGATGACCGTGACCGGGAAGATCCAGAAGTTCAAGATGCGGGAAATCTCGATTGAGGAAATGGGACTGAAGCAATAATCGAATACCGCCCAACCCCAGGAAACCCGGCCAAGGCCGGGTTTCTGCTATCTGTGAAACCTAATGCTTGCTCATACGCTTGTACCGGTAGGGCTCACCCTCTTCATTCTGAAGTTGATAATCGTAGGCGGCCTGGAGCCCGGTTTCGTCTTCCGTCTCCTCCTCCGGTTCCTGCTCCAGATAGCGCGGGTATAGAGGTGAAAACATGGCCACGACAATACCAATGGCGCAGAAGAACCCAAACGCATCGGCATAGCCCACCTGCCCCACCAGCATACCGACCACAGGCGAGCCCGCTGCCTGTCCCAGAGACACCGCCATGAATGGCAGCACCGGCCCCATGGACAGCCGCCCCGGCAACAAACGAATCCCTGTCATCAGGTACAGCCCGGTCAGACTCATATAGGCCAGCCCGAACACCAGGGCTGAAAACGCTGCCAGCGGCAGGTTGTCTGGACTGGCAGCCAACAGAGCCAGGCTCGCCGCAAGCATCATCAACATCAATGCCTGGGTGATCGGCGGGTTATTGCGGTCTGCCAGATCGGCAACCACGGCACCACCCAGGCCAGCAACCCCAACGCCCAGCCACAGCCAGGCGGTGGAATCGGAACTCATTTCACCCAGGTTCACCACCAGGTCGGGCGCGAAAATCCAGTAGGCCGCCGAGACAAACCCCATCATGAAGCCAAAGATCGAGAGCCGTAACAGGCGCCACCACTGCAAAGCCGTGATCGCCGGCGGTGGCGCTGCGTTAGATGGCATCACCCGTGAAACCGAAGGCAGGAAAAACCAGGTGGCAAACACCCCGATCAGGGCAAGAATGGCAAAAGACGCGTAGGTATAGCGCCAGGCCCCGGCCAGAAAAAGAACCGTGGGCACCGCGACCATCACACCCACGCTGGTACCAGCATTCATCACCGAGCTGACCCGGCCATGCATCGAGCGCCGCACCAGTGCCTGCATGGCCGCTGTCAGTGCAGGCATCATCAGGCCCGTGCAGATACCACAGGCAAATACACCCAGCCCCAGTGACAGGGCACCGGCCGATTGACTGATCAAAGCCAGTCCGACTACCCCAAAAACGCCGGAGGCCATCGCCGTATTCCGGGCGCCGAGACGGTCGGCACACCAGGGCGCCACCACCGACGCCAGTGCAAAACTGATCAGAGGGAGTGCACCGATGATACCGATCACATGGGGCGACAAAGACAGATCCGCACGAATGGGCGGCACAAACAGACCGAAGGCGAAGCGCGCAAGACCGAAGCTGATCGCAATCAACCCCGCGCCCAGGAGCGCGAACGCTGTGCTGGAGGGAAACTTCATATCGGTCTGCCCTGCTCGCTGTCCATAGCGGTCAGCGTAGACAGCAAAACCGCCAGCATCAAGCCGGCCGCCGGAATCCCACCGCTCAGCCCGTCGTCGTCACACAACCGTAACACGCCTGAAGCACAATCTGGTGTATACCAAAGGAGTTAACAATGCTTGCCATATTTGATCTCGACGAGACCCTGATTCAGGGGGACAGCTCTCAATTGTTCACCGAGTTCCTTCGGGCACAAGAGATCGAGCGCACTGACGATGCCCTCGACAAAGACCGGGATTTCATGTCGGACTACCGGCAAGGCCGACTGAACCTTCAGGCGTATATGGAATTCAGCCTGGCACCGCTACAGGGCTGGCACCGGGAACAACTCAACACCCTCGTCAGCCGGTTTATTGATCGTGTCATTGCGTCACGGGTTTTACCGACCGGCCGCGAGCGTGTTGCGTGGCATAAGGCCCAGGGGCACCGGGTGTTGATCATATCGGCCACCGGCGAACATCTGGTCAAACCCATTGCTCAGCATCTGGGCATTGAGGAAGGCATCGGCGTGGAAGTGGAATGGCGCGACGGAAGCCTGACAGGACAGATCGGGCCAAGGCGCCCCTTCCAGGAAGGAAAGGTGGCCGCCCTGCACGAATGGCTGGGGAGGGACCAGGTAACACCGGAAAAGACCTGGTTCTATTCCGACTCGCATAACGATCTGCCGCTACTGGAACAAGTTGATTTCCCTGTTGCGGTCAACCCGGACCCCAGGCTGAGACAACACGCCCAGAAACACGGCTGGCAGATCCTGACAGATTCTGCGGCCCTGCCATGATGCTACGACACCTGGCTATGGCCCGGGCATGTCTTGCGGCGCCGGCGATCGGGCCGCCCGCCGCCCCTTCCCCGGTTATCCCAAAACCACAAGCAGCAAGCCGGCCAGGATGGTCAGGACCCCCACGACCTTCGGCCCATGCAAGGCCTCGCCCAGGAAATACCAGCCCAGGGCTACGCCCATGGGAATACTGATTTGCCGGAACGCGACAACGTAACTCACATCGTCCGCATAGGCCATAGCCCAAACCACCAACGCGTAGGTGCCCAGAATCAGGATGCCAGCCGCCATGGTGCTGCGCCAATTTGCGGCCAGCTCCCTCAACAGTCGTCGCTCTTCGGATTGTAACCACAGACCAAGACTGAGCCAGCACAGCGCCGACCAGGCCTGGAGAATCACGAACACGAGTGCCACCTCGGCGTCCTGCGCCAGTCCCGCCAATAGCGCCCGCATCCGCTCGGTGGCCAGATCATCAACCATGGAGTAACCGGCCGTGCTGGCTGCGGCCAACAGCGCAAACAACGTGGCCAGGTTACGGTAGTTCGCCAGCGTGAAGTCGCGGAATCTCTGCATTGGCAGAACAATACAGCCAGCCACAATCAGACTGATCCCTATAACCGCAGCAGTGGTGATTGCCTCCGCGGTGCCAAGGAACAACGTTCCCACTAACAGGATGATCAGCGGCGAAGAACGGGCCAGCGGGTAAACCACCGACAATTCCCCGTGTCGGTATGCTGCCGCCAGACTGCTCAGGTAGGTAGCCTGAAAGAAACCGGTCGCGACCACCAGCCACCAGATCCCTGCGTCCAGTTCCGGCAACATCCGGTGGTAATACAGTAAGACTGGCAATGTCAGAAAGGCGCCCCAGAAGGTGCTATACCAGAAGAAAGCACCAGTGGGACTGACTTTTTTGCCAAACAGGTTCCAGCCCGCATGGGCCAGCGCCGACACCAGTACAATAACAATCGCGGTTGGTGTCATAGGATCACTGCCGGGCCGTTCATTCGGTGCCCTGGCGCCAGGCCCGCGTGGACCGATCCACCCAGAAGCGCAGGCCACCCTGAATGAGCTTCGCGGCAGCACAAGTGGTGGTTATCAGGATCGCCATGGCGGCGGCGGGCGCAATGTCTCCCGCCTCATCCATGTTCAGTACCGCGACAGAGGCGAGTTGTGAATCATGACCGTACAGAAAGACCACCGCAGACACCGTGGTCATGGCGTTAACGAAAAGGTAGAGCGCAACGTCAAGAATCGCCGGCAGACACAAGGGCAAGGTCACGGTAAACAGGACCCGCCAGCGAGACGCTTTCAGGGACTCGCCCACCGCTTCGAACTCCTGATCAAGCTGTTTTAACGCCGTTACCGCCGTCAGGTGGGACACCGCGTAGAAATGGCTCACGGTACACAGAATCAGAATAAACAGCGTGCCGTAGATCCCGTTGATCGGGTTATCCGGATGATTAAAGAAGAAAATATACGACAACCCAAGCACCAGGCCTGGCACCGCCAGCGGCAACAGCGACAGGAACTGAAATACACCGGTCAGCAGCCTCGGCTGGGGTGTGCGCTCCATCAGCCAGGCATTGAAGAAAACCAGCAGTGTCCCGATCACCATGGTGCCCAGGGCCATCTGCAGGCTATTGGTGTAGGCGCCCCAGCCGCCCCCGTCCATACGGCCGAACTGATAGTTGTTCAGGCTCAGTTCCAGATTGTACGGCCAGAAAGTCACGAACGAGGCGTAGACAGCCATACCGATAATGGCCAGGATGAACAGAACCGTCGGCGCCAGCATAACAGCACCGATGACATCCCTCCTATGATCCTGACGCGGCCGGTAAGGCACCGAGCGCGCGGTAAAGCTTGCCGATTGCTTGCGCTGCACATAGCGGTCGGCCAGAAAGGCCAGCATGGCGGGCAGCAAAAGCAGCACGCTGACGACGGCCCCCATTTCAAATTTCTGTTGCCCGATCACCTGCTTGTAGATGTCGGTGGCCAACACGTCGAATTGCCCGCCAATCACCTTGGGCACCCCGAAGTCAGTGATCACCAGAGTGAAAACCACAAACGCGGCGCTGACCAGTCCATAACGGGCACCTGGCACCGTCACGGTCCAGAAGGTGCGCCAGGGGCTCGCCTTCAACGCGGTCGCGGCCTCATAGTGCCGCCCATCGGCATTGTCCATTGCCGTCAGCAGAATCATCAGTGCATGGGGAAACGTCCAGAAACAGGACCCCATGATAATACCGATGGGGCCGTAGATTTCGGCACCGAACAACCAGCTTTTCAGGACACCCTGATTCCCGAACAGATACACCAGGCTGATCGCCGGCAGCAGAGAGGGCGCCAGTATCGGCAGCACCAGAACCCCGCGAATCCAGCCGGTCATCGGCAGGCGAGTTCGTGTTAACGCCCAGGCCGCCATAAAGGCCAGACCGACCACCACCAGGGTGCTCAGTCCTGCAACCCAGAGGGAGTTGAAAAAGGCCGATTCGATGCCGCCGGAACTCAGATAATGAGCAAAGTTGTCGAGCCCGACAAAGTCACCGGCCTTGTTCTCCACACTCTTGGACAACAGGGTATAGAGCGGCGCCAGAACCAGAAGGCTCAAAACCGCACAGCCGAGCACCAGCAGCAACGCAAACAGCCAGCGCCCGGTGACACGCTGCCGGAGTTCCGACAAGGCCCCTGCCCTGCGTGAGGGCGAGGTTAGAGGTACAGAGGAATCCATCATGAAGGTCTTACCAGGGTGAAACGAGGGCATCGGGTTTTCGCGACCTCTTTCAGGCCGCGAAGCAATGCAAGGCATCAGACGGCAGGTTGAGACAGACTGCACCGCCCACCCGCAATTCCAGTTGTCGGGCAGAGCGCGGGTCTACGTCCACCACCAGGTCCAGTTCCACGCCATGCAGCCGGACGTGGGTGCGAATAAAGGCCCCCAGGTAATCCATCGCCTGGACCTGGCCTTCCCACTCACCGTCGCCCTGCGGCAGGAGATGAACATCCTCAGGCCGAATCGCCAGACGAATGCCGTCCGGCGTGGCCGGTAGCGGCCTTACCAGATCCAGCTCCCGATTGCCGAGGCGAACACGCTGCCCGTTCACCGGAGCGCTGTCGAAAAAGTTCATTGCCCCGATAAACGACGCCACAAACGCCGAAGCAGGCTGTTGGTAGATGTCCAGGGGTGTTCCCACCTGTTCAATCACCCCGTTATTCATAACCACCACTCGGTCTGCCATGGCCAGGGCTTCTTCCTGATCGTGGGTTACCATGATGGTGGTAACGCCCAGTTGCTTCTGCAGGCTGCGAATCTCGCTGCGAAGGTGGTGGCGAACTTTCGCATCCAGAGCTGAGAGTGGCTCATCGAGAAGCAGCAGGCCCGGGGATGGCGCCAAGGCTCGGGCAAGCGCCACCCGTTGCTGCTGGCCACCGGAAAGCTGCGCGGGATACTTGCGGGCGTGATCCTCCAGCCCGACCACGGCCAGAAGCTCGTCTACCCGATCACGAACCCGGGCCTTGGGCATACCGATGCTACGCAGTCCGTACGCCACATTGTCGGTTACCGTCATGTTCGGGAACAGCGCGTAGGACTGGAACACAATGCCGAAGTCACGATCCCGGGGCGGCTTTTGCGAGATATCGACATCGCCCTGTTGGAGCGTGCCGCAGCTCTGCTGTTCAAGCCCGGCAATAATGCGAAGCAGGGTCGTCTTGCCACATCCGGACGGCCCCAGAAAACACACCAGTTCACCGGGCTCAATGGTGAGATTGATATCCTTCAACGCACAAAACTCGCCGAAGAACTTGTTTACGCCCCGGACTTCCAGACGACTTCCCTGGGTATGCTGAATCATGGTACCCCCTGCTTTTCCAATATCTGCCCGGGCACACCAGAACGGGTGCCCGGTCGCACAGGCCGGGGCCGCGCCCGGCTCCGAGCGGATTACTTGGCTTCGGATTTGCCGTCGTAACGACGCGCCCACTCGGTCAGAATGGCTTCGCGATTACTGGCGGCCCAACCGAAATCGTTGTCGATAATCAGCGCTTCCGCGTTGGCGGGAAAATGTTCCACCGGCTGTGCCACACCTGGCATCGCTACAATGGCGTAGCCTTCGTTGTACATCTCCATGGCCTGGCGGGTGATTGACCAGTCGACCAGAGTCTGGGCGGCTTCCAGTTTGTCGGTGCCGTCAACAATGGCGGTCGCTTCAACTTCCCAGCCCAGCCCTTCTTCCGGGAACACCAATTCAAGAGGCGCGCCCTTCTCTTTCAGACGGGCACCACGGAAAGCGAAAGACACACCAATCGAGGTCTCACCCGAAGCAGCCATTTTGCAAGGCTTGGAGCCGGAGTGCGTATAGCGACTGATGTTCTGATGCAGGCCGTCCATGAACTCCCAGCCTTTGTCTTCGCCCATCAACTGGAGCCAGGCTGAAACGTCCAGAAAACCGGTTCCGGAAGAGTTCGGGTTCGGCATCACAACATGGCCCCGATACACCGGCTTGGTCAGATCCTGCCAACTGGTGGGCATGGGCAAATTGTTCTTCTCAGCCTCGATGGTGTTGACGCATACCGCCGCCATCCAGGCATCCATGCCCACCCATGAGGGAGTCTCATCGCGGTCACGGAACTTCGGCGACAGTTTTTCCAGTCCTTCCGGTGCATATGGCGTCAGCATGCCCTCGTTCTTCAGCAACAGCAGGCTGGTTCCCGCCAGCCCCCAAACGACATCTGCCTGCGGGTTTTCTTTCTCGGCCAGCAGTCGCGCGGTGATGACACCGGTGGAGTCGCGAACCCAGTTGATCTTGATGTCCGGGTGGTCTTCATTGAATCGGGCGGCATACTTCTTGAGATCTTCCGCCTCAACCGCGGTGTACACGGTCAGTTCGGTCTGGGCGTTGGCGTTAACGGCCGCCATCAGGGCGGCCAGGGCCAGGGCTTTTTTCAGGTGTTTCACGCTACTCTCCTTTTACGGCATCAGTTCGGTTAGGCTTTCTGGTCTATACCAGATTCGCTAACCACCACCTTAGGGACATTTGATTGCAAAGACGTGACAGATCAATGACGTTTCCTTGTCGGTCCCTCAGGGGCGCTCTCCCGCTGCCAGACGCCTCTCGATATCGCGAATAACGCCCGGCAGGTCCTGTATCGAATCGATGACATAGTGGGCTGCCGATCTCGCCATCACCTGGCGACCACGGGCCAGCAACGCTTCGCGATCGTTCTCCGGAAGGGCGTAAAACTGAGCTTCACTCAATCCGACTGAATTACCGGAGGCCACTACGGCCACCGTCCACATACCCGCATTCAGACCTTCCTCAATACCCGTCCCTGTGTCGTCCACTTTGACGCAGGCCTGAACTGCGCCAATGCCCAGCTCGAGTGCGTTTTTCAGGCTCATGTGGGGTGCCGGCCTACCGGCCGGCACTTCTGTCGCCACAACCACGCTTTCCGGCATAAACCCCTGATCCGCGAGCCCCGGCAGCATAACGTTCACCATGTCTCGGCTATATCCGGTGTTGACCCCCAACCTGATGCCTTTTTCACGAAGCAGATCCTGAAGCGCCAGAGCACCCGGAATCAGTGTTGCTCGTTCCGCAATCGCCGCGGTCTGAAGGGGCAGAAATGCCTCATAGAGGCGATCGACATCAGCGGCCTCCGGCGCCTTACCATGAGCCTCCAGCCATTGGCTCCGAATGCGGGGCATCGCCAGCAAACAACGGATATGCTCACGCTTTTCGGTCCCCATGGGCTCCCGGGCTTCGGTTTCGGAGACATCAATGCCCTCGTTCCGGAAGAGCTGGAGAAAGGCCTGAATCGGTGCCAGTGAACCGAAATCCACGCAGGTTCCGGCAAGGTCCATAATCACCGCTTGCAGAGGACCGGTGTAACGACGGGTGTAGCTGTGCATAGCGCTTCTTCCTTTTTCGATCAGAGTGAGATCATTGGTTTTCGAGATTGTCTGGCGCAGCAGCCGGAGGGGGTACCGGCACCGGCATTCCCAGCGACTGACAGGCATCGGCAATCGCCGCCACCACTGCATCAATCTGCGGGTCATGAAGTTGGCCAATACAGCCAAGCCGGAAGCTCTCCGCGACCGTCAGCTTGCCGGGATAGATCAGGAAACCTCGGGCCTTGATGGCCTCGTAAAAACGGGGAAAATCGAAATCCGGGCTGTCTGGAGACAGGAAAGTCGTAATGATTGGAGACAGCCATTCATCGGCCAGCAGAGTCTGGAACCCTAGCTCGCGAAGGCCCGCCACCAGTCGGTCTCGGTTTCGGCTGTAGCGGGCAAGACGACCGGCCACACCGCCTTCGGCCTCGTGTTCTCGCAGGGCCTGCAAAAAGGCGGCGACCACATGGGTCGGCGGCGTATAGCGCCACTGCCCCGTTCTTTCCATGTACCGCCATTGGTCGTGCAGATCCAGCGACAGGCTGTGACACTGCCCTTCGGACTCAGACAGCAGGGTCTTGTCCACTATGGCAAAACCGAAGCCCGGCACACCTTCAAAGCACTTGTTGGCGGACGAAATCAGCGCCGCACAGGGTAACTCCGCCACGTTGACCGGCAACGCGCCAAACGCGCTCATGCTGTCGATAATCAGGCGCTTGCCAGCCTTTTCACAAACCTCGGCGATTTCAGGAATCGGGTTGAGAATGCCCGAACTGGTTTCGCAGTGAACGACCACCACCTGATCAATCTCCGGGTACTGTCGAAGTGTCCGTGCCACCTCGTCACCCCGCGGCGGATGGTAATCTCCTTTGTCGATGGCCAGACATCGACCGCCCAAGCGATCAAGAATTTTGCTGATTCGCTGTCCATAGGCTCCGTTCATCAGTACCAGCGTGGTGCTGTTCCGGGGAACCAGCGTGCCCAACGTGGCTTCCACCGCAAAGGTACCGCTACCCTGCATGGGAACGCACACATGACTATCCTGGCCACCGGCCACACGCAGCAGACGCGCACACACCTCTGCGGTGAGCTCATTAAAGTCGTTATCCCAGGAGCCCCAGTCGTGCAACATGGCCTGCTTCACAGACAGACTGGTGGTCAGCGGACCGGGGGTCAGTAAATACGGATCGTTCGGGGTCATTGGAGTCTCCAACGGAATTAGCCAGTGCGTTTGCGGGCTCGTGCCGCAGCACAGCGGTGGATAAAATCAGGATCAAAGGGATCAATGGCGCCAAACCGGTCCAGGCGAAACGGCTCGGAAGTGACGAAGGTCGGCTGGCCGGCTATCAGTTCGCTGATGAATCGACCAATGCCTCCCGACATACCAATGCCGGCACCGGAACAGCCGGTTGCAGCGATAAAACCCTGAATGCCAGGCATGGGGCCCAGCAGGTAGAAGCCGTCCGGGGTATAGCTGGAAACGTTGCTGACGTAGTGGGCCAACCGGAGTTCGTCCAGCAGGGGAAGCTGAGACCGCAGTGACGCGTACCCGTCCTCAAGGGCATGCTCACCCGCTGGATCGGTATCGAAGCGGAAGCCCTGCAGACTCTCGGGCAGGGCCGCCGGGTCTGCAACCACGTCCTGAGCCTCCCGAAGACCGAACAGCAAACCGCCCACGTCTGGCCGCGCATAAGCGCCACTGTCGGGCAATATCGTCATCGGGCCATGGGCAGGAATACGAGCGTCAGGTGCGGATATCCAGTAATGACTGCGCACCGGCGCCATGCCAAGGTGAACACCCACTTGCCTGGCCAGAGCCGTACTCCAGGGGCCGGCGGCATCAACCACCAGGCCGGCCGAGAGCACTTCACCATGCCCTAGGCGAACACCCGTTACCCGGCCACCCTGCATAAGCAGGTCGCTGACACTTTGCTTCAGACGGAACCGAACACCACGGCGGCGCCCCTCAGCGGCATAAGCCATGCACAACGAATAAGGATCAATATAGCCATCGTCCGGCAACCAGAGGGCGGCAGTATCCGGTGTCAAATCAAGCCACGGAGCCAGTTGCATGGCATCTTGCACGGCAATCGCTTTTGCAGTCACGCCGGCCTCTTTTGCTCGCCGGGCCGTCTCTTCGAGCTGGCGCAGCCCGTCTGGTCGCGCAGACACCTGCAGACTGCCAACGCTTCTGAGCGGTAAGGGCTCACCGCTGCTCTGCCCCATTTCCTCGATGGCGCGAAAGGTTTCCATGGCCAAAGCCGTCAAGGCCGAATGCGGACGGATACGGGTAAGAAGCGCAGCCGCGTAGCTGGTGGTCTGCTCTCCCAGGCCGTGTCGCTCAACCACGGTGACGCTGAGGCCGGGTAAACGACTGAGATATCGGGCAATCGCGCATCCGAGGATGCCGCCTCCAATAATGACGACATCCGGATGATGGGGTGTGGGCATGGTAGCTCCTCGCTCATCTGGTATAGACCAGTTTGCCGAGGAACTGTGACGGTTTTATGAAGACCCGATGACAGTCCGGAGACGATATGCCGGAGTGGTCAGCTCACTTCAACCTGAATACTCAAGGCATCGTGCAGCCAGAACTCTTCATCGAACTCGATAAAGCCTCCCTGACCGTCCTGACTGCAACGGGTGACATAGAGCCCTGCGGTACCAGCCGTTACACCGATGGCACTCGCCTGAGGATCCACCAACGCCGTGGGATACATTTCAATTCGCTTACCCTTCAGTTCCACGCCGTATTGCTCCCGGAGAAGTTTCCAGAGCGAGCGGTTGAAATCGTATGTCTCAATGCCCGGCAAGCGGGTCGCATTCAGGTAAATGTTCTCAACCAGCACTGGCCGGCCATCAATCTGACGGCGCCGACGAAGCCAGATCACCGGATCGCCGACAGCCAGGCCGGTTTTTGTGGCAAGCCAGGCATTGGCCTCGGTCGCGGTGACATCCAGGGTTTCGGTTTCGGGCACTCGCCCCTGAGCGGCAACGTTGTCTGAGAAACTGTAATCGTGCGTTGGCTTATAGATCAGCCGGGGCGGGGAAACAAACCAGCCACGGCGATTGGAGCGGTAGATCTTTCCTTCTGCTTCCAGTTGCGCGAGCGCGAGACGGGTGGTGACGCGGGTAGTGCCGAATTGTTCGGCCAGGATTCGCTCGGAAGGTAATCGGGTATTCGGGGTCAGCACTCCCTTGTCGATCTGCCCCGCTAACTGATCTCGCACCCTCAGATAAAGCGGCAGGGTACCCTCCGCAAACGCTTGCTGCTGCATACTCCGCTCCTGTCACCCACAAAACCTGCCACGCTAAGCCGGCACTGTGACGACAGTATGACAGAGCACGGGCGAAGGGCGTAAGTTCCTGAACCCGGTACGTTAAAACAAGAAACCCCGGGCCACATCGGCGGCCCGGGGTTTCGGTCTATTGCTTTTCAATGAGCAGAGATCGCTCAGTACAGCAAACTCAGCGACACGTTATCAAAGTAAACGTCGTTGTCGTTGCCGGCCTTGCGCTCACCGCCGATGTGCACCACCACGCTGCGGACACCGGCCGGTAAAAAGCCCTCTATTGACTGGGTTTCCCAGCTCTTGATGGAGGCACTGGTACGCTCCGGCGACTGGTTCCACGCCAGCGGCTGATCGTTCGCATCGCGCAACTCAATCCTCAATTCCGGTATATCATCCGCCGACCAGGTGGTCATTTGCGCCGAGAGATCCAGATACACCTTACCGGCGTCGATATCCTGCCCGTAGGACGAAATTTCCACCTGCTGGAACGCCGAATCCGTGCAGCAGTCGCCAGGCAGTCCCTGGCCGAACCCTCGGCCCGCGAAATAGTAGTCGCCCTCGGCCGCACCAAAGCCCCCATTGTTGTTGGCCGTGATGGCACTGACCAGTCCGCTCGACAGCGTCCAGGCCGACAGGTCTCCGGCTTCTGCATCACCATTGGTCAGCAGGTTCGGGGTGCGGGTGCCGGCCAGGCTGAAACTGTAGCCCTCACTCCAGGACGACCAGTTCATCTGCGAGTCTCTCACCCGGGCCCGCCAGTAATAGGTGGTGCCGGGTTTCAGCCCCAGAGTGGGCCTTGGCTGTCCGCCGTAGGCATCGTAGGAGGAAACGTGCGTATTCTGAGAGGCAAACCGTTTGTTCCAGCGGTAGTAGTCATCCCCCCCCGGACGGACGGTCTTCAGGCTTAACAGCTCCGACAGATTCAGGCGGAAGATATCGGCGCCCTGCTGGGTATCAATGGCTTCATAGCCCTGATATTCATCACCGCCCACCTGAGTGGCTTCATCATAGAACAGATTGTGGCGCCGGGTTTCGTTACCCCATACGTCAAACACGACCCCCTCGAACTGCTCATTCTCGGAGATCTGCCATTGCACTTCGTGCACCTGCTCAGGCGCACCCACGTTCACCGCCAGCTGAATATCCGTGGCCGGCAACTCACCCGTTCCCGCGGTTGCCTGCGGCAGGTTGTCATTGCGTTTACTGGCGAAGGTTACCTCATCCACCACCTCAAATTCGGTATCACCGTCATACCCGCCTTTTTTCCGCTGCAACGTCACCGAGGCGTCCGCTCCAAAACGGTACGTCAGCACGCTGTAACCAAACTCGCTACGGCTGACCTCAAAGGTATCGTAGTCGCTGATCTGATTGTTCTGATGATCGGCGTTGTCGAGTGGTTCAATGTAGCCTGAGGCACTGGCTGCGTTGAGCCACAGGTGCGGCGTGTTTAACGACTGCCCGCGGGAATAGGAATGAGTGTGCCCGAAGAAATGGCCGGTGACCGCACCGGTGCGGTCGCTGTATTTTTCCAGCTCAGACACCATTTCGCAGGAACCAATGCTTTCCCCCACATTCCACATCTCAGACAGGCAGCCGTGATGGAACATGCCCATCACGAAGGTCTTCTGCTGGATTTCGGCATCAAGCAGCGTTTCCCGCAGCCATTGGCGCTGAACCGCCAAGGTCTCGCGATTGAAACTGCCGTGGGCGCCCGAAATCGGGTAGCTGTCCAGCCCAATCAACCGAAGGTCCAGATAATCGATGAAATACCAGTGATCCTCATAGCCCACCGATCCGTTTTCCGGTGGCGACATGTAAGTTCGATACAGCTCCAGCTCCGCATTCGAGTAGTAGTCATGGTTACCCGGAACCGTAATCAGTGGCACGTAGGGTGTGATATCTGCCATTCGCCCGAACAGCTGGTCCCGCCAGTTGGAACGGTTGCCGCCGGTTTGTACCACGTCCCCGGAGATAGTGATGGCAGCAATGTTCTCGGCACAGGTCTCGGGCTGAGTACCGTTGCATTCCTCGGTCATGAAACCATCTGTCACCACGTTGTTCAGCACCACCTCGTAGATCTCCCGATCCAGCTGGGTGTCACTGATCGCAATGAACCGCGCCTGCTCAACATCGTCGCTCGCATCTGGCCAGGTTTTGAAGGCAAAGGCCTGTGTCACCCGCCCCACTCCGCCTGCGTCGTTCGTCAGCACGTAGTATTCGTATAAACGATTTGACTCGAGCCCCGACATGACCGCCCGATACACCAGGCCATCCTCGGAGTGAACGCCAGCGTCAATCTTCTGAAACTCGTCCGAACTGCCGAAAGGACGCACCCACACCTGCGGCTGCGTGTTCTCGGTCTCAAACATCACCGTCATGGTATCGCTACCCGGTGCCTGCAAATACGGCCTGACAATAAATTCGGGGGGCTGCTCTGCCGAAGGCGCCGGCACCACCACAGGGTCTGGGTTGCCCGGCTGCTCAGTGCCAGGGGCCGGAGCTGCGTCAGAACTCGAACTGGAATCGTTACAACCTGTCAGCAGCAGGGCCGAGGCACCGGCTGCCAGCAGTATGCGGTAGGGGGAAGACATGAAACTCTCCTTTATTGGTATATACCAGTTTTGGTACCTACCAAAATAGAGGGAGAAAGTGTCAGTCCTGTGATTATTGTGTTGCGGTCACCTTAAAGATTCATGACAACTGGTACATACCAGATGCCCCCTTGCGAACGACTCCGGTGATGCCTGTAACCGTGCCGGGCCGTCTCAAGCAGGCCTGCCCGGCACGGTTGTCATGCCCCGTATCTCAGAGCCGGCAAAATCAGACCACTGCGGCTTTGAGCTGCTCTGCCAGTTCATCGTCCAGTGCGTTGGCACGTCTGGCCGCTGGCCGGCTTTCCAGTCTGTCGGTGTACTCCCGGAACACATCGAGCCTGGGGATGTTTTCCTGCATCATTTCCCACCAAAGGTAACTACTCACCAGCACATCTGCAGCCGTGAACTGATCACCGCAGATATAGGGAGTTTTTGCCAGCGCTTGTTCCAGTACCTTAATACTGTCGTTGACTGGCCCACATCCTACAGCCTGCTCGTTGCTGCTATCGATCCGCCAATCATAAGCGATGGCGCTGCTCGCCATTTCAAAAGGCCCCGCCATAAAAAACAGCCAGCGGTAATACCCGCCACGCTCCGGTGCGTGGAGCCCGGGAGCCAGATTCTTTTCCGGGAACCGATCGGCCAGCCAGGCACAGATCGCGGCGACTTCAGTCACCACCACGTCGCCATGCTTGATAGCGGGCACCTTGCCCATCGGGTTAATGGCCAGGTATTCCGGCCCTTTCATATCCCCGCCAAACTCCAGTGTTTTCACCGTATAATCGGCACCCACTTCCTCCAGCATCCATCGAACCACGCGCCCGCGGGACATGGGATGGGTATAAAGCGTCAGATCTGACATATTGATCTCCTTTTCCTGCCAGTTGTTTTCGTGATTGTGTGTACTGCAGCGCCAGCTTATGCGGCAATTAGGCAAGAATCCGTCCTAAATAAATGAAATAATTCGTGGCATCATCTGACGGCTGATTCAGCTCCCCGGAGGCGCCCATGTCTGGCCCAACCACCCGTGTATTGACTGTTCTGGAACTACTTCAGGCTCATGGCCAGTTGGGCGGAGGGGAGTTAGCGCAACGGCTGGGCGTAAATCGGCGCACGGTTCGGCGCTATATCCGGATACTGGAGGATCTGGGTATCCCTGTGATGACAGAACAGGGGCGCTACGGTGGGTACAGACTGGTGGCGGGCTTCAAACTACCGCCGATGATGTTCACCAACGAGGAAACGCTGGCGATCTCGCTGGGCCTGCTTTCCGCGAAGCAACTTGGATTGACCGATGCAGCGCCCGCCATTGCGAGTGTTCAGGCCAAACTGGAGCGGGTAATGCCCGACAAGCTGAAAAGTCGGGCTCGGGCCATCAGCGAGACAGCCAGAGTAATCCTGCCGCGCAAAGAGCCCAATCTGGATGAACATGCACTGGACACACTGGCCACTGCAACAGAAACCGCTCGTTCAGTCCATTTCATATACCACGCTCCACAACACCCCGAAATGGAGCGGAACATCGACCCCTACGGCCTGGTTTTCAGACAGGGGCGCTGGTATGTCACGGGATTTTGCCATCTCCGGTCGGCCATGCGCTCATTCCGACTGGACCGAATCAGCGAGGTTCAGCTGCTCGCAGACCGCTTCACACGGCCTGCAGATTTTGATGCCGCAGAATTCCTGCACCAGAGCTTCATGGCCTGGAACAATACCCACGCGGTATCCCTGACCTTTCATACCGATCCTGCAACGCTAGCCTCATTATTTGATCCTGGCGAATACTGCCGTGATGGCATTCAGCAAACTGCCGATGGCCTTTTGATGGAAACCCACGTCGACAGCTTCGAGTGGTTCGCCAGCTGGCTAGCCCAGCTGACCTTTGCTTTCACCATACATTCCCCTGCTGAGCTCAAATCAGCAGTTAAGAAGCGGGCTTCTCGTCTGCTGGAGAGTTGCCGGTGAAGGCTTTCGTGGATGGCATCCAGGCCCAATCAACGCTTTGCCACGGTCAATTCACCGATTTGTCCGCGACAGTCTCCGCTTTAATCGCTCCTTATGTGGCCGTTCTCCCGAACCCTCACTGCTGATCACCCCACGCGCCGCTAATCTGAGCAGACGACGAAATTTTGGACACTCCATATGGCCAGGAGCGGAACAATCTGCCACATGCCTAAGACCATCCCTCATCACAATCAAATCCTGAATGGTCTTGTCCAGTTCATCGGCCTTACTGACAAGCCTGTCTCTATCAATATCAGGGCTCCTCTCCTGCCCGATGATGCTGGCAATCTCATCAAGAGAAAACCCAGCAGCACGCCCCAGCGCAATCAAGGCCAATCGTTCCAGGATGTTGGCGTTGAAGACTCTCCGCAGGCCTTGCCGGCCAACAGAATGGATTAATCCTTTCTCTTCATAAAAGCGCAGCGTGGAAGCCGGCACTCCCGATTGTTTGGCAACTTCGGCGATATCCACACAGCCTCCTTGACCTCAAGTTCACTTTAAGTTGTACGCTAATCCCTGATTCAAAACCTGAACAAAGGAAGGACCATTATGAACACATTACTATTTATCTTGCTTGTTGGCGTTGGAGCAACAGCTGTGATGGATACGTGGAGTATCTTGCGAAAATCGCTGTTAGGCATCCCTCCCCCGAATTATGGGATGGTAGGACGCTGGATCGCTCACATGACTCATGGGCAATATCGTCACGAATCCATTGCCGAGTCACCGCCTAAATCTGGAGAAAACATGATTGGGTGGACAGCCCACTACCTGATCGGCATTGCATTTTCGGCGTTACTCATTGGTATATGGGGCGAGCCATGGATTCAAAACCCAACCCTTGCTCCTGCAATCGCAGTTGGCATACTCACGGTCGCGGCCCCCTTCCTGCTCATGCAACCAGGCATGGGGGCTGGAATTGCGGCGTCGAGAACGCCGCGGCCAAACGCTGCCAGATTTCAGAGCCTCTTGACGCATGCTGTTTTTGGTATTGGTCTATATGTATCAGGATGGGCTGTGAGTCTGTTTCACTCAGTCTAAAAGCTGAGTGAAACGCCTCACATAGTGGGAGTGACACACCGGCACTTGCTATACGCTACCCTCACGCTCAACAACCAGCACTCGTACTTCCCCTCTAGGATGCGCAACATGCTCTGTGCCGACCGACGCAAAGAAAATGTCACCAGTTTCCAACAAAACCGACTCTTCTTTACCATTCAGTCGATAGAGCATTTGCACCTGACCATCCAAGACGACGAAGACCTCTTCACCGTCGTTAACGTGCCATTTGTAGGGTTGATCGGTCCAATGCAGACGAGTCGTGATGCCGTTCATGTTGGCTATATCCATCGCCCCCCAAGCACGCTCTGCTTTGAATTCTTTACTCCTTACTACCTTCATTTCCTTGCTCCAATAATGATGGCGACGCCGAATATCCCTTTGCTTCGAACACAAACCAGGTACACCGGACAATAACTTCGGGCTGTTATCACGTGTTCGATTGTCGATCTCCAATTCAAGGCCTTACCTTGTAAAGTCGTCGATCTCATCATAAACCGTCACAGAAATGCGTTCTCCCATCTCCCGCATGCCCACCATCTGCACAGGGTTTTCCCCGCTCCAGAATGCTTTCCAGCTTTCCACGGAATCCCATTTTGCGACGGTGAGCACCTCGGTTTTGTCCTCAGGACTGCGGAGCATAAAGCTACCCAGGGCTCCGGGCACGGTTTCATGGATATGGTTGGTGGTGCGAACCCAAACCTTCTTGAAGTCCGCGAAGTTCTCTTCCTTAACTTTCCAACGGTAAACAACCCGAATCATACTGCCTCCTGCAGTTCCCTGGAAATCCCGAGGAGCTTTTGGTCATTCAGGAGTCCTGAGCGGCCACTGCACAACATTTTTAAACCCGTCCACGTGGATTTTACTAGACGTCATATCCCAGACTCTCGATCTTATCGAGCAGCAATCCATGGCCGTTTAGATAGATTGAGATTCTAATCGTCCTCCCATGGCGAAAACGAAGAACGTACCAATGCAGATGCTTGTTAAAGCTTATGCTTCTTAACTCGCTCCACTTAAACCGCCGTTTACCCTGCCAAAGGCTTTGAAACGTCAGGGACTCATCATCAAAGCAACCTCTGGTCCAGATCACCTCGGCCCATCCATAAATCGCGAAGGCCCCAAACATCTCCAACATCAGGATGATGGGGATATCCTGACCGCCATGGTCAACAAAAAACAACAACCAGAGCATTCCTGCCGCAATCAGCGTAGACGCCAAGCTGGTCAATATAAGGAACCAACCGAAGAAAAGCTTACCGCCGGTCTCAGCAGCTGATGATCTCTTTGCCGCATTGCTGACGATATAGTAGGTCAGAAAACTACCCACCACGCTGATTACAATCTTAGCCAAGACTTCCATGTTTGCTTTGAATCCAAATAGTTACAGGCGGTAAAACCCTGAGATCACCTTCAGCGGCTAAATGCCCCCGAACCTGGAGATAGAATTACCACTTACCTACCCCGCTGTTGCCAAGCGTGCCTTCGGCACCAGGATGACCATGGGAAAAATCGATATTACTGCTATCAAAAAGCTCAGTGGAGGCTAGAACGGGCTACAACATACTATCAAGCGTTTCCAAGCTTTCAGGCCCGCCGGCCAATCGCACACACCGAGCCGATTCTTCTTCCCAGGATGCAGCAGACTCTGTGTGAAGATGAACAGATATCTTCGACGTAAGAGTCTCCTCCAACAAACCAGCAGGAATCCAGACCATCCCGCTGTCCCTCAGACTATTAGGAACCGGACTGCCACAGACCGAGCAAAAATCGCTTCTGAACCCACTGGGCTTCTTGTAACTGCGTATACCACTCTCACCGGAAACCCACCGAAAGGCATGCTCATTTACAAAAGTTGCGGCATTCGCCGCCGCTCCAGTGGCTTTTCTGCAGAGCGAACAGTGGCACTGATAGAGGTTTCGGATTTCCTCTGTGATTTCAAACTTTACATTTCCACAGAGACATTCGCCCTTCATAGATCATTCCTTTCGCCAGCTACCCCGTTCCCGGACTAATACCTCATCCCGGTTACGTATAACTTCAAGCAATCCATCCTGATGCACGTAGTACGTGGTATTTCCATTCTCAAACTTATACCCGAGAAAACGGCAGGGAGTATCGCCGTCGGCACAGAGTGTGTGCCAGGAACTCCCTTCCAGCATGATGCTATTTCCTGTTGCCTTGCTTGTACCGTGATAGGTCATTTGGTTGCACGAAACCTCGCCTTCAGCGCAGCGAGATTCTATATTGATGATGAACCTCTCTGTTGCCAGCTCCGCCGCCGAGGCAGAAAACGAAAAAAAAGCGATGACAATGAGCTTTTTCATATGCGGCTTAACCCGTTGATTACGAGGGGCCTCTCCCAGTTCTGAACTCACAACATAGTCTTCAGTTATTCATAAAATTGCGGGGTTGCTCTTCTTTTTTTATTCCACTACGACCAGAAGAGACAAAGGCAGCTCCGTGGATGGGTGACGAGGCTCGGTTAGTTCTATGATGGAGTAACCGCAGTCCCGGAACAACGCTACCCAGGAGCCGAGCGTGCGAAAGTACCAGGGCATGGATTGCCATGTTCCCTGGAAATCCCGAAAATCCTCATTGCGCCAACCGTCGAGATAGGGGCCGCTCACCAACCAGGGATGCACCGTCTGCATGACCATTCTTCCCCGAGGAGCAAGCAACGGCCGGAGAGCCCGCAATAACCCGGCCACGTCTTCATGGAGGATCGCGAAGTTCACAGACACCACATCAAAGTCGTGGCCTATCTTCCGGGCATCGTCGACAAGCTCAGAATATGTACAGACGTGGAATCGTCCTCCCCCAAGGGACCGGGCCGCTTCAATCAACCCGGGGGAGCCGTCCACCCCGACGCAATCAACACCATGACTGGCGAGCGCCCGTACCAGCCAACCTTCTCCGCACCCCAAGTCAAGCACCCGCCTCGGATGTTGGGCGAGCACGGCGTTGACCATGGCCTGGTCAGTCACCAGGCGGCGACTCTCGATATCGCCGTCGCGGACCGCCGAGGTCCAGAGTTCGGCATTCGTTATCCAGCTTTGCGCCAACTCGGATGGTTTATTGGAGCTGCTGCTCATTCAGAATTCCCGCGTGCCACCAAGCATGCCCTGCCCGGCAGTTAAATGGGTTTACTGCCCTTTTCCTCGATCGAGTCAATGGCCTGTTTCAAAAGCTCATTGAACGCCTCAGGCCTTTCCAACATCGGGAAATGGCCAGCGTCTTCAATGTACATAAGCTGGTAATCATCAATGTGTTTTCTATTCTCTTCCACCGCTGTCGGCCACAACCTGGCGTTTATCGAGATGACGGGAACCCTGACATCATCAAACGCAGTGGCCGATTCGCCAGTGACGTATCGCTCCAGATAGTTTCGGAAAGCGTTCAAGGCAATGGCCTTTGGCGCAGAAGACATATCTTCTTTCACCCAGGCAACCAAGGTCTCATCGGCACCTTCCGGAAACATAGGTGCGACAAAATCCTTTACCGCCGTCGTAAAGTCAGCCTCAAAGGGCTGAGCCATTTCATCAACGACACTTTGGGGAATTCGCTCCGCAACGTTCTGCAAGGTATCAACCCCTATCACACCAACAACTCTGGCCGGCATCAATCTGGCTGCTTCAGCAATCACCGCACCGCCCATCGAATGCCCTACCAGAATCGCACGTTCAATGCGCTCTTGATCGACAATGGCCTTCACATCGTGAGCGAAAGCCACCATCGAATAATCAGAGCGGCCAACCGATGAGTGCCCATGGCCCGCCAGATCAACCGTAATTACCTGATAATCGCCAGCAAACGCCGGTATTTGTTGCTGCCAGTAGCGTCCGTCACAACTCCAGCCGTGGATAAAAACCAGAGCCGTTTTTCCACCCCCGACCACGTCATAAGCGATTCGTTCTGAGTCAGAAGACAAGGCGACCTTGTGCCTGACAGGTATCTGGTGAGAGGCACAGCCTGTCAGCAGGAGGAAAGACAACAAAACCAACACTATCGATCTATGCATAAACAATCCCTTTGGTTCATACAAGGCTGTTGTTAAGCGCCCGACGCGGGCATCTGGTTCACTGGATTGGAAAGCTGAGAAAAGCCAATGGCCTCAGGCCATCGGCTTGAAACTCGGCAACGAAGACACCCGCTTCAGCCATGCCAGAATCGCCGGATAGTCTGCCAGTTCAAAGCCGCCCTCGTGAGCTACGTGGGTGTAGGCATAAAGCGAGATGTCTGCCGTGGTCGCATGCTCCCCTGTGAGATAAGGCGTTTTCTGAAGCTGCTGCTCCATCACTCGCAACGCTTTGTGGCCGCCGGCTTGCTTCGACGCATATTCCTCAGCTCTGTCATCAGGCAGCCCAAGGTACTTATTGATGAAGCGGGCTACCGCGATATAAGGCTCATGGCTGTATTGTTCGAAAAACTGCCACTGCAGGATACGCGCTTGAGCCAGCCCACCCTCGGGGTATAGCGCCGACCCGCCTGCCAGGAAGTTGATAATGGCGTTGGACTCGGAAAGCGTCTCGCCCCCATCGAGTTCAAGCAAAGGTATTTTGCCATTGGGGTTCTTTCGCAAGAACTCGTCGGACCTGGTGTCGCCAGCCAGAATATCGACCTCAATCCACTCGTGGTCGATGTTCAGGAGGTTGCACACCAGCTGAACTTTGTAGCAGTTGCCGGATTTGGCATCACCGTAAATTTTCATCTGCTCTCCTTACCGTGCCCCACAGGAGCACCCGATGTAAGCTCCAGTCCGGAACGAACTACAATAGAAAGCTCTTCAGTAACCGGTTTCGTAGTCTTTCAAATGATCCCGTGTTCATTGCCATCACCGATTCCGAACACTTTGCCGAAAACTTGCTTCATAACGCCCACCATCACGCACTCGTCGCGTGGATGGCCTTGTTGGCATCCGCTATCTCATTTTGGCTAAACACCTGAATACCATGCCGACGCAACAACGCGGCCGTAACCCCGATGCCAGGAGTCCGATTACCTGAAAAGCTACCATCATAGATGAAAGAGCTGCCGCAAGAAGGACTGGACTCAGCCAGTACAGCTATCTCAATGTTGAACTTTTTGCACAGCTCCAAAGCAATGGAGGCACCTGCGATAAAATCATCGGTGACAACATCTCCGCCTTTTTCAAAAACGTCGGCTTCACCGTCTAACACACTGGTTCCGCTACCTCCGAAGATCTCCGCAGACTTCCTGGGGATACTCATCCCGGCCTCCACTTCCGGGCAAACGGAAACGATCCGGCCTTCAGATACCCACTTCTCCACAAGTTGATCGTGCACCGAAAGGCTTCCACCATCGTATCTGACCTTTTTCCCTAAAAGGCATGCACTCATTAATACTTTTCTCAAATTACTAGCCCCTCAGGGTTGCGGTTCTAATGCTGAAATAAGCAGGGCCCTGACAAGGGCGCCCGGTGGAGGCTGGGGTGTGTCATGTGTATCGGGGTAAGTCCAAACCAAGCCGCCGTGGGTCCAGATACCGTGACATTAGGCTGAAACCCATGGATAAGGTATACCAAAACCTTCGCCTTACGGGAAACTTACACTTTCCTAATCAAAGTATAATCCCGTTTATTTTCAGATACTTAAAAATTACATACATACGCTCACCTGAACGATAGCCGGGGCATTCGTTGTCACAGTTCTATTTGTGTGCCACGTTAAAAACCGAAGGAACGCAGTAATCACAGCAAATTGGCATTACTTTAGTCGATGCCAATCTCCATGCACTGAAGTTCTGGCCTTCGGTCCTGCATCCAGGGATCTACTCAGGGGCCAACAATGAGGAGGATGCTATGAATAACGACATTTTGGAAGGCAACTGGAAACAGCTGAAAGGTAAGGTGCGCGAAAACTGGGGTAAATTAACCGACGATGACGTGGACCAAATCGGCGGTAAAAGAGAGCACTTTATCGGCAAGCTTCAGGAAAAGTACGGCATGAAGAGAGACGAAGCAGAGAAAGAATGGGACAAGCTCACTAACTAACCGTCGTTTTTTCTCTTAAGCCCGGGCCGATGGTGTGACGTATGCCATCGGCCGCTCGCTGCTCCCCTCCCCCCCTCTCAAACCTAAACTAAGCCCTCGCGGACGTTGAGATTGTGCATCGGCACAAGCGGGGATTTCCAACTCTGGGTGGACCTGATACGGGGTCAGGGTCATTGTGGCAGCGCGCCAAAATACGTCTGAAGCGGTTCTAAAACCCTCCGTGGAAGCGGTGTAGAACCCACACCGGGATTGAAAGAACCTCGTTTCGCCCGAGCCTATTGGCCGGTGAAACGACTATCCCCCAAGAACTGATATGCAGCGGAAGGAGGCAAACCATGGTAAACGCGAACGAATGGAAATCCGAGCGTGAACGCTATGATGCGGCATGGGCCAAGTACCAGAATGTGGCAGAACGGATTGATGCCAAATATGAAAGCCTGGACAGCGGTACCCAGGATCAGACGCCCGCGCAGGAGGATTTATCCGAATTGCAGGAAGCCTGGGAGGAACTTGAAAACGCTCGGCAGCGGCTAGGCGAATATATGAACGAATTTCACGAGTGGCATATGGCGCAAGGGAAAAGCATGTAACGTCGCGTCAGTAGGCCAAAACCACCCCGGTTTTACCAGGGGTGGCTTGTTCTGGCGTGAGAGTTATAAGTCAAGGTGCTCGATAATAGAGTCTGTCTCCTGTCGCACCAGGTCTTTGTCGATCGACTTCACCACCGCCGCCATACAGTCTTTGCTTAATTGGTGGCGCAGGACCCCCAGGAACTCCGGGGGCGCAATGAGAACGAGATTATCAAACTGGCCTTCATGGCGGGCCTTTTCGAGTTGTTCGCTGAGTTGTGCGGCAAAACGCTGTTCCTCAGGGTCTTCAGAGGGTTCACGGTCATAGCTTTGGTAGCCGCCAACACCACCATGATCGCTTCCCGGTCGGTCAGAATAGCGTTCCGAGTCTTTTTCGCGGCCCTTTTCATGCTCTTTGGTCACAACCTCATTTAGCGCTTTTACAGGCGTGACCGCCTGGAAAAGCCTAGCTCGGGAACTATCTGCCACCAATACGTAAAGTGTTTCCTGCGCGAGCGGCTTATCAGCGTCTTGGTTCATGGCTTTGCCCTCGTAGTCTGTGTGATTTCACCCTTCAAAGTAGCAGTCATCCTGATGGCGTCAAAATAGGGCAATTCCGTGATGGTGGCAGGCCACGGTTTACTAGACGCTTGATAGTGTTGTGAAGTACTGCCTTTCGAAGTCCACCGGTGCCAAGGTACAAAAGGCCCTCGTAGCTCCGGATGTAGGGGATGTCTTACGTGCCAGTTAACGCCGCAAGCACACGGCTTTGTAGCAAAGGCATAGCCGCAATGGATGGTCCGTCGCCGTGCCTTCGATCTCCCTGAAATCACAACCTGCTTGACATGCCACATCACGCCAAGCTTGCCTGGACGCTTCTTCGAATCTATGCGTAGAAAAACAGCGCCTTTTCGCTCAGCTAAAGCTCTTGAAAGTTCTGTTTCCCTGTCCCGGGTAGCCCTCCAAATATATACAGCATGAATAGGTTGCTCTCTCCTTGAAGACTAACGCTGATGGTAACCAGCGCCGGAGCGCAGCGGAGGGAACCAAAAGCGGTAAGCTTTTGGCGCCCGGTTGAGCGCCTTGTTACAGGGTGATTCGATAGTATCGGCCATGCTCTCCATCCTTCGATCCGCTATGTGTGGCTTGCCAACCCAATTTCTCAGCTACCCTTTTACTGGCAGCATTTTCATCCGCAATGAAAACCTGGACAGTCTCTAAATCAGTATCCGCGGCCAATTTTTGAACTGCCAACTCACACGCCCGGACAGCTATGCCGTTACCCCAGAACTCTGACCTGATGAAGTAGCCAAAATCTAGAACGCCCTCTATCTGTTTAACGCCGCAGAACCCGATGAATTCATCAGTCTCTGCCTCTGCGACAACGAACCGGGACGGATGAGCGAGCGCACTTTCGAACCATGACCCAGCCTCATCTTCGGTCAGAGCGCGGCGGGGGCCAAGAAACCTCATTACCTCAGGATCACGAAGCATGGCTACTACACCCACTTTGTCTTGATGAAGAAGTTCCCTCAGTTTCACCGCAGTCATAAGTCTGAATTCACTGGATAACGCCTTGGCTTCGCGGCGTACCGGTGCGCCAGCGACGGTGCGTCCGACAACATCCATGTGTTAGCTTCTATACTGCTGGACGCTTGGCTAGCAGCGCCCACACACCGGCTGATGAAAGTAGAGCTCCACCAGCAAAATTGAACCTACGCTGCGCTTTGCTCGAGACAAGTAGCCGACGAGCAGACGATGCGAAAACTGTATAAAGCGTGGCATTAATCGTCGCCAAAGCTACAAAAGTGACTGCAAGTAACCACATTTGGAGTACCCCGTTTTCGCCCGGTGTAATGAATTGCGGTAAAAAGGCCATGAAGAAAACAATCCCCTTTGGATTGAGCGCAGTTACTAGATACGTGTTGGTGAACAACTTCAAGCGCGAGGCGTCAGACGTGGGTTCCGCCATTTCAGAGAGTGAGAAGCCTGCCCTTAACAACTTGATACCAAGATAGAGCAGGTACAAACCACCTGCTACTTTTACAGCTGTGAACCAAAAAGCAGATACAGCAAGCAACGCCCCCAAACCCACGAGTGAAGCAAACAGTGCAGTGGAGTCACCAAGTGCGACGGCCGCTACCAGAGGAGCATTGGCTCGACGACCATGGATAACTGAATAGCTGATGACGGCCAGAATCGTCGGGCCAGGGATCACCAACAGAACGGCCGATGCAACGACAAACGCAAGCCATGATTCAATCGCCATGAGTTTTTCTCCAAAAAGCTAACGCCGAAGCACCGCGGCGACCTTGGAGTGGCTACGAAGGAGCCACGTAAAGGGCGTCCGGCGGCCTTCGGCCGCATACTGCTGCGACTTGTTAATTTTAGTTTCGGGCTGCGCCGTAGCTCAGACTGACAACCTGCCAAGCAGCGCCATCCCACTTCCAGGTTTCCGAAAACGCCACTACCGCCCCTGGGGATTGACCAGAAATGGTATACCCCTGACCAGTGACAGTGGTGCTGCTACCAGAATCCTGAATAGTTAACGCAGTATCGTGTTTTTGCCCGCCTTGGGGAAACCAACTGCCATTGCGCTTGGCTGACGAGATCGCGTCGATCTGGGATTTTTTGGATTGGACACCACGCTCGGTAGTGACCGTAAAATTGTCTGCCTGGACCCGAGCAAGGTGCTCAACGTCACCTGCGAAAAAAGCCGAGTACCAGTTTTCTCGTACTTGCTTAAGATCTTCGTGATGCATTGACTGATCCCTGTCTTTAGAAATTAACGCCTTGAATAAGCCGCCGTTTTGAGCGCCAGCGCAAAACGGTCGGCTTGATTCACTTGTTATGATGTCTCTCGCTGTATTACATGGTTTAAAGGAGTAAGTCCTTTGTAGATCCCCCTTGTTATTACTTTTAAGCTAGGATAAATCTCCCAAATAGCGCCGGTACTCCATATGTGGACCACAACGCTTTTTACAAATTTTGGCTGAAGAGGATTTTCGGCAGGAGGATTATTGAGAGCAAGCAAAATGAAGGCCTCATCCGAAGGAAAACAAAGTCCCGCTTCGTTGGGAGCTCCGGCCGAAATCAAGATTTCTTCGATACTTTCTTTATCATGAGAATAAACTCTATCTACCAGTTCTTTCCAAGCATCTGAGGTACTCAATCTAGTATAATATGCTAGCCCTAATTCAAACCCCATTTTATAGAAAAACGGGGTAGCAGGGACAGCATCGCTCATCGGAGCAACCAAAAAACCAGCTCCGCCCTCAGACTCACCATCATTGAGTTCAGGTAGTTTTTCGGGAAGCTCTTTAGTTTCCCACTTTTTCCCATCTACTTTAAATTCAGATAACTCTATTAAAAGCTTATCAATATATTCTGACTCTTTCTTCGTGAACGGTAGTGACGACCCTCTTTTCCCATCTCTACCAAAGTCTACATAAACGAATGTTCCTGACAGCTCAACAAACCTAATGGGCTCGCATTTTTTAAATTCTTCTTTAATTTTTTCAAATATAGCATTGGCTCTCCTTCGTTTAGAGTAAGTAAACTGTACTAGGTCTAAATTGCAGGGTTTGCCATCTCGATAAACTATAAAGTCGGGCGGATCGCCACCTTCTTCGTATTTTTCTATTCTTTTTGCGCCAGTGGCTAAAACTGCATCAGTAACCGCCCTTTCTAAATGCAGCTTTTCCTTTTCAAACTTAGAAATTGCCTCAGAATAGTTTACAGCCGCCATAGGCCACTCATACGCCACGATGATATGTTTTTCCGGGCATTCTGAAGTATCTTCCCCGACCATACAGACAAGACTTGGTGACATCCAAGGTGTCATATACATCTTCACTTCGGTAGCTGTTAAGTCAATGTCTGCAGTAAAAGGAAATATGTGCATTATCGATTCCTAACCATAACGCTGAAATAAGCGGCGGCCCGACAGGGACGTCCGGTGGAGGCCGCAGGCCGGAACGAACTTAATTGGCTTGTTAAAAGGCACTATTTCCATAGTTGCCACCACTTCTTTTTGGGACCCAAGTTCAGCTCTCTGGCTCGGTCGTAGCACGCGCCACAAAGCAGCTTTACGCCCGCAAACTCTTCAGACTCATCGTTCCACTCGCCACCAGTTTTGTTGACCATTTCTTCGCATGCAGAGCACCAGGAATCTGGCCGTTTATCACCGGGGGCAGCCTCCGCTGACCAAAACCCCCTCGGTACGCCATCCTGCAGACTTTGAACAACATGCTGGCAAACGTAAGTGGCTTGCTGCTTTCCATGCTCGCAGCACTCAACATATTGCCCGGCTTCACTCATACTTCTTTGACCTTTTAACGCCAATATTCAGCGGCGGCCTTTGCGCAGCGGAGCGGAGAAAAGGCCGTCCGGTGTAGGCCCTTCAGGGCCGAAACGAACTGGAATGACTGGTTAGCGCAGCAATCACCGAAGTTTCTGGGTCAGCTTTTCCCCCGGGGGTAGCACCAAAGGTACGGTAAAACGAACTTTCGTAACTGCAACACTTTCTTCGTTAACGTCGTTTTTCTTCCCCAGAGAAACACTTCCGAGAAATACCCCGATGCCTTCTGTCGATCCTGATTTATCTGAAGTTGTCAGACCAACATCGAACACCACCTCTTGGGGCATTGCATGCCTGTAGACGCTTCGTGAGCCATCCTTGAAAAAGTCCATATTAGAGGGGTTTACAATCCCTCCATGTGTACGGATGCTTTCTTGAGCAAGTGCTGCACCTTCAACTATTTGCTCAAGAGTCTCTCGGACGAATTCCTTAAGTTCCATACAAACTCCCTTCTGTAAGCGCTAACGCCGATGTTAAGCGGCCGACTTGCCGGAGCACCGCGTAGGCAAGGCGGTCCGGTGGAGGCCCGCTAGGGCCGGAACGTACTTGAACTACTGGTTATGCGATTTACCCGTAAGGTAAAACCTGAATACCAATGCTTGTACCAGCGCGACCAGCCCAAAAAACGCTGCAGCCTGTAGATTTGAGAAGATCAAAACACCCGCAAAAAACAGAATAGCGACGACAACGTAATATCGATAGCCACCACTCGTATACTTGCAAATAACCCAATGACTGGGGAGACCGACCGCTAGCCAGCCAAGCACCGAAAGCAAAATGTAAACCGCACTAAAAATGCCGGCGAATGCGAGAAAGCCATAGGCACTATTCAGGCTGGAAAATGCATCTAGCGTTAATGCGCCGTAAACGAAAAATGCAGCACCTACCCAGCCAATGCTCTTTAACATGGCTTTGTCCCAACAGCCCAACTCCAATCATTCTCTCCTACGCATAACGCCAGCCATAAGCGGCGCCCTGACAAGGGCGTCCGGTGGAGGGCCATCGGCCCGGAACAACCTTCATGGCCTTGTTATGAGTTTTCACTGTCGTATGCATTCATCAAAGTATTTAGTCTTGCTATATCGGGGCTTTCGTTAAAGAGATCTGGATCTCGCTCGAAGAGCATTTCGATGTAGTTGTGCATGATCTTGTACTCCCGAATATTGCGAATCCTTCCACGTCGCAAGATTGGATTGACCTGAAACCCGAACACCTGGCGGTCAAACACGATGATGCCGAACCTGAATAGGACGAATACCAACAACAATAGAGCAAATACAAGAATCAAAGGCACCCAACTTTCCTCAATTTACTCATAACGCCAACGTTTAGCGGCGCCCATGCAGCGCAGCGAAATGGGCGTCCGGTGTAGGGCCGAAGGCCCGGAACGTACTACAACGACTTGTTAACCATACTTTATGGCCAGCAGAGCTGCCGACACCGCCGCCGCAGCTAGAAACGGGGCCAGGAGTATGAGCAAAGAGACTCGATACTCCTTTACCGACTGATAAATCCAATAGGCAGCAATGAAGAAGGAAGCCACCCCTACCCCGTGGGCCCACTTACCCGAAAACTCGGCGAGTCCCGTGCGCCCAGGTAGCGTCACATTGTCGAAATAGAATGCCACCGTACCGGCAACCAGGAATACGAAACTGAGCAAACCATTAATGAATGACCAACGCCGACGATAATAGTCAGCATCTCTTAGGACTGGGTCAAACTTCCACAATGCTCAGCTCTCCAATTTGCCAGTGTGGTTAACGCCAGCAATAAACGGCGCCCTGACAAGGGCGTCCGGTGGAGGCCCATTGGGCCGGAACGGATTTGATTGCTTTGTTATAAGTAAAGCTACCCAACAATGTCGTTTTTCGCATCGACGATTTTGCGTGCAACCATGAGGCAATGTTCTCTGCTAGCACCCAAGCCAATACTTTCTTCAATGGTTGCCACGAGTGATGAGGATATATGCTCAGCATCTTTACCCTCGACTGCTAGGCGGAAAATATGAGGCAAATAGCTCTGATACTCATCACGAGCCTCAGGCATATCATTTACACCGATCGGGTCCCAATCTCGCCATAAAATTTCGTCTATGGCGTTGTACAGATCTAGTTCTGCTGGAGGTAATTTCTCGCCCATAATTTCACTTATAACGCCCGCAGCATGCGCGGCTTTGGAATGGAGGCGAAGCCGCAATGGAAAAGCCGTCGCTATGCCTGCGATGGTTAAGTGTCATAGGTCGACAAACCAGAGCGCTGCATATAGTCATCAACCTCGTCATTTCTTTCAAAAATCTTAGCTATTCGGTATCGCCTCATGGGAACATCCGTTGTTCCAGCGTCTGGCAACGGCAAAGTCGCCCGGTGGCCATCCACATCAACTAATATAAACCTCTCAATAAGATTCCCATCATAAAGGTAATCATACCAATAGCTGCGTGCTCTTGAATCCGGGTGCCCAGTCGCCCATGGCTCTTGAAAATCATCGCAATGGATACCCACGTCATCTTCCCTCGTTCTAAAGCGTAGTCTTGGGTCAGCGCACAAGAATGCTTCTGCCGCCCAATTTGTATGAAGAACTTTCCAAGCACTAGGTTCTTCTTCGTCAATCAACTTTAGAAGCTCATCGAAAGACATATGACGGATTGGCTTTCGATCGGGAAGAATGTACTCCGCTACCGAGGGCAAGGACAAAAATACAGAAGCCAGCAAACTGAAGACGAAAGCGACAGGCTCCAGCTCTACACCCATGACCCAAACTATGCCTAGAACCAAAGCTATTAGCAGAAACAGGCCGCCTATTATGCGTACTGCATGAGCTTGTTCTTTTACCCACAAGGCCAAAGCTTTGATTGGCGGATTGTCAATGATGCTCACACACTCTCCTGTGTACACTTAACGCGGAGCGAAGCGGCGGCTGAAAGCCGTCCGTCTTGCGCGATTGGTTATAGACGCTTCATGGCAGTACAGCAGCATGAAGTATCTCAGTTCCTTTAGTTTCTCTAGCTTCGATGGGAAAGCTGAAGCGACTACAACTATCAACAACATGAAAGCAATGATTGCAGCAGCGACGAGAGCGAGCTGCGCATACTCCATCCTGCTCCAGACCGATCCAACCAAACCAGCGAGCAACCCCAAAGAGAAAGTAACAATCTTTTTCGTGGCCGAAGACTCTGTAGCAACAATATCTATCTGCGAGCCCAAGAGCTCGAAACAGCCCCTTATGGTTGGCTCACCAATAAAGGACTTTTTTAGCTTTTTCTTGAACATCAGATATCGAGTATCTTGATAGTTCTGCGATTTTAGAGGCTGTTTCGCTTCTTGATCACCGAACTCCTCATACACCATTTTCTCATTTAGGGATGTGAACTTCACAATCAAAGCGACTTCCGCAAGCAAAACAGGGACAAGCAGCCAACCTTTTAGGATGAAAAATAAGACGAGCGAAAGAAGAAAGACTACCACTAAGGTTATGGTGTAGAACCTTTCCCATAGTGACGTTGAATTCCATACTCCCAAAAAAATTTTGAGGCGCGTAGCTTCAGCATGATAGGCGTCCCATACAACTTTCCAATAACTCATCGGTTCAAATTTCCGTCCTTCCTATAACGCGCTTGTTTAGCGGCGCCCATGCAGCGCAGCGAAATGGGCGTCCGGTGTAGGGGCAAAGGCCCGGAACGTACTACAACAATTTGTTAAATCCATTGGGCGACCGACGACACCTTACGGCTCACTGCTATACGCCTTTTTAATTCCGTTTAATCCGATGATGCTTCCCACAACTGCTGCGATGCTCATGAGCACCACGCTAACGGCCTCAAAACGTGAGTATTCGGGTCCGACTATAGCGACAAAGCAGGCAACCCCGACGAACAACAGCAATAATATGGTCATTGAGAAGCTTGCTCGAAATTGCGCAGATGGCGCAATGATGGCTGCAGACCAAGAGTAAGCCCACCCAACAAAACCTGCTGTAACTAAGGGCATGAAATACAGAAATATCCAGCCGTCCTCGGAATAGCCCCCTGTCATTTTCATTCCGAACCACTGCATCAGATGAAAAGCTGCACCACCAGCTAAGCCTGCGATTGGGGGCACGACCGGCACGAAAAGCCAGCGCCACCAATGATATTTGCCTTTCTGGCCGTCCATCTCTGCCATACAGTCAACTTAGATTTAACGCCAGCCATAAGCGGCGCCCTGACAAGGGCGTCCGGTGGAGGGCCCTCGGCCCGGAACAACCTTAATGGCCTTGTTAGAGGTTGCTGTCATTGGATGCGTGCTTCTGCCCAACGTCAAATATCGCGGAATCTAAAGCAAATGTTTCTCGCATGCCGTCCGCAGTCATTGAGGTCCAAGCAACTTCTCGCTGGATCAGTGACTCTATGCCGTTGCCTGGCAAACCGAGCTGATTTACTTGCCCCCAAGTGAGAACCGAGCCACCTGCTTGAACAAATGCCTGCACTACGGCTTTCTCATGCTCACTAAGGCGACCATAGACTCGCTCTGCTTCTTCTAACTCCATACGACCTTGAGCTCGCCTTACGGCCCGCGCATGAAGTCCGGTCGCGGTCAATCGGACCAACGGAAACGCTATAACTGCCGCAAACGCAGCAATGACCCAATCGGCTAACAGAAGGTAAACTGACAAGCCCACAACACCAGCAACCGACGTGGCTATGCTACGCCCCACATCAGTTTCCGCGTATATACGCTCTGCCCATTTATCCAATGTTTTCAATCTGTACCTCTAACGCCCGCATTTGCGGCTGGTTTGGAGCACAGCGGAGAACCAGTCCGACAACATGCTATTGTTAGATGTAGGCTCACCTTGACTCATTCATTCGCCCATTCATATTCCACGACGTTATTTAGAGAGTCCAATCCCGGGTAACACTTTTTGAGTTCCAATATTTTCTTATAGAAAGGGTCTTCAGAGGCAGGCGGAAACATATGCCGTGGAGTTTTTGATTGCTCCCAGTCAAAATCGTTGGCTAACTTGATTATGCAATCGATATCAGCAACTGCAATATTTCTTTCATACTCACCAAATAAAGGAAGACCGCATCTCTGCCTGATAATCCGCTCCGGGTAGAACGTCTTGAAAAGAGTAAAATCTCTAATCAGATACTCACTTTCTTTGACAGGGGGATCACAAAACCGAAAGCAGTAGATGACACCTTGATGTTCACCACGCGGTATCTGCCGATGGAACGCTTGGCCATTCTCGTTCCACAGCAACTTGTTTGTCGCGAAAAAGAGAGCAGACCCAATGTCTGGTGTTACATCAAGGCCGGATGTTTGCGTCGCGTAGTGCTGCTCTACTCGCATGGAATCATGAGACGCAGCCTCATCTGCTAGAGCATTTTCACTTTCCGGAACCAAATCGGGTAATAGATAGGTGAACGACCTCTTTTCAACTACAGGATTCGTGAAGTCGTATTCAGCACCGTTTTGCCTATACGCACCAGGTACTATAGAAATCTCAGATCCATTGTTAAGCCGTCGAACAGGATTCGGTACAGCCCTCCGATAAGTGTATTCTTTCGTTTGGCCTCGAAACCATAAAGAACCTTCTTCGAGGTACCGCGCTCTACGAGGATCACGCAATAATTCGTCAAGTTCTGATTTGCTGCTAACGACGAATTCACGCAGGTCTGGCAATCTCTCTATAGCATCAGGGTCGGTGAGATAGCGTACAAACTTGTCGATTTCAAAGCTGCTCGAAAATTGCTTGTTGCCATACATTCGGTCACTAACGGTGGACCATGTGTTTCCGCTGAATGGATCACCCCACTGCCGGATGGCGTAACCAGATCTCAAAGCATCCGCGATTCTCGCCTCACTGACTCCTCTCTCGGCAAGGACCTTGCAAAGCCGTTCGCCAAAAATATCAGTACGCACTTTCCTTCCTTATCATCTAACGCCCGGCTCACGCGCCGATTTGGAGCCGCAAAGCGGCGGAAAATTGGTCGCTGTGCAGCCGATTGTTAGCCCTATTTCTAGAACAGCGTCTTCGTGAATTTCTCCACTCCACTGATTAATTCTTGAGCCTCGTCTTTGGTCGGCTCTCTATCTTTGTTGTGATCACATAAATTCCGAATATCGCCAAGTCTCTGAATTTGCCGCCACTCTGGTGTATCCAGAACGTCAGACTGTTTCAAGAGATCGTTGAAGTCGCTGATGGTGGGATTCTTCTTACGAGTTGTAATATTGTGATTTTCCGCCACTTGCGACAAATGCTTTTCTAATACCACTCCGCACACAGCGCCGGATGCACGAACGAACCCCCGCTTTAACAGTTCTTGCGCCGTCGCTAGTTCAGAGTCAAAAAGATCAGCTTGTACCAACTGTCTTATGTCATATAGCGAACTTTCAAACCGTGTGGAGACCGCTTTCAAAATCGCCCGCTGCTGCTCAAATTGCGAAATTGCAGCTTGTGGTCCCACTACCTCCTCTTTTTCCCATCCACGAGTGACCCTAAGGCCCTGCAAGTAATCCTCTATCCGGTAATTCTCAAAAGTAATATCTTTGCGCGGCTTGGGCTTTTCATAATGTCGAGTAAAGTCAGAGAGGCGGTCGGGCAGTAACTGCTTTATCAACGCTTTTGAGGCTGAGTACCATCCCTGATATTCAGTTTTGAAGTTCGGCAAGACCTTCTTTAGTTTCTTGAAGTCTTCACCGTACGCTTCCTCAACAGCCCTGGGGTCGCAGTCATACTGCATCGCCAAAAGAAGAAGCTGCCCCTGGTCTATGAGGGAATTGAGGTCCTTCCTGAATTTTTCTATGTTGGCTTGCACATTAATTTCCCTTGCGACTGGCTAACGCCGCCAACAGCGGCCGAGCGAAGCGAGGTCCAGCGCACGTAGTGCGCGATGCTGCTTGGCCTTGTTATGCATTGAATATTTCTCGCGCTTTAGACAAAGCTTCTTCAGTACCTATAATTTCATCCGATACTTTGTGCTCAGTATTTGGATCTTTATCTCCATCAATCATGTCTACCGCGTATCCGTCTAGTATATTTGGAGGTAACTTATTACTAGACTTTACGAGCTTAAATACACCAATACCATTTTGCTGATGGTTTGTTCTATACACATCACAAGAATAAACATAAGTTAAACGTTTTCGCCTCAAATCTATATATACTGATTCAGATGACCAATCCGCTTGCGTTTTCATGTCTTCGCCGATCTGTCTACCGCTAACTGTAGTTTCACCAGTATCCTGTGATATTTCTTCTATTGTATAGACATGCTTATCTTCATATATCCAATGACCCACCCATGTACCCTCAAGAAAAGAATCCCCAAGAAGAATTTTTCTGAGCCAACGCCACTCCCAAATATTAGGAAAATAACCATGTAAATAAATTTATAAAGACCTAATGTGGTAATTGCGGTCAACAAGAGCGCTATAATTTTCTGATGTATTGGCGCAGCAGAAATAAGGGGCGCTAGAACAACAACTCCAAGAAAAATTATCGTAGAAGTAGCTGTTACTGCCCATGAGGCTATTTTTCCATGTAATTCATTCATATTTTTTACAAATTTCGGTTCTAAAACCATTCTCTCAATCATGCATAACGCCAGCCAGCATGCGCGGCTACGGAATGGAGGCGAAGCCGCAATGTAGTAGACGTCGCCGTGCCTAGCCTTGTTAACTGGCTTAGATCCAAACGTCATTTTCTGCGGTTTGGCTACCAGTCTC
>Ga0207734_100148_pt1 | contig 56925 bp, 47 predicted proteins | sample TtanPargueraPR_5_FD_187744 | JGI IMG/M metagenome (GOLD analysis project Ga0207734, IMG submission 187744) | Aerobic enrichment media microbial communities from Bioluminiscent Bay, La Parguera, Puerto Rico - Tt and P1 (3) (SPAdes) | ecosystem: Environmental > Aquatic > Marine > Unclassified ... | reverse complement strand
GGTTTTAAATACTGATTGAATATGACCGAAAGTCGAAACAAATAATAATAGAGAAACCGAAATGAGGCAAAATAAATTACTTAAATCCACTTAACAAAAAAGCCGGCACAATGGCCGGCTTTGTATTTCACCTAAAGATCAAAGGCGTAAATCCGCCTGCCCTAACGGCAACACACCCTTCAAATCAAATAAAACGCCGTTGCTATTGGTATAAGCACGCAGTTGCTCCGCTGAAAGACCGGCATATTCGCGGTGCGGTACCGCAAGAAATACCGCATCATATTCACCGGCTTTCGGTTCGGGGACCAGAGAAATACCATACTCGTGTTCGGCTTCTTCATTATTGGCCCAGCAATCGGTGACATCCACCTGACAACCGAAATCCTTTAACTCATTAACCACATCAATAACGCGGGTATTACGCAAATCCGGACAGTTTTCCTTGAACGTTAGCCCCATGACCAATACACGCGAATTGGCAATGGTATGCCCCCTCTTGATCATCGCTTTGACCAGTTCAGCGGCTGCGTATGGCCCCATATTGTCGTTCACACGGCGGCCAGCAAGAATAATCTCAGGATGATAACCAATGGCCTGGGCCTTATGGGTGAGGTAATACGGATCTACACCAATACAATGCCCGCCAACCAATCCGGGTTTGAACGGCAGGAAATTCCATTTAGTGCCTGCAGCGGCCAACACTTCATGGGTATCGATCCCAATACGGGCAAAAATCATCGACAGCTCATTCATCAGCGCAATATTCAAATCCCGCTGAGTATTTTCAATGACCTTTGCCGCTTCCGCTACCTTGATGGAACTGGCCTTATGGGTTCCCGCAGTAATGATGCCGGCATAAAGATCATTGACCTCATCGGCAATCTCGGGCGTGGAGCCGGAGGTTACCTTCATAATGGTGGTAACTCGATGCTCTTTATCGCCCGGGTTGATACGCTCCGGGCTGTAACCAGCGAAGAAATCCTGGTTGAATTTCAAGCCGGATACCTTCTCCAGAACCGGAACGCAGACTTCCTCAGTGGCACCGGGGAACACCGTGGATTCATAAACAACGATGTCACCCTTCTTGAGGACTTTACCCACACTCTCACTGGCCTTTACCAACGGGGTAAGGTCTGGCGATTTGTATTCGTCAATCGGGGTTGGCACGGTCACGATGTAGACTTGGCAATCGGCAATGCCATCCAGAGAATCCGTGAAGGACAAATACCTGGCAGTAGCCAGCTCTTCGGAGGACACCTCACGAGTGAAGTCTACTCCGTCCTTGAGTTCGGCGATTCGCCTGGTGTTGATATCAAAACCAACCACCTCTCGCTTCTCGCCAAATGCAGCCGCCAAAGGCAAACCAACGTAGCCCAGGCCCACAACCGCAATTTTCTTCATCATCCCTCCAGAAACCTCGGATTTATCCTTTAAGTTTTGTCTAGCCAGCGGGAATCAAAACCTTCGATTCCGGTGCCATTATCTGCAATTCTACCCGTAATGCTTCTTTTGCGCCCGCATCTCCATGCACAATACGAATCTCTTTAGGCGAGCGGGGAATTCCGTCAACAAAGGTCAGCAAATCTCCCTGCCCGGCATGGGCCGAGTACCCACCAACTGAGTGAATTCGGGCCCGGATATCATACCGTTCTCCGTCCAACTCAACCCAACCGCCCTGGGGACCATAGGTAAGAATATCTCTGCCCGGTGTACCGGCAGCCTGATATCCAACAAAAAGAACATCGTTACGCCGATCGCCCAACATAGCCTTAAGGTAATTCACCACCCGGCCGCCGGCACACATGCCAGATCCCGCAATTACCACGCAAGGCCGATGTGATCGGGCCAGATAGTCCACGGCATTCAGGTGATCTTCATGGGAACCAATAACCGTCAGTTGCTCAAACGATAGCGGATGCCTTCCGGCTTTTACCAAGGCACGGGCCTCGTTATCCCAGTATGGCTTAAGATCCCGGTAGATTCGCGTGAACTCGGCCGCCAGAGGTGAGTCCACAACGATCTCAAGGTCCTTCCAATTCAAAGCAATGGAAGACGAGGAATCGCCAGTTTGCTCAATGGCCTCATCACCAAATTCCGCAATCAGACCCTCTATCTCGTAAAGCAATTCTTGGGTGCGACCGATACTGAATGCCGGAATCAGAACCGTACCGCCATCCTCCAACGCATGTTCAAGAACCGACTTCAAACGATATCGGCGTGATTCCCGGTCTTCGTGATTCTTATCGCCGTAGGTGCTCTCTATAATCAATCGATCCGCTTTCTCGGGCGATTCCGGTGCAGGCAGCAGCGGTGAATGCGGTGCGCCCAAATCCCCGCTGAACACGATACGCTCATCCCCTTCCGCGGTATGAACATCACATTCCACATAGGCAGAGCCCAAAATATGCCCCGCACGTTGCAGACGTACGTTCAACGATTCCGAGTTACCACTGAATACCTCATGCCACTGGTTATAAGACAACGGCACGAGCTGCGAGCGAATCTTGTCCAGAACTCTATTGATTAAGCCGCGGTCTCGAGTGAAACCGATTCTGAGGGCATCCTCAAGGATTTCCGGGAGCATGACGGCCGAGGGTTCGGAGCAGATGATGGGGCCGTCAAATCCGGCGGCCAAAAGATAGGGGATCCTGCCCACGTGGTCTATGTGTACATGGGTTACGATCAGTGCACGGATATGATCAATTGGGAAATCAATCGCCAAGCTCTTGGCAGACGAATCGCGGCCCTGTTCCTGGCCCTGGAAAAGTCCACAATCAATGAGAACGCCAAAGTCCGATAATTGGAGCTCATGGCAGGATCCAGTGACGCCGGTAACGGCGCCGTGGTGTTTGACTGATACCATCCCAACATCCTTGTTTAAAGATCTGATCGTCAGTTTAACCGGATTACCTTATTGCTCGTTTCAGCATTGGGGCGACGATCCTCGCCACGACACCAAACAAGATCGGATGTTTTACCGGTAGGGGAATATCCCGTTCCCGCCTCTTTTAACAACGCAATGACCGAAGCGCAGTCAAACGATTGACTAGCTTGAGCCAACCTGCCCATTAACTCCTCAATCTTAGGCCAGATCATTGACGCTTCTCTGGCCATCATTATTCGGGGATGCGCGGTTCCCTGAGGATTATCTCCGATCAGTAGCTCCTCATAGAGTTTTTCACCCGGGCGCAGTCCCGTATAGATAATCTCAATATCACCGTTCGGGTGTTCAGAACTGCGTTCCCTCAGCCCCATTAGATGAATCATCTTTCTGGCGAGGTCAGCTATTTTCACCGGCTCACCCATATCAAGGACAAAAACCTCCCCACCCTCGCCCATACTACCTGCTTGTAAAACAAGCTGACTGGCCTCGGGTATTGTCATGAAATACCGGATGATATCCGGATGCGTCACAGTAACTGGACCACCATCACGAATCTGATCACGGAACAATGGCACCACAGAACCGGAAGAACCCAGAACATTACCAAAGCGCACCATAGAGAACACCGTCTCATCTTGACGCTGCGCCAGGCCCTGCAAAACGAGCTCCGCCATTCTTTTGGTTGCGCCCATAACATTGGTCGGGCGAACGGCCTTATCGGTCGAGATCAGTACAAAACGTTCCACCTTTGCAGCGATAGCAGCTTCTGCTGTGTGCCAAGTACCAAAAACATTGTTCTGGAGACCTTCAATCACATTGTGCTCGACTAGAGGCACATGTTTATAGGCCGCTGCATGGTAGACCGCCTGAATACCGAAAGCACGCATCACCGCTTCACAGCGACGGCGATGGGTTACACTCCCCAGAACAGCGTGGATGGATACCCCTAGCCCTTCGATCTGGTTTATCGACTGCAGCTCACGCTCAATGGAATAAAGCGAAAACTCCGATTGCTCAAACAAGACCAATACACGGGGCTTATGTATCAGAATCTGTCGGCACAACTCTGAGCCGATTGAGCCGCCCGCCCCCGTAACCATCACGGATTTACTGTACAAGCTCTGGGCTACAGTGGCGGCGTCTGGCCTGACTGGATCTCGCCCTAAAAGGTCCTCTATTTCCAGGTCCCTGATGTCGTTAATCCTGGCCTGCCCCGAAACAAGCTCCGACATTGAAGGAACCGTTTGAACAGGCACAGAGAGCCGCTCGAGTGTCTGCATCAGGGATTTTCGGTCAACGGGTGTTGAGTCTTCGAGTGCCAACAGGACACGTGAGGCATCGAGCTTTCGGATAATCTTTTCAATGTGCTTGATCGAATACACTGGCAAGTTGCCAATCAGTGACTTGTGATTTGATTCCACTGTTGAAATAAAGCCAACTGGCCGGTACTCAACCCCCTGCGACAAAGCCGAGGCGAGTTGCATACCCTTTAACCCGGCACCAACAATCAAAACTCCGTCTTTGACCTTCTCGCCACTCCGGCGCACCAGTGCTCTGACGGAGAATCGCGTGCCAGCAACCAGCAAAAAGGCAAAAGCACCATAAATAACCGGAACCGATCTAGGCACCAGCGTTTGGAACAAATAACCAAACACAATGAGAGACAGGCTGGAAACCACCACACCACTAATGATTGCTAAAAAAGCATGTTCGCTTAAATAGCGAATGACGGCACGATAAAGCCCCAGTTTAATAAATGCGACAATAGTCACCAGAACCGTCGCAGAAGACACCAATAACTGTTTATTGGAGGGCACCCAGGCCAAATCCTCGAACCGCAATGCAAAGGCCGCCCAGACAGCAAACGAGAGCAGTAGTGCATCCGTGACCACAGAAACGAACCGTTTTACCGGCCGAGACAGTCCGAGTATCTTGTTGATCAGATCTGATGACAAAGCTTATCCCTTGAAAAAATCGCGTTAAAAAACATAAGAAATCAGCGCCTTACTCGATCTCCTGCCCCTTTGCCCGTCACAGTCATAAAAATATATCTGAAATAGTCTGCAATACAGAGGTTCCTGATCATCTCTTCGTCTGTTTCTGCCAGCAATCCGGGGGTAGACATATCAATATCGCTAACCTGAGCCAAGCCCGTAATCCCCGGTCGAACATCAAACACGCCTCTTTTCTGCCTTTCCCGAATAAGCTCATCCTGATTGAACAGACATGGACGAGGTCCGACAAGGCTCATCTCCCCTTTCAACACGTTCCAGAGCTGAGGAAGCTCATCCAACTTGGTTCTCCGTAAAAAACGACCAAAAGGCGTAATGGCCTCACCACTTGCCAAGTGGCTTGCTACAGAAGCGGTTCCCTTTCTCATCGTTCGAAATTTAACAAGGGTAAACGGTTTCTTGTTTAGACCAACTCGCTCCTGGCTGAAAATCGGCGAACCAGTGTCAAAAAGACCGACAAGAAATAAAACGACCAGCACCGGTAAACCAAGCAATAGACCAAACAAGGAGAAAAACAAATCTAACGCACGAATCACTCGACCACTCCAAAAATAAAACGTCTCAAGCACCACCCCCGGCCGATTTCCGTAGAGAATAATGCTTACCGGCATCTTTCAACGCTTGCCTTGCGTTTACGACCGGGGTCCAACCCAATACCCGGCGAGCTTTTCCTGCATCCACTTGAAGAGACCCGCAAAGCTGTTCAATTATAGCGCCTTTACCCAATATGTTAGCGCCGAAAGAAAGAATGGCGACCGGCACTGGAACTAGAATCACCCGCTTTGACATTCCCTCAGCTAGACAACCGATAATCTGTGCCAACGACAGATCCTCGCCATCAGATATCAAGAAAGTCTCATTGCGGGCTTCAGGATGCAAAATACAGCTTTGTAAGAAATCGACAAGGTTATCCAAAGCGACCATGCTACGGAGATTCGATACCGCTCCAAAAGGCAGCGGTATTCCGGCTGACACCAGTTTCAACAATCTGCCAAAATTACCCGGAGCCTGCCCAGCATAAACCAGCGGTGGCCGGACAATAACCAGTTCCATCAATGAGCCGGCACACAAATTACGGAGTGACTCTTCCGCCTCCCATTTTGACAGCGCATAGTCAGAAACAGGATCAGGAGTCGACTTTTCACTGAATGGATTCCCTTCTGTTTTATTACCATTGACACCGATTGAACTAAGAAAAACCAAACGGCTTACGCCCGATTCCAACGCTGCCTTTGCGACATTTAGAGTGCCTTCGACATTTACACGACGGAATTCCGATAAAGGTTCCGGACTCTCGTCGCCCAGTACATGAGCCCTCGCAGCCAGATGAACAACAACATCAGCACCACGAAAAGAGTCCCGGAGTCCCTTTTTATCCGAGAGATCGTGGACGATCCGGGTATCAAAACCAACGCCTGTAACGGGCGCGCGAACAAGCCCCGTCACTGCGGTGACCCTACTCGTAGCTAAAAGGGCATTTCCCAGTGCCCGCCCAACAAACCCTGAAGCTCCCGTTAATACAACCTTCACGTTTTGGCCCCCAGGGCATCCCGATACACATCAACGGTACGTGCCAGCATGGTGTTAAAGGTAAACTCAACCTCGTACCGTGAACGCCCCGCCTCCCCCATCCTTCTGCGCAAATCCGCATCTCCGATAAGCTTTTTCAGAGCTTCTACCAGTTCAGATTGCCCCTCTCGCGGAACCAGGAACCCCGTCTTACCATCAGATACCGCCTCGCCGACACCGCCAACATTCGACGCGATCACCGGTATGCGCGCACGCATTGCTTCCAGAACGGTCAGCGGCAATCCTTCCCATCGAGAGACGAGCACCAAAACATCGGCATCATTCAAACGCTGCGGAACGTCATCCCTTGCACCCAGAAAGACCACGCGATCAGACAGGTCAAGTTGCTCGGCAAGCTCCTTGTTCTCGTCGAGCCTCGGGCCATCGCCAACAAGTTCGAGACGCCAGTCCAACTTCCGAACACAGGAAAGTGCATGAAGCAAAGCACACTGATCTTTCGGATCTTCAAATCTGGCCACCATAATCAGTTTCACCGCTCGGGAGCGACGCTTAAGGTTCGGCTGAGGAGCGTCATCCGGTATGCCATTGTGAACCACTACCATTTGCTTTTTATCAGCAACCTTCTGAGCAATTGCAATATTTCGATCATACTCGGAGACGGTAATGATGCGGTTACTGATCTTGGCCATTGTACGCTCAATGAACGCAAACACTTTTCGTTTTCTCTCTGAAACCCCCTCGGTAAAGGGCCAACCGTGGGCCGTATAGACTGCCGGTATCGCGCTCCGCCAAGCTACTAAACGGCCCAAAATGCCGGCTTTCGCGGAATGCAAGTGAACAATATCGGGCTTGAGCTCCGATAAAACTCTACGCAATTCCAGATAGCCTTTAAAATCGACCCAGGGCGATATTTCCCGAATCAGATACTCGAGGGGGCGACAGTCAAGGCCACGCTGTTTTGCACGGTCAACCACAAGACCTCGCCCCCCCACAAGAATTGTGACCTCGTGGCCAAGATCCTGTACGCCTTTGGCCAAATCCAACAAATGTACGCTGGCTCCTCCCATTACATCAGAACGGGTAATGACATAAACAACCTTCACGTCTTGCTCTCCAAACCAAAAGCAAGTGGGAAACGCTTTTTTCTGGAAAAACACACAGGCAAGACCAACAGCAGCCAGGTCATCTTGCGCCACTCGGAATTACCCACCAAAAACATCAGAAACAGCATCACCAGCATCAACGCCAGATATTTACGCGCCTCTTCAGGCGCGCCTCGGCACGCGAGCAAGGAAATCATCATAATCAGAAACCAAAGCACCAAGCCCGGAATTCCACCCTCAACAGATAGCCCCAAGTAGACATTATGGGGGGCCTGGGGTTGACCAATCACATTCTCTACTGCCGATGCAAAGGCCCCGGCACCCACGCCAACCCCACAATTATCCAGGAATACCTGCCAGCCAGCCGACCATATTTCGGTTCGGCTGCTCAGGGTGCCTGCATCCCTATCTTCCATTTCCGAAGAATGTGGCAAATCTCGACCGACAGGGTCTACTTTTGGAGCCTCAGCACGCTCACCACCCCAATCGCCAAATAAAAACGCTTGAATTTCGCTGAGGGTACCTGCCCCTCGCTGCGCTGTCTCAAGCGGCGTTGCACTGATTAGGACTACCGTTGCCATTGCCCAAAACAGTAACGTTCTCCAGCGAAATCTTCGAGAAAGACTTGCCAGGTACCCGCACAGGGCAAGCAGCGACAGCCCCATCAACACAAATCCAGCTCGGGAGCCTGTCAGGATAATCGTTATCAGGCCAGCCGGAACAAATACGAGTAAACCAATAAAAAGCCAAGGTGAAAGGCTTTTGTCTCGCATGGCAAGCACTGCCATTGGCAACGCGAGCGCAATTGCTGCAGCCAAAGTATTGGGATTGGTTCCAGGCGCAGAAAACCTTTGGTGGTGGGCCTCAATTCCGAGAACAAACTGATGAAACGTACCCAAGACTAGAACCCAACACCCCAGGGCGAAGGCGACCATAGCGTGTTTAATAAAAGCCTTGTCCGCGACCTGAAAGATCAGGAACGCCATACCAAGTAACTGCACATAAGTGACCACGCGGAGCACCGTGGCGTCCCTGTGTATGGACCAGCCAATACTGAAAGCACTCCACGCGACGAACGCCCCTGCGACAATAAAGAAAATGTGGTAATGAGCACGCCTTTCAACGGCTAAAAAAATGACGACGCAAAAAGCGCCCAGTGCACCCAGAATTTTTGTCAAAGTACCAACGCCGGGAATTACAGCCATTTCTTCCCAGGGGATGGAAAAAATAAACAGTAATAAAATCAAGCGAGCTAGATGGTCCCAACGCTGCGCATCCAATAACACTCATCACCTCAAAATATCGCTCCAAAGCGAATTAAAATTGGCAACCATGCCTTCCAAGGAAAACCGTTGTTCGATTCGTTTCCTTGCCTCCCTCTTACGATTCTGCCAATCCTCCACGAGACGATATTCCAAGACTGCAGATCGCAATGCATTGGCCAACTGTTCAGGACTTCCTGGTGGCACTATCCAACCAGTATCGCCGACTATGAGTGCTGCATCACCCACGTCAGTCGACACACAGGGCGTTCCGCACGCCATAGCCTCGGCGAGAACGTTTGGGAATGCTTCGCTGGAACTCGATAACACATGAAGATCCAGGGCCGACATTACCTCTGGAATGTCACTCCGCCTCCCGGCAAGCACTACTCTTTGGCTAATGCTCCTTTTCATCAACACTTCATTTAGTTCCGTATTCTCAGAGGTCATGCCAGTCCCAACCAGCAAACACTGAAAATCCAGTCCTTCGGCCGCTAGAAGATCAAGCGCAGCAAACAGGGTCTCGTGGTCTTTAAACGGATCAAAGCGCGCGACCATACCAATTAAGAAACTGGTGTCGGGAATACCCAAATCCCGGCGTAGACCCGAGCCCGACTCTGGAACCGGCCGGAAGCGAGATAAATCATAGCCATTCGGAACCACAACCATTTTTTCTCTGCAGTACCCCAGGCTTTCATGAACAATGACAGCCTTTTCAGCACACACGGCAATTCTGGCCGGAATCCGGCTCGACAACCGGGCACACAGCTTCGCCACCAGAATTGCAGAACGGCTGGACTTTCCTCGTTCAAGCTCTGTGTTTCTGATGCCCCAGACTATGTTGCGAACTCCGGCCAGCCGTCCTATAAGGCCGCCAAGAAAATCGGCATGGTACATCCAGGTCTGAATCACGTTCGGCCGAATATCCCGGATGATGCGCCAGAGCTTGAACAGCCCTTTGGCGGATACGCCACCTTTGGGCAACCTTAAGCAAGAGACGCCAACGCCGGCCTTAAGAAGCACCTTCCCGTATACCCCTTCGTCCATCAAGGAAACAACGTGATGATCATTGGATTTATCAGCCACACATAATCTAGTAAGCACACCCTCCGCACCACCAGCGTCCAAACTGGTAATAATATGTAAAACCTTCATTGGCGACTCAACCCAATTAAACAGCCCGAGCCAAGCGCTTTGAACTCCCAAGTAAAACCAGACCGCTTGTCCCTGTACAAGAACACCTCAATCACTCTCTGAAATAATTTCTGGCGCGAACATAAAGATTCCCATACAGACTGCCACGCATAGCGGAAAACGCATCGCCGACAACGTTGGGCTCGGCAGGCTGACATGACACAGGGTAGGCCTCAAGAAACGTATAGAGTGAGGCTAACCAAGAGATCAACTCGTCCAGGGAGTTACTGCCCTTCGTTTCTGCTTTCAGCCAATTACGAAGCGCCTTATCGAGCCCCTTGTCGTTAAATAAGCCCAGGCCACGGATAGCATCGCTGTTAACCCGGGATACCACCAGATCCTGAAGATCGTTACGAAGCCACTCACCATAGACATGATAGGCCTTAGGTAACCGGTCGGCCTCGCCAGACTGCTCCAGATAACGACCTCCGGTCCGTGCCCAGGGGATATCCAGCAGCCGCCCTGGCAACGCCTCGAGAACATACTGGTACCAATGATCGCCTCTTTCTTCAGGCGCGAGTTGCCACATCAGCCCAAATACAGCCGGTGCCGTGAACATTTGGTACAGAGGGATCTCTCGGCCAATATGCAACATGCAGCTTTGCAGCATTCGCCGCATATAGTGCATTTCCTGCTCAATTTCAAAATTGCGCAAAGACGAGTTATCGGAACGAAAATGGCCAGAGCAACGAACATCTCTCGCCAATTCTGGTTCTGCGGCTTTTTTTGCGGAATGCTTCAATACTCCGAACGGATCTATATTCGAGGGTAGGATGGGCTTAAGGTTAGCGACTCTTACTCCTGAGAACTCAGCTCGCCCTACGCTATCGCCATAACTTCCCGCGAGCACAAGATCTATATTCTTTAGCCTGGCGATAGCCGGCATGGCATGCAGATGCAGTGGAGAAACCTCCGCCCCGGCATACCCGGCGATATCGATATTTTCCCGAAGCGTCTCGGCAGTTATAGGAAAATGCTCAAATGACCATCCAAATTGCCGAGCAATACGCTCAGCGTAAACGACATCCCGTGAGCCCGCCGCTCCCCAGGACAGCGCCACTACGTCGAACCGACCAGGGTTCTGTAGTTCAACCTCGCGTAGCACACCTGCGACAACCCGGCTGTCCATGCCACCGCTCAGCAATATCCCAACCGTGCGCGAGTTGCCGACATAGCCCTCGAGTTCCGACCGTAGTGCCTGAATAAACTTTTCCAGAAACTCATCTTTATCAGGGTGAGCACCGCCGTGATCAGGAAGCGGCATAAGCTGCCATTCGCCAGGGCTGACGGGCCGTTCGACCCAGGGTGCCCGCTCAACGCCCTTTACAAGCGTTCGATTGCCCAACAAATAAGGCAGGCCAACTTTGCAAGCAACAGCCGTTCTATCCAGCTCCACAGGCGCGCTTCTGGAAACCCTTTTCGCGATGACGTCGGCAATTTCAAGTGAAAAATAATCAGGTGATGCCAAATCGTAAAATGGATAGACCGCCCCAAGATGCCCGGCAAGTCTGGTCCACCACCCTCGATATCCCTCCAGAGAGTGTCCTGTATCTTCAAGAAACGAATTAGATTGCATGCTATCGACCAGAATTAAGATGGTTCAGAGATTCCGGGTGCCCATCACCGTGTCCGGGCAAAAGAATATCCAGATAATTCGTCACCGCCTGGTCAACCGTAAAATCCATGGCCCTGCGGGAAACGTCCGGCTGATCTGAGGCTGCAAGTGCGCTGTTTATGGCTTCGGCCATCGCTCCAACATCGCCAATGGGCACCAAACTCCCCCACCGGCCATTTTCGAGGATCTCAGCCGGACCATCGGGGCAATCAGTCGACACAACCGGGGCACCGCAGGCCATCGCCTGAATCAATGCGCCGGGAAGCCCTTCCCAGGCAGAAGAAAGCACAAAAACCGAGCAATGGCGCATGTAAGGGAAAGGATTATCTTTGAATCCCGCCAACCGAACATCACCTTGAATCCCGAGCTCTGTCGCCAGGTTCTCAAGCTCCGAGTGCAGCGGCCCTTCCCCCAGAATAACCAACCTAACCAGTCTCTCTGCGCGAACCCGGCTGAAGGCTTTCAGTAAGGTTGCAAAATCCTTTTGTGGAGAAAGCCGCCCCACCCCAAGGACGACAGGCACAGCTTGATCCCTTTTGAACCAGTCATCCTCAACGGGCAACTGGCTTTTTTCCAGGAGTTCCTGATCTACCACCGGGTTATAGACCGTGGAAACCTTCTGCGATGATAGACCCAGCCCCGTTACGAGATCCTGTTCAACCCCTTTAGAAACGGTAATAACGTGATCAGCGAAAGGATATGCCATCGCGACAAACCGCTTCATGAACTTTGCGCGCAAGGTTCCCGCATTAGAGGCGGAGACCGACAGATTGGCTCGCTCACTAACCACGAGCCGGACCTTAATACCAGAGAGCCGACGTGCGATTATTGCTGCGACATTTGCATGGGCAAGGGCCGAAAGCATGGCATCTGGCCGGCTACTGCGAAGATACCTGGCAAGCTTGGGAATACTCTGAAGAACTCGAGGCACTCCCAGGTCAACAACGTTCACCATGGCACTAACCTGGGAAAGATAGGCCCCCTCAGCCTGTGCCAGAACCAGATCAACCTTAAACCCCTGCTCGGCAAAGCGATTGGCGAGAATGACCATTACCCTTTCCGCCCCGCCACCGCTCACAGATGGAAGGAATATTGCCAGATGACCAGTCATTCAACCTCGCTCCAGATATAGATGTGCTTACCACTTGGGTTACTGGGCAGGCTAGTGGGTGTTTCTACATCAAGAATAATATCGTTACCGAATACAGCCTTGATGTTATGGATCAATAAAGGCTTTTCCTCCGCAAAAAGCGCCTCGTTCTCCAACAACAAACGGACAACCAAATGATCCAGCCCCTTCTGCACAAGCTGATATCGGCCAAATGAAGAAAACGGTTTCGTTTTCTCAGAGTCTTTAAAGTACATCATCGTACTCAACGCAGCTGTAGCAAAAGTGCCGTTTCGAGTCTTGAGGATGCTATTGACCCTCCCTGCAACTTCTTGCATCAAAGGCCAGGCCCGGCCGCACTCACAGGCCTGTTCCGCCCACGAGGCGAGGTCCCCAATACGATAACGCAACAGAGGCATTGCACGGTTGGTGAGAGAGGTCACAACCACTTCCCCGATTTCTCCGGGGTCACATGGAGTGCCGTCTTCTCTCAGAATCTCCACATGGTGCGTGTATGGATTTACATGCAGGCCGTCCTGCTCCCTGCAGTTACACGCAACGTCGCCCACCTCGCGGGAGCCATAACGGTTAAATACACGCGTCTGAAACACTTTCTCAATCAGCTCACGCATGTGCCGAAACAGTGTTCCCGCCGACGTCAGAATGGCAGTGGGCGAGTGTATTTTAAGACCACGCTGCTCAACATACCTTGCTAGCTCAAAAGCACTCTCAACGTATGCCGTAATCTGTACAGGGCGCACTTCATTAATAACATCTACAAAGTGGCGAAGATCCTGCTCAGACATCCGAAAGGTATTCAAAGGAACTTCGTTCCTCAAAAAACGGCCAACGCGAGCTTTTACAGTTTCACGCCCTACCAGCAAATCCCTCTCAGACCCCCAGAGAATGACTCTGGGTTCACCCGCTTTGTAACCTGTCCACACATCGAACAAAGCCTTACCGGCCATCCCATAAAGGTGATACTCACTGTCCTGAATAAAGCGCGCGGGCTCTCCAGTGCTCCCTCCGCTGGTATTGACATGCCAGTTTCGGCTGGCAAGGTCGTCTGATTTCAACGCCTCAAAGTGTTCCCGCAAAATCCTCTTGTCCAAGAGCGGCAAAGCTCCGAGAGCCGCAACGGGATCATTACGAATCTCGTTGTCATCAAAACCCGCACGCAAAAGACAGTCTCGGTAATAAGCAACATGTTGAAAGGCATGAAGTAAAATTCCGCACAACGATTCCAGATGCGCCCGCCCACTCTCACTGGCGGGTAAAAACTGCTTGCCCAACCATTCCTGACAGAGCTCTAACTGCGGGCGCCGCCCCGTCAGGCGCATCCACCCATTATAAAGACTTACTCTCGCGCCCATTTTTTCTCCAAACCTTACACGTTCTACCTGATTAATCCGGAAAACGGTGCTGCAAGCGCGCCCGAACACCCGCCACATTCAGGAGCCAGCACGCAACTAACCCCACAACCGTTCCCGCAAGCAATCCACTCACTAACCCTGACCAAACACTGGTGAACTGGCCAGCTGCCAGCCAGGCAACGCCACCAGAGAGCCCGCCAATCATCAACGCCCGCCCGATCATTGGACCCAGCGGCGGCATGTCAAATACCCTTGAGCCCAACACTGCACTTAAAAGGGCCGATATAACAAAAGCCGCGAGTGTAGCCCAGGCGGCGCCAAGAATGCCAAAGCTCGGTATTAAAAGTATGTTTAAAACCAGATTGGACAAAGCCGCGACAGCGCCGGTAAGCACTAACCAGCGGCTGGCCACGCCTAACTGAAAGGCCAGATCGAAATGAAAGGCTTTGATACCCGCAATGGCGCCGGCAAACACCACCCACGGGAAAATCGCCAAAGCGGAGCTTCTGAACTCAGCACCGATGACAATCTCCACCACCTGCGGTGCCAATGCAACGAAACCGCTTCCTCCAGCAATGGCTGCGACAAAAATCAGTTGGCCGTTCTCGCCGAGTTGCCTTCGAGCAGCGGGGGCCCCTCCGCGCTCCAAAGCTTTTACTGCAAGCGGAAAGGCAGCTGTATTGATAATGGTCAGTACCAGCATCAGAGTCTGGAAAGCCAGATCATATCCAGCGGCATAAACGCCAACCGACCGTTCATCCATCAGCCAGGCAATGAGCAGACGGTCAGACCCGGATACGACCCATGACAATGCAAAGGTGACCGTCAAAGGCAAGCCGTATCCCAACTGGCTTTTTAAAACATCATTCCCGGGCAACGAGAGCTTGACTCCCCGCCATGCAAACCACCCAAAAGCAATAAAAGAAAGTGCATGGGCAACGATAAGGCCCACTATCGGTGCTGACGCCCCCCATCCCAGCGCAGCAAGACTACCACCGACGACAATAGAGAGCGCCGCTTTCGTGCCAGAAAGCTTGCCATACAGAATCAGCTGAACCCCCGCCTGAGCCAAGGAAAGATTCAGCTCGAACCATGCCTGGGCCAGTAAAAGAATCACTGACAACAGAAGCAGGTACTGCCATAAAGGGTCTGGCCACACCATCGCCAGCAGAAGGCCCGCTCCGGTGACAGGCACAGCAACGCTCAAAAACAGCGCAAGCACGCCCCCCAGGTATTGCTCGCGGCAATGCCGGTTTGCCTGGTAAAAACGTGCAAGCACCAATCGCAACCACTGAAACAAGATAACATTGGCCAAACCTACGCCAACCACCACTAGCGCATAACGGCCGAATTCTTCCGGCGCCAGGAGGCGCGTAAACACTGCCAATGCGGCAAAATTGACCAACCCAGGCAAGCCGCGAGCAGTGAAATAGTAGAGTGTGTGCCGAAGGAGCATGGAAACCTTGAGCCCTAAAGAAAAAAAGCGCCTTGGTTAAGACGCTTTACATTCGAGTTGCGATTAGACAGTCAGATAGTATAACAGACACCCCTGATCAATCATTGCCCCCACAAGCCAGGACTTCAAGAACACGCTCACAAGCCTGCCCGTCTCCATAGGGATTATGTGCGAGGCTCATTGCATCGTAAGCCGCCTGATCATCAAGCAATGACTTCAACCGGCCAACAATCTTTTCTACATCCGTACCCACCAGCTCTACCGTTCCTGCCTCTACTGCCTCTGGGCGCTCGGTGGTCTCTCGCATAACCAGTACCGGCTTACCAAGCGAAGGCGCCTCCTCCTGAATACCACCCGAATCAGTGAGGATCAGATAGGACCGGCTCATCAAATACACAAACGGCAGATAATCCAGCGGTTCAATCAAATGGATGTTATTCAGCCCACGCAGCAACCGGTTAACCGGCTCCCTTACATTGGGGTTGAGGTGCACCGGGTAAACAATATCAACATCGGGAAAGGCCTCTGCGGTGCGGCGCAGAGCCTCACAGATTCGCTCAAAACCGCCCCCGAAGCTCTCCCGGCGATGGCCTGTGACCAACACCATCCTGCGCTCAGGGTTGAGAAATGGAAACTGCGCGGCCAATGAGTCTCCCAACGCCTTGTCTTCATCAAATCTCCGCACAATCTGAAACAGGGCATCGATTACCGTATTGCCCGTAACGTGAATACTGCACTGTTCCACGCCTTCAGCGAGAAGATTTGCCGCCGCGCCCTGGGTGGGCGCAAAATGCAAATGTGCTAGCGCACCGGTGAGCTTACGGTTCGCTTCCTCCGGCCACGGTGAGTACAGGTTGCCTGTACGCAAGCCCGCCTCTACATGGCCCACCGGAATCTGTTGATAATAAGCCGCCAGGGTAACCGCAAAGGTGGTGGCAGTATCGCCGTGTACCAACACGATATCCGGCCGGGTTTCCGTAAGCACATCTCGCATTTGCTGCAAAATGGCCGTGGTGACATCGGTAAGGTCCTGGCCAGGTTTCATAATATTCAGATCAAAATCTGGCTTGAGCGAAAACAGAGAGAGAACCTGGTCCAGCATCTCCCGGTGCTGGCCCGTAACACACAACACAGAGTCAAATCGCTTATCCGCCTGCAGGGCCAGTACCAGGGGCGCCATCTTGATGGCTTCCGGGCGGGTTCCAAATACCGTTAAAACTCTCAAAACACTCTCCCTACTCAAGCCCTTCCGCTTGCGACAACATCGATGACCAAACCTTCCGGCTTGGAAGAAAAATCCAGACCGCGGAATTGTTTATGCCCCACCAACACCACACAGATATCGGCCTTGTTAATAGCGTGCTCCGCCTCTACCAAGTCGCACCCCGACAACGACTCAGGCGCTTCTTCAATGTTGGGCTCCACCAAAAGCAACCGACCACTTAACTCTGCCTTCAACTGCTGAGCAATAGCCAGAGAGGGACTTTCCCTCAAATCGTCAATATCCGGCTTGAATGCCAACCCGAAGAGCGCAACGGAAACGTCCTTCGCGGTGTGGCCCGAGTTAGCCACCAAAAACTGACCAACCGCTTCCTTTACCTTGTTAATCACCCACTGTGGCTTGCCATCATTCACTTCCCGTGCCGTACGGATCAACCTGGCCTGCTCTGGCGTCTCGCTCACAATAAACCAGGGGTCCACGGCAATGCAGTGGCCGCCAACGCCCGGTCCAGGTTTCAGAATATTTACTCGCGGATGCCGATTTGCCAGCTCAATCAACTCCCACACATCAATATTGAGCTTATCGCAGATCAGTGACAGCTCGTTGGCAAAGGCAATGTTCACATCCCGAAAACTGTTCTCCGTCAGCTTGGCCATTTCTGCGGTTCGCGCCGTCGTCTTTACACACTCGCCCTCCACGAACAAGCTATAGAGCTCCGCAGCCACTTCTGAGCATTTCGGTGTCATGCCGCCGATCACGCGATCGTTGGACACCAGCTCACGGATAACATGGCCTGGCAATACCCGTTCGGGGCAATGGGCAATACGGATATCCGACGTCTCACCACCCGTTTGCGGAAATACCAAGTCAGGCCGCGCCTCTGCCAGCCACTCCGCCATGCGCTCCGTGGCACCCACGGGAGAGGTAGACTCCAGAATAACCAGATTACCCTTCTCTAGCACCGGAGCTATCGCCTTGGCTGCAGACTCTATGTATTTCAAATCGGGAACGTGCTCTTTACCATCCTCTGCCTTGAACGGCGTAGGAACCGCAACCAGAAAGGCATCCGCCGGTTCCGGATTCAAGGTAGCTCTCAGGTAGCCCTCCTTCACGGCGGCATGAACAATCATGTCCAGATCGGGCTCTACAATATGGATATCCCCACGATTGATGGTATCCACAACCTTTGGACTCACATCCAGGCCAATGACCTCACACCGACGGGACGCAATCACCGCGGCCGTGGGCAAACCAATATAGCCAAGACCAACCACGGAAATCCGGTTGAACGCCATTCAGACAGACTCCTTACAAACAAAGAAAAAGACAATACAAAGGAAGGAAACAAAACAGAGCGGTATTCAGGCCTTGCGCTTAAACCTGAGTTTTTCACGCAGCAACAACCATGCAAACACTGAATTGGTGACCAGGTAGCGCTTCCACATACGCCCTGGCTCTTGCAGAACACGGTAAAACCATTCCAACCCGCCTTTCTGCATCCACACAGGGGCCCGCTTAACCTTGCCAGCCACCACATCAAAGGTGCCGCCAACACCCATAACAAAGGTAACGCCTAGCCGGTCTCGCCATTTATTAATGAAGTTCTCTTTCTTGGGCGAGGTAATGGCCACGAAAAGAAGCTGTGCTCCGGAAGCACGAATGCGCTCAACCATCGCCTCTTCATCATCCCAGAAATACCCGTGGTGGTAGCCGGCCAGCTTGAGCTCAGGATATTGCTGCTGGACACGGAGCGCCGTCTCGGACACTACTTCATCCTTTGCTCCCAATAAAAACACCGAGTAACCCTTCTGCGCACTCATCGCGAGCAATTCATGGAAGAGATCAACACCGGCAACACGCTCGGGAACTTCGTGCCCCAACATACGAGCGCCCAAAACAACACCCATTCCATCAATATTGATGATGTCGCACTCCCGCACGGAGGCATCGAGTTCTGGATCTTTGCGCATGTTGACAAGCTTGGCCACGTTCACCACGACATGCTGAGTGAAACGTTCGCTAGCCAATGCCTCGTCAATAGCACCCACTGTTTCGCCCATAGAGCCCACATCCATCGGGCAGCCCAACAAATCAATTCGATGCATTTTCAAGCTCTGCCCGGAAACGATTGTAAAAAGAGAAGGAACAATAAGCCCAGGCCTGTGTCCATCGCATGTAATTGATCCGATTGGTGAAGTGGCGAGTTTTCTGGTAAATGAAAAGCCCGGTGGAGGGTCTGTACATCAACTCAATCGCACGCTGTATCACCCTCTCACAAAATGCGAGGTCCTCCGGGCGCCCTCCTACCTTCAAAAGGGTGAAAATAGCCTGAGCAAAGCTATGCATATCTAAGGGATACACTGAATTATCGTAATACTTTGCTGTGCCATCGACCTCGAAAAAAGTCTCTACATAGTGCCGGTAACCTTTGGCGATACATTCATCAAACTCGGCCGTCTGCAATGCTTCCCGCAAAAGATTGAGCGCCTCAAGGTTATAACCCGTGTGAAACCCATCTTTGAATTGGTGATGATGTCGGGAACCGTATACCCAGGAGCCATCTTCAGCTTGCTCCTGCACGGATTGGCGGGCCACCTGTACTGCTTGCTCTACCATGGCCTTGTCGCCGAGCCTTTTACCTGCAAACCCACACCAAGCCGCTCCCCAGAGGCTCGCATTGTGAACAAACGCCGATTCGCCGGGGATATAAGCATAGAATCCTCGACCATCAACTTCAGTGTATAAGTGGCAAGAAATGAATCGAGCAGCATCTAACGATGCTCCAACAAGCACCTCATCGCCGGTCAATATACCAAGATCAAACAAAGCCCGAGCCACATAACAGGTGGTTATGACATTTGGCTTTCCCGCAGGTACATAGAATGCTCGGGCTTGCCAGTCAAAGTGATACCCCCAGCAACTGTAACCCCAAGTTTCAGGACTACTGCGCTCTCCTAGCAGCCAATGCGCAAGCTCCCTGGCCTCATCCAGCAGCTGCCTCTCACCCGTGCGGTGATAGTCGTGAAGCAGCCCAGAAATGACCAACCCAACTCCCTTTGGATTGCGGCTTTTGGGAATGAGGAACAGTGGTCGAAGGTTAATCGGGAGCCTTTTCCCAATTTGCAACCATGCTAGTCTGATCAATTTACTTTTATGAAGCAGAAGAAAACGGAACACACCGCTGTTTAGAAAATCAAAAGGATCGTAGCCTGCATAGTGATCACGCCGCATGTTCTTCAACACATAATCTGCAATCAAGACTGGATTCATGAGGACCTACAGCACCGTTTATAAACATCCAAACAAGCTTGACCCATAGCGAAACTGCTGAATAATGTTTTATGCCTAACAGCACCAGCTCTACCCATCGTTTTAGACTTCTCCGAGTCACTCAATATACTTGACAATGCCGCCGTCAAACCATTTAAGTCCCCAGGCTCCACCAGCAATCCCGTGACACCATCCACCACTGCCTCTGGTATCCCGCCAACTGGTGTACTAACAACTGGCAGTCCTGCGCTCATCGCCTCCAAAACACTCATAGGCAAACCTTCATTACTTGATGGTAAGCAAAAAACTGTGGCGCGACTCAATGCGGATATCCGTTGATCATCATCTAGCCAGCCTAAAAACCTGATTTGCGGATTTCCTTGCGCCAGCTTACGAAAGTGTTCGATGTCCCCATCGCCCGCAAGCTCCAAGACCGCGTCTGGGATAGATAAAAGAATGTCCGGCATCACTTTTATCAAATCGTGAACGCCCTTTCTTTCACTCAAACGGCCCATGAATAAGATCAACGGATTAGAGTTTTGTTCGGAGGGACCCGTAAAAAAAGGAACTCCGTTGAAAACGACTACGACGTTCTTTATTTTTAAATTTTCTTCAAGCCAAGACCGCCAAAATTCAGACAGTGCTATTACGCTAGCGGCGCGAGAGAAAACAAATCTAAGGTAGATCTTACTAAACCACCGGAGCTCCTTATCATAAAAATCACGAAATTCCGCGCCGTGTAAATGAAGAACGTAAGGAACATTAAAGCACAAGCATGAAATAGCGATAATTGATTTACGCAAAAAACTACCTCTAGACGCCGTATGGATATGAACAACATCAACCTGACGAAATGCACAACCTAGGGTCAACCTAAACCATGAGCGCAAAAATAGAAACAACCTCGCCATTAGGTTTGAATCTGAAGTGGTAGGAAAAAAGGAGTATTCAAGGCCCTCTTTTTCAAAAACCTCCATCAGTTGCTGAACAACAGAAGCTACGCCACCTTTTTGTTCAACCGATGGACCAACCAAATACACCTTCATTCAAACACACTCCAAGCTAATCAACATACAACCGATACAATTCATCAAATAATAAGTCTCACGATTCATCAACATGACTAATTAACAGCAAAAACTTACCATTCTGCAAACGCTCAACGTCAGAGACCCTTCGAACTACAATCTTTGAATCTGGACTAAGTTTTCTCGCAATATCCTCCAAAATCCTGGATTCGATCGAATCGTTGTAGCCAACACCTGGGACTACCCGAATCTCCAAATTTCCACTTGATTCTTGAAAATACTGCAACCCGTCTATGAAAGCATACAAGTCGCCGTGTAAATTGAGTGAAGTCGTGGTTACAAATGAACCATCGCTGTTAAAAACACGCTCTCCATTCCAACGACCCAAAATTTCTGAAACTGAAAGCCCCTCGAAACCACAAGCCTGGCATTTTTCCGGCCCCTTTACAGCATAATCTCCAGTTCTATAGCGAAAAAGAGGCATCACACTATTGTAGTTCGTTGAACCTACCAGCTCTCCTATAGCGCCTACGGAATCGACACAATCGCCCTTGTCGTCCAATAACTCAGAAAAACCGTAAGAATTATAAAAATGATATAGGCCGCCATCTTCGCACCAACCGCCTAACAAAAGCTTCTCGGTGTGACCATAAAAATTAAGATGTTTAACACCTTCAAGTTGGTTAAATAGACTCCTCTGATGGTCATAAAAATTCTCGGAAGAGGTAATAATTGCTTCAATAAAACCGTAGTCATAACCTTTATTCAAAATATGCCTTGCAAAATTCTCCGCTTTAGAGGTATATCCGTGAAAAAATTTAATATTAAATCGACGCATCGTTTCAAATATAAAATCAAAGTATTCCGCGTCGTTTCGAAATCCATCAAAAACTACCTCCTTCGTAACAGGATTAATCGTGAAATCCTTACCTTTAGGAAGCACCTCGTTCCGAACGACGGCTCTTATGTCGAATCGATAGCCCACTCTCCCCCACAATGCATGTAAAGCGCCAAACTCATATGCGAAACGGGATTTTGGAAGCAGAATCTTAAGCGGCTTGCCGCTCGTACCTCCGGTAGTGACTGCATCGACATTGTCCAACTCAGCGCACCTAGAAATAAAGGCGTCCGGAAACTTCATTACCGTATCTTTATCGATTGTTGGTACTACCTTTCTAAACTCCTTAAATGAATGAACTCCGTAATCTACGATATAATTTTTATAAAATGGTATATTATCAACAGTACTTCTAAAAAACCCAAGAAACTCAGAGTCAGTTCGTTGACTAAAAAAGCTTTTATAAACTTCTCGATATCGCTCTCCAAATAAAAGCCCAGGATATCGATTGATCTTAAGTAAATTAATATTTATCCAGTTAGGAAGGAGCCCCAAAAGATTTGCTATTTTTCTTTTGTCCATATATCAAACACGTAAAAGCAGAGTAAATAAGGAATACATGTTATTAAACCAATATCAGGATCGGCAATTAATAATAATCTAATGACTTTATGTCACGTTTGATAATTCTAGCTGGAACCCCTACAACAACCGAACCGGACGGAACATCTGAAATAACAACCGCATTCGCACCAATAACCGAATCGTCACCGATAACTATAGGGCCAAGCAATTTCGCTCCTGTCGCAATGTAGACTCTATCACCTATGACAGGAAGGCCTTCCATCTTTGACCGGCCGCCAATGGTAACATTACTACCAATCACACAGTTGGCACCAATAACAGCCTTTTTATGAATAACGACGCCAATACCACCATAAGCAAATTTGGTCCCTTCTCCTATCGACGTCTCGCTGAAAACAGCGCTATTGTGTACCAGTCGGATTAATAAATCGCACATTCGAAACAAGGGAAGTCGGGACTTGTAAAAAAATCTACCAACTCGATATAAAATCAAATTACTCTCCTCAAAGCACGACTTGAATAGAATTTTTATATAGGTCGATTTAGATCAAAATCCTGCCCTAAAAGCCTGTGAAATCGTTCGGACAATACTATAACAAAAAAATAAACAATAAATTCCGAAAATTCCGAAATAACTGGACTATAAAGAAGAACCAATAGTAGATAGACAACTAAATACCTCGTCCAAAAGTCCTTATAATAACTGCCAAAATGCGACAGTACGATAAGAGCCAAAAATAAACCAAACCATCCCCCTTCAACTATCCAAACATAAAATGAACTAAGTCCATAGGGTGAAGACGCTTTTGAAAGTGTTCCATAGGTCACCATAACTTCGGGTATTCCCGCATTCACTTCTGTAGACCACATCTGAGCAGCTCTAGTAGAGAACTGTCCGAGGCCTGTACCGAAAAAGTAAAGCATCTCATTCAAAACCGATGCGCCATAGTTATACACAGCAAGCACCCCGTGACCAGGATCTAGATATCTAGCAAAATTGTACTCAATAATATTCTTCTGAAAGTTCGTAAAGTTCACGCTATCTAGGATTACCTGGACCAAAACTGGAAAACTTATGAAAGAAACTATCAAAAAAATTGCGACGAAACAAAATCTTTTAGATGCAGCCAAAATAAGCGATGCCATAATAAAAATGTACGATATGTTTGAAAAGCCAATGAAAAACGAGATTGAGGCGCAAATTAAAGTCAAAAAAAGCAAAGCCCGATGAAAGCCGGCAAATATTTTATAGCGAAAAGTAACAGATAACAGAAACGGGATAACAAAACCTAAAAACCTCGACTTATTGTTTGCCATTACAAATGTACCACTATACCAATCTAAGGGGTCATCGAGATGAGTATTTGGAAACAACAGATCAAAAGGTAATTGAAGGGCTACGACGGCAATCAAGACATATACAAAAAACACGGCCTGCCGATCCGATAACTTATATTTATATAAAACAGGCAACAAAAAGGCAAGATAGATTAGGTATTGAACGACTGCAGACTTTGCATCGAACAGCAGAATGCTGACGGCAAGCCATACCGTTAGCGTGAAAAGCGCAAGATTATACCTAGTTCTCGTTATAGATTCATTACTAGCCTCTAAAAAATTTAACGAATAAAAGACAAAAAAAGAAAGAAAAAAACAAATAATAAATTCAACAACAACCGAAAGGTTATAGCTTATTTTGGCCAACAAACCAAAAAAACACGAGATGAAAAAAGTAGCCAATAAGATTGTTGAAAGTTTAACAGTCATGTTTGTAAATTATTTTGAATTTATCGTCATTAAAAAAGTCTTGGTAGAGGTTTTGGACACCTTGGTTGTTGTAGCGAAGGCCATCTATGGATCCGCCGCTACTCCAGATAAAGCCAGCGTCGTAACGACAAACCAAGTCGCTATAATCACCGACTTTCGGAGAAATAATTACGGAAACACCACACGACAAATATTCACCAAATTTAATTGGCGAAGCGACCCGATTCAAAGGTAAATCGTCTCTCAGCAGAAACCCAAACTGAGTATCTGAGAGAAAATCGCTCACCTCTTCTTTCGTATCTAGCGAAAGAACAGCAATACTTCTTTTTGCTATCTTTGATGCATAGCGATCGATTTTCGACTGAGCGGACTTTATGTCATTCGTTGCTATCTTAAAGGTAGCGCTTGGGTGAAGCTCAATATATTTATTAAAAAATTCCAAAGCTTGATCGACCTTTTGCCAAGGACTCATACCGCCAATATAACAGAAGCTATGCGGAATCTTTGGTGCTACTTTTGGCGTAAGTCTCGGCAGGCATGGGATTATATGAATATTTTTTCTAGGGCCGTACCGGTTTTCAAGCTCCTTTTTCATTGCGTTGGATACTACTATACAAAAATTGGCCCGCTTGTACGAAAGCCTCTCAAGGAGACGCATAATCAAAATTCTGAAACGACGTTCAGAGCGGGTTTCCATTTCATCGGAGACCAACCCCTGAACCCAATAGAAGATATTCACGAACGGTAAAAATGGCAAATGCCACCCAAAAGAAACCGCGTGTGGGCAGAATATTGAAACCCGGTCAAATTTCAAGATTGATAAAAAAATCTCGACATATATACCAAAAAGTGTGTCAATAATTATAAATTCACAATCGTCGACACGCTCGTCTACAGCCAGTCTCTTGGTTGTTTCATCTACTAATAGGTGAACTTTGAATCCAGAACTTTTTAAAAGCCTGACATGTTCAAGTAATGCCAAAAATGCTCCTCTCGATGATGAGAACTTTCTTGCATCGACAATTATATTCTTTAAAGCCAATCTTATTTCCTTTTCGTCTAATTAACTGTAATAATCCGATCCATTGACAACAAAACCCAATAAAGCAAATTCTTGGGCGTTTCAGCAGGATTAGTTTAGGTTTAGCTAGTCAAAGTCACCTAACAAAATCCGCAAAGACGAATAAAGGCAAGCTGAAATTACTCCATATAGAATAAAAGCTCGAGCGCGCTTTGTGGGTTTCCGCGTTAAGTTCATTGCACCCAACACTAGAACACCTGAAACTAAATTCGAAAGAAGTAGAATATCTAGAACTTGTAGGGGCGTTTGCGCGATATTGGAGAACAAAAAGAGAACCACCACCGTCAACGCCGAAGCACCGTCTAACATTGCGACTGAATATGACCGCTTAGACACCACCTCTCTTCCAATCGACTGTTTGAGAGCAGTTACACTACAAGCCATCATAATCATTGAGGTTAGACCAATGTATTTCTCAGCACCTAAACCAATCAGTGTAAAACAAGCAAATATAACGGACACTAGAACATAGAAAAACCAAGGAAAAACAGTATTGAGAAAGTGAAGGTCTGCTTCATGACTTCTATCGGCCAACCTAAGATGTTTTATTAATGTTACTCCTGCATGTTGGAATACCGAGTTTGAAAAATTTGCAAGCGAAAATATCAGTGCAAATATTCCCGCCATAGCTACAGATGCTACATCTTTCATTCCATTTACGATAATCCACATCGTAGACATTGAACAATAGAAGCTAAAATACAAAGCGCTTGTACGGACGAACGAAATCGATATGAATCTAAACTTTATACTTGGACCAACACGCTGATCTAGAGCGTGGAATCCGTAAATGATCAATCCCAAGACAACAAAAGTATAAACTAGTAGATAGTCGCTTAGGTCGTAACTCTCCAGTAGAATTTGGATAGCCAAGACGAATAAAAGGACACTCGTCCTGATGGCATTTAATCGAGCAAGAGTTTTGGTTTTTTCAAACTTTACGAAATATCCAGAAAGAAACCCTTCTAAACATAGAACCGAGGATAGGCTAATCGCAACCCCCCAAGCCACTGGAGCTTCAGTTTCAAACAATATTCCTAAAAGAATTTGAGTAAGACCGATGCTTAGGAGGAAATAGAAACTTAAGATGACCAACATATTCGAATTTAGCTTGGAGGTCACCCGATTTACAGTTTGCAAGTGATTATATAATGGAGTGTATGATGCCGTAGCTATTAAATTTATCATCATGACTGCAAGAACATATTCACCTAATGCCTCGGCGCCAACCAAGTTCAATAGTACGAGTTGCGCTAGAAATCCTCCCCCCCGCTGTAGAACCAAGGAAAGCGCATTATTAAACATTTCTACTTTCAAAGATAAAACCTATTTTCAGGCATTAGGAACGGGTGGGGATGGCGCACGGAAAATCATTCTTTTTTTCGGCGCAGATTCTCAGTTACGGTCAAAACTTTTGCATTTTCGGGTGTAAACAAGTTAGTGCATAGCCTCTCTTTATTGATATTTGCAATACTCTTTAATTCAGGCTAGTTGCATTGTATATTTTCGGGAATAGTTTTGTTTCTTTGTATTAAGTTTTTGATCAACGCAATTACGATACCGATGAGAAAACCCAAGAATGCCGCGATCAAGCATATTATTGCTCGCTTTGGCTCAGCTTTTTCTTCGGGCACAACAGCAGGGTCTATCGTTTTAAATATATATTCTTCTCTTGCATTTGCTAGCATTACAGTGCGGGTTTCTGCCTCAATCAATTGGTAGAATATTTTTTGCATGCCCGATATTGTTGTTTCTTCGAGCTTTTCTTCCAAATATTTTATACTTCGCTCGGCTTCCTTAACGTCTTTTTCACGTATATACTCGTTTATATCGTTAACAATCCATTCCGCCCACATTTTTGCTTCAATTGGAGAGTAACTTTTTATACTTATTGTGATCAATCCGGTGTTTTTGTCCTCTGATACACGAAAATGATCTTCTTTAAAGTCTTTTACAAGGTCCCAATCGCTTGGCTTAAATGTTTCGCCTTCATCATCGAACTTCCATTTCTGTGTTTCTACATCATAAAGCTCTGGGTCAAAATTCCACTCTTTTTTTTCCTCGTCCCACGACGTAGCAGCGTAGATTATACTTGCAATCTCATGCCTTTTTATAAATTCCGCAATGAACTTCCGAGACTCTAGGGTTTCTTTGGCTATTACGATTTGATCAGTATCACCAGTGCCGATATTAATACCAGCCAAGCTTGCCAAACCTCCAAACTGGCCTGCAATGCTAGCCAAGTCGCCCCGTTTTTCTTTAGCAGGAGCCAAAAGGACACTTGATTTATATATGTTAGGAGTCGAAAGAGAATATGCAATTCCAGTAATAGAAAATATTAAAGTAGTTACACCGACCAATATTTTCGATTTCCAAATAGTCGAGAAAATGGCGCCCATGTCAATTACATCTCTGCTCTCAGCGTTTGCAATCAATTGGTGTTCCATTAAAGATTTCCCACAGCAGCTGCGCCTAACGCAATCTGATAAATTATTTGACTCACGCTCGTCCAAAGCTCAAGCTGATTTAGACGGTCGACATCAATTGGCATGATAACGGTATCACCTGGCTCAAGTTGCTGGCTTCTGCCACCGAACCAGCGGTTCTTCTCGGGCAACATAACTGAACCATCCGCCTTCACGACATAAACTCGGCTTTCATCCGCCTGGCGAGTGGGGCCGCCAGAGCGCTCCAGATAGTCATCCACGGTTAGCCCGGCTTGATGCAGGTGGCTGGTCGGGAATTGGACTTCGCCGAAGACCGTTACCGACTGGGGGATAGTTGGTACCGTGAGAGTGTCACCGTCCTGCAACCGAATGGATTGGTAATCGGGATCGTTCACAACTCTTGCTAGATCTATTACCAGCCTGCCTACGGGTTCACTGCCTTGTACCTCTTCAAGTAAGTCCTGTATTTCCTGCGTTCGGTTAGCGCTCTGGCCGGAGAAGTTATCGCCCTCCAGTTGTACGCCAAGCAAGTCCCCCTGGAGCCGCTCCTCTGCCTCTCGCAGGCGCTGTGCTTCAAGCTGACGGAGTTTTTCTCGGGAGAAAACTGCTCCTTTGGGGAAAGCATTGTCGGTCAGCCCGCCAGCTCTTTCCAGCACTTCTCTCAGGGTTTCGCCATCGCGGAAGGTATACTGGCCGGGGTAGCGAACTTCACCCTTCAGTTCGACGGTTCGGGTTTTGGCGAAGTCGGGTATGGATTTAATCAGGATTCTGTCCCGGCTTGCCAGCTGTAGATTCACTTTTCCGGTCAAGGCGTCCGAAAGGTCAACGTTCAGGATCCGGGTTTGACCTGCGCCATTCTCATCAACGGTATAGCGGGCTACCTCTGCTTGGTACAACGAGGCAGAATCTCTCAAACCGCCGGCAACAAAAATGGCATCAGTCAGGTTACGGGTTGCCGGCATCGGGTATTCGCCGGGGTAACGAACCGGGCCCGTAATCTGGATGGTCTGTTGCGGTTTATCAGGACTTGCTTGAGCCTTGAGCCGCTGGATAACCGGAGCGAAAAGAATTTCGCGGGTGAAGGTTTCAGGGCCAGCTTGATTTTCCTCAAGTACTACGTCCGCTTCGCTCATGCGCCTAGAGGCTTCATTCTCACTCTTATCGAGAATATCCACCTTTCCTGCATCTGAGAAAAAGAACAGACGGTCTCTTTCCTCCAGCTGCAGGTCGTGATCACTCCCGGGGTTGCGAACAGCCTTGCGCAAGCGGAGGTTCAGCACGGATATGCTGTCATCGGACGGATTGGTTCGCACGATGGCCGCGTACTGCTTGTCCGCCACCGGCAACAAATCACTGTTCAGATTATCAATCAGTGAGGTAACTCGCATTCCCGGCATCCATGCAAATTTGCCGGTTCTGGTCGCCGCCCCTTTTACTTCAACGTACTGCCCTGTGACATCTGAAATTGAGGGTATTTGGACTCTGTCGCCGGCCTGGATTCTAGCGCCTTGTCCTTTCGGTGAGGTGTAATCGGCTTCCGCAATAATCCGCAGGAAATCCTCGTTGATACGCTCAATATTGATCCGTTGCGGATAGGCTTGCGGTGTTAGACCACCGGCCATACGAATCAGGTCAGCAAGGGTGTTGGTTCCCTGAAGTTCGTACAGAGCGGGCCGATAGACCTCGCCATCGATACCGGCGCGCTGTCCCACGGGCGGTATAAAGACCACGTCGCCCGGTTGCAGGCGGCTGTCTGCGGAGCTGTCTCCGGCCATAAGCAGATCGTAAAGATCGAGCGTACCCACGAGCTTGCCGTCGCGTTTGTGCTGAACGTTCCGCAGAGAACCTGTTTGTTTGATACCACCAGACACATAAAGTGCGTTCGTGATAGTAGACAGAGAACTCACGCTATAGGAACCGGGGTTCCTCGCCTCACCCAGCACGAATACCCGCATGCTGCGAAGCTCGCCTAGCGAGACGCTCGCCTCCACACCAATGTATTGCTCGGAAATCCTTTTTTTGATTTGCTGACGCGCCTCATCAAAGCTCAGTCCTGCAACGCTCATTGGGCCGGATTCCGGGAAGCTGATCGTACCATCCCGGCTTATGGGCAATTCCAGGTTCTGGTTCTCTTTGCCCCAAAGCTGAATGCGTAACACATCGCCAGGGCCGAGGGTGTAATTCGCAGGGACCGGGATTTCGGTTACGGGAGCAAAGGTGGTAGGGCTGCCGGCAAAGAGATCGTAGCCATAAGGCTTCAGGCCACCGTTCTTTTCCGCTTCTTCATCCTCTTGCTGTTTTTCGGCCCTGGCCTTTTCCCGCTCTTCGTCAGAAATGCTGGATACAGGTTCGACTATCTGGATGTTCTCCGGGCGCCGCGCGGAATTATTACGGCCGCCCATTACGCTATCCAGGTCCACACCATATTGCCTCGCCAGAGCTTCCTGTTGGGCCCGGGGCAACTGTTTGAACTGTTCAATCTGGGCAGGTGAGATGGATTGTGCGTAGCTCGCAAGGGGCAGCAATAGACTCAAGGCTGCTAGTAGTTTTTTTGCTGTCACTGTTTTGAATCCAAACATTGAGTTATTTGATCAGAAGCGGTATTTCCAGGCGGCAGAAACTGACCATTGGTCTTTTTCTCCGCCCAGGAGTTTGATGTTTTTGTCGGTAAGCTGCAGGTTTACATCCAGCCAACCACCGAAGAGCTGATTGCCATAGCCCAGGTTGGCGATGGCTACTTTTTGATTGCCATTCGGCACGTTGTAGAACACATCCTCATCCGGCTGGCTTACACGGTTTCCACCGTCTTTGTTAAGGCTGGCATAGGTAAGCGCTGCAGTCAGCTCGCTGCCATCGGGTAGAAAGTTGAACACGCCCAGAGAGACGGCCTCTGCATCGGCATCAAAGGTGGAACCCAGCGCTCGGCCGTAATACTGGTATCCGGTGGTGTAATTGAAGTGGTCGTAAGCGTAATCTGGCCTTGGGTCGCCAATAAGATCCTCAGCCAGAGTATTGGTAAATTCTGCGAACCATTGCTGGTCCGACTGAAGCAGTTGTGTTGTCCAGTCTACGCCAAACAACCAGGATTTTCGCGAGGGAAGATAACCGGCTTCGTCTTCCCCCATCATCTGAGCATAGAGTCCCACGGTTTGTTCACCCACGGGAAAGCCGTAACGGGCATCAATGGTCGCAATCTGGTTGCTGGCGTCGTCTTCGGCGGTGTCGCCTTCCTCCACATTATCTTTACCTATGAAGGCATCCCATACTGTGGAGAAGCCCTCTGGCCTGCCCTCTCCGCCAAACATAATCGTGCGTGACAGGCCAATTTCCAATCGTTCCACCGGAGAAAAAGTAAAACGCATACCGAGCAACTTGGCGTCCGGAATAGCGCGCTCTTCTTCCAACTGGCCAAGAAACACGTTTAGCCGCCACGGGCCTATCCAGGACAGCCATTTGGTTTCCGGTGCGAGAGTTGTTTTTCGGTCTACCCACACAGCCGGTATCGGCCTCGCGTTGTTCGAGAGAATCATGGTGGACTGCCAGCCAGGCCCCCACCATCGCTCTATGGCACCGGCGCCCAGCACCCAGTTGCCGACAGTTGCGGCAATGTAAGAACCGTCTAATCGTACGGCATTGTCGTCTTGCGGGTTAGCAATTGCAGAAGGTGCCAGCCCTACTGCCCAAGCCTCGCCCTGCCATTGCAGATTAGCCCTGAGCTCACCTTCTTCCCGCGGTAACTGCTGGAAGCCGCGCAGGAACGCAGGCTCTGTACTGCCGTTCAGTTCCAATTCCCCCCGGAAACCACTACGGGCCTGCTGCTCCATCTCAAAACTCAGATAGGCCTGCTGCATGGCCACAGAGTTGTCCCCGGCCCGTTTCTGCGACTGGTCAATATCTGCCCACATAATTGGCCATGTAGTTACGCTACCCGCGTAATGCCCTTTATCGGAAAGCTTTTGCACGGAATGCCTGGCTCTGGCATCACCGGGCTCGAGCCAGGGTGCGGCTATTAGGTTTGCTGAGGCAAAAAGGGCTGGTACAGCCAGGAGCAAATGGCTCATCCTGAGTACTGTCATTGGGCAGTTCCTGGGAAACGATTAGCGCTGGGTGAGTAGGATAAAATCAATAGATATTTTTTGCGAACAGGCTCAACGGCGTTTTGATCAGGATTTTGATATCCAACCACAAGCTCCAGTGGTTGATGTATTCCAGATCCAGTTCAACGCGCTTTTGCATCTTATCCAATGTTTCGGTTTCGCCGCGGTAGCCGCTGATCTGAGCCAGACCCGTGATACCAGGCTTGATTCTGTGGCGGGCCATATAGGCAAGAATCTTGTCGGAGTAGTAATCGTTGTGGGCAACAGCATGTGGCCTGGGGCCTACCAAGGACATATCGCCCTTCAGCACATTGAACAACTGCGGGAGTTCATCGAGGGAGGATCGGCGCAGGAAACGGCCGATGGGGGTAACACGTGGGTCTTGCTTCTGCGCCTGTTTTACCTGCGCATCGTTATGGACCTTCATAGAACGGAACTTCAATACTTCAATGATGTTGCCATTCCAGCCATGACGCTCCTGGCGGAAAAGTACCGGGCCCGGGGAGGAATGCTTAACGGCAATGGCGCAAGCCAGTAGCACCGGGCTGAGCAAGATAATACCCAACAGTGCCAATGACTTGTCCATAAAAGACTTCATGAGCGCACTGCCTGGGTACGCGGTGAGCGGGCTTTCGTTCAAGTGTATGGCCGGCATTCCGCCCAGATTGTGAATACTGTGATTCAGCAGTTTCAGGTTGGCGAAATCCGGCACCCAGACGACGTCTACACTGGCATCCAACAAGTCGACGTAGAGGCCCTCTATCTGATCCGTCTCCCTTGCCGGTAACGCAATATAGACACGGGCCACCTGATTCGTGCGGATAATATCGCGCAACTGGCTTACGTAACCGAGCGTTGGGAAGTAGCTTGTTTCTTCAAGCTCGTCGTCCTGTGCATCGTCAAGCACCACCAGGCCAACCATGTCTTCGCTACGCTCGTATCGGAGTTTACTGGCCAGGTTATAGGCCAACTGGCCTGAACCAATCACCACGCACGTACTCGCTGATCCGAGTTTCGTTTCTACTCGCCGGGCCAGCTTGTGGAGCGGCATAAAGGCAATAGTTTGCAGCAAAAAGCCACCAACGATCCATTGGAGCACGACTTCCCGTGAGTAGGTTTCGCTGGTTTTTGTGATAAAGCCAATAAACACCAAAATGGCCGCAAGGGTAGCCCAGGCCGCTGCCAGTCTTGCAATACCAACAAGATAGCCATTGCGAGTGCTGAATGCCCGATAGACAGCGTATAAAGGAATCGCAAGCAGTGAGGAGAGCACTGCCAGTACACGGTAGGTGGAGGGGACGTCACCGGATTTATCCAGGGTTAAAACCAACAGCAGGCTCACCTGAATAAAGGTTGCTACAGCCCATTGTCCCCAGAAAATGAACTTAATAGGTGCCCTGGTCATCGGTGCCAGTGGGTACTCATGCTGAGGCTTGGATAAACGGACACTCGCAAGCTGATGCGGGTGAAATTTGGTTCTTGAAAAGTCGTTCATGAAGCTTTCTGGCACGCTACCGCCCCACCGACCAGGGCCCAGTGTTTTAAGGTCATAGGAATTGATTTTCTAACGACAAGGATAGAACGGCTACAACGGGAGAGAAGTTCCCAACAGCTTCCTTGTCAGGGAATGAATGAAGTATTTCAAAAGCGTGACGATTCTACGGCATGCGGTATGACACGCAAGTGACAAAAAGTCTGACACTTCAGTAATCAGGGCGTTAAAGCAGTAAACATTTGTTAAACATTAGAAAGTGCAGTCAATCCGGTCACATTTTCAACACGTCGTCGTCAGACTGCCTTCAAGTTCTGATAACGGAAACAGGCACCTTTACTTGCTGCTGCTTCTGCATAAACGAAATCAGCACAATCGCACGCTCTTCACCATCATAGGCCTGAAAAATCGCGCTAATGCCTTTAAACGGTCCGTCATCAAGCTCTATGGGCTGGCCGGGCTTGATGCCGCCCTGCTCTGCCACCTTATCCATGCTACTTTTAATGTGGTCGATCACTTCATCGTCAATCGGTGCTGGCCGGTTGGCAAAGCTGACAATGCGCAAGACGCCCCGGGTGGACCGGAGCTTTGCCCACATCGGGTCGGTTTGCTCCAGGTTCACAAATACGTACCCCGGAAACAGCGGCTCCAGCTTTCTGGTGCGTTTACCTGCCTTGATCTTCTCCACCTCGATTTTCGGGTAGAAGCAGGCGATATCCTGATTCTGCAGGTGCTGGACCGCCCGGTCGCCTTGGGCCGGCTTGTGTTGTATTGCGTACCAGGTCATGGGTTAGAAATACCAGTTTCCCGCGGCAATGAAATTGGGGTTCAGGATGTTTTCTTTTCCGTAAACCAAGGTCTGGCCCTCCGGCGTTTGCACCTTCCCCCCTGCGGCGACGAGCACCGCGTGGGCGGCTGCGGTATCCCACTCGCTGGTCGGGCCCATTCGCGGATAAATATCAGCATGACCCTCGGCAATTCGGCAGAATTTCAGGGAGCTGCCAGCCTGGACGGTTTCGTGCGATCCCAGGGCCTCAATAAAGGCGCGGGTTTCTTCATTCAGGTGGTTTTTGCTGGCGACCACCCGCAACGTGTCTTTGGGTTCTGCCACCCGTATGCGGTGCACCCTGCCAGTGCGGTCCCGCATGTGAGCACCCTCACCCTTGATGCCCCAGAAAGCTTCTTTCAGGGCCGGAGCGGTGACCACGCCCATTACAGGCTCGCCGTCTTCAATCATGGCGATGTTGACGGTGAATTCCCCCGTGCGCTGGGTAAAATCCTTGGTGCCGTCGATGGGGTCAATCAGCCAGAACCGGCGCCATTTTTTCCGCTCTTCCCAGGGAATCTCCGCGCCCTCTTCCGAGAGTATGGGAATGTCCCGGCTGATTTGGCGCAGGCCCTTGACAATGATGTCGTGGCTGGCGATGTCCGCAGCGGTGATGGGTGAGTGATCTTCCTTATAATTCACTTTGAAATCAGACTGGTAGATATGCAGCACTTTTTCGCTGGCTTCATCAGCGATTTTGATCACATCTGGCAGTATGGAACTGTAGTGCATCAGATCTCTACCTCTTCAAACAAATCCGGTACCTCGGCATCCCATCCGAACTTTTCCGAGATGCGCTTGCGCATGGTATCACTGGCTACCGCCTCGCCGTGAGTCACATACACCTTTTCGGGCTTCAGAGTACCTTGCTCCAGCCAGTGCAGGATTTCACGATAGTCGCCATGAGCACTCATGGAATCCATATTATGGATCTCTGCTTTCACCGGCCAGTACTCACCGTGAATCTTGACCGATTCGGCGCCATGCACCAAGACATCGCCGCGTGTACCAGGTGCCTGGAAGCCGGCAAAGACAACGCTGTTTCTGGGATTTGGCAGCAGGGTTTTAAGGTGGTGCAACACCCGGCCGCCCGAGGCCATTCCACTGGCTGAGATGATCACGCAGGGATATCTCACGGCATCCAGCTCAATGGATTCCTCGACGGTGCGAACAAACACTGTTTTGTCGTCGATCAGCTCGCACTGGGCGCCGTTGAGCTTGTGCTCTTTGTGATGTTTGCAGAAAATTTCCGTGGCTTTGATGGCCATGGGGCTGTTGAGATACACCGGCAGTTTGGGAATTCGCCCCTGCCCCATCAGTTTGTGCACAACGTACAACAACATCTGGGCCCGGCCAACGGCGAAAGCGGGCATCAATACGATCCCGCCGCGGCCCGCGGTTTTAGTGATAATCTCCTCCAGATCCTTTTCTGGATCGGTTTCACCATGGGTGCGGTCGCCGTAGGTAGATTCACACACCAAAACATCGGCATGACTGATGGGCTCTGGTGGGCGCATGATGATGTCGTCCTGGCGCCCGACATCGCCACTGAACACCACGGTGCGGGATGAACTCTTGTGCGTAACGTGCACGCAGGAGGAGCCCAGGATATGCCCGGCCGGAGTGAACTGAACCTCAAAACCCTTCACCGGCTCGAACTTCTCGTGGTAGTGCAACGATTCAAAGTGTTTCAGGGCTTCCCAGGCGTCTTTCTCGGTAAACAGTGGTTCCGGTTTTTCGTGCTTTGAGAACTTTTTCCGGAAGGCGTACTTGGCATCCTCTTCCTGCAGGAACCCGGCATCGGGCAGCAGCACTTTGCAGAGCTCATGAGTGGCTTTGGTGCAGTAGATCTTGCCTTTAAACCCGTTCTTGACCAACGCAGGAAGGTAGCCGGAATGGTCAATGTGCGCGTGGGTAAGCACCACCGCATCGATCGTTGAAGGATCTACCGGAAACTTGGCCCAGTTTCGGCGGCGCAGGGTTTTCACGCCCTGGTACATGCCACAATCCACCAGCATGCGGTGATTGTCGTCGGAAAGCAGATAACGGGAGCCCGTGACGGTGCCTGTACCACCGAGGAAGCGGAGTTTCATAGGCGCGTAAGTCCTTGTCTGGTTGGCGATAGACAAAGCTTAACGTAATTTTCCGGTGAAGGGAGTGCTGTGGAGAGAGGAATTGACCCCGGTCAGTGGTAATCACCGGGGCCTGATGAAGGTTTTAACCCGCAACAACACCACAGGCCACTCGGGCACCGCCACCCCCAAGAGGCTGGGGTGAATCCGAGTAATTGTCTCCCCCACCGTGAATCACCAGGGCCCGGCCTTTAAAGTCGCTCAGCTGCAGCCGCGGCGCAATATTGGTCTGGGCATTGTTACCCTCCTGGCCAACGTGCAACCTTGGCAGGTCACCAAGATGCCCGGATTTATCGAACGGGCCTTTGTGCTTCCCGGTATTTTCTGGGTCGTAGTGTCCACCGGCGGCCCCTGCAGGCGTTGTTTTTCCGTCTTTTTCTACTGGGCTGCAGTCCGCGTTTTCATGAAGGTGAAAGCCGTGAACTCCGGGCGAGAGACCAGTGAGATCAGACTCAATAAGTACGCCCTGATCGTAAGCGGTGAGTGTAACCGTGCCGATGGAATCCCCGCGACCTTCCACGCCGGCTTTAAACATTTCCACCTCAAGCTTTGGCTCTGCGACTGCCTGTGAAGCCGCCAGAATCAAAGCAGCGGACGTTGTGACCAGGGATAATCCCTGTTTCTTGCTATGCATACTGTTCTCCTTATCCATTACTGTTAAAGAAGATACCGATGCCCCGCATGGTGAGCGCCTGCCAACAAGCGTAGTCACGATCTCGCTTGTTTTAAACATTTGACGATGCGAACGCCCTGAATTCCGAATTTTTGATCTTTAGCAAGACCACAACCGGGGCAGCCGACTATTCTTTGGCCTTTCCGAAGAAGTAGGTGGCTTATGCTGGGTAGTTCGCACTTGAGGAAACTGATGATCGTCGTCGGCCTGGCGGCCGGTCCAGTGGTTTCAGCCAGCCCTGCCGACGATGCAATGTCACAACTGAACGCCATCATGGCCGATGACGCCAAACGCCAGGCGAGCTACGAAGCCGGTCACGAGCGCATCCGCTTTTGTGGCTATTGTCACGGCGAGGACGGCAACAGCAAGCGCGAATACATACCCAACCTGGCCGCCCAACATCCGCTCTACCTGTTCAACCAGTTCGAGAAATTCCGCGACGGTACCCGTGAGGACTATGTGATGTCCAAGCTGGCGAAAACACTGTCATTGGAGGAGCGGATTAATATTGCGGTTTATTACAGCCAGCAAACGGCGAAGCCCCGCACCGGCAACGACCCCACCAAGGCTGACGCTGGCGAAAAATTGTTTGCTGTGCGCTGCGCCGGTTGCCACGGTGACAGGGCACAAGGTTTCAGGGATATGCCCCGCCTGGCGGGGCAACCGGCTGAATATCTTGGGATTGCCCTTAGACGGTTCAAGGAGATGGACCCCACCAAACACAGTACGCCGATGATTGGGGTGGCTGGAGTTTTGTCAGAGGGGGAGATTGAGGCCTTGGCGACGTATCTGACCAAACTGTAGAACCACGTTACATGAAGATTGCTAACCCAGTCGCCAACATTGCATCCACGTTATCTACCTTTTGCCTAATGGCCCTCAACCTAAGCGGCACTCTTGTTTATAATTGGCAGCTGTAATTTGCATCACCTGCCAAACAGAGAGTAAATGTGCCAGACCATCACCAAAGACCGAATAAGCCTAAGATACTGCTCATAACACGTAACCTGCCACCTCTCGTTGGTGGTATGGAGCGATTGAACTGGCACATGGCAAATGAACTCTCGCTTCATACTGAAGTAAAAATCATCGGCCCAAAGGGATCAGAACGAACAAAACCAGAAAGAGCCTCGCTGAGTGAAGCTCCTCTAAAGCCCCTTCCATTATTTCTCTTGGTTGGTTTTTTCAAAGCCCTGTGGTTTGCACTTCGATGGAAACCAACCATCATTCTGGCGGGAAGTGGTCTAACAGCCCCTATCGCTTGGCTCCTGGGGAAGCTATCGGGTGCAACTTCCTCTGTCTACCTTCACGGCTTCGATATCACGGCTCCAAACATGGTTTACCAACGTTTCTGGACGCCAACGTTCAAGAAAACTGATAGCGTTATAGTAAACAGTACGCCAACTAAAGCACTAGCGCTGTCTGCTGGTGTGCCAGAAGAGAGAATTCACTTGGTCTACCCGGGCGTCAATCTACCGACAAGCCCCCAACCAGCGGAGCGTCTCAACCAATTCAGGCAACAGCACGGTTTAGAAGGAAAGAAAGTTCTGCTATCCATTGGCAGGCTGACTACTCGCAAAGGATTACGAGAATTCGTCGAACAAGCCTTACCGAATATCGTAAGGCGCCATCCTAACACTGTTCTACTGGTCGTTGGCGAAGCGCCAAAAAATTCGTTAGGTGCCGGTATCCAAACGGTAGAAAGCATCCAAGCTCAAGCCCAGGAATCAGGAGTTTCGGAGCATATAAAATTTCTCGGCGTAATTACCGATCAACAATTATTAGCCACAGTTTACGAGGCCAGCGACATACACATTTTCCCTGTAAGAAATATTCCAAGCGATCCAGAGGGTTTTGGCATGGTTGCAATTGAAGCCGCCGCCCACGGTTTGGCTACAGTAGCGTTTGCAGCTGGAGGAGTAGTAGATGCAGTGCGACAAAACGAATCCGGTTACCTTGCAGACAATGACGACTACTCCCAACTGAGCAACTTAGTGGCTGAGCTAATCGAATCACCCCTTCCAAAAGAGCAGATAAAAGCGTTCGCCAAGAATTTCGAATGGAACGGTTTTGGAGTGTCCATTCTTAAGGCACTGAACTGATATGAAAATTCTCTTTATCGGAAAACGTTATTATACAAATAGAGATGCCCTAACGGAACGCTATGGAAGGATTTACCAGCTCCCATATTATTGGTCACAAATGGGAATGGATGTCCAGCTCTGGCTCGTAGACTACCACACCACCAAACGAAGCAAGTGTGTGGAGCAAAGGTTAAAGGTCTTCAGTAGCCCACTTAAAACCGGATGCATCATCAAAGATTATTTGCGCCTGAAAAAGACCATAAATCCGGATCTAATTGTTGCTAGCGGTGATAGCTATATTGGCTACCTCGGCTATCAACTAGCAAAATCTCTACAATCTAGATTCATTTTCGATGTCTACGATAAATACGATGAGTTCCCCGGTTACATACGTTTTTTTGGCTTCAATTTGTTTGCGTACCTTCTAAAAAAGGCCGACAGCCGTTTTTTTGCTAGTAGTTACTTAATGCAACAATTGGGTGTGGCCAGCCAAGACCATATCGTGTTAAACGGAATTGACGAACTTCGATTTCGAAACCTGAGCCGGACCGTCGCGCGTCAGCATTTAGAACTAGATCGAGAAGGACATCTTATTGGCTACTTTGGCAGCATGGAGCCGGACCGGGGTGTGCAGGACCTCGTAGAAGCTGTTGAAGACCTACGAAAAGAGGGTTTAGCAGTAAAAGCCCTAATTGCAGGTCGTTCTTCAGAAAACGTCGACCTCAAATCAGAGGCGGTGATATACCTCGGCAACCTACCTTTCGAGAAAATTCCATATGCATTAGCGGCCTCAGACGTGCTCACCATCCCCTATCGTCGCTCCGCATTCATGGATGCAGGCTCATCGAATAAGATCGCAGAAGCAATTGCTTGCCAAAGACCAATTGTTGCGACAGAAAGCCCCAATCTTACAAAAAACTATCCAAAACAGGCGAACTCACTTAAACCATTTATGGCTAGACCTGGCGAGCCAAAGGATTTAGCACGCGCCATAAAAAAGCAACTGGAACAAAGGTTTCTTGTCGACCCCCTAGAAAACATCTACTGGAGTGAGATCGCCAAGGACGCCCTTAAACATTTGGAGCGCATACATGCCTCAAATGCCTGAAAGCATGAAGAAAAGCGGGGCTTGGCTGATAACCGAACGGGTTCTCAGACTTCTAAATGGCTTAATAATCTATGCTGCTATAGCCAGACATTTGGGGGCCAATGATTTCGGACTATTGAACATTGCCATTGGGATAGCATCCATCTTCTCCGCCTTTTCTGGAATGGGGGCTGATAGCTATAACCTTTCCGAGATTAAAAAAAACTACCACCAAAAAGAAAGCTTTATCGGATCAGCAATTCTAATAAGGGCGGCCTTTTCGATACTATCAATATCTGCATTATTAATCACCAGTTTAATCTACCCAGAAATACGGGGTCTTCTGATCATATTAACACCCTTAATCATAGTATCTGCACTCTCAATATTTCAACACAACTTGTTGGCCGAGGGCCATTTTTCTACATTCGCAAAGCTAAGCTGCACAAGCATATTTATAAGCTTTACGATTCGCGCGATTGGAATTGCAACGAACCAGAAGCTTTCATTCTTTGCTTACACTGCCATCATAGAGGGTATAATATTAGCCCTACTATGTATAAAACATTCAAATGGCCTCAGCTATCTAGCTTTATGCCTTAAAAAATGGAAATTCGAAAACCTAAAGAAATATTATAAAGACTGCCTGCCAACCGCAGTATCCGCACTTCTAATATCAGTCTACTTTAAATTGGAAGTGTTATTAATTGCCAAATGGATAGGGGCTGACGCGTCTGGAAAGTGGGCTGTATTGACACTGGTTTTAACGCCATGGTCAATGATTTCAGCAGCTCTATTACCAATATTCAATAACCAACTCGCATCCATGGACCCGCTATCAGAAATCTACAAAAAATCACTAAGCAAAGTGATTCTGAAATTTTCAGCTTTAGCTTTATTTGCAGTTCTAGTGAACACCCTATTCTCTTTTTTCGTACTCGATAAAATTCTCAATGAAGAATATAGCGATATTTTTGAAATTATACCGATCGCCTCACTAGCAATTCTCCCAATGTTTTTAGGCGGCTTACAAGAAATATCCATCGCACATCGAAGGACAACTAAAATAGCATTAGTCAAGGTAATAATTGGGATTCCTTTCAGTGTTCTTCTCTTATATTTCATGATCCAATGGCTTGGACTACTCGGGGCTGGCATAAGCATTGTCATATCATACAGCTTTACAGCAGTCGCGTTAAATTATTACACTGACAAATATTTTTTGAGAGTTACTCTCTCCTCGTTAAGATGGACAACACCTAATGCCCGATAACATTGACTATTCTTATCACTATAGAAAATGGCATGATGGAAGCAGATCAGAACTCGAAGAGCGAATTTTATTTTATGACAGGCTCATCGGTAAGGAGATCAGCGAGCTCCCCACCAATACATCGTTTCTTGATTATGGTTGCGGGTTCGGCCATTTAGTTTATTATCTTAGGCGAAAATTTGAGAACGTTGTAGGCGTAGATTCGAGCCCGCATCAAATAGCTGCAGGTAAGGCAAATAACCTCCCTGTCGAATTGATTGAAGAATGTGTTTTCGACGACTGGATCAAAAGTCACAGTAATAGCTTTGATGTGATTTTCATAATGGATGTTTTAGAGCACATCCCTCACGACGAGCAAATAGAGTTTCTTCGAAAAATTCACAAATTACTTAAAGACGACGGTCTTCTTTACGTGAAAACACCAAACGCCAATAGCCTTCTTTCCTCCCGCTGGAGATATATTGACTGGACCCATACAACGTCGTTCACAGAGCATAGCCTTGAGTTCACACTCCACAATGCTGGTTTCATGGACTTTTCGTATCTAGACGATGAATCCTCTTTTCGCCCAAAGTTTCCCTACATTCCGCGCTGGGGTACACTTCCTTTTTACCTTCGGTGTTTCGTACGATTTTTATGGAGATTTTATATCTATTCCGAAATTGGCAGAGAGGCTTTAAGAATTCCCTTGGGAGTCAACCTCTTCGTTAAGAGCAGAAAACAGAATAGCCATGAATAGTAGCTGGGACTTTTGGGATACTCTTGTAGGAAGGCGATTAATCAAGCCTACTGACATCTTTTCTATTATCGAGCGGCAGATGTCTCTGCCTGGATTTGCAGAGCAGCGCATTAGAGCCGAAAAGATTTCTCGTGCAGACATTAAAGAAACAAATCTTGAAAGGATTTATAGATTTTTAGATCTTCCGGAAGACCTGAAAAACTCAGCAATGGAGCTCGAACTCCAGCTTGAGTACAGACTATCTTTCCCGATATTAGCGAATACCCAATGTTTTAGATCGGAAGATATTGTTATAAGTGACATGTATCTGTCAAAAAATGAAATTCTAAAAATATGCAATAGATGCAAAATCCCGGTAAATCCAGACAATCTTTATGTATCTTCAGAGGTTGGCGAAACCAAATCCAGTGGCGATCTATACAAGCATATATTGAACCAAAGATCAATACAGAATCACTTTGGCGATAACAAAATATCCGACGTAAGGAAACCTCAAAGTCTTGGAATACGAAGCTCACATTTTAAAGATGGCGCATTCACCACATCGACGGAAGAATACTGGCACAACCTCGACTTTCATGGAAAGATAATCGCTGGAGCTATTCGAGCAGGCCGGCTATCCTACAAACACGGATATCATAAAAAAAGATGGGAAATAAACACACAGATCGTGTCCCCTCTACTTATCGCGTTTTGCGAGTTTATTATAGATTCCGCGATTAGGAAACAGATAAAGAAGCTTTATTTCCTGTCCAGAGATGGTCAAATTCTTAAAAAGATTTCAGAGCGTATAATCGAATTCCAAAAACTGGAAATTAAATGTATTTATTTATATACATCAAGGCAAGCTATACACATTCCTGGGTTCACTACACTTAACGAAGCAAGGTCCTGGATAAGTGCACCTCCGCGCCCCTTAACAATAGATAGAGTATCAAAACGATTAACAATTGATCCAAACCATTTCTTGTTATTAATGAGAGATCACCTTTCGGCGGACACAACACCCGAATCGCACATTGATCAAATATCCCTTGAACGCATTATTAGTAATAAAGAACTGGAAGATCATATTGGAAGAATATCGCAGGATCGTTTTAATGATGCGATCTCTTATTTTTCGTCCATTGGATTGGTACAAGACTGGGATTCTAACACGAAGATTGGATACGTGGATGTGGGCTGGCATTGTAGAATTCAACAATCTCTGGATTCGATCTGTAAAAAATATGGAGCCACTCCCTCCAACACAATCGGCTTTTATCTAGGAATTAAAAGCTCACCATATAAAAAAAATAAAAGAGCCATAGGCTTCCTATTCGATGATGAAACAAGGTCTCGCAATCTACTTAATGACTTTAAACATTTTGACATGTTCGAAATTTTTCTACAGGCAGATCACCCCCAGGTAATCTCTTATTCATCGCACGAAGTTCAAGGAATAGAGTTTGCTCCTGATTTGTCACAAAGTCGGAAAGACATGATCCAAGAATATCACTCAGCAATATTATCTACTACTCACCACTACTTGGAGCAAAAGAAAGTATTGCCCGAAATATCGATCCTGAGATCAGAAGGTTTCATTAAGCCAGTTTTCTTACTGCTGACCAATCCATCTATATCTGATGTTAACGCTTTTGATATGGACATACATACCGGGGAACAAAGTGGCGTGCTGGAAGAAGCTCTAGTAAAGAAAGGCAAAATCCGTCATCTTTTTAATGGTCAAATTCCAGGGTTTTGGCCTGAAGCAAACTTTGCTTTAGCACGACTCCTATGGCTTTTTAAGTTACGAAAGAGCTTCATTCACTTAATAAAAAGAATTGCCAGGTGCTTTCATCGCTAAAAATTAACCAATCTTTTTAGCCCTAACAGTTTTCCAAAGCAAAGAAGAACAGCTTTTGATAGATTTTTATTTAGCGTCCGCAAGATACCATCGGAAAAAACCTGCTTGAAAAATGATTTTTTTAGTTTTTTACGTTGATTTTCAATATGGCTATTGGACAAATCTTCTGGGTGAGAGAAGTCGCCATTATAGAATACATTAGCATACCCCCTTAGCAGGAAACTCCAATCATCTGCTCTAGAGAATTGCTCAAACTGCCGAGCCAATATATGCTCAGCCGCACTTCTACTAATCAAATAACTACATGTCCTATATAAAAACTTTACAGAAAAGATTGAAACCTTTGAACACTTCCTGGTTTCATCATATCTCCCATAAACAAAGCGCCTATTCCTCATTCCCTCCAACCCGCCACACAACAAAAAGATATGCTCATTTTCAGGATTATTCACAATCGACTTGACACTCCTTATTGATTGTGTTGTACCCAATACATCATCTTCTAATATCAAGCAGTGTGTGTTATCGGAATCAAGAAACGATTTCATTGCCAATATATGGCTCTTTGTGCAGCCTACTTCTGCCGGCGTTAGCCCAGATCTTTTTTCTTCAGGACTCAGTATATCAGGTGATACATTTCTATAATCTAACGCTTCTACAATGTTAAAGTCAGGGTAATCGAGAGAAAATCTTTTCTCTAGACGAAGTCTCCTGATTTCATCATCTTTCATTGATATAACTTTAATGCATAGCTTTGTCATTGTAACGGAACACGTTCAAATGATTTTAAAACAAAAATACTAAAGCTTTGAAAAATTTAGTTTTTATCTTTGTAGATCAAGGCCGTAATCTGCTCAGAAATCAATCCCATAAGAAAAACCAGCACTGAAGTCATAAACAATAGAACACCCATGTTAGTGAAGCGACCGTCGGAAAAATATGTGTACGCATAATAAAGAGCACCCCCCAAACCCGAAATTAGCGAGATAGGAAAGAATAACTTTAAAGGTGAAAACAACGTACCAATCTTGAATATTATCAGCAGAAATCTTAGACCGTCTTTCCAAACACTAATATGACTTTTAGAACCCTCGGCTCTTTTAAGAACTCTTATGGGCACATAGGCGACAGAGTAGCCAGCTCGAAAAAAACTCATAGTAATAGTCGTTGGATAAGAGAACTTATTCGGTAACAAGCTTACAAATTCTAAAAATTTACTGCGCCTGATAGCACGAAACCCGGATGTTAAATCCTCAACTTTGTGTCCAACCATCCAAGATGAAAAACGATTATAAAATGAGTTTGCTAAGTAGCGATGAACACCAGATTGGCCTTCTTGGTCTCGAGCACCTACAACCATATCGTAGCCCTGGTTAAGCTTATCTAGCAAAACTCCAATATCTTCGGGCCTGTGTTGGCCATCCGCGTCCATACACACCACAACGTCACGACTAGCAGCCCTCAGGCCAGCTTTAATAGCAGCGCCATTCCCTTTACTGTAAGGCTGAGTCAAAACTTTTGCGCCAGCACGTTCAGCAATTTCGGGAGTCTCATCGGTAGAGCCATCGTTAACAACGATCACCTCTGCGTCAGGAAAAAGACGCAATATTCCGAGCACTGTGTTGCCAATAGCTATAGCTTCATTCTTCGCGGGTATCACTACTGTAAAGTAACTCATCAATTTTCGCCTGTTCCAGTCAGCGCCTCTCTGCCGGCATATTGATATCGTCTTCGACTACCTCAATAAAATGCAATACATCCTCAAGGTTCGGCGCCTCGGCAAGCTCTTTACCTCGCACTTCACCAGATGAAAGACGGTCTCGCACAAAACTAGCATCTGCCAGAGCCTGCTTGAGAAGCCCGACACTTGCTTTGTTTGCAGCTATGTTCATACGCATATGTAATGATGCTCTGGATTTCAGCGATTCCGAAAGATGCATTTGTGCCAAGTTAAAATTTCCGGAACGCAACAGGGCGAGACCGTAATAATAGTGTAGCTGAGCATATATTGGCGACTCAGGTGTAAAATCAGGCGCTGACCGAATTAACAGACCTACCACATAAATAAAGTCATCAAGTGATACACCCACGCAGTCTGCCCGTAAAGCTCCCTTAAAAAAGCTTTCTAACAAGCCAAAATCTGTATGCCGGTAGGGCCCTTGCTTTGATATCCGCATAACACTTTCCAGAGCCTTTTGGGGCTGCTCACCAGCCTGGCATTGCACTAGCATTTGAGTTAAACGAAGCCGGAAGTTGTCCGGGCGACGCTCAGACGCGGACTCTAATATCTGTAAGGCTGCCTCGGTACGCCCCGCGTTGTATTGCATTTGCGCGGCCTCGGTTTGTGCCCTTATCGACAACGGCTGTTTGGCCGCCCAAACCAGAGTCATATGCTCGTAGCTTCCCCACAAGGAAGACGCTGAATATGTTGCAGTGGAAAGTAGTAGAACTAATCCGCCTGCGAGAATTTTATTCAGTTTTGGTGACAGATTTCTATATGCAAATATGATAAGCGGCAATGAGAGGAATGCGGAACCCAAGTATATGCGATGGTCAAACTTTATTTCCAGTCCAACTGTCGTTGATTCAATTAGCTGACTTCCAACGAAAAACAAAAAAGCGAAACTCAAAAACGGAAAACGCTTTCGGTAAGTTACCACCCATCCTAAAAGTATGCCGAAAGAAACAACGGAAACCAGCGTCGTCCACGGAGACAGCCACCCCCGGCTTACCTCGAAGTCGTCATAAAATAGCTGACCTCCTGAGAAGCTTGGAATAAACCAACTCTGGAGATATGAGAAGAACACTCTGCTCTGAGTGAGCAACCTTTCATAAGGGGAAAAATCCCTAGTGCTATAGGCAGTAAAAAGTCCTGTTTCGTATGCGACGTGTAATAAATAGGCGAGCAGAATAACACTTGGCAAGATTAGAGCGACGAACTTGAACGCCCCAAACATTCGCATGCGTACTGGATTAGTCGCCCCTATGGACGCCTCAAAGATTAAGATCAGTAACGGAAGAACAGCTCCATTTTCTTTCGAAAATACCGCCAGAACTGTCCCCCCCCCGACACCCAGCCCCATTAGCGCAAATCCTCGTAAAGGACGATAAGCAGCCAACTGTCTCCCACTTAAATATAGGTAAAAACCAGAGAGACAGAATAGCGCAGATAACATTGCCATTCTCTGAATAACGTATAACGTCGTGGAAACAAGATATGGGTGAAGTAGCCAGACCGCTGCACACAACAATGACAACGCTGACAGCTGTTTGACTGACGTATTACCCCATTCATTTCCGAGCGACGAAACCAGCAGCACTCTTCTGGTTATCAGCAGTATCAGAAAGCCGTTAGCCAAGTGAATCAAAACGTTAACAAGCTTAAAACTGTATGGATCGGCAGGCCAGGAAGTGGTGTTTATGAGGAAAGATAACAAAGAAATTGGGCGGCCGGTGGGACCAGAGAATCCACCAAGCACGAACGCTTGAAATGAGCCCCAATCATTAACCCCTCCGACAGCAGCCAACTGAGAAAGATTGGGGTAATCGTCAAACAGAAACGGCCCATCAAACCCGGGTGAGTAAAGTAAAAATGCAACTAAACACAGGAGAGATGCTTGAAGCCATATTGAATGATGAAGGGTGAACCACTTATTCATAGAGTCCTGAGCACAAAATAAAAGAGGCCCCGCAGGGCCCCTTGTTCATCAGTCGACTCTACCGATCAGCGGCAGTTAGTCGGCAGGTACTTATCGGCCAGGCCTGAGGTTCCAGCTTTACATACCCACTGAATGCTGCCTGCGCTAGTCACGGCAGAGACATGAAGCTCTTGCGATGCGATAAGGGCGTTCGCGTCGTTACCGAAAGTAACTTCGATGACGCCACCATTAATGTTCAGATCGTTGACGTAGGATCCCTGAATAGAGCCTGAGGACTCCAGACCTATTGAAGTGTTACCACCGGTCGGGAAGGAACCGCGGTGGTTGTAAAATTCAGCCAGAGCAGTCTTCGCACCAGAAGCGAGGCTCAAACCTTCTGAGACTTGAGCGCGCACGGTGTAGTCCTGATACGCAGGAATCGCTACGGCGGCCAGAATACCAATGATCGCCACAACAATCATCAGTTCGATCAGAGTAAAGCCCTGTTGGCCTTTGTTCATTTTAACTTCCTTCATGTTATCGACCTCTAGAGTTGTCGTTTCACTTTTTTAGCTCCGGGGCGGTGGAGCTTTCCCCTTCACCGCATTGAGCTTGGGATAACTTAAGCACCGTCCATGCCAATTGCAAGAAATTGTAAAAAACGCCAATATAACAATAACTTGCGCAGCTTTGTGAAACAGGTCACAGGTACCTATAGCTAACCGTCGCGGTCACGCGCGGTCTCAGAGTGACGTTTTTTGTCACTCAAGCAGGCCTTTTTCGACAAGGCCACGAACGCTACAGGTCTACAAGAAACGTCAAGTCTGGGGCCAGCCTCACTTTCCAAAAGACAAGTACACATCTAAACTCTGTGAGCATAAACGTGAGATTCAGCCACTTAGACGACCTTTCTCAGAGCATTTATGGCGAACAATAACCGAAACGTGACTTTGACGGGCCTTGCCCGTCGTTTTGTGGACGATGGCCTTCTGGATGAAGAAACGGCGAAAGATGCTTTCGTTCAAGCTTCCCAGAACCGGATTCCGCTAATCACCTACCTAACTCAGAATCAACTAGCCGACAGTTCGAAGCTCGCATTCTCGGCAGCTATGGAATTCGGTGTTTCGGTATTGGACCTTGACTCGTTTCTTCCCGAAATGATGCCGGAGAAGGTGGTTGACGAAAAGCTAGTTCGCAAACACAACGCGCTTCCGCTTTATAAAAGGGGCAACAGGCTTTTTATTGCGGTTTCAGACCCAACCAATATTCAGGCTCTGGATGAGATCAAATTCAACACCGGCCTGAGCACTGATGCGATTCTTGTAGATGACTCAAAACTCCGCACTGCTATTGACAAGTACCTGGAGTCCCAAGACACGACAATGGGCGACCTGGACGATGCAGACCTGGAAGGCGTCGAAACAGAGGGCGGTGAAGGCGAGGACGATGACGGCTCGGTATCTGCCACGGACGTTGATGATGCACCCATCGTTAAATATGTGAACAAGATGTTGCTGGACGCAATTCGAGGCGGGGCTTCAGATATTCACTTTGAGCCCTATGAAAAGATCTACCGTGTGCGTTACCGGACCGATGGCATATTGAAAGAGGTTTCTCGCCCCTCCATCAAGTTGGCTCCCAAGATCTCTGCCCGTGTAAAGATTATGGCCCAGCTCGACATTTCTGAGCGAAGGGTTCCTCAGGATGGCCGTATAAAGATGAAGCTATCCAAAACCAAGGCTATCGATTTCCGGGTAAATACCCTGCCAACACTTTGGGGCGAAAAGATCGTCTTGCGAATTCTGGACCCAAGCCAGGCGAAGCTCGGCATTGATGTGCTGGGCTACGAGGAGGATCAGAAAAAGCTGTATATGGACGCCTTGGCCCAACCTCAGGGCATGATCCTGGTCACAGGACCGACAGGGTCCGGTAAAACCGTATCGCTTTATACCGGGTTGAACATTTTGAACACCCCGGGCATCAACATTTCCACAGCGGAAGATCCGGCAGAGATCAACCTGGAAGGCATTAATCAGGTAAACGTAAACAACCGAGTAGGGCTCGGCTTTGCCGAGGCACTGCGCGCCTTCCTACGCCAAGACCCGGACGTCATCATGGTGGGTGAGATCCGGGATCTGGAAACCGCCAACATTGCCATCAAAGCCGCACAGACCGGGCACCTGGTGCTTTCCACCCTGCACACGAACAGCGCAGCTGAGACTCTAACCCGTATGATGAACATGGGGGTGCCCGCATTTAACATCGCCACCTCGGTTAGTTTGATTATTGCCCAAAGACTGGGCCGACGACTCTGCAGCAGCTGCAAACAACCCGCCGATGTGCCTAAAGACGTGCTTTTGAAGGAAGGGTTCACACAAGAACAAATTGAAACAGGCTTCACGTTGTACCGCCCCAAGGGCTGTGATAAATGCAATGGTGGATATAAAGGCCGCGTTGGTATTTACGAGGTGGTCAAAATTACCGACGAGCTGGCGAGTATGATTATGGAAGAAGCCAGCTCCATCAAAATTGCAAAGCAGGCGCAGGCGGAAGGCTTCCGTAACCTCAGGCAATCGGCACTTCTCAAGGTTATTGAGGGAGTGACCAGTCTTGAAGAAGCCAACCGTGTGACGAAGGATTAAGCATGGCAGAAAAAGCGCAGAAGCTCGAAGCATTCGTATGGGAAGGCAAAGATCGCAAAGGCAACAAAGCCAAGGGCGAACTGGCAGGATCAAATATCGCTCTGGTAAAAGCGCAGTTGCGCAAACAGGGCATTATTCCCGATAAGGTCAAGAAAAAGCCAAAGCCATTATTTGGCGGCAGCAAGAAGGTTACGCCTTTCGACATAGCAATGCTCACCCGCCAGTTGGCAACAATGATGAAAGCCGGCGTTCCGCTGGTTCAGAGCTTCGATATCGTAGCAGATGGCCTTGAAAATAAAGGTCTACAGGAACTGGTGATGACTATCCGGAACGATATTTCTTCCGGTACCGGCTTCGCATCTTCTTTGCGCAAGCATCCAAAATATTTTGATGATCTTTATTGCAATCTGGTGGACTCCGGTGAGAAAGCCGGTGCGTTGGAACAAATGCTGGATCGTATCGCGACTTACCTTGAAAAAACGGAGATCCTGAAGAAGAAAGTCAAAAAAGCAATGACTTATCCAATTGCGGTTATCGTTGTTGCAATTGTCGTTACTGCCATCCTCTTGATAAAGGTAGTTCCTCAGTTTGAGAGCTTGTTCAAGGGCTTTGGCGCGGATCTACCTGTATTCACACAGTTCATTATTCGAATATCCGAATGGCTTCAGTCCTGGTGGTTTATTGTTTTGCTTGGAATCGTCGGTACAATTTTTCTCTTCAAAGAATCGAAGCGAAGGTCCCAGAAATTCTCGGATTTCGTTGATAAATATGTATTGAAGCTGCCGATTGTCGGAGAAATTCTGGACAAATCCGCTGTAGCGAAATTCGGCCGCGTACTCTCTACCACTTTTGCGGCGGGCGTTCCGCTCGTTGACGCACTCGACTCGGTTGCTGGCGCAACGGGCAATGCCGTTTACCGCGACGCTGTCATGAACATCAAGAACGATGTCTCTAGCGGTACCCAACTGCAGGCCTCTATGCGGCAACAGGGTGTTTTCCCTGTAATGGCTGTTCAACTGACCGCCATCGGCGAGGAGTCGGGCAATCTGGATGACATGCTGAAAAAAGTCGCAGAACATTATGAAGGTGTCGTCGACGACATGGTTGATAACCTCACAGCCCTGATGGAGCCCATGATTATGGCCGTACTCGGCGTTCTGGTTGGCGGCCTGATTATCGGCATGTACCTCCCCATCTTCCAGATGGGCCAGGTTGTCTAACGATTAACTCACCACATCTTTTTCATCTGCCCCTCTCCTGTAGGGAGAGGGGTCAAAACAAAGATTTAATCGAGTCTCTGAATGCTCCCCCTAGAAACCATCCTGTCCACTCCCTGGCTTCTATATCTGGTCGTTATTTTTGCCTCTCTCTGCGTCGGTAGTTTTCTGAACGTTGTCATCCTTCGCCTGCCTAAAATGATGAAGCAGGAATGGCGCTGCCAGTGCGAGGAGTTTCTGGAAGTGTCGGAGGGCGACCGCAAGTCAGATGAGCGGATAACTCTTTCAAAGCCGGCCTCCACCTGCCCGTCCTGCGGCCACAAAATTCGTGCCTGGGAGAACATTCCGGTCATCAGCTGGCTAATGCTTGGTGGCAAATGCTCTTCATGCAAAACACGTATTTCGCCGCGTTACCCCATCGTTGAAGCACTGACTGCGGTTTTTTCCGTCGTAACGGTTTATCTGTTGGGGCCATCCGAGTCCGCACTCTGGGCGTTGCTGATGGTCTGGGCGCTGGTGGCGCTGACCATGATCGATTTCGACACCCAGCTCCTGCCAGACGGCATCACCCTGCCCCTGATGTGGCTTGGCCTGGTGCTTAACTCTTTTGGAGTGGTGACGGATTTTGGCAGTGCTTTCTGGGGCGCCGTGGCAGGTTACCTCTCGCTCTGGAGCGTGTACTGGTTGTTCAAGCTGGCCACCGGCAAGGAAGGCATGGGGCACGGGGACTTCAAGCTGTTAGCGGCGCTGGGGGCCTGGCTGGGCTGGCAACTTCTGCCTGCGGTGATTCTGCTCTCCTCTCTGGTGGGCGCGATTGTGGGCATCAGTCTGATGGTATTCCGCAAACACGGGCGTGAAGTGCCGATTCCTTTCGGCCCTTACCTGGCCGCTGCAGGCTTACTCTCGTTGTGGTTTGGGCCTGAAATCCAGGCCATATGGTTCGGGTACCTAGGAGTCTGAATGTCCCGCTATTCGGTTATCGGCCTCACCGGAGGTATTGGCTCCGGAAAATCCACCGTTGCACGCATGTTTGGTGCTCTCGGCGTGCATTGGGTGGATGCTGACGATGTCGCCCGACAGGTCGTGGAACCAGGCACACAAGCCCTGAGAGCCATCGCTGATCACTTCGGCGAAAGCATTCTTCAGGGTAACGGCGAACTGGACCGTGCTGCCCTGCGCCAGAAAGTATTTGAGGATCCGGAACAACGACGCTGGCTGGAAGGCCTGTTGCATCCCATTATCCGCCAGGAACTGATCCGCCAGTTATCACCCGAGGATTACAATCTGCCCTATGTGATGCTGGTCTCTCCCCTGCTTCTGGAGACCAACCAGCACGAACTGGTGGAGCGGATTGTTGTGGTGGATGTACCGGAAGAAACTCAGATTAACCGCACCATGGCGAGAGACGGGAATAGCCGCGAACAGGTGGAGCGGATACTCGCCGCCCAAATGCCCAGAGCCGCCCGCCGCGAAAAAGCCGATGCGATTATCAACAATGCGCAGCCGCTGGAGCGTGTGGAAGCTTCAGTACACGCTCTGCACCAACGTTTTCTGGCGGATTTCAGCCAAGGAGCATAGTCTGATCCGCCCCGCACTTATTCTTACTGCACTTGCCACCGGTCTCCTCGCTTGTTCCTTCACGAAAGCGGCAGAACCGGTCATCACCATGCGTGACATCTCGGTGCCCGCCCTTCTGGCGCCGGAGCGCCTGCCAATCTCGTTCTATACCTTCGAACCCGCTGAGTTCTGGGCAGAGCCCAGGGATTCTTGGTGGCTGGGAGTCAGCGACTGGGTTATTCGGCAGGAACGTCAGCATGGCCCAACCGTGCAGTCCCTGGGTGCATGGGCGGATCGAACACTGTCCGGCTCTTCCCAGGCGCTGCCAAATAACGAAAGCTACCTGAGACTGGGGTTTGCAGCAGAATCCGAATACAGCGATCCGGCCCAGTTTGAGCCGGAGCTTCGCTTTCGTCTCGATGTCCCCACCGCTGAGGAGAAGCTGAGGCTGGTGGTGGAAAGTGAAAGCGAAGAACTGATCCCGCTGGCGGAACGTGAGCGGGACAGGCAACTGACGGAACCGGAGCGAACCGACACAGAGACAACCGGCGCCCTGAGGTTTCTGACGGATGTTGGAGACTCCATCAATCTCTCCACCGACATTGGTGGCCGGCTGCGACTACCACCCGAACTGTTCTGGCGTATGAAAGCTCGAAAGGGCTGGAAGTTTGACGGGGACTGGACGCTGAATACGCAGCAACGCCTGTACTACTATCACACCGAAGGTTGGGGGGCACGCAGCTGGATCGGCCTGGATCGCTCACTAGGCAACGGCTGGCACTACTACAACTCGTCCGAACTGGAATGGGTTCATAGTGACCGCAAGTTTGTAGCGGCCCACGTTCACAGTATCCAGAAACGACTGAACACCCGCTCGGTAGTTACCCCTCGAGTTGGCATTCTTGGCGAAAGCCAGCCAACCTGGCGAACCACAAGCTATTTCGCAGACGTAACCTGGCGCTACCGGATGTACAGTAACTGGCTTTTTGCCGAGTTGATACCAGCTCTGGAGTATCAGCGGGATGAGGGGTTTGACGATCAGGCCTCTATCGTATTCCGAATCGAAATGTACTTTGCAGGCACCATTGACCGGGAATGACATCAGAAATGAGCAGACCACAGCATAAAAGCCGGCCCGCCGAGGAAGCTCTGACGCTCACACCGATTGCCATCACTCGTTCCTGCTTTCAGGACAAGTTCGGCGTTCCCCGGCAACCCGGCCTTACCCGCCATGCCCACGCGGAACTGGTTATACAAAGTCCCTTTGATCGTGAAGACGCTTTCCGGGGCCTTGAGTCAGCGAGCCATATCTGGCTTACCTTCCAGTTTCATGAAGCCGTTCGCGCCGAATGGCGCCCGGTGGTTCGGCCCCCGAGGCTTGGGGGTAACAAGAAAATCGGTGTGTTTGCCAGCCGATCGCCTTTTCGCCCGAACAGTCTTGGCCTGTCAGTCGTCAGGAACGAAGGGCTCGCTCGCAAGAATGGCGAACTGGTCCTGAAGATCAGTAATCACGACCTGATTGAAGGCACACCGATTCTCGACATCAAGCCCTACCTGCCATTCTCGGATTCTGTCCCGGAGGCATCACTGGGCTGGGCAGACAGCGCGCCGACCGACAGATTGGAGGTGACCTTTGCACCGGAAGCCTCTGACCAGCTAAGCCAGCTTCCGGAGGCCGACTATCCGGATTTCCGCGCCCTGATTGAGGACGTCGTCAGTTACGACCCGCGCCCGTCGTTCCGCCGAGGACGGGATGAACAACGAATCTACGGAGCCAACCTGTTCGACAAGAATGTTCGGTTTCGATTTGTGAACGAAGATTCAATCATGCGTGTGGAAGTGATATCCGTCTGTTAAGATGCACCTTGGTGATTTTGTAGTCGACACAGGGAACTTGTGCCTTGCCTTCAAACCAGTTCTTCAAGCGTTTGGGTTTGCGCCCACTGGCACTGCGGTTGCTTGGGTGGGTGCTGCTGTACAGCCTGATATTGTCACTGGTGGCAACGGGTGTTCAGATGATTGGCGAATTCGAGCGCCAGAAATCGGAATTGCAGAGCAGTCAGGAGCGCGCCGCTGAACTTATCGCCGGCGGCATGAGCACCAACCTGTGGGTGATGAATTTCAGCGAAGTAGCCAATAGCCTGGACGACATGCGTTCCATGCCTTTTATTGGCTATGCGCGGGTAATCACGACCACCGGCGAAGAATTCAGTACCGGCTCCTACCCTGAAGGCCGGGTAATTACCCAGACATTCCCCCTCGAATTCAACCGTTCCAGTTTTGACCGTCCGCAACGAGTGGGGGAACTGACCATTGTTTCGTCTATTGAACAGGTATACCAGGATATCCTCGATCGCGCCCTGCTGAATCTCCTGTTCCAGTCCATTGTGGTGATGCTGGGCACATTGGGATTGCTGTTGATTGTACGGGTAGCACTGTCCCGCCACCTGGAAACCATGGCGGACTATGCGGCCAAGCTGAATCTGGATGCGCTTGTTGAACCTCTTAAGCTGCGCCGGCGCAACCCTTCCCGGCCCGATGAGCTTTCAGAACTGGAACAGGCATTGAATAAAATGCGGTTGCAGATTCTCGAGGACACCCGCTCATTAAGGCAGACCACCATCCAGACTCAGGGCGAACGGGACGAAGCCATCCGAGCCAATCACGCCAAGAATCAGTTCCTGGCCAATGTCAGCCACGAGCTGCGTATTCCGCTTCAGTCTGTCCTCGGTTACGCCAATTTGCTGACCGACACGCCTCTGGACCAGGAGCAACGGGAGTATGTGAATACCCTGCTCAATGCTTCGGAAAGCCTGTCCTCCATCATCAATGACCTGCTGGATATCTCCAGCATGGAAGCCGGCAAGCTGGAGCTTGAGGCTATTCCTTTTGACCTGCGCGAAACCCTGAACGATCTGATTCACATGCTTGGCTCCCGGGCCCGGGAAAAAGGTCTGGCCCTGGAAGTACGGGTGGATGAAAACCTGCCCTGGGCGCTGACGGGGGACCCGGTACGCATTCGCCAGGTGTTGCTGAACCTGTTATCCAATGCCATTAAATTCACAGATTCCGGCCATGTGCTGATCAGCATTGAGGTTCTGGGCAGAAAAGAAGGCAAAGTGCGCCTTCGGTTGGCGGTTGAGGACACCGGGGTTGGTATAAATCCGGAGGATATACCTCTGGTATACGAGCCCTATGTTCAGCTTGGTCAGCGCTTCCAGCGTCAGTTACCTGGTGCGGGGCTCGGGCTCACCATCTGCCGTCAACTGGTCGATCTGATGGGCGGCTCAATGGATCTGGAGAGTCGCCCGGGTGAGGGCTCGACTTTCTGGGTGGAACTGTCACTCCAGGAGGCGACCGATGGCTCTGCCAAGGTGCGGCCGGATTCTCGGCAGGTGCAGGGCCGGCGGGTACTGGTCGTTGATTCCTACGAGCTGTCACGCAAGATTACTCTGGAGATGCTATCCCGGTACGATGTTCACATTGATGCCGTGCGGTCAGCCGGGGAAGCACTGACCGCCCTGCGACAAGCCTTTGATGCAGGCATTCCCTACGACGCTACAATTCTGGACGGCTTCGTGCCCGACATGGATGCGGATTTACTGTGCCGCCAGGTACGGAGCAACCCCCAATGGGCCGAAATGAGGCTTCTGATCCTGTCCTCCAACCCCCAGCGAGGGGACGCCGAGCATTTTCGCCAGGCCGGTGCTGATGCCTTCTTGAGCAAGTCTCTCCGGGAATCCTACCTGATTCCGATCCTGAACCAGCTGTTTACCCATGACACTCAACAGGAACGCCGGTTTCTTACCCGCTTTTCTCTGAAGACCATGGCGGATGCCGGAAGTCG
>Ga0207734_100136_pt1 | contig 62597 bp, 63 predicted proteins | sample TtanPargueraPR_5_FD_187744 | JGI IMG/M metagenome (GOLD analysis project Ga0207734, IMG submission 187744) | Aerobic enrichment media microbial communities from Bioluminiscent Bay, La Parguera, Puerto Rico - Tt and P1 (3) (SPAdes) | ecosystem: Environmental > Aquatic > Marine > Unclassified ... | reverse complement strand
CTGCGCGGGGCTTCGGCCCCGCCTTTTTTATGTCAGGAGAAACGGTTTTCAGGCGCTCTGGCGTTGAGCCGGGCGACCACTTCTACCCTGCCCCTGGCCACGGCCCTGTCCTTCGCCCTGACCACCACGGCCACGACCGCCGCTACGACCAGTCGGCTTCGGGCCAAAGCTCTTACCATTGCCACCCTGAGGGCGACGATTCCGCGCCTTGCTCGGGTCTGCTTTGGCCTTGGGCTTCAGCGGCAGGTTGTTTTTCGGCTCGAAGCCTTCCACTTCCTTGCGCGGAAGCTGCTTCTTGATCAGCTTCTCGATACCCGCCAGCAGCTTGCCTTCGTCAGCACTGACCAGTGACAGGGCATGGCCACTTTCACCGGCACGGCCGGTACGACCAATGCGGTGCACGTAATCTTCCGGCACGTTCGGCAGTTCAAAGTTCACCACTTGCGGCAGCTGTTTGATATCCAGGCCACGGGCAGCAATGTCGGTGGCGACCAGTACGCGCACTTCACCGGCTTTGAAATCCGCCAGGGCACGGGTACGGGCACCCTGGGACTTATTGCCGTGAATGGCGGCAGCCGTGATACCGTCTTTCTCCAGCTTCTGGGTCAGGCGGTTGGCGCCGTGCTTGGTACGGGTGAAAACCAGTACCTGATCCCAGTCGTTGTCACGCACCAGCTTGCTCAGCAAGGCTGTCTTCTGGCTCTGGTCAACCGGGTAGACGGACTGCTTCACTTTCTCGGCGGTGGTGTTACGGGCCGCCACTTCCACCTGCACCGGGTTATCCAGCAGGCCCTGGGCCAGGGTGCGGATTTCGTTGGAGAAGGTGGCGGAGAACAGCAGGTTCTGGCGCTTGGCCGGCAGCAACGCCAGGATCTTGCGAATGTCGCGGATAAAGCCCATGTCGAGCATGCGGTCGGCTTCGTCCAACACCAGAATTTCCACTTCGTTGAAGCGCACCGCGTTCTGCTGGTACAGGTCCATCAAACGGCCCGGTGTGGCCACCAGTACGTCCAGACCCTTGCGCAGCTTCATCATCTGCGGGTTGATCTTTACACCACCAAAAACCACAGCGGCCTTGGTGGGTACGTATTTGCTGTAAAGGTTCACGCTATCGTGTACCTGGGCGGCCAGCTCACGGGTGGGAGTGAGAATCAGGGCGCGGGGGCCTTTGCCAGTGCGGGGGTTTTCCGCCAGGCGCTGCAACAAAGGCAGGGTAAAACCAGCGGTTTTACCCGTGCCGGTCTGGGCCGCGGCCATTACGTCTTTGCCAGACAGCACCGCGGGAATCGCCTGCTGCTGGATGGGAGACGGGGTTTCATAACCCTGATCGGCGGTGGCACGGACCAGCTGCTCGGACAAACCGAGAGAAGAAAAACTCATATACGATGTACTCTTGATTGATTCTGCCTCCACGAACACCGTCGTCGGCGAATGCGGGCAGATGCCATGAAAGTCATGGAATAAAAGACGACTACGGTCACGCGCCGGGTTCGGGGTGACGTCCTCTGACAGGTCGTATGAAATGGTTCGCAAGGCGGCTTTAAGCCGGAAACTGCGGAATCCCTAGAGGCAGGATGCAGGCACGGTAACAGAGCACCCGGCAAATAGCTATAGGTGGTTTTATTGGCCGGCCTTCATTTTCAGGGTGATAAATGGAACTCTGACAGGGCCCGGCGGTCATTAGCCGCCGTATGCTACTAAAAACTCACCGATTTCCGGAGATTCCATGCTCAGCGTAGGCATCGGCCCCCTCAGCCTGTCCATCGGACACCTGCTTCTCGTTCTGGCCTTCGTGGTTGCCCTGGTGGTTGGCGCCCTGATCGGCCGGAAAGAGAAAACGCCGGTGGCCGGTACCCTGGCCGATATCTTTCTGGTGGCCATGGTCAGTGCCCGCATCGGTTTTGTGGTGCGCTACTTCAGCGAGTATCAGGGCGACTGGCTGGGCATGATCGACATCCGCGACGGCGGGTTCGACCTGGTGGCCGGCCTGATTGCTGCGTTGGCCTTCACCGGTTACCTGATGTGGAAACGGGCGGCCATACGCCGGGCGCTGGGCTCGGCGGTCGCGGCTGGCCTCATCATCTGGGGCGGTATGTCTGGCATTATTGCGCTGATCAACCAGCAAACCCGGGGCCTGCCGGAAGTGGCCCTGACCGATCTGAACGAACGCCCGGTAGACCTGGCCAGCCTGGCCGGTGACAAGCCCACGGTGGTCAATCTCTGGGCCACCTGGTGCCCACCATGTATCCGCGAGATGCCGGTGCTGGAAGACGCCCAGCAACGCTACCCGAACGTGAACTTTGTGTTCGCCAATCAGGGCGAACATCCGGAAACCATCCGCAAGTTCCTGATGGCACAGAACCTGAACCTGAGCCACGTACTGAGCGACAGGCAGAACCGGTTTGGCCGGGTAGTTGGCAGCCACGGCTTGCCCACCACCCTGTTCTACAACGCCGAGGGCCACCTCGTGGATACCCATATGGGCGAACTGTCCCGCGCCAGCCTGGCCCGAAGCCTCGAGCGCTTCGACCCGGCTTACCTCAGGCCAGCCACAGGGTCAGACTGAAGCCCAGAAGACTGGCTGCGCAAAGCCCCGACAGCGACAACGCCAGGCTCCAGCGAAACGAAGCATCCCGTGTCCGGTATCCGGTCAGCCGTTCCATAATCAAAGCATTAGCCGCAAAGGGCGTGCCGAAGGCGGTAATCCCCCAGCCAGTAACCATGGCGATGGCCAGGCCAAGCTGAGCTGCGCCTGGCCACAGCGAACCCAGAATACCGCCAATGAGGGTAGCAATAATAATCGGGTTCATACCCGCCAGTCCGGCAGCAAAAAACACCCAGGGTACACCGGCCGCCAGCAGCGCCCAGAGCAACACAGGCAATTCCGGCTGACCGCTGATCTGGCCCAGTACCACGCCACTGAGCACCGCCCCGATAAACGCCGAGCCACCAACAATGGCCAGCTCATTGCTGACATTGGCCATGCTGGCCAGGGGCGGATTTTCCCGCTTTAACCAACCCAGAATCCGGTACAAGAGCACCGCTGCCAGACAGCTCAAGGCCACCGCATGGGCATAACTCAACCCGAACCGGTGGCTGAGCCAGAGTACACCCACGCAGATCGCCAGAATCAACCCACCAAACCGCAACCAGCTACCCGCGCCAGCACGGTTAACGCTCCGTTCTGTGCTTTGCAACGGTTCCGGTTCTCGCCAGTGCAGCCCCGCCAGCACCATCAGCACGGAAAACGGTACCGCCAGCAACAACAGCGAAAGCAGACTCACCTGCGGCAACAGCGTCAGGGTCAGCACCACCGAAATGGACAGGGGCGAAAACATGGGGGCGACACCAAACCCTCGCAAAACAGCCCGGGTGGCATTGCGGGTAGATTCGGAATCGCCATTGCGACGGATACGCTCGCCCACCAGGCTGCCCACCACCGCCACCGAACCAAAGTTCAGGGGAACAGACACCAGCGAGGTGCCGAACGCGAGGCTGAGGTATCGGGCCAGCGGCTTACCACCAAACAGACTGACGGAAATCTGTTGCAGGTCCTCGGTGCGGGCCAGCACATTCGACAGCAGCATCACCGCCAGCATCAGGCCAGCCAGCCGGGTCATGTTACCGGAAGCGGTCTCAATCAGCTCCGGGTCATAGCCCAGGGCGAAAACCAGCATGACCAGCGCCACGACAAACACCGCCCGGGGCACATTGCGCATGTCCTGCCAGCCCAGCAAGACGGTCGCACCCGCGGCGGCAGCCCCCAGATAGGTCATACCCGGCAGGCTCGCCAGAATGGCAGAGAGTAAGGCAACGTAGGCTAACGCGGAGCGAAGTGGCAGCAAGACCGTTTCCCGGACAGATCAAAGGAACCTGAATAGACCACCTATGTTAAGGAAGCTACTTTTACCGCGCCATCAGCAATTATGAGGATGGCCATCAAACCAGTCCGTGCTCCCTGGCACTGGCTTCCAGGCGGGCCTGCTCCTGTTTCAATAACGCGCTGACGGCCTTCAGTTCGCGAATCCGGGCATCCACCAGGGCCCTCTTGCGGGCCATCACCGCCGCACCCTGCAGGCAATCAATCCGGTCCGAGCGAACCGCATCCAGCAACTCACGGATTTCGTTCAGCGAAAAACCCAGGCTTTTGAGTTGCCGCACCATCGCCACACGCGCGACGGCCTGCTCCGGGTAGTCCCGATAGTTGTTTCCGCTGCGGCCCACCTCCCGGATCAGCCCCTGTTTTTCGTAGTAGCGCAGGGTATCCCGGGTTATCCCGGTGCGCCGTTCCAGTTCCGATATCCTCATGCCAAGCACTCTCCCTGTTGACCTTCGAGCATACTCCATACTTTAGGCTGCGTTCGACTCAATGAACAAGGAACGCACCATGACCATCCTGATCACCGGCGCCACCGGTTTTATTGGTAAATATCTTTGCCTCACCCTGTTGCAGCAGGGGCATGACGTGAAGGCACTGACCCGCTCCAAGTCCAGCCTGACCCAGCTCACCGGCTTTCTCGAACAGCAGGGCGTCGCCATGGAGCGGTTTTCCGCCCTGGAAGGCGATCTGGAAAAGCCGGATCTGGGGCTGGTCACCTTACCGAACGGCATCGAATGCATCGTGCATCTGGCCGCCCGGTTCGCCTGGAACCTGCCCGAGCACGAGGCCCGTCACACCAACGTTACCGGCAGTCTTCGGGTGGCGGAACTGGCCCGCCACCTGGACTGCCGGCTGGTGTTTATCACAGGGTTCATGCTCGCCAACGAGGCACACCTGTCACGCCAGGGCATTCAACTGAGTCACCCGGAGCAGACCGACTGGAGCCAGGTGTACCGGCAAGCCGGTGGCTATGAGGCCAGCAAACTGGAATCCGCATTCCGCTTGCGGGAATTCGTGGCAAGGCACGGGCTGAATGCGGTCGACGTGCAGCCGGCGACGGTGGCGGGCCACGGATCAACGGGGGACCTGGACCCGGCCCAACCGCTGTACAGCTTGCTCGACAACCTCTACCACGGGCGACTGGCCATGATTCCGGGGTCGCCAGAGCACTGGTTGCCATTGATTCCGGTGGATAGCCTGGCGCAACTAATTGCAGCGGCCTGCGCGGCGAATCGGGTGCCCGATACGCTGTTGGCGCTGGACCAGAACACGCCCAATCTGGCGGGGCTGTTACAGGCCGCGGCGCAACTCCTGGGCAAGCCTAGTCCCCGCAGGCATCTTCCTATCGGCGTGATGAAAGCTCTGCTGGCCATACCTGGCTTGCCCGGGCTGCTGAAGGTGGCCCCGGAGTCCCTGGCGTTTATTCAGACCTGCCGTTTCGACACCTCCCGCACAGAGCAGTTTCTGGCGCAGCAGAACGTGCAATTACCGCCATTCGCTCAGTACCTGGAGGCAAGCTGCCGACACTACTGCCAACGTCTCGGTGTCGGCGGAGGAGCAGTAACGATCGGGGCCTGACTCAGGCCCCGAACAGCGCCGAGCGAAGCGGGCGAAGGAAACCGGATGAACGGCCTTCGCTCGCGCGACTGGGTTGGCCATCAAATTCAAGATAGCCGTCTTCAATGGGATCGAAACGCAGGATCTTCACATCCTGCAGATAGTTCTGGGAGGCTTTCCACGGGCCGTGGGTGCCCTGACGCGGCAACCGGTCTTCTGCCCGCTTGATGTAACCCGCGTCGAGGGAACCGAGAATGGTATCGTCTCCCTTACTGTTCTCGGTATCTCGTGCCACGGCCACCTGATGGCCGTTACGATCCATGTGGTTGATCAGCCGGCACAGGTACTCACTGGCAATATCGGCTTTCAGGGTCCAGGAAATGTTGGTGTAGCCAAAGATCATGCCCGCGTTGGGTACGCCTTCCACCATCACATTCTTGTAGATCACCTTGTCCTTGAGCGCCACCTCCTGGCCATCCACCCGGGGCGTGATGCCGCCCAGCATCTGGATGTCCAGGCCGGTAGCCGGAATGATGATGTCGGCTTCCAGCTCTTCACCGGACTTCAGGCGAATGCCGGTTTTGGTGAAGCGTTCGATATGATCGGTCTTGATGGAGGCGGTGCCGGCTTTAATGGCCTCAAACAGGTCGCCATCTTTCACCACGCACAGGCGCTGGTCCCAGGGGTTGTAGTCCGGGCTGAAGTGACGCATGTCGGCCTTGCCTTTGAGCTGCCGTTTGATCACCGACAGAAAGAGCCGGCGCATGGCTTTCGGGCTCTTGCGCGAACGCTCATAGAGCAGCCGGGAAATCGAAATGTTGCGGGCACGGGTTAACCGGTAGGCCGTCTTTTCCGGCAGCACTTTCTGCAGCGCCAGGGTGACTTTATCGGTTGACGGCAACGGCATCAGATAGGTAGGCGAACGCTGCAGCATGGTAACGTGTGCGGCCTTCTCTGCCATAGTGGGCACCAGGGTAATTGCCGTGGCACCGCTGCCAATCACCACCACCTTCTTGCCCGAGTAATCCAGATTCTCCGGCCAGTGCTGGGGATGGACGATCTGCCCCTTGAAGTCCGCTTCGCCCGGGAAATCCGGTTTGTAGCCCTGGTCATAATTGTAGTAACCGGTGCAGCCCACCAAAAAGCTGGCGGTGTAGGTTTCCTGATCGCCGGTCTGCTCGTTCTCAGCGGTCAGGGTCCAGCATTTGTCGGTGCTGGACCAGTCCGCAGTCTTCACGGCCACGCCGTAACGAATGTGGCGCTCGACATCGTTCTCTTTCGCGGTTTCCGCCACGTAGTTTTTGATCGACGCGCCATCGGCCAGCACCTTGCCGCCGGTCCAGGGCCGGAAGTTATAACCAAAGGTGAACATGTCGGAATCCGAGCGGATACCCGGGTAACGGAACAGATCCCAGGTGCCACCAAGGGACTGACGGCGCTCCAGTATGGCGAAACGCTTGCCGGGGCATTCCCGTTTCAGGTGACAGGCCATGCCAATGCCGGATACTCCGGCGCCAATGATCAATACATCATAATGCTGTTTAGCCATATCCTGCCCTCTCGGAATCCGATCCGTTTCTTGTAATCACGTGTAGAGAATCACGATAGCGCAGGCCGACAGCTCCGGGAATTGGCCAATCTGCGCTCAGGATATGGCTGTTTGAGTCAGTCGTGGTGACCGATTGGCCCCTCTTTGAACAGGAATTCCCGAAGGTACTTGTCCATGGTCGGGTCCTTCCGCCGAATCCACTCAAGCACCATGGCCGCGTGTTCTTTCTCCTCGTCGCGATTGTGTTCAAGAATCGCTTTGAGTTCCGGATCCTTGCAGGCATCCACCCGCTGGTTGTACCAGTCAACGGCTTCAAACTCTTCCATCAGCGAACTGACGGCCCGGTGCATATCACGGGTGTCGTCTGTCAGTTCACCCACCGGCTCATGATAACTGTCGTTTGCCATGCATCACTCCTGATTGGCGGTTACGAGGTGCCCGTTGGCACCCTTAGACCATAGCCAAAGCCAGCGACGACGACAAACTTACCCGCGCTCTTCTCGCGACCGTGGCGCCTGCAGATCAAGCCCGGGATATTGTTTCTGCAACCGGTACAGCCGGATGATGGTAATGATGTTGGTAACCAGCACCATACCCTCAGCCAGGGTACCGCCGACGGATCCGATCACCAGGTTATTGAGCATCCAGGCCAGCGCCGCCAGCCCCAGAACAATACGAAGGGGAATACCCCGGAGCATGAACATGCCCACTGTGCCGAGAACGGCGGCGGTGAGGGGGAACACATCGGTAGCAGACGTCCAGGTTGCCCAGGCCACCAGCAGATTGACCACCAGCATGGCCGCCATGATCAACCCGTTGCCCTGGTACCGGCGTGCCAGGGCAATGCGCAGGATCACCAGTACCGTCAGGGCCGCCGCCGTCCAGCTCTGAAAGAACGCGAACATCAGGGCGAAAGCCACATTGGCCGAAATCAGCAGGACCAGCAGGCGGTCGTCGTTCTTGTTGGCAAAACCGGCAATACAGAACCCCAGGGCCACCAACCCACACAGCTGCCCCAACCCCTGGCTGAGCGTAAGTCCGGCAACCAGTTCTGTCATAGCGGTAATCCCCTCTCCCGATGCTGCGCCCCAGCCTGCCACACTTACCGGGTTTGAGCCATGCACAAACCTGTGCCAGAGTGCTTCCACGTTGATATCAAGGATTCGCGCCCTATGAAAACCGTCTTCTCCCCGTTGCACAGCCGGCGCCATGTGCGCACCGAACTTGATGGCGGCCTGCTGATCGAACCCCATGAAAAACCCTCAAGGGCCGAGACCATCCTGGCCAGGGTGAAAGACCAGGCCCTGGGCGAGATTCTGGAGCCGGAAGAATTCGGGCTGGCGCCGATCCAGCGCGTGCACACACCGGATTACGTGGCCTTTCTGGAGACCTGCTGGCAGGACTGGCTGGCTGCGGGCAAGCCCGGGGAAGCCATTCCCGCAGTATGGGCTGGCCGGGGCATGCGCCACCGGATTCCCAAGGACATTGATGGCCGCCTGGGCTATTACAGCTTTGCCGCCGAAACCTCGATCTCGGAGGGCACCTGGGAAGCCGCCCGCGCTTCCGCCAACGTGGCCCTGACCGCCCAGAAACTGGTGGCCGATGGTGAGCGCGCTGCCTTTGCCCTGTGCCGACCACCCGGGCACCACGCCCACGCCGACCTGTTCGGCGGCTACTGCTTCTTCAACAACGCAGCTATCGTGGCTCAGGCGTTCCGGGACCAGGGCTACGGCAAGGTTGCTATCCTGGATGTGGATTTCCATCACGGCAATGGCACCCAGGCCATTTTCTATGACCGGGCCGATGTCCTCACTATCAGCCTGCACGGCGACCCGGATCTGGTGTTCCCGCACTTCCTCGGGTTTGAAGACGAGCTGGGGGAAGGTACCGGCGAAGGCTATAACCTGAACATCGTCTATCCGCCTGGCACACCCTACAGCACCTGGAGCCAGGGCCTGGAAACCGCTTGCGAGCGCATTGAAGTGTTCAAGCCCGATGCCCTGGTGGTGGCGCTGGGCGTGGACACCTTCGAGCACGACCCCATCTCGTTCTTCAAGCTGGCCTCGGAAGACTACCTCAGCCTGGGGCAGCGCCTGGCGCAGCTGGGTTTGCCCACCGTGTTTACCATGGAAGGCGGCTACGATGTGGACGCCATTGGCGTGAATGCGGTCAATGTCATGCAGGGCTTTGAGGGAAAATCCTGAGTAATACTGGCGACCGGAGGGAGCCCCTTCCTCCGGCGCGCTACCGGCCCCCCTGCTGCATCAACGCCGCCGAAAAGCCGTCCATTAATCGCTCGGCACTTACAGGCACCTCGCGGAGCTGCGAATTGAACACCCGACTGAACGCCCGGAAATCCACAGCTTTCCAGTTTTCCGGCGCAAGCATGTGGGCGATGTCGTCCACGTTGTCGGCAGTCGCTGCCTGAAACTGGTAGTGCATCGAGGCCGATTGTCCGCTATCTGCAAAATCGTATCCCCGGTGATAGTCGTGCACCAGCAACAACGCCAGCCCTCCACCCATGAAATGCCGGCCAAGACTGACATACAGATCGCCCGCGCGAATCGCCGCAAGCGCTTCCGGCTCCCAGTCAATGCCACCCACTACCAAGTCATTGCCAGGGCGTAAGCCCGCGCGCCGGGCAGCATCCATGGCCCCGAACGCCATGCCGTCGCTGGCGCTCCAGATTGCAGCCGTATTCGGATACCGCCGCAACAGCACCGATGTTTTGTCTCTCGCCTCCTGCTCGCTCCAGTCGGCACGAACGGACTGCAACAGTTCAGAGCCAGCACCATCCGTCGCTTCAAGCAGCCCGAGACTGCGATCACGAGCCGCAGAGGAATCCAGGGTGCCAGTCAGTGCAACAACAGGCACCGGCTCATCAGACCTGACCAGGTTGAGCGCCCGTGCGCGCTGGTCGAGCATCCTGGCCAGTATTTGACCACCGGAGACATTATCGACCCCCAGATGGCCAATCCAGTTCTCCAGTTTTTCTCTGGGCGCGGAACCCACCTTCTCTCGCGCGGCCTCTGGCACCGCAGTGTTAAACGAGAACACCTTAACGCTTTGCCGGCGCGTATAATCCAGGATCTGAGCAGTTACCTGCTCCTTCCACATGATGATCAGGTAATCGGGTTTCTCCTCCCGACTGAGAACTTGCTGGACCAGCTTCAGATAACTGAGCCGATGCCGCTCCTCATCGAACAGGACGTCAAACTCAACCTCCAGGTCCGCAGCCACCTGCTCCATGAATCCTGCAACCATGTGCCAGAAACGGGAGGTATCCGGTGACAGGAACACGACATTCGGGAGCGTGTCCGACGCACTCGGGTTTGGGAGCGTATCCGCATCCGCCACCCGACCAACGGTGCCCAGAAACAGGCTGATCATCAGTACAACACGTAAAACCATGCAGCTCCTTAGCCGTCGGCAAATCTTGCCGGTCAGTATAACGAACAATACGGTATCCGCATCGACCTCTGCCCAGATGATCGAACCCGGTGCCTCTGGTCACCCGGATTGGTGGAAAATGTCATTGCCTGTAGCTTGCTAATCGGGAGATCATCAGCCAACCATGCGCAAACTCTGGATGCCCGGAATGGAAAACTACCTGAGAGCCACCCCCTTCTTCGACTACGACCATCCCGCCGTCGAGGCCTGGGTCCAGCAGCACCTGGCCGGCGTATCGGACGAGCCGGTGGCACAGATCAAGGCGCTGTATCTGGCGGTGCGCGACAGCATCCAGTACAACCCCTACGTGTTCAGAACCGAGCCACGCACGCTCTCGGCCAGTTACGCGCTGGAATCGGGCGAAACCTACTGCATTCCCAAAGCCGTGCTGCTGGGTGCTGCAGCCCGCTCCATCGGCATTCCCAGCCGGCTGGGCCTGGCGGATGTACGTAACCATCTGTCGAGCCCGAAGCTGATTGAGTGGCTGCGTTCCGACATTTTCCGCATGCACGGCTTTATCGAGCTGTATCTCAATGGTCGCTGGGTGAAGGCCACACCGGCCTTCAACCGACAGTTATGCGAGCTGATGAAGGTAGAGCCCCTGCCGTTTGATGGGGTGAACGACTCGGTCTTCCAGGAATTCACGGAAGACGGCCAGGCGCATATGGAATACATCAATGATCACGGCGTGTTCGACGATGTGCCCTTCGATTTCATCGTTGACGGCGTTCGCCGGGCCTATGGCCACCTGTTTGAAGCGGATGGCCAGCCCCAAACCATGACGGGCAGCCTGGAACAGGACATCTCGGACCGTTCCTGAAGCCATAAAAAAACCGGCAGCCCACTTCCCGTGGGCGCCGGTTTCAGGGGTCAGCCTGAATTCAGGCTTGTGTGAACAGCTTACTCAGCAGAGTTACGGATCAGGAAGTCGAAGGCGCTCAGGGCAGCCTTGGAACCTTCACCCATAGAGATCACGATCTGCTTGTAGGGCACGGTGGTGGCATCGCCTGCCGCGAACACACCCGGGATCGAGGTCTCGTTACGGTCATTTACGATGATCTCGCCGTGCTGGCTCAGTTCGATGTCGCCTTTCAGCCACTCGGTGTTCGGCACCAGGCCGATCTGAACAAACACGCCTTCCAGCTCAACGTGATGCGACTCACCGGTGGTACGGTCGGTGTAGTTCAGGCCGCTGACCTTACCATCAGTACCCACCACTTCCGTGGTCTGGCCAGAAGTAATGATCTTCACGTTGTTCAGGCTACGCAGTTTCTTCTGCAGCACTTCATCAGCACGCATCTGCTCGCCAAACTCGATCAGCGTCACGTGGCCGACAATACCTGCCAGGTCGATGGCCGCTTCTACGCCGGAGTTACCACCGCCAATCACCGCTACGCGCTTGCCTTTGAACAGTGGGCCGTCGCAATGCGGGCAGTAGGCCACGCCCTTGTTGCGATACTCTTCCTCACCCGGCACACCCATCTGGCGCCAGCGGGCGCCGGTGGACAGAATCACCGTGCGAGCTTTCAGAGAGCCGCCGTTGGCCAGGCGTACCTCGTGCAGGCCTCCGGTCTGCTCGGCCGGAATCAGCTTCTCGGCACGCTGCATGTTCATGATGTCGACTTCGTATTCGTTGACGTGCTGCTCCATGGCCGCCACCAGTTTCGGGCCTTCGGTGTAAGGCACGGAAATCAGGTTTTCGATGCCCATGGTGTCAGCCACCTGTCCACCAAAACGCTCAGCCGCGATACCGGTCGAAATGCCCTTTCGTGCGGCATAGATAGCAGCAGCAGAGCCTGCCGGGCCACCACCGATCACCAGAACGTCAAACGCATCTTTCTGGTTGATTTTACGAGCTTCTTTTTCCGCCGAGTTGGTGTCCAGCCTGGCCGCAATCTCTTCCAGCGTCATCCGGCCCTGGCCCCAGGGCTGGCCATTCAGGTAAACACTGGGTACCGCCATCACTTCACGCTGCTCAACTTCGTCCTGGAACAGGGCACCGTCAATGGAGGTGTGCTTGATGTTCGGGTTGAGCACGCTCATCAGGTTCAGGGCCTGAACCACGTCCGGGCAATTCTGGCAGGACAGCGAGAAGTAGGTTTCAAACTCGAACTCACCTTCCAGCTCCTGAACCTGCTGGATCACTTCCTGAGACGCCTTGGATGGATGGCCACCCACCTGCAGCAGGGCCAGCACCAGCGAAGTAAATTCGTGGCCCATGGGAATACCGGCAAAGCGAACGCCAATGTCGGTACCAACACGGTTGATGGCGAAGGACGGACGACGCACCTCGGTCGATTCCTCGGTCCGCAGGCTGATCTTCTCGGACATCGGCTCGATTTCTTCCAGCAGCTGCTTGAGCTCCTCGGACTTCTTGCTGTCGTCATAGGCTGCCACCAGCTCAATCGGCTGCTGCAGCTTTTCCATATAGGCCTTCAACTGTCCTTTGATGTTGGCATCCAACATGTTTGGTATTCCCCTTTATGTCGTGAAACTAAGTTTCTGAATTCAATAATGAATCGTTATCTGAAGTTATGATTAAGATACGGCCAGACGGTTCGTTGCTCAAATTGATTGACCCAAACCTTCTGATAGGCCATACCTATAAAATTCAGTCGTAACGATTGATAGATACAAAAAAGGCCCGCAGTGCGGGCCTTTCTGTAAGTTTCACCGAATCGGGGAAACTTAGATCTTGCCAACCAGGTCCAGAGACGGAGCCAGAGTTTCTTCGCCTTCTTTCCACTTGGCCGGGCAAACTTCGCCAGGATGGTTGCGAACGTACTGGGCGGCTTTAACCTTGCGCAGCAGGTCGTCGGCGTCACGGCCGATGCCTTCGGCAGTGATTTCAACAGCCTGGATGATACCGTCCGGATCGATCAGGAAGGTAGCGCGGTCTGCCAGGCCCTGGCCTTCACGCATAACACCGAAGTTGTTGGTGATGATGCCAGTCTGGTCGCCAACCATGTAGTAGTTGATCTTACCGATGGTCTCGGAAGTGTCGTGCCATGCTTTGTGGGTGAAGTGAGTATCAGTAGATACAGAGAACACTTCTACACCCAGCTTCTGCAGCTCTTCGTACTTGTCAGCCACGTCGCCCAGCTCGGTCGGGCACACGAAGGTGAAGTCGGCCGGGTAGAAGAAGAAGATGGCCCACTTGCCTTTAACGTCCGCTTCAGAAATTTCTACGAACTCGCCCTGCTTGAATGCGGTGGCGTTGAACGGTTTGATTTCGCTGTTAACGATACCCATCTCAGAATAACTCCTGTCGGTTCATTTAACTGATGGTTTGGAAACGATGCTCAAGATACGGGTTTGACCATCTGAGTGAAAATTGATTATTTCCAATCTCAGCATAGGCATAGCCTATATACGGCCATCAACTTCGGCTAAACATGGCGGCCAAAAGCCTTCCGGGCCTTCAGCCGCCTGCCATTGATATGGGGCCTTAACCTGCAAGTTCAATCTTGCGGAAGTCCAGAATATTTTCTTTTGGTGACGTTTGGATGGCAGCCACCTCTGAACGTTTCCTGAGCAGGATATAACCAAAGCAGCCAAAGTAGAGTGCAATGACCAGCGCACCCACCCACTGAATCCGCAGGAAATCCAGCTTGAACAACATGGTCAGCCCGACCATGGCCACCAGGTTGAAGAGCACATAATTCACCCGCCCCAGGCGTTGCGCCGTCAGGTTCAGGTTATCGGTGTAGAGCCGGATCAGGGAATCCAGTGAGTTGATGACCATCAACACGCCCACCGAGATCATGGCGATGTTGGTGAAGGCGGCAATCTTCAGCCCTTCCGCGTGATAGTAATAGAGCACGCTGAACCACACGCCAATGGCAACGGACGGCACAACCAGCATGGCAATCAGCAACTGCCAGGTTTTGATCCCACTCACGAAACGCGCGGTGAACTGACCAATCATGATGCTCCAGGCAAACCACCAGAACAGGTAGAACTCGTGGTAGTCGTTGATGGGCAGAACAAAGTGATGGATGTTGGCAAAGTACTCACCGAGCATGCCGGCGGTGCCAAAGAAATCTGCCGGCGAGCCTTTACCCAGAACAAATGCCCGGAACCACATACCCGCAATCAGGGTAATGAACAGCACACTGGAACCAACACTCAGAATGCGGATGTATTTGACCTTGGAGCTGGAATACACCGCCAGCGCAATGGACAGGAACACGATGATGTAGAACGCCGGCACCACCGATTCACCATCACCCAGTTGCGGCAGATACCAGGGCAGATTCACCAGCAGCAGGTAAGCGGTGAACGCGCAGGTGCCGATAATCACCACGTTGTTGACCAGCTTCACCATCGGGATCTCGAAGAACTTCACCCGCGGCTCAATGATGGCGAAGTAAAAGCAGGTCAGGAAATAGAAGCCCCAGATCAGAAAGGCCCAGAACCCGAACTCAATGGCCAACGGGTTGGCAAAGGCGTATTCCGGGTTTTCAGAGACATTGCCGTAACCACCGAACTCGGTGAGCGGGAACATGATCAGCCCGACATCCAGACCGGAGGTGAACAGGATGGCAATGAAGGTCAGCGTGCGAACCGGCGTAACGCCGATGCACTGCATGTCCCACCACCGATACAGAATCAGGGCGATGGCGGCGAAGGTAAAGATCAGGCCTGTGGATAACCAGAGTGTCATGCGATCTCCCTCCGGTTGTTCCTTTTCATTGTAGTGCACAGCATGGGTGTTCCTCCTCTACTTTTAGGAGCCTCTGATCAACTCCAGATCGACTCTGCGAGCCCTGAGAGCTTCAGATGTAAGGCGCAGTTCGCAGCCAATGGCCGTAGCCCTTGGCAAGAGCTGCAACACAGCAGATGAAGCTCTCAGGGCTCGCCCTACGGGGCCTGCAGAGCGATCCACACTCCGCGTTGCGACTTTTTGAAAGGCAACCAGCCTTCCTGCAAAGTCGCGTCTTGATTGTGAACCGCTCTGAAGGCCAGAGACGATTTGGAGTTAATCAGAGGCTCCTTTTGCGTTGCTTCTTTCGAATCGGACACAAACCCAGGACTTGCCTATCAGTCGCCCGAAAACGGCGGGATGCCGTCGCGCTGATAGGGAAATCCTGAGGGCTTGCTACCCGGGCACCTTGCGTACCCGGGCCGGGACTGCGGTCGCTAGGCCAGCGACCGTTTCGCTTGTCCCGGACGTTGGCGCGCCTGCCATTGGTCATCCATGAAGACCGGCGCGTCCGAAGGTTGCAGGGGCTCCCTGCCCCGGATAAGGTCGGCTGCCCGCTCGGCCACCATGATGGTGGGCGCGTTCAGGTTGCCATTGGGTATGGTCGGGAAGATGGACGAATCCACCACCCGCAGATTCTGGATACCGCGCACGCGGGTTTCCGGGTCTACCACCGCCAGCGCATCAGTGCCCATCTTGCAGGAACAGGACGGGTGATAAGCGCTCTCCACCGCCTGGCGCACGAAGGCATCGATCTGCTCATCGCTCTGCACATCCACACCGGGCTGGATTTCTGCACCGCGGTACTCGTCCATGGCCGGCTGGTTGATGATCTCCCGGGTCAGGCGCACGCAGTCGCGGAAGCCTTCGCGGTCGGCCTCGTGTTCCAGGTAGTTGAAACGAATGCGCGGGGCCTGTTTGGGGTCGGCAGACTGCACATGCACAAAACCCCGGCTCTTCGGCTTGTTATGACCAATGTGGAGCTGGAAACCGTCGCCATCAAAGGCTTCGCGGCCGTCGTAGCGCATGGCCGCCGGCAGGAAATGGTATTGCAGGTCCGGCCATTCAACGCCGGCCTTGGAGCGGATAAAACCACAGGACTCGAAATGATTGGTGGCCCCCAGGCCATCCTTGCGCAGAATCCAGCGCACCCCGATCTTGAGCTTGTTCCACCAGTCCAGTTTGCCATTCAGGGAGACCGGCTTCTGGCAGCGGAACTGGAAGTAGAACTCCAGGTGATCCTGCAGGTTCTCACCCACGCCCGGCAGCTCATGCTTCACCTCAATACCGGCCTGCTCCAGCACTTCGCGCTTGCCAATACCCGAAAGCTGCAACAAATGTGGCGAGCCAATAGAACCGGCCGACAGAATCACTTCCTTGGCGGCTTTGGCCTCATGCACCTGGCCGCCCTGCTCATAGCGCACGCCGGTGGCGGTTTTGCCCTCCAGAAGGACCTTATGCACCAGGGCATGGGTGACCACCGTCAGATTCGGCCGCGCCATGGCCGGGCGAAGGTAGGCGTTGGCGGTGGACCAGCGGCGACCGTTCTTCACGGTCATGTGCATGGCGCCAAAACCTTCCTGGCGGGCACCGTTGTAATCATCGGTCTCCAGATAACCGGCATCGACGCCGGCCCGGATGAACGCTGTATACAGCGGGTTGCGCATGTTATTGCCGTTGTTCACACCCAGGGGGCCGGAATTCCCCCGGTAGGCATCGCCGCCGAAGGCCCAGGTTTCCGCCTTCTTGAAATAGGGCAGCACGTTACGGTAGTTCCAGCCGTCGGCACCTTCAGACTGCCACTCGTCGAAATCCCGGGCATGGCCACGGACATACACCATGCCATTGATGGATGACGAACCACCCAGCACCTTGCCCCGGGGGCAATGCATACGGCGATTGTCCAGGTACGGCTCCGGCTCGGTCTCGAACTGCCAGGCGTACTTTTTGGTGTTCATGGGAATGGATAGCGCGGTGGGCATCTGGATGAAGATGCTCTTGTCACTGCCACCGGTTTCCAGCAGCAGCACCCGGTTTTCACTGTCCTCGGTCAGACGGTTAGCCAGCACACAACCGGCTGAGCCCGCACCCACAATGATGTAGTCGTATTGGTTTTCTTTCATACGCGTTCTCCTCTGTGGCCTGCGGGGTTAAAACGGGGCGTCGATGTCTTCCATGCCCACATACACCGACTTGATCTGGGTGTAGTGCGCAATGGTCTCGCGCCCGTTCTCACGGCCGATACCGGAGAGTTTGTAGCCACCCACCGGCATTTCCGCCGGGGAGGCACCGTAGCTGTTGATCCAGCAGATGCCGGCCTGGATCTGGTGAATCACCCGGTGTGCCCGGCGGATATCATTGGTGAACACACCCGCGGCAAGTCCGGTATCGGTATTGTTGGCACGGGCAATCACCTCGTCTTCGTCGCGGAAGGTGAGCACAGACATCACCGGCCCGAAGATCTCTTCCTTCACGATGGTCATGTCGTCGGTGCAGTCGGTGAAAATGGTCGGTTCCACGAAATAGCCGCCCTGAGAATCCTCCGGCTCAAAGGCCCGACCGCCGTGGCTGAGCGTGGCGCCTTCGGCCAGCCCTTTGCTGATGTAACCCAACACCAGTTCCTGATGCTTTTTGGAGATCAGCGCGCCGAAGTTGGTGTCCGGGTTCATCGGGTCACCGGCCTTGATGTTCTTGCGGGTGCGCTCCAGCAGGCGCTCGATAAAGCGCGGGTAGAGATCCTCGTGCACAAACACCCGGGTACCGTTGGTGCAGATCTCGCCCTGGGTGTAGAAGTTACCCACCATGGCGGCGGAGATGGCGTTCTCCAGGTCCGCGTCGTCGAAAATGATCAGCGGCGACTTGCCACCCAGTTCCATGGTCACGTCTTTCAGCGACGACGCGGCGGCGGCCATCACCTTCTTGCCGGTGCCCACCTCACCGGTGAACGACACCTTGGCAATCTCCGGGTGATGAGTCAGCCACTGGCCCACTTCGGCAGCGCCCTGCACCACGTTGAACACGCCCGCCGGCACACCGGCTTCGATAAAGATTTCCGCCAGCTTCACTGCGCCCATGGGCGTTTCTTCGGATGGCTTGAAGATCATGGCGTTGCCGCAGGCCAGGGCCGGGGCCGACTTCCAGCAGGCGATCTGGATCGGATAGTTCCAGGCACCAATGCCCGCACAGATGCCCAGCGGCTCCCGGCGGGTGTAATAGAAATCGCCCCCCAGATCCTGCTGGTTACCTTCGATGGATGGCGCCAGGCCGGCAAAGAACTCAATGGCATCGGCGCCGGTCACCACATCCACAGCTTCCGCTTCCTGCCAGGGTTTACCGGTGTCACGCACTTCCACTGCCGCCAGCTCGTCGTTGCGCTCGCGGAGCAAGGCCACCGCTTTCAGCAGAATACGGCTGCGCTCAATGGCGGGTGTGGCGGCCCACTGGGCAAAACCGGCGCGGGCGCTCTCGATGGCGGCCTGTTGCACAGACTCATCCGCCACTTCCACTTCATAGATCACCTGGCCCGTGGCCGGATTCACCACCGGGAAGGTCTCGCCGGTGCTGTTGGCCAGAAACCGGCCGTGGACAAAGTTCTGAACCACAGGAAGAGATGCAGACATAGCGCGTTGGTAACCTCTGTTCGGTGTCTTCAGGCCTTGTGGGCCGTGGAATTCAAATTGGCTCAGGCGCCAGCCCGGGCCAGTGTCTCGTGGACAAACTGCTTGCACAGCCGCTCGCCGGCTTCAAAGCTCTCGGCCGGGTCCAGGCTCAGGGCGCTGCGCAACCAGAACCCGTCGATCATCGCCGCCGTTTGCCGGGCCGCCGCTGTCGCCTCGGCCTGCGGCAGCACTTGCGCGAAGGAATAACGCAGGTTGCTGTACAGCCGGGCGTTGTTGATCTGCTGCAAACGCTTCAGCCCCGGCTCGTGCATCGAGCGGGCCCAGAAGCTGAGCCAGGTTTTCGCCGCCAGCGCCGAACGCTGGAACTCGGAAAAGTTGGACTCGATGATGCAGTCCAGCCGCTGAGCCGGGGAGCGATCAGTTTTCGCCATGCGCTCCCGCAGCTCCTTGCCTAACTGGTCCAGCAGGTAGCGCAAGGCGGCCTCAATCAGCCCCTGCTTGCCCCCGAAATAGTGGCTGATGATGCCGGACGACATTCCCGCCCGCTTGCTGATGCTCACGATCGTGGTGTTCTGCATCCCCAGTTCAGCGATGGACTCCATGGTGGCGTCGATCAGTTGCTGGCGGCGGGTGTCTTTCATTCCGACTTTCGGCATGGGCTTTCCATCCAATCTTTATTAATTGAACGTTCAATTAAATTAAAGGCTACAGAAACGTGACAGGGATTTCAAATTTGATCAGAAAACCACCACACCCCCTCATTACACTGGATGCGTCTTCCACCAAAGGTTGCTGGCAACCGCCGGCCAGTCAGGACACAATCGGGGCAACCGCGAACAACAAGGAGCCACTATGAGTACCCTGCCCCAACTCACCGATGCCCTGCTGACTCTGGAAAACCGAGTGGCCACGCTCACCATGAACCGCCACGACCTGCGCAACGCGCTTACCGGCTCCCATCTGATCGACGATATAGTTGCCACGGCCGAGTGGGTGAACCGGTGCGAGGAGGTATCCGTGCTGGTGATCACCGGTGCAGGCTCGGCCTTCAGTGCCGGGGGTAATATTCGCGATATGGCCGAACGGGGCGGGGACTTCGCCGGCGACCCGGCGGAATGCGCCGAGCGCTACCGAAAGGGCATCCAGCGTATTCCCCTGGCACTGGACGCCGTGGAAGTGCCAGTGATTGCGGCGGTGAACGGCCCCGCCATCGGCGCAGGATTTGATCTGGCCAACATGGCGGATCTTCGCCTGGCCGCAGACAACGCGAAGTTTGGCGAAACCTTCCTGAATCTGGGCATTATTCCCGGTGACGGCGGGGCCTGGTTCCTGCAACGCCTGATCGGCTACCAGAAAGCGTTTGAGCTGACCCTGACCGGCCGCGTGATCGACGCCAACGAAGCCAGACAGCTTGGTATCGTGATGGACGTGGTGCCTGCCGATCAGCTAATGGACGCGGCCATGACACTCGCCGGAAGTATCGCCCAGCAGCCCGCCAAGGCCACCCGGCTGACCAAGCGCCTGATGAAAATGGCCCAGCGCACGGAACTGCGGGATTTCCTGGATATCTGCGCCTGTTTCCAGGGCATGAGCCACAACGAACCGGAACACCTGGAAGCCGTCAACCGCATGATGGAGGCGCTCAGCCGGAAGAAGTAGTAAAACCGTAAGACGCATCAATTACTTAGCAATATGACACATTTTGCTACATTAAAAACCGCACGTGGCGCTTCCCTCGCGGCCCAGCATTGCTAGACTGACGGGGTAGACATAACAATAAACAATGTCAGAGTTGGCTAGCGAGGTCGGCTTTTGGTGAACCTGCAACACGCATGTCGCACGGTCCTGGTTGTACTGCTCGTTCTGTGCAGCCAAGCCGCCTATGCCAATTCGCCAACCGTTGTCATCAGCGCCGAACAACCCATTGCCAGCCAGTTCCAGTACTGGGAAGATCCTGATGCGTCCGCCTCCCTCCAGGCCGTGCTGGCACTGCCAGACGCCCGCTGGAGCCGCCAGCCGGATGGCAAAGCCACCCTGGGCATTACCTCCTCCGCATACTGGCTCCGGATCCCTGTCGAAAATGCGGCCGACACCCGGCTCAACCTGGTGGCAGAACTCGGCTACTCCCAGCTGGACGATGTCCGGTTTTATCTGCTGGATGGCCGCACCGTCACACGGACACTGGAAACCGGGGATACCCGGCCCTTTTACCCCAGGGATGTAAACCACCCCAACAACCTGTTGCGGTTTGCACTGGAACCCGGAGAGACCACCACGCTGATGATTCGGGTGGCCACCCAGGGGACCATGGTGCTGCCCCTGACCATCTGGCGCGAACACGAGTTTTTCGAGTCGGTCGCTGATGAACAGAAGCTGCATTTTTTCTACTACGGCTGCCTGTCCGTCATCATTCTGATCAACCTGGCGGTCTTCCTGACGCTCCGGGAAAAGCTCTACCTGTTCTATGCGCTCGCCATTTTCGGCTACCTGGCGTTTTTTGCGTCCATCCGCGGGTTTTCATTCCAGCACCTCTATCCCAACGCGCCCGACCTGCATGCCCATGTACTGATGTTGTCCATGCCATTCCTGGCCATGTTTTCCATTCTGTTCTGCATGGAATTCCTGAAGGTGCGACAGCACAGCCCCCGGTTACGGAAGGCGCTCATTGCCATGCTGGTGTTTGAAATCAGCTATTTTGTGTCGGTTCCTTTCATGAGTTACAACACCGGGATCCAGCTCGCCTCGGTGTCTGCGCTGGTGTTCTTTTCCCTGCTGCTGGTCGCCGGCCCGATTGCCTGGGCCGCCGGCGTACGCGCCGGCATATTCTTTACCCTCGCCTGGACCCCATTAACCATCGGTGTGCTCGCCACCTCCGGGCGCGCGCTGGGCCTGTTTCCGGAAACCTTTTTTACCGAATACGCCATGCAGATTGGCTCCGGGCTGGAAGCGTTCATTCTCACGCTGGCCCTGGCCGACCGACTGTACCGGGAGCGGGAACAGAAAATCCGGGCCCAGGCCGACAGCCTGCGACAGGAAAAAGCCCACAGCGAAGCCCAGGACCGCCTGAACGACGTCATGAGCCACGATCCGGTTACCGGCCTGCCCAACCGGAACCGGTTTGAATGGATGATCGATGAAGAGCTTCGGGCCCACCCGGAGCGCCGCTACATGGTCGGCGTCGCCCGTATTACCCGCCTGAAAGACATCAACCGCACCCTGGGCCTGGAGCGCAGTGAGCGGTTGTTACGGTCCATCGCCGAGCATATGTCCGCACTGGCCGAGCAGCTCCCCCTGCTGCATACCAGTGTCGACCAACAGGGCCGTGTGGAACGGGTATACCAGCTCTCCGGCGACAGCTTTGGCCTGTTGGTCGACGTGGAACGGGCGGGCGACAATTTTCAGCCCCTGGACCAGGCCCTCAAACAACTGGCCGAGCCGGTACTGCTGGACCACCTGGCCATTGAACCGCACCCACGATTTGGGGCCGCCAGTTATCCCGAGCACGGCCGCAAAGCCAGTGAACTGATCCGCAACGCCCATGTCGGTATGGAAATGGCGCCCCACGGCCCCTTTGAAACCGGCTTTTACTCACGCAGCAACGATATCTACGATGAGCGCCGGCTTACCCTGATGTCGGACCTCAAGGAAGCCCTGACCAGCGGCACCACCGAACTTCACTATCAACCCAAAATGGATCTCCGCAGCGGACAGATCATCGGCTTTGAAGCCCTTATCCGCTGGCAACATCCGGAGCGTGGCTGGGTACCTCCGATTGATTTCATTCCGCTGGCAGAGAAAACAGGGGTGATCACCCAGCTCACTCACTGGGTCATCGACCAGGCCCTGAGCGATCTCCGTACCCTGCAGAAGATGCAGCCAGGCCTGGGGATGGCCATCAATGTCTCGGCGCGGGATCTGCTCTCGGCGGGGCTGGAAGAACAATTCGCCCAGAGCCTGGCTCGGCATCAACTGGAGGCCGGCCATGTCACCGTGGAACTCACCGAGACGGCCGCCATGGACGACCCTGAGAAGGGGCTGGAAGCACTGGGCAGACTGTCTGCCCTGGGCCTGCGTATCTCCATCGACGATTTCGGGGCCGGCTATTCGTCATTGTCGTACCTGAAGCAGATCCCCGCCTCGGAACTCAAGCTCGACCGCACCCTGGTACACGACATCCAGGCCAGTGACAGCGCCCGGGTGATTGTCGAGACCGCCATCACCATGGGCCACACCCTGGGCTATCAGGTAGTGGCCGAAGGCGTGGAGAGCGGCCAGGACGCCGCCCGCCTGAAAGCCATGGGCGCAGACCTGTTGCAGGGCTTCTGCCTGTGCCGCCCGCAATCGCTGACAGACACCGTCGACTGGCTGGAAAAACAACGGCAGCCTGAAGAAAGTCGCAACGCGAGCTGGTCGGATTAACCAGCCGCGTCCCGCTTACCCAGCCGGACGTTCATACGGGTATAGCCGCGCACAAAATTGGACTGCACGTATTCCGGCTCATCCACCACCTCAATCCGGTCAAACCGGGCGAGCAGTTCCTCCCAGAGAATCCGCAGCTGCATCTCCGCCAGCCGGTTGCCCATGCAGCGGTGCACCCCGAAGCCGAAGGCCAGATGCTTGCGGGCATCTTTCCGGTCAATCCGGAACTGGTCCGGGTCTTCGATGGCCCGCTCATCCCGGTTGCCGGAGGCGTACCACATCACCACTTTGTCGCCCTTGCGGATGGTCTGGCCCCGGAGTTCCACGTCCTGGGTCGCAACCCGGCGCATGTAGGCCAACGGGGTTTGCCAGCGGATAATTTCCGACACCATGGACGGGATCAGCGAGGGGTCCTGCTTCAGACGATCGAATTCCTGAGGGAACCGGTTCAGGGCCAGCACCCCACCGGTCATGGAATTGCGGGTCGTGTCGTTGCCGCCCACAATCAACAGCACCATGTTGCCAATGAACTCCATGGGCCGGTTGATCATATCCCGGGTGTGTTCGTTCTCCAGTAACAGACTGATCAGATCAAACCCCATCGGTTTGCCGGCGGCTTTACGGGCCTCTTTCTCGCGCCAGAGCAACGACATATGTCGCGCCATATCCGCAGCCGCCCGGAAGCCCTCATCGCGATCAACCTGGCCACCGGTGGTCTCTGGCGCGGCGGTGGCCAGGTCAGACCAGTAGGCGAGCTTGTGCCGCTGGTGGAACGGAAAATCAAACAGCGTGGCCAGCATCCGGGAAGTCAGGTCGATCGACACCCGCTGCACCCAGTCAAAAGGCTCATCCACCGGCAGCTGATCCAGCACCCCGGCAGTACGCTGGCGAATCAGCGACTCCATCTGCGCCAGGTTTTTCGGTGCCACCACCCCCTGCACCGCCTGGCGCTGGACATCGTGCCGGGGCGGGTCCATGGCGATAAAAGTCTCGATCTCCAGCCCCTCTGGCTGCGGGCCGATGGAAATAATGGGCTCGGCGGAGAACAGTTCGTGGTGTTTGTCGACGAAAAGAATGTCCTCGTAACGGGTAATCGACCAGAACGGACCAAACGGACTGCTGGCCTGGTAGTGCACCGGGCACTCATCCCTTAACCGTTTGAAATAGGACTCCCACCGCCCCTGCCGATACAGGAAGGGATTGCTGACATCGATCTGTTCCAGCGCCAGCTCAGACACCGGCGGCAACGGGGTTTCCCGGAACTCCGGCACCGGCCGGCTGAGGCCAGCCCGTTGCCGGGCCACCTGCAGTGCGTGCGAGCCCCGGATCTGCCAATGCAGGGGAACGCGGGAACTGGCTTTCGCGACCAAGGGCTGAACAGCGGCTTCAAGCTGGGATAAAAGCGGGCGCATAACGTGACTCCTTGCGGGTAATTGGCAGGGTTTGACTACATCTGGAATTCCGGCAAACGCACCACCATGCCGTCCATGGCCTCCGACACGGTCACCTGACACGCCAGCCTTGAAGTGTCGGTTTTCTCCGGCGTCATCGACAGCATGCCCGCCTCACTGGCCAGCATGTCGCCGGTGGCCGGCAACCAGTTGGCCTCCACCATCACATGACAGGTACCACAGGCGCAGGCACCGCCACAGTCAGCATCAATACCCGGCACCCCATTCTCGGTGGCGGCTTCCATCAGCGACTTTCCCGCCTCAATGTCGACCACATGCTCGGTGCCATCGTGTTCAATGAACGTAATACGGCCCATCACTCACCCTCTGTTGTTATTGATATCGGACAATGAGGCCAGAATACGGCCGAACAGACAGGTGCAGCAGGTCATCAATTGACACAGGGGAGTCATTTCAAGACACTCTGATTGTCGCGACCCCGCGCCGCGACCTCTCCTTCCTGAGCCCAGACGGAGGCCGTTAACGCCATGCTGACCACCAACCCGGACAGGGCGTGTATTCCCTCCAATTACAGCCGGTTGATTGCGCGGGAACTGGGCCTTCAGCCTCGGGAGTTGCGCAAACTGCTGCATGGCACCGGCCTGACGGTGAATCAGTTGCTACAGGAAGACACCCTGCTGACCCCGATTCAGCAGGTCCAGGTACTGCAGAACAGCCTCACCCTGGCCGGCGACGAGGCCCTGGGGCTGCGGCTGGGCCAGCGAATGACCTCGCCCAGCCACGGAGCGATGGGGTTTCTGGTGAACAGCAGCCCGGATCTGCTCACCGCCCTCAAGGCCTTCCAGACCTTTCTGCCCACCCGACTGAACCTGGCAAAACTGGACCTGAGCATTCGCAATCAGCGTTTGACGGTGACCTGTTCCTTCAACCTGGCGTTGACCGCTTCCCTGCAACGTCTGCTCAGTGAAGCGTTCGCCGTGATTTTCTTCGACACCGCCGAGTTCATCATCGGCCGCCCCCTGCATGAGGCCGTGCTGGCCTTTGGCCACGCTGAGCCCGCTTACAGCGAACTCTACGGCCGTTATCTGCCCTGCACCGTGCAGTTCCGGTCACCCGTGATTGCTCTGGAGCTGCCCCTCCCGGTGTGCAAAGTGCCGAATGCCTCGGCCAATCATGAGAACTACCAGCTGGCGCTGAAACAATGTCAGGCCATGCTGGATCAGCTGAAGGCCAGCGACAGCGGATACCGTGCCCAGGTACAGAAAGCGATGTTGTCGACCCCGCCCGGGGCCCTGTGTGAAGACGAGGTCGCCGCGCAGTTGTTCATCAGCAAACGAACACTGGCACGGAGGCTGAACGCAGAAGGAACGAGTTTTCGGGCACTGAGGGATCAGGTGCTTGCACAGCAGGCGGCAGGCTACCTGCGTGACAGCCCGTTGGCGGTAGAGGCCATTGCGGAATTGATGAACTACCACGACAGCGCCAATTTCCGGCGCGCGTTCAAGCGATGGTTCGGGGTGACCCCGGATGCCTATCGACGTTCACACCGCTGACAGCATGGGCTCAGGCACCGGGGCTATTACCGCGGGCAGAGTGACTCGTCCCGTTCGAAGGTGTGGGTGTCAGACACCTGCCCGGCGATGGGGATCACCAAAAACCCCGTGCCGACAAACGCCGACGATTGCTGGGCCAAACCCTGACCCTGACTTCCCAGGCCGAGAACCGTCTTGCTGGTGGCCACGCCGATGAACGGGTTGCCCGGTTCGCCCGCTCCGGAGGCCAGGTAATCGCGTTTCAGCTCGACGAACCCGTCCCGAAACTCAAAGTGTTTTCCCGCCTCAAACCGGCTGCGCTTGACCACAGAGCGGTTTGAGATGGCAGAGACCACGAGGCTTTCGCCCTCACCTTGCTCGATCCACACCGCCTCTGGCCGGGTCTCCGGGGTAAAGTGTTCCGGCCAGAGCATGGAACTGAGACAGAGCACCGCAGGCCCATCGGCGGACACCTCACAATTCCGGAAACAACCGGAAAAGGCGGCCAAATCAGGTTGTGCAATCAACTCAGGCGCCTCATCCGGGCCGGTCGAGACCGCGCAACCGGCAACCAGTAACACCGCCCACAGCCACCCTGTTCGCATCATCACCCTGCGCCCGTAAGGAAACCTGCACTCCACACCCCGGACAGCAACCGGCCGCGGCGCTGTCGGGGCAGACCCTCATAAGGATTATAGGCGACTTCCCGCTCATGGCCCTCAGGGGCCTGAATCATTCCGCGTCAGATCCAGTGCCTGAGCCGGGCCGCGAGGTAGGGGGCGAACACCGTAACCGCGAGAACCATGGGCCAGAGGTTACCGCCCCTGAACGTGTAGGCCTCCAGCAACTCTGCCCAGGATTTCCCCTGCCAGAGCCCGAAGGAGAACTCGAACACCAACGTAAGCACCAGCCAGGCCGCCCCCAGGCCAAAGAGCCCCGCCAGGTGACGGACATTCAGCCAGGGCAAGGCAACGTAGGCCATACCAATAATCAGCAGTGAAAGCAGAATACCGCTCAGCACCAGCGCAACCGACCTACCGAATGCAGGTTCCAAAACCGCTTCCCGCAGCACGCCATTGGCGATGGCCAGCACCAGAATACCGCCCCAGACCACCAGTCCCTTCAGCAAAACCGTCATCATCATCCGCCGTCCTTCAGCACTATAGCCTGCGTCAAGTCGCCTTCGGTAAACCCGGGAACTCCGGCACATCGCCCAGCGCGCGATCCCAGGCTGCCCGGCTCGACGTGAAAAGATGCGCGGTAGGCACCCGGGAGAGCTCCGAGTCCAGACACCCGGCGGGCACGACCAGCAAACCCGGAATATGGGTGTTGGGCACTGCCGAACCGCAGGTCCGGCAAAAACACTTCTGGTGCCGGGTGCCCGGGAGCGTAAAGGAGGCCACCGCCTCCTCGCCCGCCAGCCAGACCAGCCGGGCCGACTGGGAGAACAGGTTTGCCGCATGGGCAGACCCGGTGTCCTTCTGGCAATACCGGCAATGACACAGGTAAAAGCTGTCGAAGTCTCCGTGCACCTCGAAGCTCACGGCGCCACACAGGCAAGAGCCAACATAATCCGTCATCGCATTTCCTCCCTTCAGTATTCAAGGTAACAACCGGTGTTCGCGTGCATGCAAAGCTTCGGCAAAGGCACCACCAACTGGCTGCATGGCGCAGGCTTAGCAGCTACAATGGACCTCAGTGGAGCGCAGGCGCTGCTGCCATTTTTACAGGAAAGCCCATGGCTATTCAGCTTGATTTTCGCACCCTGAGCCTGACATTAATGCTGTTCAGCCTGGTGTTCGGTCTTGGTATGTTTGCTTATTCCAGAGAACATACCAAGTTCTCCGGAATCCGTACCATGGGCGCAGGCTATTTTCTGATCGGCGGTGGCTGTGTGCTGCTTGGCCTGCGCCATGTAATCTACGATTTCCTGTCCATCGTGATTGCCAATATCGCAATCATTATGGGCGTAGTGCTGATATACCGGGGACTGTTTCATTTCCTGGGTATCACGCTGCGCCATGAGCGTTGGCTGAGCACCACACTGGTGGTCCTGCTTGCTGCTTTACTGTATTTCTACACCTTTCATATTCCAGATATAAATATCCGTATACAGACCTTCTCTATGGTCTGTGCAGCGATCTGCCTGATCGGTGCCAGCGGACTGCTGAAACACCGTGACATCCGCAACCGCATGGTCGCCAAAATGCTCATCGCCATGTTTTTGCTGATGAGTAGCTTGTTTATTTTCCGCTTTTTCTGGTCGTTCTACGCCATACCGCCTCAAGATTTCATGAGGGCTGGGCTGCTCAGCGCCCTGACGATCATTGCCGGAGAACTACTGGTTATTCTGTCATCCTTCTGCACGATATGGATGGCGTCCGATGAGTTGCAGGATGAACTCTCCGAAATCGCCAGGATTGATCCATTAACGGGGCTCTACAACAGGCGGGCATTCGACGAATGTTGTGACATTGAGTTCAGCCGAGCGCAGCGTTCAGGTGCGCCCTTCGCCATTATCATGTGCGACCTGGACCACTTCAAAAACGTGAATGACGAGTACGGCCATCATGTAGGCGATGAAGTATTGAGGCGCTTTGCCAATACGCTCAAAGAGCACATACGAAAGCATGACGTGGTGGCGCGTTTCGGGGGCGAAGAGTTTGTTCTGCTGTTGCCTGGTAAAGACACCGAGCAGGGATTAGAGGTGGCGGAGAAACTCAGAGCCAAAACGGCAGACACCCAGATCACGATTGGTGATGATGTCTGTTTAACGCTCTCGGCCAGTTTCGGAGTGGCTCACTACGATTCCAGTGACCGCGAGTGGAGTGCCGTGCTGCACCGTGCGGACAACGCGCTGTACGCCGCCAAAAAACAGGGGCGTAACCGCGTTGTCGATCTGGTAACGGAAGGCCAGAACGTTCAACCGGGGCAATTGCTCAATACGTAGCCTTAGGTTCTGATCAGTCACCCTCGAAAATCCAGCTAGCTGATATCGTATTTCTCTGACCAAACCCTGAGATCGTCTAGGATCTTGAGCGCACTGCGGCCAAAGTCGGTCAACTCATAAGTGACCGCGACTGGCCGATCATTGATGACCTTGCGCACCACCATCTCCCGAGCCTCCAGTTCCTTCAGGCGCTGATCAATCATCTTCTTGCTGGCACCACCAAGCATGCGGGCAAGATCGTTGAAGCGCACCGGGCCGTCTTTCAGATGATAGATGATGGAACCCGTCCATTTTCCGCCAATGATGCGCATGCCCCGCTCAATGGCGCAGGGTTCCATACAGGCGTTAAAAACTTTTTTCCGACCATAATTGTCTGTTTCTACGAGACTTTCCATCCATTCTCCAGCAACTGGCAGCAGGTTACCAAAAGTATACTAATTGATCACCATTAACAGGTAACCATAGTATACCAGCACTACTTTGGTTACCAATTATGGAGGTTCCGATGAGCAATATCCTCATCATCAATGCACACCACTACTATCCCTTCGCAGAAGGCAAACTCAACGGAACTCTGGTTCAGATGGCCGATGAGATACTTACAGCCGACGGCCATCAAACCCGAATCGTGGAAGTCGACAAAGGCTGGAACGTGGAGCAGGAGCTGGAGAACCACCAGTGGGCAGACATCATCCTGCTGCAAACGCCGGTGAACTGGATGGGCGTACCCTGGGTCTTCAAGAAATACATGGATGAGGTCTATACCGCCGGCATGGGCGGCGCGTTGTGCAACGGCGACGGCCGCACCGAAGAGGCTCCCAAGGCAAATTATGGCAATGGCGGCACGCTGCAGGGCAAAAAATACCTGCTGTCGCTCACCTTCAATGCCCCCGAAGAAGCTTTCAACAACCCGGAGGAGTATCTCTTCCGCGGTGCCAGCGTGGACGACCTGCTGTTCCCCATGCACATGAACTTCCGCTTCTTCGGCATGGAAGCACTGAACACTTTCGCCTGCTACGACGTGATGAAAAACCCGCAGGTGGAATCGGATTTCCAGCGTTTTCGGACCCACCTCGCTGCCGAGATTCCAACCGCCTAAAGGAGGCAGCCATGCCCAGCACCAATCCACGGAACCTGCTTTTCGGCGCCGCCTTGCTGGCGGCTACCGGGGGAGCCAACGCAGAAAGCCAGGAGGACCAGGCCGCGCACGTGGCCTCCCCCAAGTATTACAGCGTGCTCAAAGAGAATGAGCATGTGTTAGTGCTGAAGATGGTACTGCAACCCGGCGAATCCGACACCATGCACCGCCACCACAACGAAACGGTCTACTTTGAGAAAGGCGGCCAACTCACCATCACCCAGCTGAATGGAAAATCATTTCAGGCAAACGTGCCGGACGGACACGTGATGTGGCACGAGGCCTGGACGCACCAGGTCACCAACAGCGGCGAGAGCGAAGTGGTTGCAATCATTGTTGAGGACAAACCCTGATCACTTCTGTCGAAACCCGATTATTGTCGGGAGGGAGAAAGGTACCATGACCGATACACACCAGGTTCATTGCGACTGCGGCGCCATGGAAGTCACCATGACCGGCGACCCGAAAGTCCATGCGTTCTGCCACTGTGAAGACTGCCGGGACCTGCTTCAGGTCCCCTATCACTCCGTACTGGCCTGGGAAGCAGACCAGGTTACGGTGACCAAGGGCGAGTCGGATGTGAAAACCTTTCAGCACCCTTCCAAGCGCATGACCCGTGTATTCTGCGGGAACTGTGGCGAAGTGCTTTACAACACCAATGCCATGGGCTGGAAACTGGTGTCACAGATTCTGGTGCTCAAGACCAACGGGTACGCGCTTCCCGAGTCCTACAAGCCAAACGGACACTTCTTCTATGACCGCCGGATCGTGGATATCGATGATGCGCTGCCCAAACGGTAGCGCCTCGTTTGATAGGTTTTCAGGCAGGATTAAATCCACCGTTTTGCCTCAGCAATGACCGTCTTCATTCTCGCCGCCAGGGCCCGATGCCGGGGAACGCAGAGATACAGCGTTTCACTCACGGGGTTGGCGAGGGGATGAACTCTGATCTGCCCGGGCTTCTCAAAGGCCTCGACGGCATGCGCAGGCAGAACGGTAAAACCCAAGCCCATGCTCACTGGCTCCAGAATCAGACCAATCTGGTTTGAGAACCCTTTCTTCGGAAACAGGTTGCTGTGCTGGAACTGAGGGTAATTGGCACCGAGAAGCAAACTCGCGTGATGACTCCCATCCGGGTGGTCAATAAACCCCAGGTTCATCAACGTGTCCCAGTCCGGTTCTTCGATGGATGCCGGTGTTACCAGCAACAGCGCTTCGTGCGCCACAGGCGTGCAGCTTACGTCCGCCAACGTCGATCTCGACGTCATGAATCCAAGATTCACACCCGACCCGGCAATCGCCTTTTCCACATCGGGATTCGGCGCAAACCGGTAATCAATGATCAGCTTCGGGTGCTTGCTCTGTAGCGCCAACAGATGTGGGTAAAGTTTCAGCCCGACACTGCCCGGAGACATGATCCGCACACTGCCTTCGAAAGGCGGGTCCTCTGCGATTGTCTGTTCCAGATTCGACAACGCAAATAGGATGCCCTGCGCCTCGGCATAAAGCCTCTCGCCGGCACCAGATAGAGAAAACTGTTTACCCTGCCGCACCAGCAATTCGGCGCCGAGTTGCTCCTCAAGCTTACGTATATGCTGACTAACGCCCGACTGTGTCATATGCAGGCGTTCCGCCGTACGGGTGAAATGACCAACTTCCACCAGAGTGCAAAAGGTGCGCAACCACGTCGTATTTATCATTACATTTCGTAATCTTTTAAAGAATAAATGATAATTTTATCTGATTAATAATCGTGTGTAACCTGCTCTCAGCCTTAACAGAGGAGGACAGGAAATGAACAACGTTTACCCAAGAAATTTCTCACACATCGGCATCTCCGTGCCCGACCTTGAGCAAGCCGTAAAGTTCTACACAGAGGTGATGGGTTGGTACCTGATCATGGAACCAACCGAGATCGAAGAGGACGACAGCGCCATCGGAGAAATGTGCACTGATGTCTTCGGCGCAGGCTGGGGCAGCTTCCGTATCGCTCACCTGTCGACAGGCGACCGAATCGGCGTGGAGCTTTTTCAGTTCAAGAACCAGACTAACCCGGAAGACAATTTCGAATATTGGAAAACCGGGGTGTTTCACTTCTGTGTTCAAGACCCGAACGTGGAGGAACTGGCAGAGCGGATTGTGGCTGCGGGTGGTAAAAAGCGCATGGAACAACCTCGCTACTATTACCCGGACGAGAAGCCCTACCGCATGATCTACATGGAAGACCCGTTTGGGAATATCGTAGAGATCTACAGCCACAGCTACGAGCTGATATACAGTGAAGGCGCCTACTGATAGAGGCTAAAACCATTCGAGGCGGCATACGGCGGGGCACAAAGGACGTTTCGTGGATGCCGCCTAAACCAAGCCAGGGAGGGTGAGACTGCTTAATCTATTAAATGACGGCAGAGCCACCCGCTATGCGCTATCACCACATGGAAACCCAACCCGAAATTTCCTGAAGCTCGTTTCATAAACTTCGTCACTTAAACCCAGTAGATATGGAAATGACTTTGTTGCACGTATAACCAACTCTGAAACGCGATCACACGCCTCCATGCCACTCTTATCTACAATTTCATATTTCTCAACAGACGCATTGTCATCCAGATACAGGTCAAACAATATAAGTTGCCCGTTTGGATCTAGTAAGTTCAATTCATCTATAGCTTCACTCCTCATTGCATAATCGAACCTACTATATAGGTCGTCGACGACGTAATATACGCAAGCATCGAAACTCTCACATACCAGAAGCTTCCCGAACATGTTCTCGGATGAAATTGAATACGCTCTTAAATCCGAATCCGAAATCCCTTCGATAGCGATAGACTTCTGTGCAAAAACTATAGAAATGACTATCGCTATATAAGAAAATTTTTTACTTATCATAAATTACCTACAGATAACGCTATGGTTTTGCTCCGTTCGGTATACGCCCTCAAGACCGTAGCGCACGTGATTCCCTCGTTAAACGGGCCCCAACGTGAAGACCAACTACCAGCAACAGCGCGTGAGTAATAATCGTGGTGGCGGTATGCCAAGACAGAATGCGCGCGCCCTCATACTCACTGAAGGCAATCGCCATAGTGATATAAACCACGTGACCAGCTACCACCCACCCTACACTAAGTGGCGACTTGGAAGCGTGGCTATAGATCACGGCGATAGCAACAGCGCCGCCGATTAACACCACTGCATTCAGGGGTAATGTCATACCCCACAGAAAAGCTGCCGCAAGGAATGTACAGATCGTCTGCGATGCCGACTCCAGGCAACCACCAACCACTGGATCGAGGCTCACATCGATAAACAGGTAGGGGAAAAGGATCGGGAAAACGAGCGAGAACCAAATCGCCAGAATGATGCCCAGCGTGAACGAAATTCCCTTAGTCATAGGACTGACAACATTATGCCTTTGGACCAGCCTTCGTGATGGTGCCTTGGGCAACCGCAACGATACGCTCTCCGTCATCGCCAACCGCAACCACATTGCACTGACAAACCGCCTGATTCCTTCCTGACGAGAGCACGGTCGCTTTGGCCACCAGTTTTCTGCCGATGGCAGGGCGCAAATAATTGATCTTGAATTCGGAGGTAACCGAATCGCCCAGCACCGAGCCGCCTGCATAGGTCAGTGCGTTGTCTGCCAGATAACTGAGAACACCGCCGTGGACGAAACCATGCTGCTGCTTCAGCTCCTCGCGCACCTCAAGCGTGAGAACCGCAGTACCCGGTTCAAACACTTCAAGCTCAGTACCAAGCAACACGCTGAATGGCTGACTCTCTAATATGCCTTTACCAAATTCGAACAACTCGCTCACGGATTGCACCTTTTGTCGATATAACGCCGATGATAACCGCCCGGTTGGACGGACTTGGGGCCGGGAACAGATTAAATGCCGTAGTCGCGCTCAACCCTCGCAATACGAACCCGAAAGCTCGAGTACCATGTTTGATGGCCAAGTCTCTGAGCTTCTCGGTGCTCTGCGTTCTTTTTCCAATTGGTGATGGACTCCAGGCTCTCCCAGTAGGAAACGGTGATGCCTAATTCCTCACGCACCGATTCCATTCCCAGGAACCCTGGCTGGCTTGCGGCCAACTCAACCATCCGGTCTGCCATTGCCTCGTAGCCATTGTCGCCCTCGGTGCGATGGCTACTGAAAATGACCGCGTAATACGGCGGCTCAGGGGTTTTTGCTATCTCTGACATAGATCCCTCTGGCATTTAACGCCCGGCTTAATCGGCTGGCGTTGGAGCATTAGCGGACAAGCACATCCGAGTTGACGTCACAGCCAGGCTATTATTCATGAAGCCATGGCGCATAACTCAGGCCAACCAACACACCCTCGGGGCTCATAAACCGTGCCACGGTTTGCCCCCAGGGTTCAGTGCGGGTTTCATGAACGAACTCCTGCCCCCTTTCCTTCATCTCTTGCACTGCCGCCTCTACAGCCGCTGCATCCGCCAACTCAAATTCAATGGTCGCCGTCGGCTCAGGTATATGATCGGGCCATTCCTCCTGGCCAAAACAGGAGTTCGCTGCCATGGAAAGGGGCCATACTCCGAAATGATTCGCTCCGGGGAATTTATCCATGAAGCGATAGTCGTCCATCTTCTCCAGCGGCAGGCCCAGCGCATCCTCATACAGCGACGCACTGGCCGCTGGGTCTTTGGTTATGGACGCAAAACCTGAGATACACTTGATTTCCATACAATCCCTCCGTGGTTTATGGAGCACCCTCATGTTAGGGGTTTCCCTAGCCATATAAGGTGTTTCCTGTTTGTGGGTACACCCTACGATTAGCGATACGTGTCTACTACCTTACGGGAAATCCAAAGTCCGTTGCTACCGATTGTTACTAGCCCAGATCTTAAAGACAAAGGACTCGATTAAGGAGCCTAACAAAACCAAAAAGCCCAGCATGGGAAGACCAAGAACAAGATAGATTTCAACCCAGCTCATATTCTTTAGTATACGAGTTGTGTCGAACGCTAAGAGCAAGCCATGTTGGAGTACGACGGGCATTTGCAAAAAAATATACTTCCCTTTCGGATCGCTGACGAACTGCGCCGATATTACGAAGCAAAATGAGACAATCAAATAAAGACAGCAGAGAGCTAACCCTGTTTTAGTGATTCTCATACTTTCCTATCGTCTGTTAACGTGGGCATCTGTGGGCAACAGTAGTAGATTTATTTCATTCAATAGACCACGGGGTAGTAGTGCTCTCTACATATATAGATTCAAGAACCCCTTCTTCATTTCTCATAAAACTATAAACATTTTCACTATCAATCTGCTCGCCCCGATACTTTTTACCATGTCCCATCAAATCAAACTGACCTTCATTAAACACTGGTATCTTGAGGGCGTCTTGTTCTGATAAAAGTGTCCTGGCGAAAGCCACATCAACACGTGATGTTTCTCCCCTGTAACCTAACGCTACGGCTCTCAAATACAGTAAATTCGCACCTTCACTTTTTGTTCTCGCCATGAGCTCTTCTGCAGTGCAGTTTTGGAATGCAAGCTCAACCCGTCTAATCTTACCGGGACTTAAAACTATATCAGTGAATCCCATATCGTAGTTGACTGGAAAAAAACCCACACCACTTGTACTAATTGAATTATTCGTGCTCTTAACCTTTTCGTGATGGAGCGTTACTCTTAATAACGCACTATCCTTGTTACCATAATTAAATAGGGCCACGTCCATCGTGCATATTGGATTGTTCTTAATGTCTGTACCAAATCCAAATTCAATGATTTTCATTGAAAGCTTGGACTCTTCGTGCCACCACTCCATATAGAATGAACTCACCGAAAGTGAAATAGCTATTATTGAAAACACTAAAGAAATGTAGACCTGTGTTTTTTCTTTCATTCTCTGCTTCCCTGCTTACTTATTTATCTCTTTACGCCAAACGCGATTATGCATAACGCTCTGGTTTTGCAGCGCTCCGGAGCGCAAGCGCAGGAGCGCTGTGATCTTGCACCGCTTTAGTGGGCACGGAGGCAAGCCTCCAGCCTTTCTCTCCAGTGCGGCCTGCATCGGCTGGTAATCTTGCCGCCGAACCAAGCCAACTTGCGAACCATACTGTCACCAGCATGATGTAGGGCCAACTCCAGAGGAACTATGCCGTGCTCGTTTGGGAGGTTTGCATCAGCACCAGTCTCAAGCAGATATTGCGCTAGTGAAACATCATCGTTGTAAATGGCTGCACCAAGGGCCGACCCGGCCTGTGGGTCTTGATAATTAACATTGGCGCCGGCTTCAATTCGCTCTTTGACCAGATCGAGATTACCGTTGCGAACGGCAAAGATTAAAAGCTTGTCCAGTGTCAGCTCCATGCCAGTGCCTACTAACGCCGCAATTTGCGGCGAGCGTAGCGAGTCCGACAACATTGCTTTGTTAAAAGCTGACTACTCATAGATTTTTCCACAGTAGAGGAACACCGCAAATTGTTTCCATTTGTTGAATTCCAGCTCCGAATCCTGGCGAACACCGAAATTTGAATCTTCCGCCCATGCAACGGCTGCTTCCAGAAAGCCATTGATAGAATTGTTAGCCCATTCTCCAGCAAAGCCAACCTCGTCAATTGACTTTGTTTCGTGAGCTTCTCGATCTGAAATCAATGATTTCACAAAAAGTAAAAAACTAGCTTCGTCTTTTACTTCTTCAAGTAATTCATGGGGCTCTCTCATATGCACGTGCCATTTAACGCCCGGCTCACGCGCCGGTTTGGAGCCGCAAAGCGGCGGAACATCGGTCACTGTGCAGCCGTCTGTTAGACGCCTTAGCAAGCCGTTGCCAATTAATTCAAGTTACAAATTTACTAAAAAAGCCCGGTTTAACCCACTCTTCCCACACATGATCGACCGACGAAACTAGATCGTCCGGTGCACCTTTGACGACATGCTTTTTCAAGCAGTCCATCCTCTTCAACATTTCTTCTCGATTTTTTGGCGGGGAAAATCCACCAGTGTTTTTCACGATCAGTTGTTCTATCGCGTCGGCGTGATCAGATTTGAAGCCTCTTCTGTCAAAGGTAGGTGCCATAAGGCCATTTGATGTTCTAGCAAATGGTATACACCGAAATATCAGCTTCTTTAGCGCCTTATCTTGCGTAACCACGACAGGCTCACCGGCTGCTGCGTAGGAATTCTGAATTAACGCAGGTACCGATAGCCACATAGACAAGTCCCCGGCCCGATTACGTAGGTAGCTTTCATCGACGGAATCTTCATGCTTACTATTGGCGTGAAAATCGATAAAGCTGGAGATGTAAGAAAATGCTGGCTTACCATCACCCAACAACTTCAGCCCTTTGTTATTTTTTAAGTAATCGGCCAAGCTACAAAGGATAATGCAGCCATTGAACATTGGGACATTTTTTTGTTTCAAAGATGAAAGCAACTTACTTGGAACTTCATCATCTTTTTTTGCGGTGACTATTCTAAACAAAAGAACCACATAAAGGTAACTTAACATCCACTGAACCCGCGTAGCACTATCATTTTCCTTTAATTGATTTGCCATCTTCTTAGAATAACCGCTGGGAAATGTTGCTCCTCTATCAGTAAATCCCTTTATTAATTTATCAACGCTTTTTTCAGCATTATCTCTGAATGATGCATTTGAAACCCATTGCTCTGACAAGGCATGAAAGGGAGAAATAGTGGATTTACCTGCCATTCCACCAGGTAGCTCTCCGAGCCAGCCAGCCCTGATCAAAGCATTGTTATCTAGGAAGAGCTCATACGGTCCTTTTCCAATAGCCTGATTCCTAAATGGCCAGATAAGTGAAAATCCTGACGGCAAGTCTATGCTTCTCTCAGAGAACGGAATGTCCGTGTAATCCATTTAACCTTCCTAAAATTTAAGTACTAAGATGAGATATAGAGAGTGTATAACGCCGCGCTCTGCGGCGGATTTGGAGCGCAGCGGAAAATTTGTCCGACCGCAGCGTCTTGTTATACGGGATGTATGTAATGGCCTTATCCATTCATTGTCGATCAAAATATAGCGATCAACAAATCATATTCTATACTTCTTTAACATTTTTTCACTTACAAAGTACAAGTTACCTTTAGCCCTGGTACAGGCTACATAAAGTTTATTTTTAGTAGTTGGAGGCAACTGAGCTAGCTGACCAGACTCAAAGGCTTTAAAAGTCGTTGGGTTAAGTACAACACATACATCCTGAAAGTGATCAAGCCCTTTAGTATTCCCCCAGTTTTCACTGTATCCAAGATAGGAGTTGCTTTTCTGATAAAACAGCTTAACTATGGAGCTATCGAAATAAATAACTTCAATCTCCTGGCTGTCATCAACGAGGCGAACATCTACCTGATCTTTACGATGAGACTGAATTTCAATTGCCAACTCGCTCTCCACAAAAGAACATACGCTCGGACTACAACGATAACTGTGAGACAGTGATTTCAAGTCAATAGAAAACCCAGCACTAGATAACTTTTTACAATATTTGTCAAAGCAGCCGTGTAGATTTTTTTGAGTATTTCCGTCTCTGCTGGTATCGAATGTGTGTTGATAGAAATCCCCTACAAGAAGCATCTCCACATTGACATTAGCCAGGGCGCATATGAAGTTAAAATCGTTCGCTGCGAAATCCTGAATTTCGTCGATGCATACAAGATCAAAAAACATCTCTATTCTTTCTATCACTTCAGGAACAACGTCAAATTCCACTAACAATTTGGCTATACGGCTTGCAAAAAGTCGATCGTTTTTGTCAAAGTAGTGTTTCCATGTATCTTTGGCGCTTCGCTGAGAATCCACTGGCAATGGATAATTAAAATTTATTCCTTTTGTATTCACTTCGTAGCCGCATAAAGGTCTATAGCAAAATGAATACAAAAAGGTAAAATAAGAATATACTCGAACTCCTTCCGGGAGTTTTCCTAATTTTTTAATTATTCTATTTCTAAGGTGCTTAGTATTATTTTCGGTATAGGTAACAATTAGACATCGACTGTCTTCTTCTACCCTATCAATGATGCTTGATGTCTTACCTGAACCAGCGACAGCAAAGACTACTCGTTTATCCATGTGATGGCCTGCTTAATATAGCTGGGTATATCTAAATTTTCTTCGCAATTATCTACAAGTCTAAATGCAGCCTCGGCCTTATTGTCTAGCATGAACTTAAGTGGTTGCTTTTTTATCTTTCCTCCTGAAAATAATTTATCGCAAATGGGTTTATTGTCTTGATACATGCAGACCTCAAATGTGTATCGGGTATTATCTGCATCTGAAAATACCTTGACATGCTCGGAAACATGATCCTCATAATTGTCTACACAATTGGATTGATAATCTTCGTCATTATCTCGAATCACAGCAACCCTTATCCCCAAAGTTTTTGCTAATTCCATATACCGTTTAAAACTGGTCCCGCCAACAGAAATTACATGAACAGAGTCTTCATCGAGACTCCTACCCGTTTCTCGAGAATATAATGCATCCAACAGCATGTATTCGGCATCGCCTTCTACAAGGATTACCTTGGCTGAAAGAACAAACTCCAGAATGTTGTTGTCAGGGGCCTTCATAAAAAACTTGGCTGTTGAGTCTGAAAGATTTTTAAGCATCAGAGGGCTGTCACTAGAGCTATTGAGCAGTATCGAATAACGCAAATCTAGTCGTGTGCTGATCAGGCTATTGTGTGTAGCAATAATGATTTGATTCTGGTGAGAGTCCGATATTTTTGAGACCAGTCTCTTCATGTTGGAATGACTTAAGTGATTTTCAGGCTCTTCTAACAAAAGGGTGTCTATAGATTTTTTGGCTGCATTTCTACTTAACGCAAACTCTGTTTTTATGAAGCATTGCTGCCCCTTTCCTCTTTCATCTATAGGAATTTGATCTTGAATAAGAGCTATATCAGTCTCTAAGTTAAACTTTGACCCAGAGCGAACTGAAAAGTCATAGTCTCCTAGACTATCATTCACATCTTTTAAATTGTTTTCCTTAAACTGAGTCTTATGATGTCGGTATTCGTTTTTTAACCTAACTCTAGTTGCGTGATCAACAGTTGAATCATATACGGACTTTGTATATTCCCTGTTTGCGTATTCGCTATTGATTTGTGAGCTATCAATAGTTAAGCACTTTAGGAAACGGCGATATCCAGAATAGGCCTCTCCACTGAATGTCACAAACTTGACTACATAATATTCAAACGGAAAATTTTCGTTCCCTTCTACAAGGACCTGATTTATCTCGGCAGCAAGATCTTCACTCGGATGGCAAATCATGTGCAGTCCGCTTAAGCTAGCATTATCTGAATTGTGCTTTCCCACGAGATTGGGATTGCCATCATTGTTTAAATAAATTTCTACGTGTATTTCTGGAAGATTTTCAAAAGACTTGTCGGTAGTAAAAAATTCAGCGATAGCATCTTTATTTAGGATTGACTCAATGCCAATAGTCTCTACCTTATTTCGACTACCACTCGCCACTATCTCTATCGCTTGAAGAATTGAGCTTTTTCCTGACTCATTATCACCAATTATCGTATTAGTCTCAGGGCTAAACTCAACCGCAAACTTTCTAAACCTTTTAAAGTTGAAAAGCTTGAGCTTTTTAATATATTGCATTTCTCACTTCCTCATGAGTCATCAAGGCAAACACACACATTTTTCGGTTGCCCGTATAACGACGGATGTTAAGCGGCACTGGCGCCAGCCAGGGTCCCACTTAACGTGTGGTTATACGGACCGTCCTGAAAGACTCTCATACTCCACCCTACTCACAGACCACTCCACACTCTGCAGACATCCCTGGGAAGTTATCAGGCCAGTAGTCAGCGGGGGCGCCGAAGATGCGAAGGCACGGAACAAAGGCGACCACGATTGCCGATTGATCCGCCTTCCCTCAAGAGCCAAGCCACGACCAGAAACAGTATCCACAACACCGAAGCAATAACGAAAGCCTTAGCAAGCGACTCCAACGTACCGACAAATCCCGAGCCAGGGTCTTGCATAGGCTCCCTCAAATTTAACGCTTTGGTTTGCGGGAGCCGAAGGCGATCCGCAACACCAACTTGTTCTGTTTTTCTCTAGCTAGTGAAAGAAGCCAGCTGCTCTTTCGTTCTTGCAAGGTTATCAATCCCAAAGTCTGAGCTCTTGTCAAATAGGTAATGCATACAGGCATCAGGGTGTGTTTCTTCGAAGGCGCACTTCATTAACTCTACAGCCATTCGAAGGAATCCCTCTTTATTTGCATAAAGAACAGTTTCGCCGTAAGCCACCAACCTAGCTTCTGCACCACTTTTTGGGATATAGACGTCCAATTCCTTTATAAACTTCAAGATATCTTCGTCGGTCATGAGTCTTTTCCTAGCGAACAGAACGCCATGGCTTTGCGGCGCACCGGAGCGCCAGCGTAGGGGCGTCCGACAACAGCCGATTGTTAAGAGGCCGGCCCTTGAATTTGAAGCCAACCTTGGTGTTCGCAGTAATTGGCGAAATCTTGGTAGTTTTCATTGATCCACATTTCACTGGGATGATCATGAAAGCCCACGATTCCAACACCCCGATCCCGAATCTCCAGATTCGTGCAGTTGCGAATGCCCTTTTGAGTGAGCCTGCCTCGCTCGGAGAAGTCGGTAACCACATCATGATCAACTACCACGCAGGGCTCGGACGCGATCTCTATCGCGTGCAGCATGCGCGCCTACGGAATGGAGCCGAAGGCGCAATGTAGTAGGCGTCGCCGTGCCTGCACTGGTTATGCAGTCGGGAGTCTGCCGCCGTTTTCATCAGCTGTCTCCAAAAGCTCTTTAATCCTAATGATTTCAGCAACGATAGGGTCCATTTCATGGTCACTATCGAGAAGGCGGAAAACGCCAATATCCGTGAAAAAAGCACGAAATAGATGGCCCGGAACACCATCATCGCTTGGTTTCGGTCCCACATACTCAGGGATCACAACACCCACGATACCCTCTGACAGGTAGCGATCTAGCCGCTCATCAAAATGTTCAATGGCATTCCTGAGGTCGCGAGAAAAAAGAGGGTTGTTCTCATCAATATTGAGGGATTCGCGTAGGTGAACGCCGCGCTCTGCGTGCCCTTTTCGAACTGGCCAGAAATAGCGTGATAGTGCTGCTCCATGGACAATGATGTTCTGTAAATCATTGAGAATGTTATGTGTCAGGACCCGATCGAGGCCCTCTTCCATCGCAGCTTCTGGAAGGGTTTCAAAAGCATGAGAAATCCGTGCAATCGAGCGAAAGGCGGACTGGGCATTAAATAACATCCCGTTGATATAAAACGCTTCATAAGGTGGCCAGATTCGGCCGTCCACCATTACCATTACGGTCTCCCTACTGCATAACAGCTAATTATACGAACCCGTTCGTATAACTCCAAAACTCGCGGCCCTCGCAAGCCCCAACTTCACCAATAAAATCAACAGATTACCTGAACCCACCACGGCTACCGCCGGAGTTATACGCCCGTGTTCGAGCCACCCCTGCTCCAGAATCGGGGCGTATAACTCCGCCCGCCCTGTTTTTCCTTTTCAAACTTATCAGAAGGTTAGCAACAATTTCCGGAGCCTGCCCGGGGTTTTGCGAACGCGTTCGTATAACTCCGGTTTTTAGGCCGGTTTTTGCTGCAGGGCCCGGCCCAGGGAATGGAAGTAGGTTCGGAAGGCAGCGTTTATCCGGTCGCGCTGTTCGCCCTGTGGGTAAAGCCCCAGGCGGGCTTCTTCACTCTCTTTGGTGCCCTTCACCAAAAAGGCGTTCTTCACTGCAGCGTCCTGGATGAAGGCTTCGAAGGCTCGGGCACAGAGTTCTTCTGGCTGGCTGTAGTAGTGCATGCCGGCGGCTTTGTCGGCTTTTGCGGAGTTCTGAAACAGGGGGCTGGGGTTTTGGCCGCTGTCGTCCAGCAGGATGGCCTGGTAACAGGCTTGCAGGCGCTGGTTCAGCGGGTGCTGGATGGCGTCCTGGCGGGTGAGCCATTGGCGGGAGGCGAACTGGCCCCGGGGTATGTTGGGGAACAGTTTGTCGCCGATGTAGTGGTCGAAGGCATGAAACCATTCGTGGGCAATGCTGCCGGGGCCGGCGTTTTTGGCCAGGGCGAAGCTGCGGGTGGCGGGGGTGTAATGGGCAGACACCCCGGGGCGGCCGCCAATGCCGTATTGCAAAGCCAGGGTACCGCGCAGGGAGATCAGGCTTTCTGTGCCGCCGAGGATGGTCATCAGGTCGCACAGAGCGTCGTAGAACAGCGCTGCGCTGCGCTGTTTTTCAGGCTCGGTTACCCAGCGGCCAATCTCGACGGATCGAAACTGGAACCGCCGGCGCACGTCTAGAAAGCTGACCGGTGCCCCGGCGCGGTGGTCGGGGCCGGTTCTGTAGAAGGGTCTGGGCATGGCGGCATTGTACGAAGGCGTGGGCGGCTTGTCTCAGCTCAGGTGCTGCCGTTGGCGGCCAGCACCCGGTTGGCGCACCCGCCGCCGGATTCCAGGTCCGCCAGGTTGCTGAGTGTTGTGTGTGCAATGCTTTCCAGGGCGTTGCGGGTGAAAAACGCCTGGTGGCCGGTGATCACCACATTCGGGAATGTGAGCAAACGGGCGAACACGTCGTCTTTCAGCACGATGTTGGAGAGATCTTCGAAGAACAGGTCGCTTTCTTCCTCATACACATCCAGCCCCAGGTAGCCCACCTGGCCGGATTTCAGGCCTTCGATGATGGCGGCGGTGTCCACCATGGCGCCCCGGCTGGTGTTGATCAGCATCACGCCTTTTTTCATTTTGGCCACGGCTGCGGCATCAATCAGGTGATGGGTGTCCGGGGTGAGCGGGCAATGCAGGGTCACAATGTCTGCTTCCCGGAACAGTTCGTCCAGGCTCACATATTCCGCGCCCAGCGTTTGCGCCTCCGGGTTGGCGTGCAGGTCGTAACACAGTACGCGGCAGCCGAACCCGCGCATGATGCGCACCACTTCCACACCAATCTGGCCGGTGCCCACCACACCCACGGTGCGGCCCCGCAGATCGAACCCCAGCAGGCCGTCGAGCGCAAAGTTGCCATCACGAATGCGGTGGTAGGCCCGGTGGATCTGCCGGTTCAGGGTCAGGATCAGGGCGGCGGTGTGTTCTGCCACCGCATAGGGGGAATACGCCGGTACCCGTACCACGGCGATGCCCAGGCGGTCGGCAGCTTTAAGGTCGACGTTATTGAACCCGGCGCATCGCAGGGCCACGGCCCGGGTGCCGCCGGCGGCCAGTTGTTCCAGTACGTTGGCATCCACCTGGTCGTTCACGAACACGCATACGGCGTCGAAGCCTTTGGCCAGTGCCGCAGTGGCCGCATTCAGGCGTGGTTCCAGGAACACCAGTTCATGCTGGTGGCTGGCCTGGTTCGCCTGTGCCAGGAACTGTTCGTCGTAGGGTTTGGTGCTGAAAACCGCCACTTTCATGGGATTGGCCTCATCCGGTCTGGGTGGGTACGGGGTTCTTCAAACATAAATCAAATGCCCGGCGGCGAGCCACCGCAATTTTGTTCAATACCAGTTACAAGGCTCCGTGCACACTGGGCGCCTCCGTTGGTTCACAGAGTGCTGATGCTATGAGTCTGTCTATTATCCTGCCGATGTCGGCCTTCGCCCTGGTGGCTTCGGTATCGCCGGGGCCGGTCAATCTGGTGTGCCTGAGCAGTGGCACGCGCTATCCGGTGTCTCAGGGCCTGGTGTTTGTCACCGGGGCCACTCTGGGGTTTATCGCGCTGTTTATGGCGGTGGGCCTGGGCCTGAATTCGCTGTTGGAACATGCGCCCGGGTTCGAGCGCTGGTTGAGCTGGGCTGGCGTCGCCTTCCTGCTGTACTTGAGCTACCAGCTGGCCACCGCCGATGGCCATCTCAGCGAGGATGAGGCGCGGCCGGCCCCCGGTTTTGTCACCGGCGCCCTGATGCAATGGTTGAACCCCAAGGCCTGGCTTGCGTCGGTGGCGGGTATCAGCGCGTTTACCGAGGGCGGCGACAGCACCCTGCTCTGGCTGTTTGCGGGGCTGTATCTGCCCATTTGCTGGCTCTCGCTGGCCAGTTGGGTGTATGTCGGGGTCGGGCTTCGCCGGCTGGTGCAGCAGCCGCGAATCCTGCGCGGGTTCAACCGGGGTCTGGCGCTGTTACTTGCCGGAAGTTGCGTGTTCCTGCTGCTGGACTGACGGTTGGCGATACTGGTTCGGAGTGGCCGCCACCACGCGTTTGAAGGTTCTCTGGAAATGCGCCTGGTCGGCAAAGCCGGCATTGAGGGCCGCGTCGGCAATACTCACGCCGCGTTTCAGTTCGCTCTGGCCGTGCTGGATGCGGCGGTTGATCAGGTAGGCGTGGGGCGTTAACCCGTAGCTTTGCCGAAATGCCCGCACCAGATGCCCCGGGCTGTAGCCACTGAGCCGGCACAGGTCGTCCAGCGATACCTCGTCGGTACAGTGGCTGTCCAGGTGCTCAGCCACCGCGGCCAGGGTGCCCGAGGGGCGCGGAATGCCCCGGGCCGGCGCTTCCGCCAGGCTCTGCATCAGGTCCAGCAGATACTCGGCAACCCGGCTCTGCTTTTCCAGCAGGTCCCGGCCCGGGTCCAGCAGGCAATCGGCCATGGTGCAGTAGTCCTGGTACTGGCGGGGGTCGGTGATCACTGCCGTGTCCAGGTCCTGCCAGTCTTCGCTGGGCAGCAGGCCCGCTTCAAATCTGAGCCGGGTCAGCCAGGCGGTATCCACATACAGCATCAGATACGCCCAGGGCTGGTTATCAATGGGGTTGCAGGCGTGGGGCCATTCCGGGTTCATCAACACCAGCGTGCCGGCGCTAACGTGGTACTGGTCGGTGCGGTACAGGAACGTGCTTTCACCGCCGGTTATGGCCCCGATCGACCAGTGCCGGTGGGTGTGCAGGGCATAACAGACCTCGCGCCCATCCGCGACTTTGCGCAGTTCCACATGGGGCATGCGGGCGTCGCGCCAGAAGATGGGTGTGCGAGGATCGGTCATGGTGGTTGCCTCAAAGCAAATCGGCCAGGCCAGCGCGTATGGCACTAGCCTAGCAGAATCTTACCACTCCAGCTGCGCGCCGGTCTGATACTCAATCACCCGGGTTTCAAAGAAGTTCTTCTCCTTGCGCAGGGTGGCCTGCTCGTCCAGCCAGGGCGATACGTTCTTCGCCCCCGGGAACGGTTCTTCCAGGCCCACGGTGCGGGCCCGGCGGTTGGCCACAAAGCGGAACTGTTCGCTGTGGTATTCCGCCGAGTAACCCAGGATCGGGTCCCTCAGCACGTAGTTGGCGTAGGCCATTTCCGCGGCTTCGGATTCGTCCCACATCTCACGCACCGCTTTCGGGTCCAGGGTGATTTTCTCTTCCTCGAGAATCTGGTTCACCACTTTCAGGCCGAAGGAGAAGTGCATGGCTTCGTCCCGCAGGATGTACTGCAACTGTTCGCCCGTGCCCCGCATCAGGCCCCGGCGCTGCAGGGCGAAGATTGGGCTGAAGCCGTTGTAGAACCAGCAGCCTTCGAACACGGCGGCGAAGAACAGGTAGGACATCACGAAGTCCTGCAGTTCGTCCGGGTTGCGCAGGTTCATGTCGGAGCGCATGGCGGCGTCCAGCCGGCGGTTGGCCAGCTGGATTTTGCCGTTGATCTCCGGCACCACGCGGTAGCGGTTGTAGATCTCGCTCTGGTCCAGGTTCAGGGTTTCGATGCAGTGCTGGTAGGTCCAGGTGTGCAGCGCTTCCTCGTACACCTGGCGGGCCTGGTAGATCTGCAGTTCCGGCGCGCTCATCTTCTCCATCACCGCCAGGCCGATATTGCGCATGGCGAGGATGTCGGAGGTGGTCAGGTACGCCAGCACGTTCTCGTACACGTGTTTTTCCGCCGGCGTCAGCCGGTGGTGGTAGTCGTGAACGTCCTGCGCCATGTTCACGTCCAGCGGCGTCCAGTGGTTCTTGTTGGCGTTCATGAAGTACTCCCAGGCCCAGGGGTACTTGAACGGAGCCAACTGGTTGATGTCGGTCTCGCCGTTAATCACCCGCTTGTCATCGACATTCACGGGCGCCGGGCCGCCGGTGGCGGCGGCAGCGGTTTGCGCTTTTGGTTCGTCGTCCCAGTCGAGCATGTGGGTGCCTCCCAAATAAGTAAATGGTTACTGACAAGCTTCGCAGTCGGGATTGTCGATGCTGCACACCTGTGGCTGTGGCGCCGACACCGGCGCGGTCTTCTCGGCGCCAGTGGCCCCCAGGGAGCGCAGGTAGTAGGTGGTTTTGAGGCCACGCTCCCAGGCCAGCTGATACAGGGCATCCAGCTTCTTGCCGCTGGGCTCGGCCATGTACAGGTTCAGGCTCTGGGCCTGGTCCAGCCATTTCTGGCGCCGGGCCGCCGCTTCCACCAGCCAGCGCGGGTCAATCTCGAATGCGGTGGCGTAGCGGGCCTTGAGCTCGGCGGGGATGCGGTCAATCTGCTGCACGCTGCCGTCGAAGTATTTCAGGTCGTTCACCATCACGTTGTCCCACAGGCCTTCGGCCTTGAGATCACGCACCAGCGAGGGGTTCACTACGGTGAACTCGCCGGACAGGTTCGATTTCACGAACAGGTTCTGGTACGCCGGTTCGATGGACTGGGACACGCCCACGATGTTGGAAATGGTCGCGGTCGGGGCAATGGCCATCACGTTGCTGTTGCGCATGCCGTTTTTGGCAATCAGCTCCCGCACCGGGGTCCAGTCGAGGCGGCTGTTGGTATTGAGCGACAGGTCGCCGTCCCGGCGGTTGTCCTTCAGCAGGCCCACCGAATCCATCGGCAGGATGCCCTGGCTCCACAGCGAGCCTTCGTAGGTGTCGTAGGCGCCCCGCTCACCCGCCAGCGTGGCGGAGGCACGCAACGCGAAGTAGCTGAGTTGCTCCATGGCAACGTCGGCAAATTCCACCGCTTCCGGGCTGGAGTACGGCAGGCCCAGCTGGTACAGGGCGTCCTGGAAGCCCATCAGGCCCAGGCCCACCGGGCGATGCTTCAGGTTGGAATTGCGCGCCTGGGGCACGGCGTAGAAGTTAATGTCGATGACGTTATCGAGCATGCGCACGGCGGTGTTCACGGTGCGTTCCAGGCGCGTGACGTCCAGCTCGCCGTCCTTGATGTGGGCAGCCAGGTTCACCGAGCCCAGGTTGCACACCGCAATCTCATCGGCGCTGGTGTTCAGGGTGATTTCGGTACACAGATTGGAGCTGTGCACCACGCCCTGATGCTGCTGCGGGGAGCGCAGGTTGCACGGGTCCTTGAAGGTGATCCAGGGGTGACCGGTCTCGAACAGCACGGTGAGCATCTTGCGCCACAGCTGTTTGGCCGGAATTTTCTTGAACAGCTTGATCTTGCCCTGCTCGGCCAGGGCTTCGTAGTGCTGGTAGCGCTCACGGAAGGCGTTGCCGTACAGGTCGTGCAGGTCTGGCACATCGCTGGGGGAGAACAGGGTCCAGTCGCGGTCTTCGCGCATGCGCTCGATCAGCAGATCCGGCACCCAGTTGGCGGTGTTCATGTCGTGGGTACGGCGGCGCTCATCGCCGGTGTTCTTGCGCAGTTCCAGGAACTCTTCGATGTCCAGGTGCCAGCTTTCCAGATAGGCACAGACCGCGCCCTTGCGCTTGCCGCCCTGGTTCACCGCCACGGCGGTGTCGTTGACCACTTTCAGGAACGGCACCACGCCCTGGCTCTGGCCGTTGGTGCCCTTGATGTGGGAGCCCAGGGCCCGCACCGGCGTCCAGTCGTTGCCCAGACCACCGGCCCATTTCGACAGCAGGGCGTTATCGCGAATGGCCCCGTAAATGCCCTCCAGGTCGTCGCCCACCGTGGTCAGGTAGCAGGACGACAGCTGGGAATGCCGGGTGCCGCTGTTGAACAGGGTGGGCGTGCTGGCCATGTAATCGAAACTGGACAGCAGCTCATAGAATTCGATGGCGCGGGCGTTGGGGTCGTCCTCACGCAGTGCCAGGCCCATGGCCACCCGCATGAAGAACACCTGGGGCAGTTCCAGGCGGGCCTTGTTCCAGTGCAGGAAGTAACGGTCGTACAGGGTTTGCAGGCCCAGGAAGCCGAACTGGAGGTCGCGTTCCGGTTTCAGGGCGTTGCCAAGGCGTTCCAGGTCAAAGGCCGCCAGGGCTTCGTCCAGCAGTTCGTAGCGGATACCGGCGTGAACAAAGGCGCTCAGGGCCTGTGGATAAATCTCTGCCAGCGGAAGACTGCGGGGCAGGTCCAGGGCTTCCGCTGTTTCCAGCCGGAGCTGTTCCAGCAGCAGGCGCGCGGTTACGGCGCTGTAGTCGGGTTCCCGTTCAATGCGGCCCCGGGCGGTCATGATCAGGGCAGACAGGACTTCGGTCTCTTCGATGCCGTCGTAGAGGTTGCGCAGGGCATCTTCCACCAGCGAATCGCCGTTGATGCCGTCCAGGCCGGTGGCGGCCTGTTCCACCTGCTGCTTCATCAGGCCCAGGTCCAGCGGGGCGATGCTGCCATCGGCTTTTTTCACGGTCAGATGCGGGTGCGCTTCCACCGGCTCGTCCACGGCGCGCTGGCGGGCGTGTTCTTCACGGTACAGCACGTAGGCCCGGGCCACTTTCTGTTCTTCGGCCCGCATGAGGGCCAGTTCCACCTGGTCCTGGATGTCTTCGATGTGCACCTTGCCACCGGCTTTGAGGCGGCGGCTGATGGCCTGCACTACCTGTTCGGTAACCCGGTGCACGGCGTCGTTGATGCGGGCGGAACCGGCTGCCTGGTCCCCTTCCACCGCCAGGAAGGCTTTGGTCACCGCCACACTGATCTTGGCCGGGTTGAAACTCACCAGGGTGCCGTTTCGTTTGATAACTTGCAGGGATTGGGTATCGGTCGCGGGGGCCGGGGGTTCGGCAATGGCAGTGGCTGTCATGGTGCTCTCCTGAATTCGCGTTGGTTCCGTTTCACCCTCGCGAACGCAGTGGCACACCTTGCCCCGAATACGGGCAGGCCTGACCAATCTGCTCACCCTTGAATCGCGAAGGTGCAGTCCAGAAACCCATGGGGGGCTTCTGATCCCTGGCAGGTCTTCGGACTCAGGGGCGTGAACCTTTCAGCTCTGCCTAACGTGGCGACTTCCCGGCTTGCGCCAGTGTCATCTTGCCACGCTCGTTCCCCAATACCGCTGCGCGTCAGTTCCGGACTCTCACCGGATTCCCGACTACCCTGTGATCAAGATGATCAGAGTTTGATCACAATATATGGTAGTTAACCAAGGACCCAGTCACTATATAGGGCCGAATACGCCAAGACAAGGCACTTTTTGCAACAGAGCCTGTCCATCTCCAGACCACCGGATTTGAGGAATGAATGTGAGAATTTCGCTGCTTTTGGCCAGTACCCTGATACTCGGTCTCGCCGCCAGCCCGGTGTGGGCAGACACAGACCGGCTAACCCGGTTCTCCACCATGGCCTCACTGGAAGACGGCTGGGAACCTCTGACCTTTCCGAACATCGAGACACATACCCGCTACACCCTGGAAACGGACGACGGCCAGCAGGTGGTCCGTGCCGACGCAGACGCCAGCGCCTCCGGGCTGATTGCCCGTGTTGAGCTGGTGCCCGGCGACTCGCTTACGCTGTCATGGCGCTGGAAGGTGTCGAACATCTACGAAGCCGGCAACGCCCGCGAAAAGTCCGGTGATGACTACCCTGCCCGCATCTACGTCGCCTTTGAGTTTCAGCCGGACAAGGCCGGCTTTTTTGAACGGGCCAGGCGCAAGACCGTGGAAGTGCTGTTCGGCGAGACCCTGCCCGGCAACGCCCTGAACTACATCTGGGCCAATCAGCTACCAGAGCAGAGCATGGTCGCCAACGCCTACACCGACAAAACCATTATGATTGCCGTCAACTCCGGGCCGTCGCAGGTGGGCGAATGGGTGACCGTTACCCGGGACCTGGTGGCAGATTACCGGCAGGCCTTCGGCGAAGAACCGCCCGCCATTGTGGGCGTGGCCATCATGACCGACGCCGACAACACCGGCGAGCAGGCCACGGCCTGGTATGGCGACCTCACCCTGGAGCAAAACCGCTGATCGGCCATAAAAAAAGGCCCCTCAAGGGGGCCAAACACGTGAAAGCAATGGTCAGTGGCTGATCATCCAGGGCCGCATGGACGGGAACATCTTCTTGCCGTCGGCGGTGTAGAACAGCATGTGTTTACCGTCCGACTTTTTCTTGCAGCCCCAACTCTTGCGGTGCTCGGCGTCCCGGGCCCGCTGGTCGGCGGTGGAGATGATGGGCTCGTGGCTCGCCTTCTCATTCCGCGCCTCCGCGTTGCGGCGGGCCGGGTCCATGGCCAGGAGCTCCGGCGGCAGCACAATCACCCGGGGTGACAGCGCCTTGCAGGTGGGGCAATGGGCCGGGTTACCGGCTTCGGCCATGGCGCCCAGTTCCTGGAACAGCCCGTGTTCCCGGCATTTGTAGTCGTACAGTGGCATGGCTTACTCCTTGTCCGGTGAAAGGGGTACGTCGGTGCCCGGCGTGACCTTCCTGGTCGGTCCTTCCGCCGTGGGGTTGATGTCGAAGTCGAAGATCTCAGTCGGCAACCACAAGGTGGCGCAGGCGTTGGGCACATCCACCACACCACTGATGTGGCCTTCCACCGGCGCACAACCAAGCAACGCGTAACCCTGAGCCGGGGTGTAACCGAACTTGGTCAGGTAGTTGATGGCGTTGAGGCAGGCCTGGCGGTAGGCCACGTGCACGTCCAGGTAGTGCTGCTGGCCCTCTTCATCCACCGAGATGCCCTCGAAGATCACATAGTCCTCGTAGCGCGGCTTGATGCTACTGGGCTTGAAGACCGGGTTCTTGATGCCGTATTTGGCCATACCGTCCTTGATCAGGTTCACCCGCAGGTGAATCCAGCCGGCCATTTCGATGGCGCCGCAGAAGGTGATCTCGCCGTCACCCTGGCTGAAGTGCAGGTCGCCCACCGACAGGCCTGCCCCCTTCACATAGACCGGGAAATACACCTTGGAACCACGGGACAAGTCCTTGATGTCACAGTTACCACCGTGTTCCCGGGGCGGTACGGTGCGGGCGGCTTCCAGCGCCGCCTCTTTGGCGGCATCACCTGCCAGCTTGCCCAGGTGGGCAGTGTCGGCGTAGGGCAAGTTTGCCAGGCCCGGCACCCGATCCGGTTCGGTGTCGTACAGTTCTTTCTCGCGCTTGTTCCACTCCGCCAGCATTTCCTTGGACGGCAGGCAGCCGATCAGGCCCGGGTGGATCATGCCGGCGAATTCAACGTTGGGGATGTGGCGGGATTTGGTGAACATGCCGTTGAAATCCCAGATGGATTTCTGGGCTTCCGGAAAGTGCTCGGTCAGAAAGCCGCCGCCGTTCTTCTTGGAGAAGAAACCGTTGAAACCCCACTGGCTGTCCTTGAAGGCACCGATGTCGAGGATGTCCACTTCCAGCAGGTCGCCGGGTTCTGCGCCCTCCACGCCCACCGGGCCAGACAGGAAGTGAACCTGGGTCAGATCCACGTCGCGCACGTCGTCTGCGCTGTCGTTGTTCTTGATCTGGCCACCGGTCCAGTCGTAACACTCGAGGATGAAATCGTCCCCGGGCTTGACCGTCGCCGCCATGGGAATGTCCGGATGCCAGCGGTTGTGGATATTCTCGTTCTCGTACGCGGATTTGCTCAAATCGATCTTGATGAGTGTTTCGGCCATAGCGGTCGCTCCTTGGTTCTTGGCGTTCGGCGTCTAAGCTTGGGAACGCAGTGCCCGACGGCGCCTGCGCTGACCGTTTCACTATCCGCGATACGCCAGCGGCGCGGTATTCGCGAATTGCCCCCGGCACCTACGTCATTCGACGTATTGGCGCACCACTATCTCCTGCCCCTTGAGCTCGGCCAGAAATGAGGAATGCTCGGGATGCGCCAGCAACGCACGGGCCAGCGCCGGCTCCAGTTTCTGGCGGAACGCCCGTAGCATCTCGCGGGCGCCATAGCGGCTGTCGTAATCGCGGCACAACACACTGCGCAGCTCCACCGACAAATCCAGCGAGGCCTGTTTGCGGGCCAGGCGCTTGTTCAAGCCGGCCAGCTCAATCTCCAGAAGGGCATACAGCCACTGGTCTGTCAGGGGATTAAACGTAAGAATCTGGTCAATCCGGTTCAGGAACTCCGGGTCGAAATGGCGGCGCAGGGCCTTGTCCCGAATGTTCTCCTGCGGGCCCGGCTCCAGCCCCAGCCAGCGGCGCCAGCCTCGCTGATAGCGGTGATGGTGCGCTTCCGCTTCCAGGGCTCCGGCGTTGCTGGTCATAAAGATCAGCGTGTTGCGGAAGTCGATTTCCCGGTTGCCGGAGGGGAACACCAGCCGACCGGTATCGAGCACATTGAGCAGGGTCCGGGTGACCTCCTTGCTGGCCTTTTCAAGCTCGTCGAACAGGACGATGCCCGGTTTGCTGAACGACCCCTGAACCTTCTCAAGATCAAACAGGCTGTGGCCTTCCTTGCTGCCCACATAACCGGGCGGCGCGCCGGTCAGCGCCGCCGCGTAGTGCTCCTGGGCCAGGGTGTTCATGTCGATTCGGCACAGGGCATCGCGGCTGCCATGAATGGCCTCGGCAATCAGCCGTACGGTTTCAGTCTTGCCCACCCCGGTCGGCCCCAAAAACAAGTGAACCGCCAGCGGGCGGTTCTCTTCACCGATGTCGGCCTTCACCCGAACCAGCATGGATTCCATCGCCTCCAGGGCGTGCTGCTGGCCCACGATATTGGCCCGCAGGCTCGCCATTACGGCGTCCGGCTCAAAGCGGAACCGGGAAACACGAACCGGGCCTGAATCGGCCCGGTTCCTAGCCAGCGTTTCCCGGTTGGCTTCCAGCCGCTCATTGATAAACGGCATCGCGGTCTCCCGGGCTCAGGCCCCTGCAGTTTTTTCCTTGCCATCGAACGGCAGTTCACCCACCGGGCACTCCGCCGTGCCCACGGTTTTGCGGGTCATGGCTTCGACGTTTTCCTGGGCTTTCTGGGCGTCCATCACCCAGGTGCGATAGAACTCGAACGGGCAATCGGCCACGCCCTTGTCGCCATCACCGGAGTTGTGAACGCCGGTGTAGCCCCGGTGCAGCAGCTTGAACAGGTGGTTCTGGGACTGGTCGTTGGCGCGGGCGTCGCGGATCTGACTGACCGACAACTGGGCGTACTGAACCCCCATGTCCTCCTCTCCACATTCACCCAGGGTACGACCATCAAAGCCGATGATGGCGGAGTGCCCGAAGTACGAATACACCCCGTCAAAGCCGGAGGCATTAGCCACCGCCACGTAACAGTTGTTGGCCCAGGCCATGCTCTTGGCCATCATGATCTGCTGTTCCTTGGCCGGATACATGTAACCCTGGCACCGCACAATCAGCTCCGCCCCCTTCATGGCGCAGTCGCGCCAGATCTCAGGGTAGTTGCCGTCGTCACAGATGATCAGACTGATCTTCATCCCCTTCGGCCCCTCGGTCACATAGGTGGTATCGCCGGGGTACCAGCCCTCAATCGGGCACCAGGGAATGCACTTGCGGTATTTCTGGACAATCTCACCCTCGTTGTTGATCAGCACCAGGGTGTTGTAGGGCGCCTTGTTGGGATGATCTTCATGGCGCTCGCCGGTGAGCGAAAACACCCCCCAGGTATTCGCCTCCCGGCAGGCCGCCGAGAAAATCGCTGTCTCGTCTCCGGGAATGGTGGCGGCGGTCTCCATCATCTCGTCGTTGTCGTACATGATCCCCATGGTGCTGTATTCCGGAAACACCACCAGATCCATCCCCGGCAGCCCCACCTTCATACCCTTGATCATGTCCGCAATCTTGCGGGCGTTGTCCAGCACCTCGGCTTTGGTATGCAGCCGGGGCATCTTGTAGTTCACCACCGCCACGCCGACGGTATCGTTACTGCTGGAAATATCACCGTGTCTCATATTAATTCCCCCTCAACAAAGCTAAACGGCCAGATAACTGGCAATCTTGTCCTGATCCGCCTCTTCCCGAAGCTCCTCGTGCACAATCTCCCCCTTCTCGATCACCAGAATCCGGTCCGCCGCATCCATCACAAAGCTCAACACCTGCTCCGACACCACAATCGACAACCCCCGCTCATCGCGAATGCGCCGGAGGGTCTTGGCAATGTCCTTGATGATGTTGGGCTGGATGCCCTCGGTCGGCTCATCGAGCAGAAGCACCTTGGGCCGGGTCGCCAGGGCCCGGGCAATGGCCAGTTGTTGCTGCTGCCCGCCCGAAAGGTTGCCGCCCCGGCGGTGCTGCATTTCCTTCAGCACCGGAAACAGCTCATAAAGATCTTCCGGAATTTTCTTCTCGCCGACCGCAGCCAGACCGGTCTCGATGTTTTCCTTCACCGTCAGGGTCGGGAAAATCATCCGTCCCTGGGGCACAAACCCGATGCCGGCCCTCACCCGCTGGAAGCTCTTCAGGTTCGACAGGTCCGTGCCATCCAGCGTGACCTGGCCACCGCGGCTTGGAGTCATGCCCACCAGGGATTTCATCAGGGTGGTTTTACCCATACCGTTGCGGCCAACCACCGCCACGATTTCCTGCTTGCCCACCTCCAGGTTCAGGTCCTGGATGATGCTGCTCTGGCCATAGGCCACCGAATGTTGTTTGACGCTCAGCATGATCAATGCCCCAGGTAGACTTCGATGACTTTCGGGTCCGACTTCACGTGCTCGATGGACCCCTCAGACAGAACCTTGCCCTGGTGCATTACCGTGACCCGGTCTGCGATATCCCCGACAAACTGCATGTCGTGCTCGATCACCAGCACCGTGTGGTCTTTGGTAATGCGCCGCAGCAGTTCAGCGGTTTTCTTGCGCTCGGCCACCGACATGCCGGCCACCGGTTCATCCAGCATCAACAGGTCCGGCTTCTGGATCAGCAGCATGCCAATCTCCAGCCACTGCTTCTGGCCGTGACTGAGCAGCGACGCCGGCTGGTCCAGGGCATCTTTCAGGAAGATGGTCTCGGCCACATCTTCCACCGCAGCCACCACCTCAGCCGAGCGTTTGAAGGCCAGAGCCCCCATCACGCTGTGGCCCTGTGGATAAGACACCTCCAGGTTCTCGAACACCGTCAGGTCCTCGAACACCGACGGGGTCTGGAACTTGCGGCCAACGCCGGAATGCACAATCTGGTGCTCCTTGAGTCTGGTCAGCTCCTTGCCATCAAACCTGATGGAACCCGAGGTCGCCTTGGTCTTGCCGCAAATCAGGTCCAGTACCGTGGTTTTGCCGGCCCCGTTGGGGCCGATGATGACCCGGATCTCTTTCGGGTCCAGGTAGAACGAGAGATCATCCACCGCCTTGAAGCCATCGAATGAGACGGTCAGGCCCTCGACTGCGAGCAGGAAGTCCTTGCTCTGTGCTTTGGCTGCGTTCATCAGGATTTCTCCGGGCTGTATTGATCCAGCATCGGGTCGTAATCACGGCCCTCCTCTTGGCGGGCAGCAGGCACTGGCTTCGCCGGGGCGCTCGCTGCTGCTTTCGGCTTGCGCTTGAACAGACGGTCCTCCAGGGGCATCACGTAGGTCTGGTACAGGCCGGCCAGGCCATTCGGGAACGCCAGCACCACACCGATGAACAACGCGCCCATGGCGAACGGCCACAATTCCGGGAAGGATTCGGAGAAGCCGCTCTTGGCGGCGTTCACCAGCAACGCGCCGTAGACTGCGCCCAGAATCGACAGGCGACCCCCGAGGGCACAGAAGATGACCATTTCAATGGAGGCAACGATGCCGATGAACGAGGGCGACATGAAGCCGACAATCAGGGTGAACAGCGCGCCGCCAATGCCCGCAAAGGCGGCGGCCAGGCAGAACACGAAGATCTTGAACGCGGCCACGTCATAGCCGGAGAAACGCACCCGGTTTTCCTGGGCGTTCATGGCCACCAGGATGCGACCGAGCTTGCGGTTCTGGACAAACCGGGCCACGAACAGGCACACGAACAGCAGGCCCACGCACACGAAGTACAGGATGGTTTTGGCCTCGTCGGTGCGGATGTCCCAGCCCATCAGGGTCTGCAGATCGGTAATGCCGTTCACACCCCCGGTGTAGCCCTGCTGACCAATGATCAGAATGGTCAGGATGGCGGCGATGGCCTGGGTGATGATGGCGAAGTAGACACCCCCCACCCGGCGGGTGAACATCGCAAAACCGATGATGAATGCCAGGGCCACCGGCACACCGACGATCGCCAGCAGGGTGAATGAGAAGCTGTGGAACGGTTCCCAGAACCACGGCAGCTCGGTCAGCTGGTTCCAGTCCATGAAGTCCGGGATACCCGGGGTGGACTGGATGGCCGTGGCCTCCGGCGTGGAGGCCTCCAGCTTCAGGAACATGGCCATGCAGTAGCCGCCCAGGCCGAAGAACACGCCCTGGCCCAGGCTGAGGATGCCGGCTTTGCCCCAGCACATCACCAGGCCGATGGCCACGAAGGCGTAGGTGAGGTATTTACCCACCATGTTCAGGCGGAACGGGTCCAGCGCCAGCGGCAGGATGACCACCAGCAGCAACGCCAGTGCCAGATAGTAGAGCCCCTCTCGGGAGGCAAACCATTTCAAAGGGGAAGTGTTTTTCATGACAGTCTCCTAGCGACGGACCTTGAGCGCCATCAGGCCTTCCGGGCGCAGCATCAGGATGCCAACGACCACCAGCAGGGTGAGGACTTTGGCCATGGAACCACTGAGGAAGAACTCCATCGTGGACTGGGCCTGGGAAATACCGAAGGCAGAGACAATGGTGCCAATCAGACTCTGGGCACCGCCGAACACCACCACCAGGAAGGTATCGACAATGTAGGCCTGGCCGGAGGACGGCCCCGTGGAACCGATCATGGTGAAGGCCGCACCGGCGATACCGGCAATGCCACAGCCCAGGGCGAAGGTCATACGGTCAACCCCGGCGCTGTTGATGCCCACGGCTTCGGCCATCGGGCGGTTCTGTACCACGGCACGGACCTTCTTGCCCCAGCCGGAGCGGTACATCAGCAGGTAAACCCCCAGGGCGATGGACAGGGCAATGATCATCACGAACAGACCGTTGATGGGCAGTTCCACCAGATCGGTAACCTGGATGGCGCCCATCATCCACTCCGGCAGTTCCACACCCACTTCCCGGGCTCCGAAGATGGAGCGGTAGGTTTGCTGCATGATCAGGCTCAGGCCCCAGGTGGCCAGCAGGGTGTCGAGTGGCCGCCGGTAGAGGTGCCGGATCATGGCCCATTCGATAAAGGCCCCGAGGGCCGCACAGATGAGAAACGCAATAATGATGGCGACGAAGAAGTATCCGCCAAACAGACCGGGCAGGACCGACTGGAAAAACCCGGAGACAAGGTAGGTGGTGTAGGCGCCGAGGATCATGAATTCCCCGTGGGCCATATTGATCACCCCCATCTGACCAAAAATGATCGCCAGGCCCAGTGCCATCAGTACGAATACCGAGAACAGGGACAGCCCGGCAAAGCCCTGCATGGCAAAAATCGACATCAATTCGCTGGTGGTGTATCCGTCAAACATGACCCTTACTCCCGTCGCTTAAGAACACGTGCTTGCGTCCGAGCCGGACGCCGGTGCCCGAAGGCACCGGCCACGGCTGCTTACTGGTAACCTTCCGGGAACGGATCGGGTTCCATCAGCTCGTCGGTTTCATAAACCACTTCATACTGGCCATCGGTTTTGGCGCGGCCGATGCGGGTCTTGGACCAGAGGTGATGGTTTTCGTGGATGCGGACATAGCCTTCCGGTGCCTTGGTAAATTCGATACCGGGTGAGGCTTCACGGATCTTGTCGATGTCGAAGGAGCCGGCTTTTTCCACCGCCATCTTCCACAGCCACGGGCCGAGATAGGCCGCCTGGGTCACATCGCCAATCACCATGTCGTCACCCCAGGCTTCCTTGAAGGCGGCCACGAATTCTTCGTTGTTGGGGTTATCCAGGCTCTGGAAATACTTCATGGAGGCGTAGATACCTTCCACGTTCTCGCCGCCGATACCGCGGATTTCATCCTCGGTGACGGAGATGGTCAGCAGCAGCGGCTTCTCGTCGGTGAAATCGACACCGGCGGCTTTCATCTGCTTGTAGAAGGCCACGTTGGAACCACCCACCACCGACGCAAAGATCACGTCCGGCTTCTTGAGCTTGATCTTGTTGATCACGGAGTTGAACTGGGTGTGGCCCAGCGGGTAGTACTCCTCGCCCACCACTTTCAGGCCCAGTTTGTCGATGTGCTTGCGGGCAATTTTGTTGGAGGTACGGGGCCAGATGTAATCCGAGCCCAGCAGGTAAAAGGTTTTGGCGCCTTTCTCTTTCACCGCCCAGTCGATACCCGCCAGAATCTGCTGAGTGGCTTCCTGGCCGGTGTAGATCACGTTGGGTGACTGCTCCAGACCCTCGTAGAAGGTCGGGTAGTACAGCATACCGTTGTATTGCTCGATGACCGGCAGGATGGCTTTACGGGAAGCCGAGGTCCAGGCACCGAAGATGGCCGCGACGTTGTCCTGGCGGAGCAGCTTGCGGGATTTCTCCGCGAAGGTGGGCCAGTCACTGGCGCCGTCTTCCTGGACAAACTCGATCTGCCGGCCAAGGACACCGCCGGACTCGTTGATCTGCTCAATGGCGAGCTTCTCGGCCTGCACCGAACCAATCTCACTGATGGCCATGGTGCCGGTGATGGAGTGCAGGATACCGACCTTGACGGTGTCGTCAGTGACCGCCAGTCCGGTGGTGTTTACCTCGTCGGTTGCCGGCGTGGCCGCCTGGGCCGACGTGGCCAGCATGATGGATGCGGCCAGGGTGGCCAGGCTCTTTCGCAGCCCTTTGCTCTTGTGACTCCGCCCTCCGGCGGCAATGGTTGTGGTTCCCATGGTCATTCCTCGCAGTGGTTGAAAGCCGGTACCGTGCTCCGCTCCGGAAGCACAGTGCCCACGTCAATCATTCTGCTCAGGGCTGTCATGGGTGCCCATTCGGCATTCACCCCAGCGTGGTACGTCATTTGACGCATACCCGTGCCAGGTCAGACAGGTTACAACCGCAGGCAACCCCAAGACGCACATCCGTTGCACCGGTTTATGGCACGGTTCTTGTTCCAGCTTTCTGATCCGGTGCGTGACGGCAGCAAACGCGCACCAATTCAGGGCGGCCCGGCGGGCCAGGAGCAGGGCGGGAATGGCAGTAAAACAGAATATTTTTCGGGTCCGGCGCAGCTATAACCAATGGGTGGCCAACCAGACCCTGGAAGACTACGCCCTGCGCTTTACCGCCAAAAGTGCACGCCGGTGGTCGGCTGCGCGGGTCAGCCATACTGCGCTGGGGGCCATCTCGTTCCTGGCCATGGAGGCCATCGGCGGCTCCATTACCCTGCACTATGGTTTCGACAACGCCGTCGCGGCGATCCTCGCGGTCAGCCTGGTGATTTTCCTGACCGCGATCCCGATCAGCTACTACGCCGCCCGCTACGGGGTGGACATCGACCTGCTGACCCGGGGCGCCGGCTTCGGCTACATCGGCTCGACCATCACCTCGCTGATCTACGCCTCCTTTACCTTCATCTTCTTCGCCATTGAGGCCGCCATCATGGCGATGGCGCTGGAAATGCTGTTTGCCATTCCCCTGGTACTGGGTTACCTGATCTGCGCCGTGGTGATCATTCCTCTGGTCACCCACGGCATCACCACCATCAGCCGTTTTCAGGTGTGGACCCAGCCCCTGTTTATCCTGCTGCAGCTGGCGCCTTTCGTGTTCATCATCTACGCAGATGCCTCCTCCATCACCGACTGGACGCAGTTCCAGGGTGTGGGCCTGCCCGCCGACAATGGCTTTGACCTGCTGCTGTTCGGGGCCGCCGCCGCGGTGGTGTTCTCCCTGATTGCCCAGATTGGCGAACAGGTGGATTTCCTGCGCTTCATTCCCGAGCCCACCAATGCTCCGGAACGGCGCCGTTGGTGGGTGGCGGTAATGGCCGGCGGCCCCGGCTGGATTGTCATCGGCATGGTAAAAATCCTGGCCGGCTCCTTTCTGGCCGTGCTTGCACTGAATCAGGGCATTTCCGCGACAGAAGCGGCCGACCCAACCCAGATGTATCTGGTGGCGTTCAACTACATCACCCATTCCCCCGAACTCTCGCTGGCGATGGCCGGCATCTTCGTGATTCTGTGTCAGATCAAGATCAACGTGACCAATGCCTACGCCGGCTCCATTGCCTGGTCCAATTTCTTCTCCCGATTGACCCACAGCCACCCTGGCCGGGTGGTCTGGTTGGTGTTCAATGTCGCCATTGCCCTGCTGGTGATGGAACTCGGAGTGTATCGGGCACTGGAAGAGACCCTGGGATTCTACGGCATTGTCGCCATTGCCTGGGTGGGTGCCCTGGTGGCAGACCTGGTGATCAACAAACCCCTGGGCCTGAGCCCGGCCCATATCGAATTCAAACGGGCGCACCTGTACGACATCAATCCGGTGGGCGTGGGCGCCATGATCACCGCCTCGGTGGTGGGAATCACCTGCCACACCGGGGTACTGGGTGACTACGCCCAGGCCCTGTCCCATTTCATTGCCCTGGCGGTGGCACTGGTCACCGCGCCCCTGATTGCCTGGAAGACCGGTGGACGTTTCTACACCGCCCGCCCGTTTGTGCCCCTCGCCACCGATCACCAACTGGTGGGGTGCAGCATCTGCGAACACCGCTTCGAGCCGGAAGATGTTACCCACTGCCCCGCCTACGATGGCGCCATCTGCTCGCTGTGCTGTTCGCTGGATGCCCGCTGTGAGGACGCCTGCAAGCCGGGCGCCGGCTACCAGGAGCAGATGCAGCAGTTTCTCGGGCGGTTTCTTCCGGCGCCACTGCTGTCAGCGCTGCGCTCCCGGCTCGGGCATTTCCTGTCGCTGCTGGTGGTCATCAACGGGTTTTCCGCACTGCTGCTGTCGCTGATCTACTTCAAAACCCCGGTGGCTTCGCTTGCCGAGGCTACGCTGCTGTCTGTCACCCTGTGGAAAGTGTTCTTCATTCTGGTGATTGTCACCGGGGTGATCTGCTGGCTGTTTGTACTGGCCCATGAAAGCCGGGTAGTGGCGGAGGAGGAATCCCGGCGCCAGACCCGCCTGCTGACAGAGGAGATTGTCGCCCACGAGCGCACCGACCAGGCCCTGCAGCAGGCCAAGGAACAGGCTGAGGCCGCCAACGGCGCCAAGAGCCGGTACCTGACCGGAATCAGCCACGAGTTACGCTCGCCCCTGAACGCCATCCTCGGTTACGCCCAGCTCATGGAGAACGACGACTCGGTACCGCCTCATCGCAAGGAAGCCCTGGGGGTCATTCGCCGCAGCGGCGAA
>Ga0207734_100087_pt1 | contig 105479 bp, 59 predicted proteins | sample TtanPargueraPR_5_FD_187744 | JGI IMG/M metagenome (GOLD analysis project Ga0207734, IMG submission 187744) | Aerobic enrichment media microbial communities from Bioluminiscent Bay, La Parguera, Puerto Rico - Tt and P1 (3) (SPAdes) | ecosystem: Environmental > Aquatic > Marine > Unclassified ... | reverse complement strand
TCCGATCTGGTCGTTACGGCCCATTCATGAAACGGCCGGTGTTCAGGGGGGACAGATCGTTCTCCGTGATATGGACGAGGATGGCGATCCGGATATCGTCACGGGCATGAAAGGAAAAGACAGAGTCGTGTGGTTCGAATCGCAGCGGCAGGGCCTGGTCTGGAAAGAGCATCCGATCGACACACTGCTGCCGAACGCACGAGCCGTCACCGTCGGCGACTACGACTATGATGGCGATCTGGATGTCGTGGCGGGCGGCGCGCCCGGCCATGCCGTGGTGCTCTGCAGACAGATCCGGAATGGCGCCGAGGTGTCCTGGACCAGTGAGCTCGTGGATTCAACGCTGGGGGTACCCGGACGTGTTGAGATGCTCGAGATCGACGGCGGTCCGACCAGGGAGATCGTGGCCACGAGCTATCATGAGGACATCGTGGTCTGGTATCAAAAACAGGGAGACACATGGCTGCGAAAATACATCGACGCGAACCTGCCGAGCGCCCGGGGATCCTGCACCGCGGATATCGACGGAGACGGGAACGATGAGCTCGTAATTGCCGCGCAGGAAGGATCGGGGGACCTCCTCTATTACAGGAACAATGACCTTGTCCCCCGCATCAGCTGCTCACCGGGCACGCTCGACTTCGGGTACGTCATGGTGAACGACATGGTGCAGATGCAGCTCGAGATTTCCAATACGGGGAAAGGGATTCTCTCTATCGACACGCTGCAGATCATGGATGCGGGAGCCGTTCCGTTCCGTGTCGTTGACCCGACGCCCTTCCGTCTCGATCCCGGGGAAAAAACGACCCGATCGATCACCTGCACGCCGCGGGTGAAGGACGCATGGCAGAGCACGCTGCGTGTCGCGAGCAGTGATCCGTTCACTCCCGCACTGCAGATTGACCTGCTCGCCGAAAGCGTCACGGACAGCATCCCGTTCGTCCGTGTCAGTCCGCCCGCACTGGATTTCGGGGACGTACGGATTGGCCGTAAGGCGTACCGGACGCTGACCATTACGAATATCGGCACAGGAGATCTGTCCATCGACGCCCTGCGGATCCGGGGCAGCGATCCCGTGCCCTTCGGCATCCATGACCCCGGTCCGTTCACCCTTCATCCGCGACAGTGGACGTCGCTGACAGTGCGCTGCACGCCGGTGGAGGACGGAGAAAAGCGCGACGCGCTGCACATCCTGAGCAGCGACCCGGAATACCCGGACGTGACAGTGCCGCTGCGGGTCAATGGCGAATCAGGACGCACACCGCACATCAGCATCAGTACGAGGACGCTTCATTTCGGGACGGTCGAGCTGAACAACACCGTGACGCGGGAACTGGTCATCACGAATGCCGGTGACGGGCCGCTGATTGTTGACACCCTGCTGATCAGCGGGGATGCGGCCTGTCCCTTCACGCTTGACGACGCCTGCTGTTTCACACTCGCACCGGGAGACACGGCGACCAGAGTCGTCCGCTGCACGCCGTCGGAAAAAGGGATCACGCAGGATCCGCTGAAAATCGCATGCAACGATCCTGCGTGCGAGACCGTCATCGTCAACCTCATCGTCGACGGGGTCACGGATATCGCGGATGTTCCGATCCCACATGCAATCCGCCTCGAACAGAACTTCCCCAATCCCTTCAATCCGGTGACGCACATTCGCTACGCCCTTCCCTCGCAGGGAACCGTGCAGCTGAACGTGCATGATCTGCTGGGCCGCCGCGTCAGGACGCTCGTCAATGATGCGCAATCCGGAGGCCTCCACGGCGCCGTCTTCGACGCTGCGGGACTTCCCTCCGGCATCTACGTCTACCGGCTGCGGTGGAACGGACAGACCGTTTCGAGAACGATGATGCTCATGAAGTAGAAGAGCAATACACCCCCGGCGAGAGCACCACGGCGTATCAGGTGATCTGTAAAAATAGGTGGTATCACCCATTGACATTGTGGAAAAAGAGATTCATACTGCGACTGTCTCATCACCACGACTGTTCGAATCCATCACATGCTTCTCCGCCCGTGTTCGGAACGGCTGGGAGCGAACGCATGTACGCATACATCCTCAAACAAGAAGCAGGAGGTGTCTCTCATGACAAACCCATGGATTCGATCGACGTGGCGGGGACTGTGCGCACTGCTCGCCTTTGCAGTGCTTTCCGCATTCGCGACAGCGCAGACGGAACTGGAATGGGCTGCCAGCGGAAGCCATCCTCAGGAATACGAGATGGGTGGAGATCCGGCTGTCGCTCCGGGGACGGACGGATGCGGATTCATCCATTCCATCACGGAGGAAACCAATGGATTCGGGACGTGGATGACGTCCATCGGCGCCGCGCCCTATCGCGGCAAACGGGTCCGCCTCACGGCATCGCTTCGCACCGCCGATGTGGAGCAGGGTGCCCTGCTCTGGCTGCGCGTCGACGACGCGAAACACAACGCGCTCGCGTTCGACAATACGGAGGACGAACCGCTTACGGGCACCTCGGACTGGAAGGAATTCACGCTTGTTCTCGATGTTGCGGAAGAAGCGGACAGCATCGTCTTCGGATCCCTTCTCCTCAAAGGCGGCGAGATGTGGACCGCCGATCTGAAGCTGGACGCCGTCGGATCGGACGTGGCGGTCACATCTTCTCCTCCGCCTCCCGTCTCGCAGAGCGCTCTGTTTCAGCGATTTCTCGGTGTGTGGGAAGGAAATATCGTCAGCACTCAGGAGGGCGTGGATGAAAACATGGTGTGGCCATTCCGTCTCGAAGGACGGCCGATGCTTGGAGGAGAAGGCGTTTTGCTCGAAGGGTCTTTCGATGTGCCGGACTATAAAAGCCATCACTGGTCTCTCTGCCTCCTCCCGGATTCGAGACACGGCGGCATCTCCATGCTCGAGGCAACCAGCAGTGGTGAAGTAAATCTGTTTCGTGGCAGCGCGGATGAATCCGACCCACCTGCAGTCACCCTCGAGGCCAGGGATGTGATCCAGGGTATCGTGACCACACAGGATCTGAACATTACTTTTCCCGATGAAAGCGCCGTGGAGTTCAATACCGTTTTCCGCATGGGCGGCAGGCTCGTGATGACACAGCGCACGGTGCTGAAGAAGCAGTAACCGCGCCGTTCCACACAAAAAAACGTGAACATCGTCAACACCGGTGTGAGAATCAGGAACAGGGAGGCCTCGAACCTGCGATGATTTGCAGGGTTCCCATGCTGGCAGGGAATTTGCACTGCATTCGAGTAGACGTGCAACTATTATATAAGCAGTGGCGATTTGATCCCTATTGCGGCCACGATTTTTCGAACAGCTAAAAAGGAGTTTTGCATTACGCAGGATCTGTTACACGATGAATGAGCTGCGGCTTCCTGAGAATAATTCGCAGTGTGAATTTTCAGGTACGAACATGGCGTCCTGCGGGGATCATCCCCGCAGGACGCCGTAGTGATTCACTCCGCTATTCGAACTCGTCGGGATATTCCTCCTCGTCCGGCGCGAAACCGGCGACGAGCAGCCAGCTGTCATCCTCCTGCTTTCTGTAGAGCTGCCCCACGCCCCAGCCGATCCCGCCGCCGCGCACGGCGGCGCAGCGCAGACACATATCCCCCCAGGTCATGCTGCCGTCGATTGCGCCGTCTACGAGGTACGCGTCCCGCGCGAACGGATGCCCGCACACGTCACAGGACTCCGGTGCCGGCATGCGATACTGTCCGAGCCGCCGTCCGCGTTCCGCGTCCTGCTGCTCAAGCGCATCTTCGATCGACAGCGGACCGCCGGGCGCATGAACCACCTCCGGAGCCGGGAAATCCGCAGAGTAATAGATTGGCGTCTCTCCCTCGATGCCACCTTCCACACGGATCGAGATACCCTCGGCCTTGAAATCCAGCCGACGCATGGCCTCCGCGAACGGCGTGTATTCCGGGACATTCGCATATTTCACTTCCCGCTCGTGGACGCTTCCATCACCCAATCCGCCGATCTGCCAGAAGAGCACGATATGATGGTCGCTGGCCCGCACGATCGGCTCCACGACGAAGCCGTACATGAAAAGCATTTCCTTTGTATCTGCATGCAGGATCAGCGTCGGCTGCATTGCGCGCGTACGGTAGGCGCGCAGCGGCCACTGCATGAACACATCAAGACGATAGCGCAGGCGAGGACGCTCACCGCTGAGCTTCCGCTCCATCACGCTGCGGATCTGCCAGATGCTGTCACGGACAGCCCGGTCACACCCGTCCAGGCGAGCAATTTTCTCCAGCAGCAGGACGAGGTCATCGCGCACGGCAGCCTCAAGGGAGCCTGGAAGAAGTTTTTTTATCATGGGGACCTCCATCGTTTTTATTTCAACATGTCCCTCTCCAGAAGTCCTCCCGTCCCCCCGGCCTCCCTGACCGGTCCCCCTCTACCCGGACTCCATCCCCCCCGGCCTCCCCGGCCGGGCCGCGTCAGCGGGGATATGCGCCGGGCGGGATGCATCTCAGTCGGGATAGATGATGACGGGGATGCGGCGCACGGCGTCGTCGGCGTGCAGGGTGAGCAGCACTTCCTCGCCGTCGCGGGAGACGCGTCCGTCGAGATAGAATTTCAGGCGCATGCCCACCGTGCGTCCGCTGGCGTCGCTGATGGGGACGAACACGTAGTCGTCGAGCAGGTCGCGGCCGGACTCGGATTCGGCATCCACCCAGATGCGCTCGGGGGCGCGCTGGTTCTGCGCGATGCAGCTGCCGCAGACATAGGCGTCGAAGCGGAATTCCTGGTTGACGGGATATTCGCCGCCGCGGGAGAACGACAGGTTGCGGAAGCGCACCGGCGCATCGAGGACGGCATAGGTGAAGCGTGAATCCCCGAGGCGCTCTTCGTCGACGGCGACGGGATAGATGCGGTCACCGTAGAATCCCTGCACGCGCAGCGTTTTCCCCGCGGCGTCATCCGGCAGGGGGAATTCCGCCAGCGAGCCATCCCCCGCGGCGATGCGCGCGCCGTCGAGCGCGGCCTCCCAGCGGTAGCGCGAACGGTCTTCGAGCCCGGCCACGGCGAGATTCTTGCGGAACAGTTCTCCGGCGAAAGCATCGCGCACGGTGGACGCCGACACCGGCCATTTGACAGTCACGCGAAACGCAGTCTCGTCGCGGCTGAGCGATCCCGCGCCGCGGGTGTCGCGTCCGTTGAGCCTCACCCGGTAGTCGCCCGGCTTCGGGAACGTCCCCTCCCACCGGATGCGCTCGTCCTCCTGCGTGACGCTGCCGTGCGAGGGCTCCACCCGCACGCTGGAGGCCGCCACGCCCTGCACTTCGATGAAGCCGGAAGCCGGATATCCCGCGGCCGTGACGAGTTCGCCGCCGTTGAGCAGCAGCTGGCTGCCGGCGGCGATGACATCAACCGAGAGCTCAGAGCGCAGCACTTCGTGCCGCTGGAATATTTCGCGGTAGTTCGGCACAAAGGCCTCGATGATGCGCCGGGGGAATTCCATCGAAGCGAGCTTCACGCGTCCGCCCGGACCCTCGTCGAAGCGGTTGTTCGCCGAATTGCCGATGAAGCGGTACTGGCCGGGACCGGGTGCGGTCCATTCGAACGCGTAACGCCGCTCGCCGTTGTTCAGCTTATGCTCGACCGGACGCACATCCACCTCGGGCTTGAGGCGCTGCAGGGTGTCCGTGCCGCGGAAGACCAGCACTTCCGGGGGACGCGTCAGCTCGTCGTCGGGTCCCATGCCCTGCACGGACACAAAGAACAGCCGCCGGTCGCCGACCTCCATGGTGGTGCTGCCGTTGAGGGACTGCACGGGCGCGGTCTCCACCAGCTCGGTAATGATTTTCTGTGTGAGTCGATACAGTTCGTCCCGCTCGCGGCGCAGCTGCGTTTCCGCATCGTCGCGCTCGACGATGATGATCAGCAGCTCGCAGATCACCGCGAGGTAAAGAAAGAAGTACACCTGGTACTTGCGGAAGGATTTATTGTCCTGCATGGCGGTTCTCCTTTATGATCTTCCCTGCTCCGCTGCCGAAGAGGCGTTGAGGTCTTCGACCACGCCGCGCAGGGCCTGGAGCACATATTCCTTGTCGATATACTGTCCGTTCGGCAGGCGCACGGTTTCCACCGTTTCGGCGCTCTGCAGCTGTTCGCTGCGCTCATACCAGGTGGTGAGTCCGAGCATGCACAGCACGGTGATCTCCACGGCGATGGCCATGATGATCAGGTCCGGCTGATGCGGCACCATGAACTTGATGCCGCGGAGTCCGATCGTGAGGATCAGGAACGCCGTTCCGAGGAAGGCGACGGCGGTAACGTTATTGCGGTAGTCGGGGATGAAGGAGTGGCGCATGTAGGCGCGGAAGGCGCGGCGGCTGCTCTCCTCTTTTCGGATCCACTTTTTCGGTTCCCGCCGCAGGTGTTCGCCGAACTCCGGGGCGATGCGGAAGGCCGTCAGCACACCGCCGATCAACGCATGAGCGCCGCCACGGAAGAGCATGAATCCCAGCGGAGAAAACAGCAGCAGCACGACACCGAGCGATGTGAGCAGCACGACGGTGATCAGCCGCATGTCGACGATGAAGGTGGATTCACCGATGCGGAACACGTACGCGCTGTTCCAGAGATTGGCAGCAACGCCGCCCGGTGACGGCATCAGGTGCTCCAGCTCCGCGTACGACGCGCCGCTCAGCGCCCGGCCGTCCTTCGCCAGCATGGTTTCCAGTTCTGCCAGCGCCAGCGTGCGTCCGCTCCCTCCGCCCCCGAACATCGCATCCGAAAATGGATCGCTCGCAAACCGTGAATCCGCAATCTGCGAATCCGCAATCTGCAATCCCGCACCGCTGTCATCGGCGAGCAAGAGATTTCCGAAACCTGACCATGCAATCAGCACAGTCAGAATGATGATTCTACGCATGATATCCTCCTGTTCAGAGAGTTATACAACAACTCCCCCGTGCAACAGGGTGAATCGCGTCAGACTTGTAAGGGGTAACAATTAGGTACTTTTAGAAAGGCAAATTCCGTGCCATTCATCAGACACGGTCATAGCGGGTTGAATGATGCTATTTCGGCGGGTTCGTCGTGAGGATAATTCACAAATGTGTGAGAAATGTTCTCTATATAATCTCCCTGATTATATAATTCGTTTTTTCCATTGTCATTCTGATACGTCAAAGAACAGGTCTCCCAGGGGCTCGAAGAATCTGCCATTCTTCAGTCTATATCATCCCCGAATGCTGCTGTGTCGCATCTGCCGCGCAGGACTCCCACGACGCTGCCCCGGCTGGGGTGCGCGGTCCGCTGTTTCACGGAGAACGTTCGCTGCGATATGGATGGTTGTGCTGCCGATAAATCCTCTGTCTGTGCTATGTGAGGAGGGCGATATGTTCAGACAGGAGCGAGGATTCAAAGGCAATAGAAGATTGTTATCGTTGAGTGGGCTGCAAATATACAACCTCACAGCAGCGATGTCAAGGATAAAATTGCATAACGCAATTTTTGTATCATGCAATGATACGTATCACCACTGTCAATCACCCCCTCCCCCGCCGGCGATGCCGCGCAGGCGCAGGAGCAGCGGTATCGCTCCCGCGAGCGCGGTCAGGATGGCGACCGTGGAATTGAAATAGTCGGGATTGTTGGTGAAGAGCACGACCGCGATGATCACCGAACCGATGATGATGGGATACTTGACATACTCCCAGAAGCCCGCGGGCTCTTCCTGCTCCCAGAGCTGTATCCGTTCGACCGACTGCATGGAGAGAACAAAGTTGCGGAACGATTCATTGAACAGCCGCAGTGTCGGCCGCGTCGTCACCAGCCTTCTCTGGATCAGCTGCTGCACGATGTCCCTGGTCTGGAAGGAAGCGAATCCGTCCTGCGCAATATGATAGAGGACGAGCCGCTGCCGCTTCGTGCAGGTCATCCAGATCGCCTGGTAGAGCGGACGGCTGTTGCGCCCGATCCACAGCAGCAAATCACCGGGGGATGTCAGTCTATCGTTTTTGATCAGTTCGGCCGCTATCCCCGCGATCTTTCTCATCTCGCGCCGTTTGCACTCCGTGCCGAGCAGATTGAATAATTTCCACGTATCCGGCGGCGTCCTGCCATCCGGCTCCATTTTGCACTTTTTACTGCAGGACTTGTCCTCTCGTACAGCAAGCGAGTGCCCGTCTGCCGCGGGATCCGCTATGGTTCTCGCATACATGCGCACCAGCATACCGAGCGCATGCCTCCATCGCAGCTGCATGTTCTCGGATTCTGTTTTTTCGGTCTGCTCGAAGAAATAGTATTCAGGTTCGACAGAACAGATGATGAATACGGACATATTCCGTGACAGGAGCAGTTCCTCGATGAGTTCAAGCTTCATCCTGTTGAACGAAGCATTGTCGTAGCGGTATTCAAAACTGTCGATGATGATCCTGCCGCTGAATCCTGTGGCGACCCTGATTCGCTCGCGCACGGACTGCAACCAGGTTTTTTCATCCACTTCTTCATCGGCGAGATCCACGTACCGCTTCCAGTCGCGCAACCGCTCCATTCGTTCGGCATCCGTCATTGCAGCGCGCGGCTTCCAGCGGCACACGATATCCTTCCTGTCCTCATCCGTCGCCCAGATGCAGAGATAGTTCTCCTTCTGCTGGAACGGATTCACCTGGCCGCGACGTACGATATCGGTGAAGAAGAGGCGTTTCGTGACATATCGTATCATGAAATACAGCAGGAGCAGAAGAAGCACGGAGAGGACGACCAGGGAGAAGCCGCCCTTCTCCGGGAGCACAACGAAGCGTTCCGGATGCGACACGAAATACATTTGTTCCCCACCCGTTGAAACCGGCCGTTGTGCGAACCCCGGTCCCATGAGCGCGCTCAAGCGGTGAACTCTTCTGCTCAGCGGCAGCATGAACACGTCGAGCAGCTCCTCCCCGAACGCGAAGCGGGGCGTATCGGGACGCCAGTCGCCGTCCTCCAGGCCGGCGGCGCATCGCCCGTCGAAATAGAGATCGGTCGCATCCTCCCTGAACAGCGACGCGATCGTGTCGCACGCGCTGCTGCAGTCCGGATACTCCTTCGAGGGAATGTGCGCGCTGCCGAAGGTGTGCCGGATTCTCTGTTCCCTTTCCTCCAGGCTCATGCTTCCGTGCGCGATCGTTTCGCGGTTGTGCGCGTCCCGGTACACGTCAACGGATATCCTGAAGAAGATGAACACCGGAACGATCGTCAGCATGAGCGTCATCGTGATCATCATCCAGAGGTATTGCCCCCGGGCATGATTCCAGCGCGTGTGTTTTTTGGAAGCCAATCGTGTTGCTATCCGCCGGCTTCCGAAAATGATCACCAGAGCCGCCGCCGTCAGAAGCGCCGGGATGATTTCGAAATCCATATCCGAAAAATTGTCCGTGTACCGCAGAAACATCGTAACGAGGATGACCAGCGCGAGGATATGAACGAGCATGACGATCTTTCGCGGATTCCACCAGCTGATAAAGCACTCGAAGAGGGAGGGACGTGGACGGGCCGCGTTGGCATCGCCGGGTGCGGAAGCGTCGGCAGGCGAAGCGCCGGAGGCGTGGCCCATGGGATATGAAGCCGTGTCAAGACGCCGGAATACCATCAGCAGCGCGACATGCGGGATGATGACGATCAGGAGCAGCGCCGTGGGCGTCTGTGATGCGAGGAGTCCGATGAGCAGACTCAGCACCGCCACGCAGGTACATACCGAGGCGAGTGCCGTGTACTGCGGCGCGTGTGTCTCCTGGAACCACAGCCACGCAACCTGCTCCTTCCGCACGACGCGGAACGCCACCCATGCCGCGAACAGCGGGATGCAGAACAGGAGATAGAGAACAATGCTCATCACCAGCGATCCTGCCGCAATGTCCGTGCGGGACTGATCATTCGCGTACACGACGCCGTACCACTGCTGTTCCCTGATCTTCAGAGGAAAGACGTGCATGAGGACGTCATTCTCCCAGTAGCGCGTATGTGCGAATCCGCGCACACCGGCACGGACCGTCGCACGCAGCTTCTCATTGTCACACTCGGTGAACAGGTTCTCATGAAGATTCCGCTGCAGCACCGAGTGAAACAGTACCGTCCCGGCACCGTCGATCAGCATGTACCCGTAACCGTACGGCATGTACACGTTGACGAGCGACTTCGGGAGAAAGTCGACGGAGACAACAACAGCTGTATCCCTGTCACTGTTCGTTGTATCCGCTTTGCTCTTCGCTGTTTCCGCTTTGCTCTTCGCTGTTTCCTCCTTGAGAGAAATGTGGGATGAAGCACTGTAAGCCACCATGAACTCGCTCGAGCTGCGCGAGTAATGCGGCTGGATCCAGTTCTTCCTTCCGTTTTCGTAGACTTCCCTGAAATACTCCCTGTCCGAAAGTTCCATGCGCCGAAATTCCTGTGCTGTCGTGGTCCACAGCGAACGCATGTCTCCATCCGCATCGAGCCAGTACAGCTGTTCGAAATAGGGATACGCCAGAAACACCGTATCCGTCTTATCCAGGTTCGCAAATATGCTGCTGCGGCTTTTCAGACCGGAGTTGTTATTCCTCAATGTGTCCACCGCAGCCACCATGGCATCAACCGAATCGAATTCGGCGTAGACCCGCTGCTCGATGCTGCCAGCCAGGTCCTCAAGGAACGCGCGCTCCCTCCCTTCGGCGTCATATTTGAGGTAGACAATGTAAGCGATGCACAGGGTCAGGAGCATCGTGCCGAACAGCACGCTGACGGCGCTCATGACCATATCGTTTTTCCGCACACGGTCGGTGACGCGCTTGAAGTTCAGGTTTACCAGCGGGATGGCGAGCAGGAGCAGCGCGAGCACGATCAGGGCGATGACGACGTGATCGCCCGGCATGGCCTGCGCTTTCGCGTCGAAGGTCTCTGATTCGAGGAGCGCACACACGCGGAAGCGGCCCATGATCTGCAGGTAGAATTCATAGGATCTGCCGGCGAGCTGGATCTGTCCGGCCGACGTGTGCTTCGCCAGTTCGCCGATTGTGCGCATGTCGCCATCGACATTGACGCTGTCGAGGCTGCTGACCGTGACCCCGGCCGGTGAATCCTGGTAATACACGGTATCGCAGTCCGCGTCGGTGATCAGCAGCACATCGAAGGTCTGTTCGGTAATCTGGAAGGCTTCGAAAAGTGTCGGGAAGGTCGTCGATACCTTGATGACAGATGTATCGATGCGATCCGGCGCCAGGAAATAGAGCAGGGAGTCGGGTGTCATGACGAGTGTATCGAGTCCCCATGCCGTCTGCGGCTTCACCAGGTATTCCGCGTTCTTCGCAAAGGGAAAATTCGCCGTGATCGTTTCGGACGCGAGATCCTCCGGGTCCGCCATTTTCAGATTTTCGATGGAGATGCGGAACGCATCAATGCGCTCCTGTATCATCGTGGTGATGGTGCCGAGGTGGCGGAGGTTGTGCTCGGTCAGGTACTCCCTGTTGCGCTGGATATTCATGAAGTAGAGAAACACGCACCCCACGACGAATATGCAGACGACGACGATGATGGCGATCCGCTGCATGGAAAACGGTACACGCTTCTTTTTCGCTGTTTCATTCCCTTCGGTCGCGTTCTTTTCGTTCATCACTCCTCCAGGCTGTGTCGCATCCGGGAAGTTCAGGCGGCGTATCAGTCATCACGATCGGCGAACCCTGACGGAGGAACACGCGCGACGTTGCGCAACACGAAGTGTGCCGCGGAACGTAACTCTGCCATGACTGTAACAACGTCAGATTGACGGAGGAAGTGTACAAAATATCTCCCCGAAGGTCAAGAGCTCCTGCTCTTATACTGCCGGGATGAAACGCAATGTGCGATCAGCCCGCTACCGGTAATTCCGCAGCGTCCCCTCTGCGAGTTCGATGACGCGGTCGCGGAGCTCATCCGGAGCGACGACGGTGACACCTTCGCCGCGGCTGGCGACCCAGGAGGCGATTTCGTCGAGGGAATTGACGGTGGCCTCGAGGATGAGCGAGCCGTCAGGTTCCTCTGTGACGACCTGGGTTTCGAAGAGCTGGCGGGGTTTGAGGCGTCTGGCCCAGAGCGGCGAGAGGCGCAGGCGGATGTGATGCTCCTCGGTGCCGATCCAGCTTTTGAAGGAGTGGCGGAACATCGCCTCGATGTCGGGGGCGGGAACGGAGCGGAAGCGTTTCCGGGTGGGACGCACCGCCTCGATCTTGTTGAGGTGGAACTGCTTGATGCGTCCCTCGTTGATCGCCAGCACGCGCCAGTAGCGGTCGCTCTGGAAGAGCAGCAGCGGCGCGATTTCGCGTCCCCGCTCGCGCCGGCTTCCCTCCTTCAGGTAATCGATTTCCGCGATGCGCTTCTTCTCGATGCAGCGCTGCAGCAGCACCGCCGTGCGCAGCGCCTGCGCTCCCCTGCGGCGCACCATGAGTCCGACCGCGTTGTCCACTCCCCGCTGCGCCGTGCACAAAGAGAGATACTGTGCGACCAGCTCCTTGAGCCGCCGCGGCGGCATCGGCGTATCGATGCTGATGCCACCCTTTTTGTGGGAATGGATATCGATGCCGCTTCCGCGAAGTTCGCCCAGGTCGCGCTTGATCGTCAGCTCCTCGCAGTCATACAGCGCCGCCAGGTCCACCGGACGCAATTCCTCCGCATTCCCGATCGCCAGTCCCGCAATCTCCAGCTGGCGCTTCAACTTCGTCTGGATATCCAGCATTGCTCTGATCTCCTCCTTTATAAACCACTATCGTCACAGCTGCCTGCAATATCGAAGTGCAAAGGACAAAGTGCAAAGTGCAGAGTACGTGTCGGAAACGCACGGATGGCACAAAACGCGGCTTTGCACTTTGCACTTTGGACTCTGCACTTTGCACTCAACAAGTATCACCCGATGATACAGCTCCCTCCCCATGCATCAATTGCGTAAGGGACCGCCGGAGATGCATCGTCCCTACACGGCGCCGGTGCGTGAAACGTATTCGACGAGTTTCCCCAGTGTCGTCACGTAGCTGCCGTATTCATTGTCGTACCATCCGAAGATTTTTGCGTGCGTGACGGGGACCTTCAGGGAGCGCTCGGCCTGCACACCGTCCGCCCGGAGAATTGCCGGACTGAGTTCGATGAAACCGGTACGCGTGTGTGTATCATGTCCTTCGATGACGACTGAAGCGGGAACGCCCAGCAGATCCGCGGAGACATTCTGATCACCACTGTAGCACAGCAGCCCCTTCTGCGGTCCCTCCGCAGCATCGCGGTAGACAGCGTTGATGTACTCGCGGGTGACGGCCGGTTCGGCCCTGTCGTTCAGCGGGGAATGGAAGGTCAGGTTGAGATTGATCAGCGAAACGGTCGTCGTCGGGATGCGGACGGAATCAGCCATGAAACCGACGCGGGCGATTTCCGGCAGCACCTGTTCGAGTGCCTGCGCGGCACCGGTGGAAGACAGGATGATGTTGTTGAACACCGACCGCGATTTGCGGAGGTCCTTTGCGCGGCTGCCCGGAACGCTGTCAAGCACGCTCTGCGTGTTGGTCGCCGCGTGTATGGTCGACAGTGACGCCGTGAGGATCTGTGCGGTCTGCTCCGCCTCCATCAGGGGCTTCATCATGTGTGCCAATCCCGTCGTCGTACAGGACGCGGCGGAAATCAGGTGATGCCGTTCCGGATCAAAACCGGTATGATTGATGCCGTAAATCACCATCGCCGCATCGTCGGGCGTTGCGGCTGTTTTGTCACGCATTTTGAAGGGAGCGCTGGCAATGACCATGCGTGCGCCCGCGGCAAGGTGCCCGCGAATGCTTCCCCCCGCCGTTTCAGGCGGCAGCGTCGGATCGAGGTAGCGGCCCGTTGCATCCACGACGAGGCGCACGCCCTCTCCGCGCCAGTCGATCTCGCGCGGATCGCGCGCCGTGCGCAGGACTTTGATCCGCAATCCGAAAAATGAAATCACCCCGGCATCCGCGTCGAGGACGCGAATGTCCCTGTTTCCGTTCACCCCGAAGAGAAATGTTTCCGCCGGACCATAGGTCGAATCGGCCCCGAGCATATGGACGACGTCTTCGATACTGCGGCCGACTTCCCGGCCTGTGTTCACGACAATTTCATCGAAGCTGCGATTAACGGCGAAATACCAGATCAGCATCTTTCCGATCCGACCGAGCCCGTTGATCCCCAGAACAGTGCTGCCGGTGCTCGTGTTGGTCATGGCATACTCCTTTACGACATTTGAATTTGGATATAACTCACCGGCAGCGATCCGCGGTATATGGTCCCCAGCCGGCCGTCGATGGCAATGGCGTCTCCAGCATGAAACGCGACGCCATTGATGGTACAGATTTTCTCCGCTTCGTTCACGTGCAGTGCGCGGCAGTCAACGACGCAGGTTTTATGCAATCGCACGGCGGTCACGGCAGCATGCGATGTCGCGCCGCCGCGCGCAGTCAGCATCCCGTCGCATTCGAAAATCATCCCGATATCGTCGGGCACGGTGTCCGGTCGCACCAGGATGCGGTGCGCCTGTGGATGTGTGCGCAGCACGTTCTCCAGATCGTCGTGATCGAAGCAGACATACCCGTTCATTGCGCCACCGCCGATGCCGAGGCCCGATCCGACCGGTGCGTCGCTCAGGTCATCGGTATCGAACACCGGGATCCGCCGGTCGTGCATCGGGGAATGGTCGCGGCTCTGCAGGATGTGCAAGTCCTCTCCCCTGCTGGTCTCGAAGGTGAATTCGATCTCCTGATGACCGAAACTGTGCTTCGAAACAATGGCCGTGGCGTATCGGTGGAGCGTTTGATAAATGTCCGGAAAATCCTTCTCCAGCGACCACTCCACCGGTGTCTGCGCGCGCAGCCGCTGTCGCTCGGAAACCGGTAATGTGTGCACCAGTCCAGCGACGATGTCCTCCCCCTGGCTGCACACAGTGAAATCCCCGTACAGGAAAACGCCGGCCTCGCGGATGAACGGGTCATGCGTAAATACGACTCCGGAACCGGAATCATCATTCAGATTCCCGAGTACCATATGCTGAATGATCACGGCCGTTCCCCAGTCCTCGGCGATCTGCAATTTCGCACGGTAGACGTTGGCTCGTTCGGTGTACCAGGAGTCGAGGACCATGAGCACGGCTTCCAGCAACTGCTTGAACGGCTCCTCCTCGATGATCACGCCGTGATCTGTCAATACCTGCTTGTAGGTGAGAGCAATCTCGCGCATCTGCGCAGGGGCGAACTGGATTTTCAACGCGACACCGTAGCGTTCCTTGAATGCCATGATCACCGCATCGAATTCATCCCGGGCGATGCCCTGAACCATCCCCCAGGTCTGAAGAAAGCGGCGATAACAGTCCCACGCCGTCCAGCCGTAATTTTTTCGCTGGCTCAGTCCTTCGACGATCTCATCGTTCATCCCGACATTGAGGAAGGTGTTCATCGCACCCGGAATTGATATCGCCGCACCCGAGCGCACGGAAAGCAGCAGGGGATCCGCAGGGTCGCCGAATCGTTTTCCGCTGACGGACTCGAGATGCCGCAGACGGCCGCGCAGAATATCATCCACTTCCGATTTCATGTCGGGATGACTGCTGATCACATCGCGGCGACGAAACAGTTCCGTGGTCAGGATAAATCCGGCCGGTACCGGGTATCCCAGTGCAAGGAGGCGTTTGAGATAATACCCCTTGGCCCCGAGGAACACGGGATTGTCGAGATCCGGATTCGTCTGATACAGGCGCGTCGAGACCAGCCGGGGATCGTACCCCATCATTCCCTGGATAACGTCGGAGGAGAGATGCTTGAGCATGTCGTTCAGGCAGGTGAGCACGGACGCGATGAACGCATCGAGCTGCTGTATGGGGAATGTGCTCGCAATCAGCTCGCGATACACGCGCTCGGCCATGCCGTGCAATGCGGTCGTTCGTTCGTCCCCGGATACGTCGGCCGAAAGATACTGCGGCACGATATGCATCAACTGCACTTCGTGCGGCGTAATGAAATTGCTGTGAATGATGCTCTTGATGTTTTCTGCGAGGAACTGGAACAGGTTTATATACTGATGGATCGTGAACGACGTGGTGGTGAGACTGAAGCGCAGCATATCGATCAGTGAGCTGAATCCTTCATCCGAATACCCTTCGATCTCCAGGCTGCGGTGAAATGCGGCAAGAATGCGGTGGATGCGGCGAAGCGTGGCCGCGGTGATATAGTGGAGATTCGTTTCCTCGATGATGCGGTCGAGAAGGCGGGTCGCCAGTGCTTCGAAACGAAACGCGAGACCGAGCGCCTGGAATTTCGGCTCCATGTAGCGCCCGTACATTGACGGAATTCCCGCCGCGATATGGCGCTTGTAATAGATGTCTTCAGTTCCCGGACTGGGCGTCGTGTCGAGGATCACATCATGCAGACGAAGCAGCATCCCGAACACAAAATCCAGTGTCTGTTCCGGCTGGTCGGCTTGGAGCAGACGGCGGAATTCCTCGATGTCGGCATTCGAGACGTTATGCAGCTTTTCCATATGGGGGATGATATCCTCCACTGAAATGCTGTACTTCTGCCTGAGCAACTGGTGGATGCGACAGAGATGCAGGACGCGCCGGACCGGAATCCCGTCGACGGGAAAACGCTGCAGCGCTGCTTCCTCGAGCACTCCCGAAGGGAAATTCGGCAATTCCTCCACCGTGCAGGCGAGCGTGTCGCACAGATATCGCACGACCTCCTGAACGGAGCCCAGCCACTCCTCACCACCGGGCAGGGATCCGAACACATCCTTCGGCAGCAGGAGTTCGAGCGGCGAGGGATCCCCGCTCTCCCAGTACCGGAGAATCCCTTCCGTCAGCTGCAGATGCGTATTGTTGCTCTCGGCATGGATCTGCTTGCGCAGGAAATGAATGAGACGGTCGTGCCGGCCAGCGATCTCATCGATCACGGTGCTGATATCCCGCAATTCGCCTTCCGCGCCGATCTCGTTGAAATAGACAGGAAAAAGAATCGCCAGCTGCCTGACAAGGAACATGACAGGACGGATATCCGCGTTCAAGAGAGCGGTGACGTCACGCTGGAAGAGGTCGTTATCCTGGATGAAGACACCGCCGAGCCGCAGATGGATGATCAGCGCAGAGAGCAGTCGACCGCTTCGAAGGGGATTGGATTCCACCAGATCGAGCCAGACCCGGATACATTTCACGTGATCCCGCTCGATGCAGGTCTGCCAGTCATCGTCGATTCCCTGCAGGTTCGGATGCACGAAGCCAAAAGAGAGAAGCTCGTCGGTGAATCGGTCGATGGATGCCGGATTGTCAGCGGCGTACAGCACAGATCCGAGTGTGTGTATGCAGTCGAGTGCCGTACTCATGTGCTCGCCGCGCAATTCACCGAGCATACGGAAAAAATCTCCGAGAAAAACGGCCAGCGCATCGGGGGCGCTGCTTTCACAGACACTGCGCAGAACGTGGTTCAGATCCCAGAGCAGCTGTTCCTTGATGTGCTCCAGTCCCGGTTGCGGCAGCACGGCGAGGAGGTAATACGCACGTTGAAGAGGAGAGGAAAACAGTCCTGCCGCGCTGCGAAACTGCTCTGCCAGCGCATGGAAATCAGGGATGGATTGCAATTCCTCCCAGGTTGTGGCAGTCTTCAAACGATTGCGCAACTGCTCGAATGCTTCACGTCCGAGCGCCTGCAGCAATTCCTCCTGTCCATCTCCCAGAAGGGAGGCATATTCCTCCACTGTCTGCTCCACGCAGCGCGCATCGTGCCAGAAGGTGAGATTCATCCCGAGCGCATGCTGCAGCATGCCGGTCAGACGGCCGCGGACGCTTTCGTTTTTGACGGCATGAGGAGTGAGCGAACGCAGCAAGCTGCTGCCGACGACGGCGAGCATGCGATGCACCCGCATCTGCCGCTCGAGCACATCGAGCGCCATCTGCATCACCGAATCGAATCGCGCTGCCGCCCCGGCGGCTGCACATTGGTCGAGGAACTCGATCAGCGTTTGAAACACGCGGCGATGGAGGGAGAAGTGGGCATCCTCCTGCAGGAGCGTATCACAGATTTCCACGAAAATCGGAAGCAGCGTCTCCGCCTGCGCGTGCCGGCCGTAGAACCAGAAATCCTGCAGGGTGATCGTCCGCAGCTGCGTGACGATCCATTCCTTGTTCGGATAGCGGTGATGATACTCCTGCAGATACTGCTCGAGACGCGCATGCACTCCGTAATGGGAGGATGTCGCATCGAGCAGCAACTTGTGACGTGCGGGAAACGCGGTGTGCGTTGGCCGCGTACGCTCGATATTCGCCCGCAGGGCGGCAGAATCAAAGGACTGTGTATCTTCCATGACGACGCGTATACATCGTAATTTCCATGTGCACCCCCTTTTTCACCCCAATCTATCCTTTTTGCCGGAGGAAAGCCAGCGGAATCGATCGGGCCGTCAGTGCGCTTCGGTCACGGCGTAGAGCGACGTTGCACTTTGCACTTTGCACGCTGCACGCTGCACGCTGCACTCCGCACTCAACAAGTATCACCAAATGATACGGATACGCACGCCTCCATTGCGATATTGTATATCCAAGGAGGTTATCCCCATGACAGACACAAAAGCGATACATGTAGAACAGCACGGCGTGATAAGCTGCGTACACCTGGCGACGCCGGAGCAGGACACGCTGGAGTATCTGCCGTGCGAAGCGGCACTGGGGACGGGAGGGATTGACATTCGCGAAGTGAGCGAATCGGGGGATGTGAACGCCATCGAAGTCGTCAACCAGACGGAGAGGCTCGTATTCATGATGGATGGCGACATACTCGAGGGTGCGAAGCAGACGCGCGTGCTGAACACCTCGGTGTTTCTCGCGCCGGAGTCCCGCACCGTCGTGCCTGTGAGCTGTGTCGAACAGGGCCGGTGGCGTTACACCTCCCGCTCATTTCGCGGGAGCGGCCGCGTCGCGCCCCGCAGCGTCCGCGCCGCGAAATCCACCACCGTTTCCGCGAGCCTGCGGCAGCGCCGCCGTCACGACGCCGACCAGGGACGCGTGTGGGACGAAGTCTCTCACATCGACGCCCTCCACGCCGTGCATTCGCCCTCGCTTTCGCTCTCCGACACCTACGCGCATCTCGAAAAGGACCTCGACAAACTGGTAGGATCCTTCAGCGGACACCCCGACGCCAACGGCTTTGCCATCCTCGTCGGCGGGCAGCTGCTCGGTGTGGACATCTTCAACCGCCGCGACGTCTGCGCCGCGTATCTCCCTGGCGTCCTTCGCGCCGTGGCCATCGAAGCCGTGCATCTCGAGGGAGGCGTCCGCATGCCCAAACCCACCGAGGCCTCCTTCCGCGCCGTCGACTTCCTCGACCGTCTCACCGGCACCGCCACCGAAAGCCACCCCGGCGTCGCCCTCGGCGAAGAGCAGCGCTTCGACACCCCCCTCGCCACCGGCTTCACGCTGGAGTACGACGGGCAGCTCGTGCACGAGACGGTGACGGTGCTGGAGAAGACGGGGGGATGAATTAAGGGATGGACGTATAATGGAGGGACGACATGAGCGATTCAAGAAGGAACAGTCCTGCTCCGGGATACAGAAAACTTCTTGTCGAGGTCAAGGAGCGCATTCGTTCGGCGCAATACGCAGCGTTGAAAGCGGTCAATACGGAGCTTGTCGGGCTGTACTGGGATATTGGGAGAATGATCGTGGAGCGGCAAGAAAACGCAAAACAGGGTGCAGCCATCGCTGAACAGTTATCGAGGGACCTGCAGGCGGAATTCCCTGGGATCACCGGATTTTCCCGGCGAAATGTATTCTACATGCGGGAATTCTACCTGCTGTACCGCGATAACAGGCGAATGCAACCACTGGTTGCACAAATTGGCTGGACGCATAACCTGGTGATTTTCCAGCGTTGCAAGGATCCGCTCGAACGCGAATTCTACATCCGAATGACGCGTAAATTCGGCTGGAGCAAGAACGTACTCATTCACCAGATTGAGAATCAGACGTATGAACAATCCCTGCTCGGTCAAAGCAATTTCAAGCAGGCATTGACGAAAGAACAGCACGCTCAGGCAAGCCTGGCTATGAAAGATGAATACATCTTTGATTTTCTGGATCTCGGCGAGGGACACAGCGAGCACGAATTGGAACGGGCGTTGATTTCCAGGATCGAGGATTTCCTGCGTGCCATGGGAGGCGTATTCTCCTTCATGGGCAGTCAGTACCGGCTGGAGGTTGGTGGTGAAGAATTCTTCATCGACCTGCTACTTTTCCATCGACGTCTGCGCTGTCTGGTTGCCATTGAGCTGAAGATTGGAACGTTCAAGCCGGAATTTGTCGGGAAAATGCAGTTCTACCTGACGGCCTTGGATCGCCAGGTCCGACAGGATGATGAGAATCCTTCAATAGGCATCATTCTCTGCAAGGAGAAGAATCGCACCATTGTTGAATACGCGCTTCACGACGCCAGCAAACCAATCGGCGTGTCGACGTATGAGATCACCAGGACGTTGCCAAAAGAATTGCACGGCCAACTACCACAGCCGGAAGTGATCGCGACCTTGCTGGAGGGTATTGAAGGATGAGCACACCGCCCATTCTTTGGCGGATTCAATTGTCGGTTTTGCGCAATTCCCCGGCAACGACGACAACTGCTGCCAGGAGCGCATATACCCTTTCCACAGTTTCTCGCGAGAATTCCAGGCGGTAGGTCCAATTTCCGCGACGGTGTACGCCTTCGATTTTCAGAAACTCAGCCGCCAGGCGCGTACCAAGCTCCGTATCACGCAGGCCTGCCGGGAGATAACCGTCAACGAATGCAATATCGATGTCTTTCACACCGCATGGGTAGCAATAGCACATACTGTGCAACTCCCCACCGTCGTCGCGGGCGCGCAGGCTGAATCCTCGTACGCCCCAGTATGGCTCGAGTCCCGCAGATTCTCCGCGCGCGAGGATCTCCTCGACGACACTGCGAATTTCGGCGGGACATTCCGAAAGGAGCTGCTCTCTCGTGAGAACTGGCTGTGATTTTCGAGTGCTGCCCTTCGCATCACGGGTGGCTTCGGTCTGCCCGATGACTCTCGGTACCAGTGCTGTCAGCTCTCCGGTCGTGTAATACCGTAGCTCAATGCCGAGTACCTCTACTTCCTTCATCTTCGCATTCAGGAACTCGATGATGCGCTTCATTTCACGAGGGAGCTCATCCGCGACGAATAGCAGTCGTATTCTGCCTTGCTGAATATTCTCCTCCACAGCATTCCAGAACGGTTCAATGGAATCCGCATCCGTGGCGGTATCCGGCATCCCACGCAGCTTCGCGAGCTTTTCATTGAGTTTTTCCTCGCCCTCGTGCTGTTCCACGGCCAGCTGGCGAATCTTTCCTGCCGGCCAGTACCGTTCGGCGTTGGCCGCATATTCCAGAAGCTGACCGACAAGTTCCCTGCGGATTATGGTATCCGAACTCCTCTTCACTTCTACCAGAGTCGGGACGCCATACTGATCGAGCAATAGATGATCCACCGACCAGCGGTCGCTGGTGTTATCCGCATCAGGTATGCCGGCCTCGCGTTTCACGAGCAGGAAGCGGACGGGTTCTTCTCCGCCAACGAGATCGCTTTGCAGAATCTCCGGATATTATTTGATCATTTCTTGAAGAGTCGCCTCGCTTTGATAATCCGCACGATCGACTCGATTAATGCTCTGAGTTCCGTGAAGTATGAAAATGGGATCTTTGTCACGACTCATGATTACACACCATTGTTTTCATTGTGGTGTGCCCAGTCTAGCCTTCTCAATTGCATCTACAATATCCTCACTTGATCTGCATGATTGGTCGGATTTAACAAATATATCGTAGAGTATACTATCTAATATGGGTATCAGTGAAAAATACTCGCTGTATATGCCGACGTAAGGCGGCTCTTATTGCATCTTCCTCAGCATCATCGAGCCAAAGATCCATTCCAGCCTCAATCTGTTTCGGACTCGAATCCTTCCAAGGTACATGTCTGACTGTTTGGAAGTAAAATTTCGACTTCCCCTTTTGGGCATTGTATGCTACAATCAGCCCAATACCGAATATTTCAGCCAAGTCCCATATTCCTTCATCACGCAAGCGCTGCACTGCGCCGTCAATATTGGAGCCTTTAAAGTGAGCATCATAATAACACAAATATGCCGCGTGTGAATATACTAGATAACTTGCCGTTTGCTGCAGATCCTTTACCTTCGGGAAAGTCCGTTTAACCTCAAACGCTGTAAGTCTCAGATCGATATGCGAATGATACTTCAACTCTCGTTCGAAGCTTACTGCTGCCAGGTCCGCATTTGCCCATCCACCACCACGAAGTTTCGGATTCGCTACTACAAGCTCATACAATCCGGATTTTTCCAAATAATCCTTGAGTGGTCCATACATCTCTCTTTCAAGCCGCTCCGACTCCTCCTCGCTTACTTCTCTCTCCACCTTTTGGACATTAATACTTTCAGTGAGTATTGATCGTACTTTACGCTTAATAGTAGATTCTGGGATACTGCTAATTTGCTCGTCGTTTACCAGCAATGTGACGCCACCATAATACCCTCGATTTCTCACAACAAGCTTCATATCCGCAAGAGATTGAACAATATTGCTATAAAATTGTTCATACTCTTTCGGCACCAACTCTAGGATCTCCTGTCTCGATAGGGAGTTTGTACTTGACGCTTTCAGACTTTCGAGAATATGCAATACGACCTCTGTGAGTTCATCCAGCACCGCCATCTTGCTACTTCCTCTTTTGATGCTGGTCTTCTTTGAGGCCTTCTTCACGGTCGAAGACTTTTTAGGAGTGACATTTGATCGTTTTCGGGTTGTGCTGCTTGCTTTCGCATCCGATTTTTTGTCCATCTTCTTGGTCGATACGTTCTTACTCATAGCACCATCCTCTGTTATTAGATATTAAAACACTGTGACACTTCGCTACAGCGGACTATTTCAGTACCACCAGTTGAATATTGCTGTGCATTGGGAGATGCATCATTGTGTACACCGACACACTCCTGTACTGCCTCAAAGCTTCTTTGTATAGCAGCATTTGATGCATGTAATTTTGTATCACTTTGGACATATCGAAGATCGAGACAATTTTGTGATCAATTACGACATATTCAGCGTCCGTTTCTATCAATATATCAATCCAACCCTGCGTCAAAATATCTCCTTTGCGAAGCGATACGGGATATTCCCTGTGAACCTTTGCATTTGGCCAGCGTTCGTTTATGAACTTCCAAAGTCGGTCGCTCATGAGCAGAAGTTTTTGTGGAGTCATGTCCTCCGCAACAGCCCAGTTCTTCAAAATACGTTCCGCAAGCTCCGTTCTGTGTTTATCACCGGAACCAGGATCATCTGCGGCGAAGAATGTATGAATCACGTTGCCTATGAGGCGCATGTCGGGAGTACCTTCGATCGAAATCCTATCCCCGATTACTGCGAACTCCTGAAACTCTATTGACTCTACCGGCATTTCCTCGTCGGCTGCACTGGGAGACATCCTCGCGGGTTTGTGCGATGCTACTGATACTGGTTCGGGAGAGACGAATACTGATTCATTTTGCACTACTTCATCGGGTACTTCGTTTTCCGGGCTTAACTCGAGGACTTCGATGGGAATATTCTCGTCATCAATGTGAAGGGTCTGGCTACCTCGATCCAATGGCCACGCCAGCACCGGTTTCCCGGTTTCATTGGTCAGGAGATCGAGCCAGCCCGTCTTCAGTGTAGTCTTGGTCTTCCTCTCCTCTTTTCGTATGGCGAATACCAAACCGTCCCGAGCCCGCGTCATTCCCACATAGAGCAGCCGCTGCGCCTCCTGTTCCGCCTCTTCTTGTGCGGCCTGATTCTGGACAGTGGCTACGATTTTCTGTTCAAATGCTTCAAATTTCGTATTACCGAAATACCATGCAGGCCAGAAACGAATCGATCGACCTGCGAGAGGATCACGCGGATCAAATTCAGATGCCGGATCTACATGCACTCCGAGTGATGGCAACCTGCGTGACGGCGTATCACCAAGACTCGTCAGTACAACCACAGGCCACTCCAGTCCTTTCGCGGTATGGTAGGTCAGTACCTGTACTGTATCTTCACCGCTCGCACTCGCCTGTTTCCCCGCATTGTCTTTGAGAAATGCGAGGAGACCCGCCAGCGTGGCTGCACCATGTTGAATTCGACTCCGCTCGTAGTAACGAACACATGCGCCGCGCAATGCATCCAGGTTCGAGATACGGAGCGCAGACCTGGACCACACAGCGACAGTACGTGACATATGCAGGGCATCGAGCGTCATTTCCAGTATTTCCATCGGCGTTCGGTGGTGCAGCGACCTGCGCAGGGCATCGAGCTGCCCGATCATCGGATCCTGCTTCCATGTGTCGAAAACATCTTTGCCGGCGGCGACTGCCGCTTGAAGCCAATCTTTGTGCGATCCATGATAAGGCGAGAGATGCACTATTTCCGCCAGTGCAAGGGTGTCGTAGGCATCCTGCACATATCGCAGACCCGCCACCGCGAGCTGCACTTCACGTGCGGAGAGGAGATCTCCATACGGAACAGAGGCACGCACGCCAATAGCCTCTAGTTCCGCTGCAATATTTGCACATTCTTCGTTCTTGCGGCATAGCACAGCGATATTACTCGGCTTGATTCTCCGTCCCCCGATGAGCTGCTCCCGCACACCTGCCGCTACGGCAGCTGCTTCTCCCGGCTTATTCTTCGTAAGAAGCTGCCATTGTTCAATCCAACCGCCAACAGCCGCCTCCGCACGTGCGTCCGGGATGCGGAGTTCGATTTGTTCTCGGGGGATCCTGTGAAAGCCCCTGGTAAATACGGTATTCGTCAGCTTAACGAGCTGCTGACGTGATCGCCAGGAATACTCGAGGGTTTCACTTCTGCCGACCTGCTTGGCGGCCTGTTCCATCAGCCGGGGATCGGACCCGCGGAACTTGTATATCGACTGCTTGGGATCTCCGACCCACGTCGTTTTCCCGGCAAGCTGATGAAGCTGGAGAAACAGTGCGAGTTGTATCGGACTGGTGTCCTGAAATTCGTCGACCATGAGATGGTCGAGACGTTCCTGCATCGAGTTCCGGAAGGATTCTTCACCGAGTGCAAGCTGTAGAACTTTTTCCTCCTGATCGGTATAGTCCATGAGACCATGAATACGCTTGTACGCATCGTACTCCATCAGCGCATCTGCGGCACAGTCAAATACCCCCGTGATGAAGTCCTTAAGATCCGCATGGAAACGGGGGTTTACGAGCACCCTGGAAGCCAGAAGTGTCAGTTCTGAAATATCGACTCCATCTCTGTTTGTGGTCTTGGCTTTCGCGAGCGGGAGAAAATCTTTCCATTGTATGATATCACCTCTATCATGCGCTTGCAGGAAGTCCTGCAGTCGTTCGAATGTCTTCGTGGTTTCGCCGCCAGCGTCAGTAATGGCCTCGATCTCTGCATGGAGATCTCTGACTGACCGCAGCAGATTCCCTACGTGATCCATCTCAACGGGCGCATCAAGGAGAGGGCTGTATGACGCCCATGACTGCTCGCCCGATCGCTGCAGATCCACTGCCTGCATGCCGTTCGCTCTCGCGAGTTTCACAATTTCCTGCACTTCCGAACGCCAGTCCGGCTGCTGCTGAAAACCATATCCGGTACCGTCATGCCCGAGTCGCTTCGCGGCCGGTTCGATTTCGGGAGCGTGACGTTCGACAACGTTCTCGATGGCAATGCGGAAAAGGCGCTCCTCTTCTTCCTCGGGGAGCACTTCCACGGCAGGGGACAATCCCGCTTCGAAGGCGTATTCCCTCAGAAGCCTGGCACAGACGCTGTTCACCGTGCCGACAAAGCCCTCGAGCAGCTTTCGCGCGTCATCCTCCCTGCCATCTGCCAGCAGACGCAGGCGAAGACGCTCACGAAGTTCAGCCGCGGCCTTCTTTGTAAATGTGGTCGCCATGAGCCTTTCCGGTGAAAGTCTCGATTCTGACTTTGCTACTTCCTCAAGAACTCGTTCGGCGAGGCGATAGGTTTTCCCCGAACCTGCGCTGGCATTGATCAATTCGATCGTTTTCATGCTTCCCCCTCCTTCATTCCGCACACGATCCCGAAGTCACAGAATGCGCATGGTTCAAGGTACAATGTGTCCTCCTCGTTCGCTTTCTGACGAAAGATCTCGCGAATTCCATCCTCTGTCGTATTCTCATCAATGGCGCGCTCTCGCTCCATGACACCTCGAACCTCAAGCGTCCCGGTTTGCAACAAGTTGAAGTCCCGCTTCCAGCTTCGCACCCCTCGCTCCCAGATTTCATTGAGTGAAATCTCCGATTCCAGTGAGCGGTCCCCCAACATGGCCGCATCGCTGAGAATTTCGCCCTGTGCAAGCATGAAATATCCTGCCATGGGTTGTTCACCCTCACCACGCTCGCGAAGCAGCCAGGTGTACGTCGAAAGCTGCAGAGCGCGACCCTCTATCACAGTCGTCCGATGATACTTGCTGCTGTTTGTCCACTTGAGATCGAGCACGAAGGCTTCACCGCCTGGAGTGCGCAGTAGCATATCAACGCGGCCCATGAAGGGGATCCCATCAGCTATTCCTTCCAACACAGCTTCGGTACTTTCCACTGTCAGCTGCAGCCTGTTGATCTCCGCCACCAATAAGCGTACTGCACGACCGGCATCCACACGCAGCCGATCGTGTTCAACCTTGCGGCCTTCCATGAGGAGTTCTGCCGCCATGGCCGGCACGAGCTCATCGAACAGCACCATTGCCCTGTTCTCAGCAGCTGCTTCCTCCCACTTCGTTCCGGGTTCTTCGTACATCAGTTCAACAATGCGGTGGCACATGGTTCCGATCATGCGGTTGCCCGTCGGCAGGGTCAGTACATCCGCTGAGCGCAAACGGAGATGCTTCTCCATGACCCAGCGGGCCGGACAGGAGATGATACTGTTCAGTTGACTGTAAGAGAGATGTTGTGGCGCAGAGATGCTCGCACCATCGATGCTCAGGGATGATGCGGGTTTGCGTATCGGCTGAGGGGCAGCTTCCACCAGCGACATCGAACGACCTGCGAGCATGAATTTCCCTCCCGAGACAAGATTACGGCCATCTCGTGTAATCCAGGACTGAATATCCTTTTCGGCGGACTTTCCGCGATGCCTGTAGGCTGCGGCAAGAATTTCGTCCCAGAACGGATGCGGGTACGCAAATTCCAGATTTTTCCGTGAGGGACTGAAAAGCAGCACGTGCCTGGCGGCATGTGAGAACCCTCGACGCCACGATTTCGATTCCATATCCCTGCGCTTCCATAATGCCGGTATGAAAACATTCTCCGCTTCCAACGCTCTCCGTTCGCTCTCACTCCAGTACTGGGCGTGATTGTCGCCGCGGTCAATGAAATCCCACCATATGAGCACATCCACAGGTCGGGTGATCTGTCCCGGATGCCGGACAACTTCCCATGGAGCGGCTTCCTCGCAACGATCGGCCGCGCGTGCACCGAGGCCGATGACACTGTCCAGCATGCGCTCGATTTCAACACGAGTTCTGGACCCTGATCCTGTGATGAGGCCAATAAGCTCGCTCGCATGCGCCCGTGCTTCCTGATAGATATCCCGCTCTTCATCAGAAAGGTGCCCGGATTCAATAACCGCATTGAGCCAGTGTCTGACCCAGTTGCACCGTTCGAGCAGTTCGTCTTCCTGAATCCCAACAGTGGGATCGAACCGATTTGTGCGCAGCAAAGCATCCAGCTTCAGTGCGATCTCCCTGCCACGAGCAGCAGCATAGCTTTTGCCGCGTTCCTCCGCACGGGCAGCCGCGTTTTGTTCAATTTCCTTAAGAGCCTTCTGCCATTCGCGACCGCCAATGCCCGGTTCTTCACGCAGTGCCTGCAGCAGCGTCCTCGCATCCGCATTATGTATAGGAGAGCGCGGCAGCGCCAGTAGTTCTGTCAGACGGTGAATGTCGATTGGCTTCCATGCGTTAGCGAGGACGAGCGGAAGGACCTGGAGTATGCTTCTCCAAGCAGAGGAATCGGATCTGCCAACGGCAGGCAGTCCAAGGCGATGCAAGGCAAGATCCAGCACCCCTGTATCACTGCCAGCGATGATGGCTACTCCATGATTGTTTTCTTCGTCGGCTTTCAGCCATCTCGCCAACGTTTCGGCGGCATCCCACTCCGTATCCGTGCGAAGCAGGAGGAGTGATTCATCATCCCGGATTACTTCTCCTGCCTGTTTCCGTTGCAGGGTCCTCTGCAGAAGCTGAAGGTTGCCTTCATTTGCTGCATAGTCATCACCCGGAGCCTGAGTCACTTCAACACCCTGCTGCCGCAGCTGCGAGAGGATGTGCTGCCAGGCAATAGGGAAATCCGCCTCCAAGTCGTGGAGTGTAATCTTTTCGATTGGTACGCTCAATCCCTGTTTGAGATGCTCCATCACCGCCAGCTGACGGTCTTCCCTCCCTTCGTCAAGTGGAAGCGATGACTGCTCCAACGCGGCGAGGCTGCGGAGTCTCGGGGTGAATTGCGGATGCTCTGACCCGTCCCACCCACAGGCAATCAGTTCATCTCTGAGTGCAAGCAGCTGCTTCGCCGCGGACCACCTGTCTGCATGGAATGAGGCATGGTAGTATTGATCCTGGTGATCCGCTTCTTCCATGCGACTCATGTACTGTGCAATACGTTTTGCGGGATGCGCGTGTATACCTGTCAGTCCAAGATGTGTTTCCAACAGCGAGAGCATCCCTTCGGGACCAAGTTGTACAATCCCTGCAGACGCGGGTGCATCGCTCCATTCAGAACCATCCAGAAACATCCCAAATGTGATTTGCATGCGTGCTCCCAAAAAACTAACGGTGATTACTGCAGAAAATCCCCGAAAAACAGGCACCACGCGAGGCGCTCCGGTGGCACACCTGCGCCCTTTCCGAGAAGACGGTTGCTGTGGTCGTATATCCTGCCAGACGCGTGTACCCGCCCCAGGAGAATATTCTGCGCGTTCCACACCTTCCCGTTTTCGTCGATGCGGCCGAGGAGTTTATTGGACGGGCTGTAGAATCTGCCTTCACTGGAGATGCGGCCGAGGAGGCGGTTTCGTGCGTCGATGATGCGGCCGTCGGATTTGAAATGGCCGAGCGTGACGTTTCGGGGAGAAAGGATGCGGCCGTCCGGCTGGATGGTCAGCACGTGACGGTTCATGGCGTCCGTGATTTTCTGTGCGGTGAGATTGTGCGGAATAAGCACCAGGAGGAACACGCATGCCGCAAGAAATATTGACGGATGCGAGAGCATGGGTCCTGTGTGCCTGCGTGTTCTGCGCATATCTCAATATTTGTGACAGAGGACGTCCTTGGTGAAAATATAGCAGTTTCAATTCAAAAATGCCCCCTCCCCACCGGCGTCATCCAACGACAGTCTTGGCGAATGAATCCACAACTCCATATACAAGATCAGTGTTCTGAATCGCGGCCAGCCAGTCCGCGGGGAGGGACTCCATCCCGTACAGTAGTCCCGCGAGTCCCCCTGCCACACAGGCGGTGGTGTCGGTGTCGTCGCCGAGGTTGACGGCTTTGAGCACCGCATCCTGATAGGAGCTGGTGGTGAGTACGCACCATACCGCGGCCTCGAGGGTATGCACGACGTAGCCGTCGGAGAGGATGCCGGACGCGGGGAGATCCGCGAATTCCGAAGACAGCAGGCGATCGAAATGATCCTGCTCATCCGCAAGTCCATACTGCCTGGGATAAGATGGATTCAGGTCCGCCAGGGCCGACAACGCCCATCGAAGCGTGGCGTGCGCATCGGCGGGTTCGCCATCCACGTAAACACGCCGCAGGATGCTGCCGGCGAGCACACTGAAATATCCGCATGCGAGACGCGAGCGCGGATGCGCGTGCGTGATCCCTGAATATCCTGCGGCAAGGGTGAGGATATCCCTGTCCTGCAGCCCGAACGCCCGCAGTCCGACGGGCAGAATACGCATCAGCGATCCATTCCCGTTGCTGTTCTCGTCGTCGAGTCCGGCATCCTCGGCCGGAATACCCTGCCGAAGACGGTCCATGGCACGCGCAGTCGTGCTGCCGAAATCAAACACCTCACCATGCGGCGTCATGTACCCTTCATCGAACCAGCGAAGCAACAAGGCCGCCATGTGTCCGCTCTCATAGGTTTCGCTCAGACTCTCAGCAGCGCAGAGCAGCAAGGAAGAATCGTCGGACCAGGTGCCCGCCGGCTGCTGATGCGTGCGGTAGCCGATCATGCCGGCTGCCGGTTCGGCGCGCATCTCCTCACGGGAGGAGAATTCATACGGCACCCCGAGAGCGTCACCGATCACCGCGCCGAGCATCGCCGCGCGCACATGCTCCTTCACCTGTTTCGTCTGCGATCTCTTCATGCAGTTTCCTTCGAGACATTTCCGGTTCTGCTATAAATATTCTACGTTAGATTATCACCCGGTGACATTCTGCCGGACTACCTTTTTCCGAGATCAATTTTTTTGAGACAGCGATGAGTGAACACACCATGCTTATCCGCGCGCTGCGCATTCTGCAGCGGCTCAGCACGCACGACAATGTCACGGTGAAGGAACTCTACGAATATTTCGAGCGCCGGGTGCCGAAACAGACCATTCAGCGTACGCTGCGGCATATCATGGATGCGAACATTCCCGTGGACTATCGCGCCGGAGCGCATAACGAGAAATTCTACTACATCGACCGCAGCTTCACGTTCATCCCGGAGCTGCTGAAGCCCGAAGAAGTCCTGGCCGCGGTCCTGCTCATGCAGTTCCGTGAGGTGTTCACCGGTACGCGCATTGAGACAGATATCGTTCAGGTTTTCGAGAAGCTGCAGCAGCTGCTGCCGCCGGATGCCATTGCGATGCCGGACGCTTTCACCGGCAACTACCTCCACATCCACCAGCCCGGGAAAATCGATCTCGCCCAACGATCGGAGATGCTGCGCGACCTGTTCAGCGGCATTGTCGAACGACGCGTCGTCAACGTGCGCTACCGCAACAAGCGCTACAAGCTTCATCCCTATTCGCTGCTCATACACAACGGGGCGCTGTACGTGTTGGGACAGGTACCGCCCTACACGGATACGATTTACCTCGCCCTGCCGCGATTCAAGAGTGTGGAACTGACGGATGACACGTTCACAAGGGATGAGGACTTCAGCCTCGAGGATGTGCTGCGAAGCAACTTTGGTATCTGGTATGAGGATCCTGTCGACGTCGTGATCCGATTCGATAAAACCGTCGTACCGTCCATCGAATCCCGTCAGTGGCATCCCACACAGAGCATGCAGATGCAGGACAGCGGCGAGCTCATTCTGAAAATGCGGCTCGGTCCCTCAAAGGAACTCATCGCATGGATCCTCCGCTGGGCCGAATTCGCCGAAGTGCTCGAGCCCGAATCGCTTCGGAAGGAAGTCGGTGCAACGATCAGGCGGATAGCAAAGAATTATTAGCGTAACCTAATGTACACTAGGTTACTATGGTGTGCTCATCCGGAACTCTAAAGCTCATCATAAGCATCTGCGAATTGCCGCATCAAGGGAGGCAGTTCTTCCAGAAGCAGATGCAGCGGATTGTCATCCAGAAAGAATATGGCAATTTCACTTTCCTTTTTCCCTGTGTCCTGTACCTTCCCCGGCGTGAGTTTTGAATGTGCGAGCAGCTCATTCGCCTTGCCTCGCAACTTTACCAACCGCTTCTCTTTCTCGTTCCAGAAGACATCCCCGTTGTCAGCATATTGGTTCAAACGGGCGTAATACGAGCCCGATCTCTTGTCCACACGCAGAAACACATGCTCAGGTCGATCTCCGTAAATATTATCCGTCTTACAGAAGAACAGTTCCGCCCATGGTGATCCTCCCTTGTTGGTCCCGACCTGCAACCAGGAAGAACTCGCATCGCCGTACTTTTCCCGAATTCTATCGAGAAAGATTTTCTGACCGCCAGCCCGTCCAAAGACATCCGCATCGCGCCCATCATCAATTGCTGCAATGATCTTCTGACGTGGCACAAGTAACTCTTCCTTCAGAAACTCTTCGTACTGCCCGACGAGATAGTGTCTATCTGCAACATGCGCAATCGCCAAGGCGAGGTCTTCACCATCGAGGAGGCGATACCCGGCGCTGCGCACATCCATCTCTTCCTGTGAATGGACATAAGAAAGCTTCAAATAGATGTAGTCCGTAACACCAATCTCCTCCCCGATTTTATGGTAGCGCTGCAGCTGCTGCGAGTGGAATGTCGTCCAGGTTTTATTCTCGAACAGCGCTTTCCGCTCATCGCCATTAACCTTGTAGCAAATGAGGAGATCGATGTTATCAGTCTGCAGATCTACATTCACCTCAGAAACACTGTCTACTGATGCGCATAGCCCGAGTGCAGCAAACACCCTGTTTTGAAACGGCTTCAAATCCGCATTCCGATCCAGTTCGACAAAAAGCCATTTGAGAAATGCATCCGTGGTGAGTTCTTTCGGTGCGTATGCGAAAATGTTGTTGGCCATGGAGGTACCTCCCTTCTTGTTTGGTAACAAATTGACGAAGAAAAGCGGACGTTCCGATTCTGTACAGATAACTTACCTGAATATGCGTTTCACTTGAATACCGTGCAAGAATAACGTTCATCTTTCTCATGAACGTGATAAAGATATTTTCCAGAAATGCATGATATGACAAACTGCAGCGTATATTCTCCACATGGAAAACAACGCCAGCTACCTGCGCTTCGATCATTTGCTCGTCGGAAAGCATCCGCTTATCGCGCCGAACACGAAGCTGCTTTTTCACCGCAGGCGCACGGTGATTACCGGCTGGGGCGGTGCGGGAAAAAGCACATTGGCGCGGCTGCTGACGGAACCTGTGATGCCGGATTTCGTGCTGCGGCAGATGCGGTGCAACATCAGCATCCCGCATGTGACATACCATAAAGAGCATACTGATGCAGCTGAACGGTGTCCTCATTTTGAAGATGCGGCACGATCCCTTGAAGTGAAAACCACTGGTAAAACGACGCAGAGATCTGCGAGAGAAAAAGCATGAGCATGCAGATACCTGATATGATCGAGTACCACGACCGAAGGATGCGTCTATCCAGTCACATTCCGTTGCCGCGGAATCATGAGCGGATACGGAAAGTCGAACGTACGAATCCTGGCGGACCGCTGATAAACAGCACGGCATGCTGGCGTCGCTACATGGCGTTGTGGAAGATCCTCGACGGTAAGCTATACCTGACGGGATTTGCAGGAAGGTACGAACTGACGGGTGAGGGACCGCTCTTCGCCGACTGGTTTTGCGGTGAAATCCGGTTGACCCGACTCGAAGCCGAGACGTATGCGCACATGCGCTACATCACTCGCATCGAACGGGAGATCATTCTGCAGGTGAAGAATGGCAAGGTCGGGAGTGTGAAGGGACCACGGCCGGTATGAATGATGGCGCGGACCGGACCGATGTAGCAGATATGCAGCACGTGAAAAACTGCAGTCTAATTTCTTGGAATGGAATCATCCGCAAGCTATCTACGCCTTGATCATCTGCTCGTCGGGAAGCATCCGCTTATTGCGCCGAATACGAAACTGCTTTTTCACCGACGGCGCACAGTAATCGCGGGCTGGGGCGGTGCGGGAAAAAGCACGCTGGCGCGGCTGCTGACCGAACCTGTGATGCCGGATTTCGTGCTGCGGCAGATGCGGCGCAACATCAGCATCCCGGATAATCTGCAGCAGTGGACCCTCTTCGATACCGCGATGCTGCAGGATCCGTTTCCCACGGACATGCCGGCACTGCTCGATGCTCCCGCGCACGCGGCGCGTTTCCGCGCGCAACTGGAGATTGAATTGCAGTCCCTCTCGGAACTGGGCCTCTCCGCGCTCGTCCGTGATGCTGTGGCGGCCGCCATTCTTGCCGATGCGCCCATGCGCGCGCTGCGGCAGCTTTCGATTGACGACCTCACCGTGGCGGTATTCACCATGCACCTGATCGCGCGTCGTATCTGGAACGCACGCCTCCCCGTGGTGATCGATGACCTGACCGGCGTCCTTCCCGCTGATGCCCGAAGCGCGGTGCTGCGCTGGCTCACCCGCCACCACCAGGTCAGCCACCTGGTGATCTTCGAACTGCCGCAGGTGGAAAGTACACCGCGGCCGGATTACACCCTCCGTTTCCATGAACACCGTATCCACGCCTTCCGCACCCGCCGCTGACAGCAATTCCCACACAGCCAATCACAAAAAACCAACAGATATTCAGTTTGTCATCATCTGATATACTACAGCGTAGATTGCAGGGAGATTCACGATGCGAGGGCAATCATGAACAATGATATCAAACTGCTGGAAACACTGGAAGGACTGGCCGCTGTGCTGCAGGACGGCAGCCGCAAACGCGTAAAGCAGGAGCTGCACGCGGCCGCGGTGATGCTGGACGACAAATGCTCGGAAGAGGAACTCGCCGCACTGGCCATCATCGTGCGGGAGACCCGTCGCGGGAACGAGATAGTGACACTGCGGCATCTGCGCGCCAGCGCGAAGCAGGAATACCGGATGAACGTGCGATGGGATGTGGTGCTGGAGACACTCGCACAGCAGGAACTGGCGGCAGTGCTGTCGGTCGACGGGGACACACCCGCAAGCGGTTCGCAGCTTCAATCCATTCTGCAGGAGCGCTCCAGCGCCGAGGTGCGCGTGGGACTGCGTCTGCGCGACCCCTCATTCGACCCAGCTCACATGGATGCGGGATACAGCTCGAACCGGCAATACCTCGGGGACTGCTTCGAGTATCTCGCGCGCTACGGCGATATTCTGGACACGCACCGGGGCCAGCGCCAGCGCATGCGCAGGGACAACGCGGAGACGGATGACAATCTCGAGGAACGCTACGCGCTTCTTCGCCGCCGTGGTGCACAGTCCGAGCCCCTCCCACCGCTCGAGCAGCTGGCGCAGCATCTGGAGCTGAACCGCTTCGAATGGACCGTTCTCCTGCTGATGCTCTTCGCGGAAATCGAGGGCGACTCGGTCGAAGTACGCAATCTGCTCGGGCTGGCAGGCGACGATATCCTCGAACGCTATGAGATGCGTCAGTATTTTGAGAACGACGGGACACTGATTGCGCACGGCATTCTCGAGCTGCACGGTGACCATCCACCGCTGCAACTGGATGTCAGTCTCAACGATGAAATCATCCGCTGGCTGCTCCACGGAGGCGATACGCCGGAGATCGCGGGCGGTGGGAATGCCGATGAACCGGACTCATTCAGAAACAACGAGGAGTATATCACCGGCTGGTTGAACGTCGTGCGCGTTCTCATCGGGGACAGCGACAACCTGCCGTCACGCTTCCGCCGCCGGAGGCGGAAAAGCGGCATCAGCGTACCCGCCTGTGAGCATCCGGCCTATGCGGCATTCGCACAGCGGGTGGATCGCAGCGAAGCCTGCTTTCCATTCGATCAGCTGGCGCGGGATGCGGGTCTCGACACCAACGAGCGCATCATCCTCGCCATCGGGGTATACATGGCTCTCCAGGACGGCGCCTTCGATGTGTCGAATGCAACCGCCCTCCTGGCCGGAGAAAAACTTCTCGACCGCTATCGGATGCAGCGATACTTCACGTCGGAGGCCCCTCTCTTGCGTGAGGGACTTCTGGAAATCGATGATGGATTCATGGGGAGTGCTGATTTCACCGTGCCGCAGGCCGTGCTGCATCGCATCATCGAAGACAAGAGCGTGACCGGGGAAAATACTGCCGGAGGCGCGGACAAGGAGTTCTTCGAACGGCGCACACCGCGCCATACGCTGGCGGATGCCGTGCTGCCACTCGCGATCATGGACGATCTTGGCGATGCCCTCGGATCACTGTCCGGTGAACTCCGCAGCCTTCTGCGGGACTGGGGCGTGGAGCGCATCACCGCGGGACGCGGCCACGGCTCCCTGCTGATGCTCTTCAGCGGTCCGGCCGGCACCGGCAAGACCTTCACGGCAGAGGCCTTCGCGGGGGCGCTCGGGCGGGAGATGCTCATCACCGACGCCGGCAAACTCCTGTCCAAATGGTACGGCGGCAGTGAGCACAACATGCAGCAGATGTTCCGCTCCTACGCGCGCCTTGCGAAACACGCGGACAAGGTCCCGCTCCTGCTCCTCAACGAATGCGACCAGCTGCTCATGCAGCGCTCGTCCGGCAGCGGCCGCAGTACCGACAGGACCGAACACCGGCTGCAGAACATCCTGCTCGAGGAATTCGAGCGCTTCCCGGGCGTCCTCATCGCTACCACAAATCTCGTGGAGACACTTGACGAAGCCTTCAGCCGCAGATTCGATTACAAAATCGTCTTCCCTGCGCCCGACGCGGACGCCCGTCTCGCCCTGTGGCGCGCACACATCCCCGAGAGTGTCCCGTGCGCGGAAGATCTTGATCTCCACGACCTCGCCCGGCGCTTTCCCTTCACTGGCGGCCAGATCGCCGTCGCCGCCGCCAACGCCATCCGCAGCGCCGCCAGGCGGGGCGACCGGCTTGAACAGGCCGACCTGCAACACGCATGCCGACTCGAAAAGCAGGGAAGTTTTGATCATCCCAAGAGCGGGAACGGAACAGTCGGGTTTCGCCCTTCCGCTCTCAGTCAGAATTTAGAACAGGGTATTGACCGCACAGACAAGGAGATTTCATGACACAGCATAGCTTCCTTCACGCTCATTTCGAGATGCGTGCAAACGCTATGTCAACTCATGTGCTACGTTCACACTTATGAATCACACAAAATAGCCTGACAGAAAGATGAACTTTCTCTCAGAAATATCAATACTTCTAGCAGGAGACTATCGTGATACACCTTGTTTGTTAATTACGGCATTTGATCTCATGAATTTGATGATGACTGCCTCGATTTTCTTTCTCAACTCCTGATCTTCTATTTGTATGTAAGCAGCGGAATATACTATTGGCTTCTTGTACCAGAATTTATCCCAGTGACCACTCTGCTCGTCTCCGATCCTTTTCCTAATATCATTGGACTCACCAACATATATCGGCCGTTCACTTATATCATAAAGCACATACAAACCAGGCACATTAGGGAGTTGGTCCTTATCATGAGGATCAAAATCAATAAAGGAGCCAATGCCTTCAATCTTTGAGTTCTCATCACTACTGTCCGGACGTTTGATGGTTGAAGCGTTGTAAGATGCATAACGGCAATGGCTTACAGGAATTCCTGATGGGTCTCGATTTGAAATTGAGCTCGTCCGTTCTGTATTCTTCTCGTCCACTATCGGAGGACGCGAAGGATGAACAGTGGACAAACGGTTTTTGCGCAGCTCATGGACTATCTGCCCAAAAAGCAGTTCGCAGCATGTGTGCGCCGATACCGAGGAGAGCGGAAGGTGAAATCGTTCTCCTGTCGTGATCAGTATCTCTGCATGGCGTTTGCCCAAATCACTTGGAGAGAAAGCCTGCGTGATATCGAGACGTGCCTTCGAGCACACCAGCCCAAGCTCTACCACATGGGTTTCCGTAGCGTCGTCTCGCGCAGCACGTTGGCCGATGCAAACACCGTCCGTGACTGGCGTATTTATGCGGACCTTGCGCAGGCACTGATACGCATTGCGCGACCGTTGTACCGCGATGAGCCGTTTGGTATCGAACTCGATCATACCGTCTATGCGTTGGATGCGACTACGATTGATCTGTGTTTGTCGGTGTTCCCGTGGGCGGCGTTTCGTGCGACGAAGGCGGCGGTGAAACTGCACACGCTGCTTGATCTGCGCGGGAACATCCCGACCTTTATCTCCATCAGTGATGGGAAGATGCATGACGTACAGGTCCTGGACGAGCTTCTTCCCGAGGCGGGCGCCTTCTACGTGATGGACCGTGCGTACATCGATTTCTATCGCTTGCACGATCTGCACCAGTGCCAGGCATTCTTCGTCACACGCGCCAAGCGCAACATGGCCTACCGTCGCAGGTACTCGCATTCCGTCGACAAAAGCACGGGCGTGCGCAGTGATCAAACCATCGTTTTGACGAGCGAGAACTCTCTGCGCGGATATCCGGATCCGCTCCGGCGCATTCGTTATTACGACGAGGAGAAGCAACGATCATTCGTGTTTCTGACCAACAACTTTTCGCTTCCGGCACAGACAATCGCTGAATTGCACAAATGCCGGTGGCAGGTCGAACTCTTCTTCAAATGGATCAAGCAGCATCTGCGCATAAAGGCGTTTTTCGGGACGAGCGAGAATGCAGTCAAGACGCAGGTGTGGATCGCGGTCTCCGTGTATGTGCTCATTGCCATCATGAAAAAGCGTCTCAATGTGGAAGCAAGTCTCTACAGCATTCTACAGATTTTGAGCGTCACGTTGTTCGAGAAAGTCCCACTAAATCAAGCACTTAGCACAACAAGAATCGACGAAACAGCCGGCAGAGATACTAACCAATTGATTTTGTTCGAGTAACAACCGGACACTACTGAGTTCTCATCAATTTCAGAAACGATGTCATCCGGCAGCAACTCATCGAACACTGATTCAATACTTTCGATGGTCATACGCTGAGGATTCTTTGTTTTACCAGTCTCAATGTTCCATATAGTTTGTTCAGTAACCTTTGCCCTCTGCGCCAATTCAAGCCTTGTCCATTTATTTTCTGTTCGTTTTCGTAATACCCAAGTTGCTAACGAGGTTGGACCTTCCTCATCAGGTGTGGTTTCTGGGTTAAATGCTTTTTCTCCAAATAGCTTCATTAATCTAGGTAACTTATTTCTTTGTGGCGTATTTTTCCCGTTTTCCCAGTTAAACACGGTCATAGAGGATATACCCAACTTTTCTGCTAGCTGACCGCGTGTCATTCCTTCTCTAAGCCTGGCGTCGCGTAACAGCTTAGCGTGGACTCCTGAATCCCATTTGAAGGTGTTTTTATCACTTTTTTTTGCCGTCATATTTTCTCCTTTCGAAATATTGGATGAGATGATGAGGATATAGTATTTTCAATTTGAACCGAATTCTAAACAGTACTAATCAACAACTCCTTTAACAAGCGCCTCCACTGCCTCTGAGTAAAACTCAATATTAATCTTCGTCGCCAGTTCATCCGGAAGATCGAAGAGCTGCCGGCGGGCGGAGATTGGCATCAGAAGTGTCGTGGCGGCTTTGTCGATTGCCAGTTCTGCGACGGCAACAGGATTGGGGACGATTTCGACGGATCCTCCGAGGTTCAGGGCGCCGACGATGATCAATCCACCGCGCACACTGCGTTCAAGTAACGACGCTGATAGTGCAACGAGGACGGGGAGCCCGAGATCTCGACCACTGGTGTCGGTGTCAAGGGGACGCAATTGCACGGAAAATTCATGAGCGCGTGGATCACGATCTCCGACCAGTTCGCGGGAGCGCGTATAGAGATTCTGCTCCGCGTAGCGAACACTCTCCCGGAACGCCTGTGGCTGTGGAGTATTGAGGATTCGCACGCCGGAGCCTCGCCCTGATGTGACTTCAATGCGGTACAGCATTGGTCCCTGTTCACCCGCTGTCGGACTGATTCCATAAACCTGTCCCGGCGGGAGTGGATCACTCTCTATCCCCTCATCGCTGTGAAGTTCGGGCGTCGAAACGAACTTTTCCACGCCGTCGATACCGATTGTGAAGCTGAAATGCGTGTTGCGAAACTCCGTTTTCAGGCAGCGTTTCTGCTGCTCCTTGACGCGGCGGCGGGATTCGAGCGCCGCACGGACGATTGTCTCAAGATCATCATCGGTAATCTCCATCTCAGGATCCGGAAAGAGAAGCTTGATGAGACCACTGACGCTTTTGTTGACAGCCTGAATATCCCTGCCGCTCAGAGCACCACCCCAGTTCACCCGCTCCTGCAACACTGAGAGTCTGCTGCCTTCGCGCATCCTCGTCCAGCACTCCGAAAGGAAATCACTCACCAGGCCGAAATGGTCTGTAAAGTGATCGTTCGGATTGAGCTTCGGGAAATCCCAGCCCGGGATATACGAATGAATGCGATCCATGAATGCAGTGTCGTTTCTCATTTCCGGTGGCAGAGGGCTCAATAAATGCGCAATCCGCTGTTGCTGCTCGACGTCGACATCAAGATTGCCGACCATAACAATACCACCGCTCGCCCGGATACTCTCCTTGCCACGAGAGAACTCGCCGGATTCCATGTATCCCTTCATGATATTCACGCCGTCCTTCTGATCGAAGGAAACGCCGGAAATCTCATCGAAACACACCACATCATAGTGGCAGACAAGACCCCGCTGACCGTTTGCCATATTGACGAACATCTTGGCGACCGTGGCCTTGCCTCCGGAAATCAGGTGTGAATACGGAGATATCTGCTGGTAGAGATGGCTCTTACCGGTTCCACGAGGCCCAAGTTCCACTGCATTGTAGTTCCGTTCAACAAACGGCACCATGCGCAGCAGCGTGACCACGCGAGCACGTGCATCGAGTGCGGAAGGATTCAGGCCGACGGAGCGCAAGAGAAAGAAAATCCATTCTTCCGTGGAAAACTGCCGTCTGCCTTCCTGCAATTTCTGTAATACGTCAGATTGAGACAACTGAATGGCCCGCAGGCTATCTATCGCAAATGGTCTTCCACCACGCTCCTCCGCGATGGCGGCGTCGTATGACAGAGTCACCTCAGCGTAAAATCCATCCGTCAGCATACGCTCATGTTCATGAACCAGTGCATCGCTGATTCGGACGTCCTTGAGATTGAGGCTGGGGAGTTCTACGACGAAGCAGTCATTGCGTGCGTCCAGACGGGCGCGAATAATGTCGATCAGGCGCACGGATCCGCGGTCACGCGCACGGGCTTTGAACAGCTCAGCATCGCCGGTACGGACCGTACGGTCCTGAAGCTGTCTCTCGACAATCCGCAACCCCTCCTCGATTTCCTGTTCATCTGCGGTAGCGCAATAGCGACCCAGCATGAATTCCACCACGTAGGTCGGAACTGGATACTGCCGGCTGTACTGCCGAACAAGATCCTTCCGCACGATATATCCTTCGAACGCGCGAACAGCGAGGCGATCGAGGTCATCCAGCTGTATACTCATGTCATGCCTCCGACGATGGTGGGATATTTTCGTATCGCAGCACCGGATGCATCCATGAGAACAACTGTAACGGAGCTGCCTTCATAACTGTCATCGGGCACAACCAGACGAACGACGCCCTGTTCATCAGTCATTTTCGGATCAACGATGCTGGATGCCGGATCGCCGGGTTTCAGTCGCAGATCAACCAGAATACTTTCGGTTGTCCCAACCACCCTCACCTCACAACGCATCCGCTTCCATGTAACAGTTTCAATCTGAAGTGCGGTATCGATACCAGATATAGCGCCATCAATCTGCAGAACCGGTATCACACATTCCTGGGGGCTGATACCGCCATGCGCATACACTACTCCACTCAGGTAGCTGCAAATACCACGCGCATACGCAAAATGATAATGCGCGTTCCATGACCACGGAGCGGTCTCTTCATCGGGATTCGCGTCTTCTTTCATTCGGGCGCACCGTGCGTAGCGGGTTTCCGTCAGATACTTCGGGAGCGACACATACGGGAGGCCCCCTGGCAGGAGAAGCCAGCCGTGATCCGTAACAACTCGAATCCGGCGCCAACCCGCTCGCAGCAGAGCACGAATGCGATCCTCAAGAAGCTTCAGCTGGTCATCGATGAGGTCTGCAAGCTTCTCCTTCATTTTGTGCCCAAGTGAATCAAACTCTCCGTACTCTGTCCATGCCCGTGCATCCTCACACTCCGGATTGCCAGTTTCGTCCTGTTCGAGTATCTGGTATCCGAGATCCTTCAAACGCTGTCGTAAACGTCCGGCATTCAGAGGTTTCCCTTCGTCCAATATCGCAAAGTCGACATCCGGCATCGGGTCTGCCAGAATAGAGACGAGAGGAGATACCGCCGGCTTTGCTGTTGGTGTGACCGTTGGAACAGCGGCACAGCGGGAATGCAGCGACGGAGAAAGGCCACGCTCTGCCAAAGCATCGCGTAAGCGTACGGCAAGATCGTATCGCAGGCCGTCGACGAAGAGCAGCACTTCGGCATCGCGAGCTGCGACTACATTGTCAGTCGATACCTGGAAGGCCTTCGCCTCTTTCATCGCTGCGTTCTGGAAACGCCGACAGTAGTCATCGAGCCAGGACTGATACACGCTTCGGACGGCAGCTGTGACCGCTGCAACATCATCATCACGCAACACGCAGGCGAGAGCCCGAAGAACAGCATCATCAACGCGTTGGCCGATGCTGGTGTGATAATCGATAAGGGATTGCAACCCATCACCATCCGGTTTCCCCTGCACTCCTTCGGCCATGACCGCGAGGTGTTCCAGCGCCTCTGCCAATGGAGCGTCACCAAGCGCAGCCCACACCCACGTTCGTCGGTGGCCATGTTCGGCTTCAAGTTGTGCAATTTTCGTCCCGGCTTGTTGGGGTGTCAGAGATTTAACCTTGAGAAGCTCTTTCCTCAGCTGCTCCTCTTCATGCGCATTCTCATCGGGCCATGGCTCCCTATCAAAAGGGATATCCCCTAGCGGTTTCGCATTGCGAAGGACTTCTTCAATTTGAGGAAACAATGATGGTGCGCTCCGAAAGCGCTGCCAGACTGCCTCCCACGCTTCCTGACGTTTCCCGAGGCGTTCACCAGCGACAAGAACTCCGTCACTCTCGGGATCGAACTTGAACTGCGTACGACATTGTGAGCGAAAGGCCGCCCAATGGCTATCGTCCCACTCGCCCTGCATCCTGTCAGGGTCACACATCCACAACAGCAGGTCGCGCGGTGTATCCTGGACCACGAGCGAATCAAAATCCACCGCTTCAAGGTACCGACCGCGCAGAGCTTCTACTTGCGTATCTGCGAGGTTGCGAATCGAACCGAGCATGGCGGCACGGGTTTGTGCGTCTTTTGCGATGGTGAGACCGAGTCCGTCATCCTCCGAAACCAGAAACGCTTCCACGGTCCAGTCTTTCCCATTCCGCTGCAGCCACACTGTTCCACGAAACTGCAACTCAACGAGAGGCTGCAGAGTACGCGGACACTGATCTCCCGCTCGAAGATCCTGACGACCAATGCCGGGCAGATAGATAACAGGAATACGCCCTTCCGGTAAGGAAATGTCCGTCAACGTCCCATCGACGACCGCACGAAGCCAGATCGCCGGCCCGGTATGTGTCCCAATGTCGTAATCTCCCAGTGTCAGCAGTTCGGGATGCAGTGAGCGAAGTCGCGGCAGCAGCGGACTCCACTGCCGATCCGGATCCGTCCACAACACCACCTTCGGCTCGACAACGTCTGAAGGATTATGGCGCGCTGCCTGGATCAGGGAGGTACTCAGATGCTCAAGAACGGTCATACGCGTCATATTCCGATGTCAGAATGAAACTTTCATGGTGGTGCAGTGTTCGCTCTGCTGCTTCGTATAGGTAATCAGGCTTTCAAATCCCGGAATCGCGTGCGCGAGCCGGAAATCACCAATAACGATCAGCTTTGCCCGGGCACGGGAAAGCGCAACATTGAGGCGGCGTTCATCCCGATACAACAAAGGTACGGACGTATCCTCGGGTCGGAAACAGGTCGAAAGTAAAATCATATCACGTTCGTCACCCTGGAAGCGATCGACCGTATCGACCATCTTCTGCGCCAGGTCGGTGTCGTGGAGTTCACCCTCGAGCATGCGCCGTATAAGAGCGACCTGGGCCCGATACGGCGCGATAATCCCGATACGCGCAGTTCCGTCCTGCTTCATAAGTGGGAAACCCGATTCGCGCAGTTCACGCACAATCCTGCGGACAACTCTCATTTCCCGTTTAGAGGTTCTCATCATCTCCGATGCATCGGCCGGGGCGTGGATCAACACAATTTTGTGTTCATCACTCAACGCAGCAGCAAATTTTCCGGTTGAGTTCACCTCAAGTCGGAGATCATCCTTTGTTGTTTCCAGCTCCCCGTCGTAGAACATATTGGAGATAAAGTTTGACAGGATGCGAGGCATTCGATGCTGCACAGAAAGCAGGATATGCGTGCTTTCCTGGCGTGCGACATCATCATGGAGCATCTCGAAAAGCGTTCGAGACAATGGCGCCGCTTCCTCGGACTTGAGCACAGGGGGCAGCTGTCGATGATCTCCGACCAGAATCCACTTTTTTGCGAGCCGAAGGGTACCCAGCATCTGCGGCAGGATCACCTGAGAGGCTTCATCAACGATTGCAACGTCGAAGTGGCTGTCGCCACTGCTAGCATTCGCAAGACCATCATATGCTGCGGAGGTCCATGCATGCGTTGTGGCGATGAAAACGTTGTGCTGCTTCAAGCTGCTTTCTATTTGCTCAAACTTTTCGGTCGCGGTATCAAGGATTGCACCGCCTTCCGACCCTGGTTCACGATTACCCTCGTTGTTTTCAAGAAGTTCTTCAAGTGTGTATCGGGACAAATCATGTGCCACTGCCTCGGAGCGACCTAGCTTGATGAAGCCTACATCGGGCGCATGGTCGCGGAGCTTTTTCATCAATTCGTCGGACGCGCGGTGCGTATACGTTGCGACGAGAATGCGTTTGCCCTGCGCATGCAGCGCCTGTATCATCCGTGCCACCGTATAGGTTTTTCCCGACCCCGGTGGTCCCTGAACAAGCAGGACCTGTTTCAGTCCACAGGCCGCCCGTACCGCTTTCTCCTGGGCCGGCAGCAGCTGTGGTTCGGCTGGTGGCAGTTCCGGTAGTTCGACATCCAGATCATTTGCCGGCAACTCGGCCACCCCTTCAAGCAGGATGTGACGCAATGGCGTCAGAACCTCCGAATTGGGACTTCTGTCGTCAAGGAAATCGTACAGTGCACCGAAGTTATTTTCGAAATGAGTCTCGGTAGCATTGGCATCAAGGTAGTGTGGTGTAAACCAGAGCCGTCGCACACCTGAGGGCACACGGACGGTGATACTCGCCTGATCGACATTTGCGATGTAGACTTCGAGACATTCACCCCGCACTGGCCCCGCAGAATCACTCAGGAGGCATGGATCTCCCTCCCGAAACTCCGATGTATTTGCTCCCGAACAGGAGAGTTTCAGCAAACCCTGTGCGTCGACATTACCCGCAGCCATGACTTGCAGACTCTTGCCACTTTCTGCTCGTTGATCCGGTGGGAGTGATATGAAGGTGCCGAGTTCTTCCTTGACTGCAGCATGCTCTGCTGCTATCGCGTTGTTGTGCGAATTGAACCACGAGACAAGTCTTTCACTGACGGGGAAAACAGATTCCCCGGCGATAATGTCAAGGGATTGAACCGCCGAACTCTTGGTCACTCCTCCATGAACTCCGAGATCGTGTAACCGGGAGCAATTTCGGTCTTTACCCGTTTTGGCGCAGCCTTTACACTTTCTCTCGTTGCTCTCAAACGACATTCTGTGCAGGTAGTCCGCTGCAACCAGCTGATTCCGGAGATCCATGATATGCATGGCAGATTCCACATCGAAGTACACCTGAAGGAACATGAATTTCGTCCAGTCCTCGCCAACTGGATCATCATCCTTGAGTTTCTTCGCTATTTCGCCTGAATACACCACCATCGGATCATCCAGCTTGCTCTCCCCCTTGAACAACATCATCAGGTGATACGCTCGTACCTGGAATTCGTCTCCGGCACGCGCATTGCCACCCCACGGTTTGCCTGTTTTCAACTCGATTGCCTGTTTGCTGCCGTTCTCTTTCTCAGCGATGACGTCGATCTTTCCCTTGAGTCCCAGGTCTGGATTAATAATATATCGTTCAGGATATATTGCCGTGATATCGGCAAGCGCATCATCCTTCTGTGCTCTCGTACCCTTCAGCAGTCCATTGAGATGATATTTCGCCTCCTCGTACATGCTGTCAGGATCCGTGCCGATCATATGCATGTCAAGGCCATGCGTCCCGAGTACAGATGCAGTCTCGTTGAGCAATGAATCCGTATCATCCGGATTTTCGAGAATATGATCGAACACCTCATGCACGAACGTTCCACGCAGCATGGCTGCGTTTTTCGGCTGCAACTGATAGCGGCTGATGAAGTAGTTTCGTGGACAGTAGTCGAAGTGGGTCAGCGCGGTGACATTTATCAGCCAGTGAGGTTCGAGCACAATGAGTGGGACACGCTCCAGAGCCACTTTCCCGGGCTCCGGAATGACAATATTCTGCCCTGAGATCTCGACATTGAGAAAACGAACAGATAAGGTTCGTCCAACGAGCGATTCGAATATATCACGAATCGCCTCGCCAGTCTGGAGATAGGCAAATGGCAGGACCGCAGTGTACTCCAACTCGGAATCATCCCCGCGGAGCACGACTCCAATCGTAGGGATCATGAGATCATCCTGTTTGCACCATCGTACTTCAGCATGAACGGATGGATGAAAACCGTCCTCCGGCCGGACAAACGATGGGGTTGAGGATGTCATATCAGAATCAACTGTCGATGTTGAGTCCGACTCCTCCCTGCTCTCCTCTTCAGGGTTTAAAACTGCAGACTGCTTCGTGGTATCGACCGCCTGTTCAGAGTATGCCGTAAGTTCTTTCGCCTTGTCAACGAGTTTTCGTTCATGCGCATGGCGGATCTCGGTAACGAGGGATTCCTCCATCTTGAGCCCTTCAGCGAAACGACCGATGGTATCCAGGTAGCGAATTTCGTCGTCCACGGGAAGCCCACGAACGGATGCATGGCCGATGCAGCAATTGCGAATTTCACGCATCTCCTTGAGATAGGTTCTGAAGGTTTTATCCAGTGTGCGGCGCTGCTGCAGGTCCCGCCAGTTGTTGTCGAAAATGTGAAGAAGAGTTGCGAGGTCGAAATCCTCAAGAGAGGTAAATCCCTTGACGACCACCTGTTCCCGTTGATGGGGAGAAAGAATACTCAGTACACGCTGTTCCCACCATTTCTCACCCCCGCTCTCCTGAAGCTCAGCCCGCAGGAGCGTGCACAGCTCACGCGTGACGAGATCCAGTAACTGGACGATGGTAAAATCACGTTCCGCTCTCATGCTCCAGCCCTCGTGCTTTCAGTTTTTCCTCGATTGTAAGGTGAATATCATTGAGGCGTTCACCGGTGAAGGTGTCACCATCCCAGAACCAGGGATAGTCAGAGCGTGGACGCTCAGGCTCTTTTCCACGGTCCTTGGTCCACTTGATGTTCGGTTTCCAGCGCAGGATTCCGGCACCCTTCCGCCCACCCGGGATATCGGAGGTCATGAACGGACGTATATTCATCCGCACTCCGTCGTTGATGTCTGGCATCCAGCCGATTGCTTGCTGGTGTAGTGGCTTCCAGCGGACGAAAATATCGTACGGTGCTTCTCCTTTGAGAACTGCTTCCAATCTGCGGCGCAGTTCCTGTGCAGCGGCCAGGCGCTCCTCGGCGTCATTTTCGCCACGTTTGACATCCGCCTCACGACGCGCGATCCAGTCACCGAGATAACTGTAGGTAAGACTTTCCAGCAATTTCTTCCCCTTCCCGTCACCAGCTGCCAGCTTGTGATAATTCACCAGTGCGTGGAATCCATCATGACGGCGACCATCCCAGATATGCCAAATGAATGGTCGATGATGGAAGAGCTTGCAGTGCTGTTCAAAGAAAACATCCCGAAGCCAGCGGTCGAGTGACTTCCCCGGTGCATCGGCACTGGTAAGAATTGCGTTGAATGTATCATTGCTCCATTCCCTCCCATAGGCGGCCTTGAGCAGTTCTACAATCCGTTCCGCGGCAGTGCGCTCACCCCGAACCGATGGTATGCAAACGATCCCATCTTCATCTGCATGCTTCAGCAAGTCATCACATCGCTGGAGAACCGCACGCTGCTCGTCCGCCAGTTCCATTTCTTCATCAAGCTCCGCCGGCCAGCGATAGCCCAGAAGCCGCGCAACAGCGACCTGAAGAACGGTCTCATCCGTCCGCGGTGGTCCTTCCGCAGTCCATTTCCTCTGCTCGTCCCATATCACGCTACCACAGGGATGTCCGTGGAATATCCACTGCGTCGGATCGTCGGAGAATGGTTTCGGGAGGCCGTCCGGGTATTGCTGTTCAGCGACTCTCGTCCAATGCTCCAGGTCGAAGGGGACCTTGACGAGTGTGGCGTTGGTAACGTTGAGTTTTTGATCTATTCGGCGGACCGCGTCGTTATAATCGGGGGAGGAGCAAAAACACCAAGTAGCAGGGATATCTTCTATCTTACCGGGGATCAAGGCCGCAACATTCGTATCGAACTTTTGACCTGTATATAGAAGCGCTGGAAGCGACTGCATCTGAGATATACCTACACCCCACTTACCCCACGCTTCTTCACCCCGCCTGTCAACGTTATGCAGTGCTTTAACGTTCTCCCTTCCAAATTTCCACAGTTGGCCCTTTCCTTCCTCCCACATCAGTATTCCACTCCGTCCACCAAAAATATCAGCATCATCTACAGTTGATTGTTCCGGTTCCCAAATGGGCTTCAGGTTCGCTACTTCCCACATTGAACGACGAAATCTGGGATTATCGCCTGTCGACAAACCCTGGTGATTAGAGCAATACTCTGCGAGCAGCAGACCAGATACAAATTCATCCAAAGCAATTCTAGCATCAGGATTCTTCAGTTGCTGCTTCTGACTCACCTCCTTGATTGTTTCAATGAGAAGGGCCTTCGCCTTCTCCTCAGGTGATCGCTGATCCGATACATCGAGACCGCGGATCAGACCGTCTCCTGTATTCTGTGATCCCGCTTCAGAAGAGCTCCCGGGTGAAGCGTCACTGATGGACAGCAATTGCACATTGAAATCCCACATCGGCGTTTGAAATCCACCCGCTCCTAATCGTGCGATAAGATTCCATGTCTCCCCTTTGAGAAGTTTCTCCCGCAGGGCTCGGTACGTCGTGAGGAACAGCCAGTTCTGAGGAAGGACGATACTGCAGTTCCCGCCATCGGTGCAGAGCTCGAGGCATCGCTCCAGAAAGACAGTCGCGAGATCGTTTTTCGCTTCCGGATAGTGCTCCTCAGAGTAGTCTCGGAGTACATCATCCTGCTTGCTGCGGACCAGATACGGGACATTGGTTATGACAAGATGGTATTCCCCGGCGAGAATTTGCGCTGCACGGGCAATACCTTCCGCGGCGACACCCATCTCCCGCTCATCACCGGGGAGATGTTCAACATCGAGAACTTCCATCAGCAATGAAAAGACCTGAGACGATTCCATCGAGAACATGTCCCCGGTGAGCCTGCCCGGATCAATCAGGCTGCCGAGTACCGGTGCATCTTCGAAAAGATCGTACAGCGTACTCATCGTTCGCTTCAGTTCGCTGTGCCAGAATGACTCATTCTCATGCTCCGGGAAAAGACCGCTTTCCTGCACTCCAAGAGCTCCATCGGCCATGCGATGCGCGAGTCCGAGCCACTGCTGCTTCGAAGCACGGATGCGCTGTCCCGAACATGCAATATTCATGTCAGGCAGCGTGCGATAGCCGCCGGCATCGGGGAACGTCCATGCTGCCAGCGCGAGATTGAACGCGGCCAGCTCCACACAGCGTTGGTCCAGTTCGAGGCCGAAAAGATTCTCGGTAAGCACACGATCAACCGCCTCGCGAATTTTTATCTTCTCGAGTTCCACGCGCATTGGAACGAGCATGCGAAATGCTGTGACGAGAAAATGTCCTGAGCCACAGCAGGGATCCAGAAGCTTGAATTCCGACAGCGATTCCGACCGGTCAGGATGCGTTCCACCGGCAGGTGTCCATTTTACGTCAGCATCACGTACGAAACGGAGAAACGTGAGTGGCACACCCGGAAGCGCAAGATGCTCCTGCAACTCCCCTTCTGACGAAGCACTTTGTCTGTCTTCCGCTGTCAATCGTCGCTCTGCCCACCAGGCACCGAGCGAATTATCCAGCAGAAACTCGACCATGTACGGCTCAGTGAAGAGCTGCGTCACAGCCGGGAGTTCTTCGGCACCGATCTTCACTTCGGCATCGTTCACTTCGTCCTTGCGCGCCGTCTGCCAGAACTGATACACCCATCCGAGGCTGTCAGCCGCGGTAAAAACATCCTTAGGTAATTCCTCAAGCAGACGTTCCAGGGCAATCTGATGCTCCGGTGCGAGACGGAGACGGAACACCGGGGAATCAACGCGAAATATCTGCGGCAGCATTGTCGTTGCGTAATGCGCGGCTGCCTCCCAGGCGTCAGCAAAGCCTTCACTTTCCGCCACATCCGCGACTTCATCAAGTGTGATCGTCGATTGGTATTTGGGGTGCTGCAGCAAATCGTTTTCCGCCAGGAATCGCGCGAAGAGCATGCGATGCCAGTGCTCGTACGCACCCTCTCTCACGAGGGCATTGACGGTCATCGCACCGTTCTTTTCCCGACGGTCCCCGAGCTGTCGGGCGTGCGCTCGCAGGGCATTGCGGAGTGAACGTTGTTCGCCCGTCATCCCCTCGTACGGCGCTGGTTCGCCGACCGCCAGCGTAGACATTGCTGCACGCAACCCTTCCTCAGCTATTTCACGAGCACGCACAATATTTCGATGGAGGATATTTCGGTCTTCCGGATGGAGGTTGTGCTGCATGATGCTATTTATCTTCTGATTTCGATATAATCTCAATCTGCGATGTGCGAACATACCGTACCGGCCTGGTGCGTTTCTTCACCGACTTCTCCTTGACAAGGATTTTCAACCAGGCATTGAGCTGCGTCTTATTCACATCCAGCATCTTCGCCAGTTCGTCAACTGTACGCTCCTCCTCAAGTTGTGACAGGATCAGTGGACGGACAGCATCCAGTACCGTCGTGAATGGATAAGCCGGTGCGGGTTCCGCGACTTTCTTCTGCTTATCGCTCCGCGCAGATTCACTGGATTTCGCATCGGGAGAACCACCCATATCGGCTCGTGTTGTCTCTCCTGCTGCAAGTGTCGTTTCAGGATCCAAGGCGGCATCCTGCAGGGCATCGAGAGGCGGTCGTTCAAAGAAATTCATGGGAAACGGCAACGCACCGAGTTCCAGCAGTGCCTGGTTTCCTTCGGGTACCGGCTCCTCGAGGCGCACAAATACCGGATGCGGTTGTGCGCGTCGCAATTCTTCCTTCGCCCCTGTCCATGTCCCTCCCTTGTCCTTCTCTGATTGAATGACCAGTGACTGATCGGCCATGGCGTAAACGAGTTTGTTGCGCCCCATTGCGAGGCCGGGCTTGAAGCCTGCATCAGGACGGTACGGTGTACACAGAAGCAGACGCCCGTCCCGCAGATGCTCGCGATATTTCCCGTTGACGGCCGCGCGCGCGAGACTGTCCGCAAGAACACCGATGCACGTACCTTCAACCTCCAGCGCCTGGAGCATTGCCGTCTGGTCCACCCCGCGTGCACCGCCTGATATGACAGGGATACCGTGCTCTGCACATCGTCGGGCAACGCGTCGTGTGAATCGTTCGCCATCTGCCTGGACATTCCGTGAGCCGACGATAGCAAGACCACCTCCTTCGAGTAAGTCTGGATTGCCAGCGACATACAGAAAGGGTGGCGCCTGATTTTTCAAATGCGAACGTAATCGTGCCGGATATTCCGCATCGCTGCGACAGACGATCCAGATACCCTTGTTCAGCCATTTCTCGGTGTCAAGCGACATGACCACTCCCCTGTCAAGCAATCGTTCAAGTCGCGAAAGATCGAGAGTGAGCATCCCATTGCGAAGCTCCTCCCGCCCGTACTCATGCAGGAGGTCCCCCGGCCGCATATCGGTGCTCACCAACCATTCGGCAACTGTGTTGTACTCCCGAATCTTCAGGGGTTCCGATTTTTCATTGGACTTCCCAAAATGACCGCATAGCAGCAGAATGGCGTGGGCGTCTTCTGTGAGCTGGCGTTCAAGCATGTATTTCAGCCTCCGTTCGTTTGAAGCGAATTCAGGGCAAGTGCGAGAGGAATCACCGCGGGACAGTCTGCCTTTCGCAGGAGCGCTGCAAGAACAGTCATGGTCCAGCGGGAATCCACCATGTCATCGACCAGCAGTACGGGACCGTCTCCCATCGAATCACCATCAATCGAGAATGCACCATCGAGATTGTGCGCCTGCTGCCAGCTGTTCTGCATTTCCTTCTGCGGCTGATTGTCCGTGATTTTCTCGATACATGCATGATACGGCAGACCGAGCTTTTGTGCCAGACGGCGTGCGAAATCCGGGACAAGCTCCGGATGCCGCTGGGATGGTGTTGCCGTTACCCATGTGGGTGTTGTTGCCGGCGGTGACCGCTGCAACATTTCCGCACAGGCATCCACCAACTGGTCATCGAACCGCCCGGTGCTGTATTTCCCATCACGGACGAGTTGACCCCATCCGGGATCACCGTACATACAGAGCGCCAATCCCTGCTCCGCCCGGAATTCAAGTAGTATCCATCCTTTGAAACCGTACACAGGGAACGCCGCAGCGTCTGGCCACTTCTTCCGTGGCTCGATGACCAGCGAACTGCGCTTGAGGAAGGCCACCGCCCTCTGAACAGTTGCTGGAGCCACTTCTTCGGACAGAAGCGGCTCACCGACACAGTTGGCGCAGCGACCACATACTTCAGCGTGCTCGTCATCGAGACTGCGAGCCAGGAACAGCATCAGGCATTCACTGGACCGCATATAATCCTGCATTTCCTGCTGTTCCACCTTTCGGAGACGTTCAAGCTGGGTTATGCGCTCCGTCTCCGATACGTACTCCGCCGCTGTGCGATAATATCTTGATCTCATCTTCGAAACAGGTGATGGGGTTATTGTGTTCAGGATGGTAAGAACTTTGTCAATCTGTGCGTAGCTGAGATTGAGCATGCGTTGCAGCTGGTTGATATTTACTCCATCTTCCTGCTCCAGTGCATCGAGCACCTGCTGAACATGCGTCTCGGGAGGCAGCGCAGTCCGGATGAAGTAGTCGATAATATCATCGTCCTCCGCGCCAGAAAAGAGAATACCGAAGGCAGATTCCACGGCGCGACCCGCGCGACCGACCTGCTGATAGTAGTGAACCACCGATCCCGGGCGCTGAAAGTGGATGACAAAGCCCAGATCCGGTTTGTCAAATCCCATACCGAGCGCTACCGTTGCGACCAGCGCCTTACAGCGATTCTCCAGCAGCATTTCTTCCAGCTTTTCGCGTGTCAACGCGCTTTCACCTTTCGATTTCGCGTGGTATGGATGGACGTCCAGTCCTTCCGAACGGAGAAACGCAGCAACCCGCTCCGCATCGCGAACCGTGAGCGTATAGATGATCCCGCTCCCGGGGATCTGTGGTAGATACTGCGTAAGCCAGGCCAGGCGGGCGGCAGGATTGGGCATTCGGATGTTCTGCAGCCTCAGGCTCTGTCGTATGAGAGGCCCGCGCTGAACCGTCACATCACCGAGCTGATCCGCGACATCCCGTACTACACGATCATTCGCGGTTGCAGTCGTCGCCAATACCGGAATGTTTCGTGGCATGACGGAAAGAATGCTGACGATACGCCGGTAGTCAGGACGAAAATCGTGGCCCCAATCGGAAATGCAATGCGCTTCGTCGACGACAAACAGCCCTATTCGAGGTGCAACCATTGATAGAACATTATCTCGAAAGCGTTCATTCGCGAGACGCTCAGGAGAAATCAGCAGGATATCGATCGCATCGTTCTGCAGCTGGAATTCAACTGCCTTCCATTTTTCAGTATTACTGGAATTGATGGTGGCAGCTCGAATCCCGATGCGATCCGCAGCGGCGATTTGATTCCGCATAAGCGAGAGAAGCGGAGAAATCAACAGCGTCGGTCCCTTCCCTGCGTCACGCAACATCCGTGTCGCGAGGAAATAGACCATGCTTTTTCCCCACCCCGTTCGTTCCACGACGAGGAGCCGTTTTCCCGAACGAAGCTGCTCGATACTCTCCCATTGGCCACGACGGAAATCCGCCTGCGGGTTGTTGAGTGCCCTTCGCAGCAAAGCAAGAGCTTTGTCCCTCATGAATCCTCCTGCTACCCTATGACGATCGGACCTTTCTTGAGTTCATTTCCAAGCTTTATCTTTGTTTGCTCGATCCAGGCATTCAGATCGGCTTCCGAGTTCAACACTCCGCTTGAGAGTGATACCTTGCGGGTTTTCGGCTGCAGGAGCTGAGCTGCATCGAGTCGCGCCTGTGCGAATTTCGCATCAAGCGCTGCTGTGTGAAGCTGCCACCCTTCCAATGAGATTTCCGAGAGTGATTCCCGGATCCCGTTGAGATCCCCCACGTTGATTTCCGGTATACCATCGAGCCCGTTCCGCGTGAGAATGTCTTTCTGCTTCCGCTCACTGATTTTTTGCCATGCCTCGGCGTCTGCAAGGCTTTCCATCCCAATTTCGAATTTCTGTTGGCAGGTTTTTCTGGCGTCATTCAGTGCGGTTCGCAGCAGATCGGCAAATCCCTTTTCCAGGTCAGGAAGAGGAGACGAATCTTCGAGAAGCGCACGGTCGTTCTCGATCGCTTCCATTGCCTGCAGAACGTCCTCGCCACCATCCAACGCGGAAACAACAGGGCGCAACGATTCAAGTACCTGCCAACGCGTCATCCGTTCTGCAGCAAGGACGGCACGTGCGTCCCAGGCTTGAAAGAGTGATCGAATTTCTTCGGCGTGCTCGAAAACCTGCAGGAGCTGCTCATTACCCATGCAGCCACGTATCATAGAAATCAGATCGGTTTGCGGGACGGCCGGTAACGGAGGTGATCCGCCAGCACTCTGTGCGCGAGCTTCCAGCACCTGACACATCTCCGGAATGGCCAGCAGTTCTTCGTTTGCCTGAAATGAAATATTCATGTCCGTGAGAAGCTTGCGAATAACAAGACGCTGAGGTGTATGAATGATTGCGTGCTCAGTCTTGAATTCCGTCAGGGAGATTTTCGATTGATCCAGTTCCTTTTTCGAAAGTTGCCTGCCCTTGTATTGTGCACGAAGGTGTCCGGATGCAAACAGCGTCATGAGAGCACCGTCGATGGCATCACGTGGCCAGCCATACGGACTGCGCTCAAACATGTCACGCAACTGCTTTCCATCTTTCCCTGAACCGATCTCCTTCAATATCATTTTACATACGGGATGATCCTGAACGGCCTGCTGCCACCCCAGAAGTTTCAGTGGGTTTTCGTTCCCCTGACGGACTTGATGAATGACACGAGGCCAGCGATCATCGTCCGCTGTGGAGAAATCCGGAAAGAGACGCGTGGCGGAGGTGCGAGAGGCTTCTTCAATACGGGCAGCCAGTCCAAGTGCGTCGACCTCGGATCCACCCCCGAGAATCACTTTTGCGCGGTCGAGAATCTCCCCGAGGATTTCGTCCCGCAACGCCAGTGCTGTCCGCATCCGTGAATCCATGGCGGCCCGTGCTTCTTTCCCTTCCGCGGATGAAGGAGAACCCTTGAATTCAATTGTCTGTCTCGCCGCGAGTTCCTCAATAATTCTCGCATTGAGGGCATCTGCATTGAGTCGAGGGATGAATACGTGCAGAAGGGCGCTCTCATTTCCATCCTGCCGGGCGTCGGCGACGACATTACTCTCCTTTTCACTCCAGCCATCACGGACCCACACCGTAATGCCTGTTTCACTCTCCTTCGGTCGATCGTCGCCATAATGCAGCACCAATCTGCGCGGTACTTTGGATTTCCCCTGTGATATTTTCTTCCCACCCAGTTGTGTATCGACCAGTTCCTGGAGCAGTTCTCCTCGCACAACAGCCTGCGCAGAAACATCCTGCCTGAGGTGGCCCAAACGATTGCGATATTCCTTTTCCCACTCCGCACTCTCACGCGTCTGAAGACTGTATTCCTCATCAATCTTGATCAGGATGGAATCTTCTACGAGAATATCAAGCAGTTTTGGTACCCGGTTTCTGACATTCTCACCGCCCCCGTCAAGACGTTCGACCATCAGATCCGAGAGCATCGCTGCGGTTGCACGCACTCCACTGTCAGCAGCCTTGTCACGCGGAAGTTTCCGGATCAGGAACACCAGTGAGCAAATGCGTTTTTTGAGCAGCCCCTCGTCAGTACCATCGTCAAGTTTCCGTATCGTCTCATCGACTTCTCTCAGGAGAACATTTGTGCGTACGAGATCAGGTTGGAGCTGATCGAAAATGAAATCGGCTGGAACAACGGTACCGAGATTGCATTCAGCATAATCATGAACTGCTTCATACACGATCTTCAGCTGCGTGCGAAGCTGGCTGGCAGTTCCCGGTTCATCTACCGCCCGAAGGACGAGTTCCCAAAAACGGCGGCGAACAGGAAGCAACGGATAATCCTCCACCCAGATCTTCCGATCCTCTGCCCGAGCGGCAATACTCGTCGAGCTGAGATGACGATCAATTTCGCCGACATGCTCCTCAAGCGTCTTGCTGATGTCGTTGCGGCGATCGGCACGCTTGGCGAGGACTACTTTTCGTGTGACATTTTGCACATCGGTATCGGAGAGCTCCACCGTTACCGTAAAGCGCCCTTTGAAACGGTTGAGCTGGGGAATAGCGGAGGCAAGTGCGGACTGACCGGCTCCGATGAGGAGAATGCGGCTGTCCAGTTCCTTGCAGAGGGCTTCTGCGGCTTCCTGTACTTCCGTGGAGCGGTTGTCATCCGTTCCAATAAAGAGCTGAATTTCATCCAGAACGATAACTGTGCAGGGGAGCTGCCCGTCGACAGTCAGAAGGTTTCGCACATATTTGACGAATGCATCGGTGGCAATATCGTCTTCACGCGGATACTGTTCCTTCAATAGCGAACGGACCTCTTTCGGACCAGGTGCAAAGTTTGGATCCGCTTTGAGAATCGCATCTGCAATGACCGGACTGACATACATCGAGTTCACTTCGGACTCAAAGTCCTTGCCCTGCCCCGTAACGTACGCACGGACTTTGTCCTCGATTTCGTTTCGACGCAGGTCCAGGCAAAATCGTGCCTGGGGGAGCGATCCGGGAAGACCTTTCATCCTGTTCAGCATTTTGAGGATCGCAATGCGCACACTCTCACCTCCACCGGAGGGAAGGGTCGTTGCAGCAGCGAGTTTGCCGACATGTCGGGTGGCTTGAACATCGAGTTCTTTGAATTGAGCCTGGACATCACCAGAAAGCGTTGCGAGTCCGCGTGCAGTTGCGCCATCCTCAAATTTTGTATCCATCCAGAGGTGGCGGAGCATTTTGAGGAGATGAGACTTACCGCTTCCGTAAAAGCCACTCACCCATGCAGCCGGCTGAGATGCAGCGTCGAAGTGAGCCAGATACGAATCGATGATGCGGATCAATCCGTCTTCGTATTGGCCTTCGCAGACAAACTGCTCAAGCTCGAATCGGAGCGCATCACGTTCCTTTTTGGTTTTCCCTTCCGTCACCCGTGCTGTACCATCATTCTCGATGCGGGTGATGAGTGGATCCCTTTGGAAGAGTTCACGATTGGTCATCAGGCGAGTCCTCCGTCGTGAAGTGTTATTGGCCGCGCTAGATAATTGAAGCCATCCCTGGCGTCAAGCAGGCGGTAGTTGTTCTGTTCATATTCACCGGGAAAGAACACCACTAATCTTCCGCGGATGTCATTGACCACCTCCCGGAGCACGAGCGAGAGTCGTGTAAGTCCATACAGTGAGCCAACGCCACAGACAGCAACGACAGCATTCTCATCAGCTTCCACACGCTGTAATACAGATCGCAGGCGTTCTGCCACCTCCGGCATGAAGGAGGTCTCCAGTTCATTGTGAATGAGTTCGGGTTCTTCGAAATATGCTTCCCGGTACTCATGGGCTGCCATCCACTGGGCGAAGGCATCGGTAAGATCACAGAGAAGCCAGGGATGTCCCGCGGAGGTTGTTGCCATCTCGAATTCAGGAAGACGCAATCTCAGGCGACGTTCATCGGTCTTCGGATACACGATGAAAATCGTCTTCTGATCACCTGACAGTGTTCGCTGCCACGGAAGGTCTATCAGGCTATTATAGCGTTCACACAGTGTTTCAATTCTTCCCATACCCGTTCGTCTGAATATACTCTGAAAAATGACGGAATGAAATGTCCACCACACCACCGGCCTGCCGCAGATCGAGCAGACCGATGCGATGAGCTTCTGCTGCCAGTCCGAGGTGCTGGTGATAGTTCGCATCGAGCACACGCATCCAGGGAGTGGAAAATAGTTTTGTCCCCCTCAATCCTGCAGCGTATCCGAGGAAAAGCGCGTATGCCGTTGCGAAAGGAGTAGGAGCAACGCGATGACGTATTTTTCTGACACGGCCCTCGAGATGACCGGCTTGCGTCCAGGAAGAAGCGGCATTTCGCATTACTTTCGCGCGGATATTGTCGTTCATCCTTTCACCAACAGCATCGCGGAGAGCCTGGTCCATCGGCGGACGGGTGAATTCCTCCCCTGGTCTCAAACGCAGAACAGAGGTCGCAGAGAAACGGAGTAATGGATCACGTGCCAGGGCAAGGAGCAGCGCTAGCAGAGGACGTCCCGAAGTGTCGAAGTACCACAGTTCACGAAAGACACTGAACAGCGCTACGGATGTATGCAGCGAATAGAGTTCTCCCAGGCGTTGATTGGACGAACGGCGCACTGATTCGGTGCGTTTCCCGAGACAGTTCCGGTCGATAATTGCAGCGGCGTAATCCTCACGCGTGGCATTAGGCGGACATTCTGCCAGAAGGAGGCGAAGTTCCTCCAGCATTATTGTTCTGCTGCTATGGGTGCCTTTTTCACCGATGCGGAATCCTCTGGCTTCGAGTTCATGGATTGGGGTTTCAGCAGGAAAATCTGGTGAGATGCTCATTGAGGAGTATCCATAGCTATGGGCTGGCCGGCAAAGTTGCCGGCTAGGAATATTAGATTGTAGCTGCTGAAAATGCAAACCGGCGGGCTCTTACATTGATTCCTGATGTGCGAGCTTGAATAGCTCCATGAGTAAATCCCGCTGTTCACTCACATCCTGCTTTGACAGGCGAATCCGATATCGCCCCCATTTTGTATAGTCCGTGAGATCCAGCCCGGCTTCATCTATTTTCGTCTCGATTGCATCGTCCTTTTTCATCTTGACTTCGATGCGGAGACCGCTTTTCTGCGGTCGGAAAATGACGAAGTTGTTAGATTGTCCATTCTGACTTAATCCAATGTAGAATTTGTTGTATTTCAGAGTGATACTGGGCACGAATTCCTGGATAAGTTCCAGGAGCTTATCAACGAGACTGACGGTCTGTTTGGTGGCCTTCGTCTCCCAGTATGAACGATCCACTGTTTCTTTCTCCTCGTCTTCCTCAATAAGACCCAGCGTCATCTGGTCAAGCACTGTCGTACAAACAAGTGAAATATTATTCTCATACTTTATCGCATTGAGCTGCAACGCGATGATGGGGATAATCCCATTGAAGAGGCTGATAACATTGAGAAATCTGCTGGTGATGTTTTCCGCAACAATGACCGCCACATGATCATACTGCGGGTATCTCTTTCGTTCGATGTCCCAATACTCCAGTGTCCTGATAATGTGACTTTCATCGGTGTTGCCCAGCTGAATTTCGACCTCGTATCTCTGACTCGAATCCGTATCCTGCAGCAGTATATCCAGGCGCCCTGCTCTCGGCTGTAATCGTTCCCTGTCTTTCAGCACAAGATCGCCGAGACCCAGGATCTTTGGATCTTCCGCAATCCTATCCTGCAGCCATTTTTCAGATAGCTGTGGATCATTCTTGAGAGATATTTTCTCGAACTTCACGTAATTCAAGTTGCTCATACTCTCCTCTCATCAGTGACTGTATTGCACCTTATTCTGTTCGGTATACGACGATGTCGATTACGAATCGCGTGTTTCCAGGTGGCTGGGCAGCCAGCCGACGACCACCTGTTTCGTCTCCTCATCCCAGAAATAGTAGATCCTGAGAGTGTACTTTGGCTCTCGCCTGACCCCTTTACAGAGATGTCGCTCCATACGCCGTTTTTTGCTGGAGTGCTCCGGATAGCGGATGTCATATTCATCACCGAGCGTGCCGGCACTCGTATCACTGATGGCCGGCCGATCTTCAACCTCGAGGCTCAGGATCTTCTGTTCGAAGTTTTCCCGACCGTGACCTTCTAATCTCATGGAGCGATACTCGTTCGCAAGACAGAGAAGACATCGGTACACAAGCTCCACTTTTTCGTATTCCGCCTTTTTGATTCCCTGAAGCGCTCTGTTGTGCAGCAGCAGTCGTCCGGCCAGTTGCTTCCTGATCCAATCGGGCATCTCGTCATATGTTCCCGGAATGGGGATGTTAGCATCGACACTCTCGCCGGTTTTTCGCTCAAGATCATATTGCAGCTGGTCAATCCTGCTGCGCAATACGAAGTTCTCCTCCAGGACCTCACGCTTCCTTTTCTGGGCGTCCATCGCGTCATCGTTGAACTTCTCGGATTCCCTGAGCCAGGACTCAGCACGCTCGTTGGCCTCTTGAAGTTCCTGCCTGTGTGCGATCCGCATCTCGTCAATACGCTTGCGAAGTTCCTCATTTGCCTCCGTCCTGGCAACGATGTCGTTCAAACGCATCTCAGCGCGTTCCCGCTCGTTGGCACGCAGCAGAGCTTTCGCCTCACGCAGAAAAATGAGCTTCCCCCAAACCATTTGCTCCCGCGTGTTTCGACTGGCAATTTTGTTTATCAGAAAACGGGAAAAGGCCTCTTCACTCTGCTCTCCGTTGCTTTTCCAAAACAGGATCTTATCCGGTAAAACTCTTGGATGAAGAAACGGATTATCCTCATCGAGATTCAATCCTGGATAATATGTGCGAACGGCTCCGTTATATGCCGTCCACTGCTTCCCAACTGCCGTCGTCCAGTACTTCGTCATTTCGTTTGTCAGTGCAGCCACATAGGCATACCCCAATGCGCGCTTCCCAAGCTTTACTTCATCGACCAGGAATCGGTGCACTTCCACATCGTAAAATGCCGGTTGGGTCTCGGTCAGCAGCACGACTGGAAGAAAGCGCTTCTCATCCTGCAGCAGATTATAGAGGTTGTGAAGATCCGTCGTGTTCTCAATGAACCAAACATCGGAACAAATCGGGCGTATTTTATTCATTCCGATATCTGTCGCCAAATCTACGACGATTCTGGGTCTCGTCAGCTTGATTGCCCTGTTGGAATACTCGAGAGAGGCGCAGTTCACCCTGATCGCAAATTCGACTTCTTCACTGATCCTCAATGCAATTTCCGTCGACCAGACCCGTCCGGGAACTGGCTGATGATCTCCCATCGGCGCATCCGGCTGCTCCAGAAGCACACTCCAGATCCCCTGCTCCGGTAACGAGACACATTCCAGTTTCTGTCCGTGGACCGGAAGATCGAAGCCTTCTCCGTCGAAGGCCTGCGGCGGGATTGTGGCGGGGTACTTGTTTGTGATCCATCGCAGGATCAATTCAATCGCTCGATCCCTGACTCGATGCTTGGTAGATTCTCCACGCGCAAGTGTGGCGCGAAACTGATAGATCGTCTGGACTCTTGGTTTCCCGGGCCGAACAACATAGGGATAGATTTGCGAGGACTCGAACACCCCTGACCTCCTGAATACGTCTTACTCCAGTAAAGGAAATGATACGATCAACGGACCTTAGTGTCAACTATCCCCGCAACGATCAAGAGAGCATTTTTCCCAGCTGTCGCCAATCTTCACGTTGACGCATTTCGTTGCGGCCATATGGTCCGACCCGCGCCAGCATCCCGGTGTGATAGAGCGGGAACAATGTGCGACCATGCCATTGGATACGGCGCCCAACAGCATCGCGTAGCCGGCTGTAGCCGTGGTTGTCCATAAGGCGGGTTGCGCGCAGGGCTACGGTCCCGACCGGACAGACGACGCCCGGGCGAAACACTTCGATCATCCGCTGAATATTGTCCGTACAGAGACGCAGCATCCGCATCGAGACGGGATGTCGTTGTTTTTTTCGCGTCGGCAGACAGAGGACGCTGTTGGTAACGTACAGTTCTTCCAGGTGCATGCCCGCTTCAATCAAGTACAGCTCCCTGAAGAAGCGGCCGGAAGGATCAGTGTCGTAATCCATCGTGATGTATCCCTTTTCAGTATCGAACGTGTCCGCCCTGTTCGGCGCCTCGAGGATGAAAAGCACGCGGCAAGGCTGCGACGGTGCCTTCTGGAAGAGCGGATACGCTCCTTTTTCCAGCAACGGTTTCTGCGATCTGATTCGGCAACGTGAGCATAAAGACAGTTCTTTTCTGCATCGCTCGAATACGACAGCGGCTGATTTCGATGGTGATGCCATTTCTGCTCCTCGGTTCTGAATTCAATGCTCAGGCAATGTATCTCTGTAGATTTGCAGGATATGACATTCTTCAATGCGCTTCCATTACAATGCTGTAAGGGATCACGCAATATCTGGGTTGCGCTCTCCTTTCCATCCACGAAATGATACATATACAATAGATAGCCAATTTGATTTTTACCCGGGTAAAACCCCTATTTTACCCGGGTAATATTGCGTTTTTCCTGCTACTGCCGCGTCATGGCACCCTGGCCTTTGAGGATGGCGGTGTGTTCGCCGGTGCGCTGCATGGTCGATGTCGCGTATTCGCTGCCCATGGCGTAGGTGACTTCGTTGCCGTCGATGGAAATGATCCAGGTGCGGACGGTATGCCGCTTCTCCACATCGCGCAGGGTGGATGCGTTGACGGTGCCCATGGTGACGGTGCCGCCTCCTGAATATGCGTCAACATTGAAAATCTGGATGAATTTGACATCCATGCCCATGGTGCGCGCGTAGAAGCCTTCGTCCTGCACCCAGATGCCCGATCCCGCTCCGAGCCACCCGAGGGCGTCACGCGCGGAAGTGAATGCCATAGCGGATGCCCTCTCCGCTTCCCGCCGGTCTTCGTACCACTGCTCGACGAGCGCTTTCTTTTCGTCGATGCGTATTTTGAAATCCTCGAAGCGGTGCCGGACATCGTCCGTGAGCAGGGTCGTGAATGCACCAATGGGTTGGGTGTTGTCGAAGGCGGCGTGCTCGTAGAGCTGCGGGGTGTCGTAGCCATAGTCATAGGGTTCGTACAGGTCATGTTCCTGCGGTTCGTAATCGAAGGAGGTCAGCACGCGGAAGTAGAGTCCCTCCGCCGGTATGTCCCCGCCGTCGAGTTCCCAGGCGGTCTCGTAATCAGCATCGAGATATTCCCGGATCTGTGGTTCCCGAAACGAGACCTTGAACCAGAGGAGCACGTTCTTCGCTGCGTTGAACAGCGGATCGTCCGGATCGAGATGCAGCACGTACACTTCTGTTGTCTCACTACCGACTTCCGTCTCCGTCGTTGCGTTCAGCGCCTCCCATGCTTCGTCCAGACTGCCATCCTTCGTGAGCTGTCCGACGTTCGCGAGCAGGACTCCCGCGCGCGGATTCATCGGCACCGTGGTATCCACCTGCTCCGCGGCCACCTCATCGAAGACCTGTTTCGCTTCCGCGAATTTCATCCCTGCGAGCAGATCCACCGCTTCGCGGTATCGATCCTCCGGACTCTGGCATCCCGTAAACAGGATTGCCGTGACAAGCAATGCGTATCCCGTAACAATTCTCATACTGCACCTGCGTTGTGTTCGCTGAAATGGGCTGGAATGAAGACCGTGATTCTATGCTCCATGTATATTGCGGCCAGTTCGGCTGGATGGTGAATTCCGGGCGATGCGTCTCCTCTCGCGGGTGTGAACAATCCTCAGAACTCCCGCGCTTTTTGTGAGGATGTTTCACGGGCATTCTCACGTCCCTTCCCCATATGGTGCATATGCGGCAATTCCACGCCGGTGCGTCCGCTGGCACGGAGTTTGCTATCTATATATATGTAGCCCTGTTTCCACTCATTGGTGCTGATCAGTCCTTTGATACCTCCGTATTTCCAGCCGCTGCTGTTCTTCGGTCTCCGGGCCGGCGGGATGCGGCGGTTTTCAGTCATCTCTTCCCAAGGAGGGTATCATGAAACGACTCATCATCATCCTGGCACTGCTGGCGTTTGCCCACGAGGGCATGACGGCACAGACGGACCACCTCCCTTCCAATGACTTCGCCATCGTCGTCTACAAGTACAATGCGACGGTGAATATCCTGGCACGTGAGAGCGCGAGCGCCCCGTATGACGTGCTCGTCACGGGCGGACTGCATCGCTCGTTTCCCACCGGTCCGAAGGTGCTCTACGGCGACGAGCGCATTCCCGAAGGGATCTACGAGGCGCGTATCGTTCCGGACGGGTCGTCGGTGCGCATCGAGTTTCCCTTCCAGTCCCTGCCCGGCATCTTCGAGCACTATCGCGTCACGGGTCCGACACTGGACCGCAACGTGATTCCCGCGCACGCGGATGTCTTCGAGGACATCACGCGCGCGGCTTTGACCATGCGTGCGGCGGGACACCGGACAATTCCCGTGATGATCCTGCCCGGCACGCTGGAGCCGGCGGTAGCCGAGCGGCTCGAACGGGCGCGCAACGTGAAACCGTGGCAGTCGCTCGACGCGGTGCGCGCCTCCTGCCTGCGCTGGAAGCCGGTCGAGGAATATTTCATCCGCACCGGCTTCATCCCCAAACTGCGCTTCGACGGGGAGGATATCATCATCGTGCCCGCGGCGCGGGAGCGGGAGCAGTGCCCTGTATCCCTCTGGCCGAGCCGTTGGCTCGGCCCTACCATCCAGCGTTCTGCAACCCTGGTCGATATATGACAACGATCCTCGCGTGCCCTGTATCCCTCTTGGCCGAGCCGTTGGCTCGGCCCTCTCGCGCATGGTCCCACGCAGCAGTTTTGACATTTTCATGACAACGCGCCGGTGTGCTATGGCCATCTTACGACAGACAACGTCGGAAAGAGTGAAATGGAGGTGAACATGAAATCCCTTAATATGTGTATGCTTTTCTGCCTGCTCGCGCTCACATGCGCGTGCAGCGAGGAGGATCCGGTCAGCGCTCCGCCGGACGACGACCCCCAGACGACGATCGACACACCGGAAATTCTCTCACCTGAAGCGGACGCACTCTGCTCGGTTACCGGTATCCGCTTCGAATGGAAAGCCATCAAAAACGCACACCGCTATCAGCTGCAGCTCGGCCGCACCGAACTGTCCGCATTCGAGGTGCTGTTCGATACGACACTCACCATAACACTGTGCAGGCCGGCGTTGGATCTCGCCTACTGCGGCGGCACGTTCGCCTGGCGCGTTCGCTCGCTCGGGTCCGGCACGGAGGTCTCTGACTGGTCCGATCTCCGGAAGCTCCGATTCCAGAGCGTCGAGGAAGAATTCTCGAATCGTACACTGCGGCTGCAGATGACCGCACTGCAAACCGTGTACCTCACTGAAGACCGGCTCTGGCATCCGGGCGACCCGCGGATCGGTGACCCGGACGAGGACTATGCGCTTTATCATGACCTGTACTTCGAATGGTACGGGACAAACGGAGACCGGTTCGAATATCTGGCGGTCAATAAAACCGTGAATCCGTGGTGGCATGAAGACAGCGTGCGCCTTACGGTGCGGTTCAGCGAAGACTGGATGCGCATCACGCACGCCGACATGTCGATTCATGAACAGGGCAGATATTATCACACGGGAAGCGGAGGTGGACGATACAACGACGGCTACCTGCGCGATCTTGATCTGCGGCTGACGGAACTGGAACACGGGCCGCAGCCCTTCGCGTGGACGGCGGAGGGCGAGCGCAGCATCGATCATATCCTCAGCTACAGTGATTCCGCGCGGTTTTCGGGTTCCGCCACCGTCCCGAGCGGTCACGGCGGTTTCAGCACGTACACAACGGAAGATCTCCTGATTCAGCTCCAATCGTACAGCGCCACGGCGGAGACGCACATCACGCTGAGCTGGGACTGATATCGGATCTTGCGATCCCGTTAATTTCTTTTATATTCCGCTGTATCAGTACGCAACGAACATACTGACGTTTCGGGAAACGGCATGGCCGCCGTCCTTCACCCCTGCGTCCGATGAAGGGAACATCGGCAGTCCTTGCCATCTCAATCCACGGACGTACCATCCTGGAGGGATTATGCGACTTCACGCCGGATTTTTTGCACTGACGTTCGCGGGACTGCTTCTCTGCGTCCCGCTCGCGGGACAGCAGACCGCTTCTGATTCCCCGCCCTCGACGTTGACCAATGAAAGCTACGTGAAGATGGAAGGAAACGACGTGGGGATCTGGATTGCGAACAACGGGAGCATGTCGCATAATCCGCTGACCGATGCATCCGGATTCGAATGGCCGCTCGGCTCGCTGAAATACCTGCTGTACCAGGAGGGATTGCTTTTCGGCGGGAAGGTGATGGGCGAAATCCGCATCGAGGGATCGACGTATCGCTATGGCCTACAGGCCGGACCCATCCGTCCCGATGGTACGCCCGAGGATCCCTCCAATCCGCGCTTTCGCGTGTACCGTGTTCGCCAGCTTGACCGCTCGGAATACAACCGCCTCCCGTCCGCCGAACAGCAGCAGCTGCGCACGGACTTCCTCGCATGGCCGGTCGATGACGGCGCGCCGTGGGTGGATGCCGACAGCAACGGAACGTATGAACCGGATTTCGACGCATGGCTGAATGGCAGCACAGCGTATGACACGCCCGTCTTCCCCGGCCGTGAGGTTCTGTGGTATGTCGCCAACGATCTCAATCCCTCGCGAACGACCACCCTCTACGGCTCACCACCGCTGGGGCTCGAGTTCCAGGTGCTCGCCTGGTCGGGGTCGGGCAGCGCTGTCGAGGAGCGCACGGTGTTCGTCCGCTATACCATCATCAACAAGAGTATCAGCACCATCACCGACGCGTACATCGCCCGCTGGGTGGATCCCGACGTGGGAGACGCCTCCGACGACCTGGTCGGCGTGGATACGACGCTCAACATGATGTATGCGTACAACGGCAGCATCATCGACGACGTGTACGATGCGTCTCCGCCCGCAGTGGGCATCACCTGGCTGCAGACACCCGCGGTGCCCTCGCCCGGCAGCACGGCGCGCTGGGGTGACGGACTGCGTGAAGGTTACCGGAACATCCCCATGAGCGCGTTCGCGTTCTACATTAACAGCGATCCCATCTACCAGGATCCGGATCTGGGCGTGCCCATCGGATCGGTGCAGATGTACAACTACCTCACCGGCGTTCTGTATGATGGCCAGCCGTATGTCGATCCCGTCTCGAGCGAAACAGTGACCTTCCCGCTCGCCGGGGATCCGCTTTCCGCGACGGGCTGGACCGACGCCATTGTCCACCCGCCCGATGACCGGCGCATGATGTCCTCCTGCGGTCCCTTTACCCTCGCTCGCGGAGACACGCAGCAGGTCGTTCTGTCCACGACGGTCGGACTCGGCAGCTACCCGTCCCTCGCCGTGCAGGATCTGCGTCATTCCGCCCGGAAACTGCAGCGGGAATACATCGACGGGATCACGGAACTTTCCCTCGCGGAGATCTCCCATGCACTCACCTGGCCGGAGGAGGACCGCTTCGCGCTCACGGTGTCTGGCGCGCGTGCCGCTCCCCTGCTGCGGCAGCTGGTCGCCGTCGTCCGCGGTCGGACCGGAGAGGAATTGCTGCGTTTTCCGCTCTACGACGACGGGGCGCACGGCGACGTCGGAGCGGATGACGGCGTCTATGCGAATACGCTCACGCATGCCGCGCTGCAGACGGGCGGCGACCTGTTCATCGCCGCGGTAGAGGGAAACGACATCCGGGAAGAAACGCTGATCGCCGAGATGCTTCCGCTCGCCGGCGACGCGGGCCTCTCCTCATTCACCATCCTCTCCGATCACCTCGACTTCAACGGTGCCGCCTCCCCGGGTGAAAATGTGATCTGCGGACTGACGCTCAGCAACCGCGGCGCACAGGAACTCGGCGGTTGGTCGTTCGTCTCGCAGATCGCGGACGACGCATCCTTTGCGCGGATTTCCGAAACCATCGCGGGGCAGGAGAGCCTCGAGATCGACGGACTGACGCCCGGTATCGGCGACCTGCTGCAATTCGATATCCCGGCCGACGCGCAGCCGGGATCGACCGTGCGCATGCCGCTGCTGTTCATGAGTGATCAGTACTGCCTGTGGCGCGACACCGTGGAGATCCCCGTGACCGCGCCTTCGCGTCCGCAGTACACCGGACTGCTCGAGCATGTCGACGGTCCGGCCTTCGGCACGCTGGGATATACGGTCGTCGATCCCGCCGCGCTGCCGGAGCAGAGCATCCGGGTCAGCGTGCAGGGAGACGATTTCGGCGCGAAGACGCTGACGGTCAGGGATCACCGCAATCAGGTGCTGGCGGACAATGTTCCGCTCCCGGATGCCTACGGCCACCGCACGACGACGGTGGCGGGCCTGCGGCTGCTCTCCGGCTCGGCGACGATGTCGCTGGAGAAGCGGCAGGACGGCACAGTCATTCCCGAGCCGATGCATTGGTATTTCGACGAGCCCCGGCGTGCGTGGTTCGATCCGTATGTTGGGTATCTCACCTATGGATTCAATTTCTTCGGATCCAGCATCACGAGCCTGTTCGACATTCCCCCGGTCATGCTGGAATTCGACCGCACCGCCCCCCGGAAGGCATATGTCTATCTGCGCGGCGGGAGTCCGGATTACGGCTACCAGGGCTACTTCGACGGCGCCCTGCGTGCGTTCGACATGAGCGACAGCACGAATCCCCGTCCGCTCTCCGTTGCGTTCGTCGAGCAGAACGGCAGCGCGGCGCATGACAGCACCTGGTATCCGACGAGAAATCCGGGTGACCGCGAATACCTGTCCATTCTGGATGAGATGTATTCTGAGACCCCGAATCCCGCGTACATGGTTCCGTTCAACGACAACGCGGGAGATTTTCCCATTCTCTATTCGATCTGGCCGCTGCTGGTTTCGGATACGCTGACCTTCGAGGACGGCGACCGCTACCATATCATCCCGCGTGTGCCGATCTCGTCACGTGACACGTACATGCTTGACATGACGACCGTGGGGGCGGGACGAGACGCGCCGCCGCATGCCGTCGATGCGGCCGTGCTGTACCCGAATTATCCGAATCCCTTCAGCGGCGTGACGCGTGTGGCCTGGCGTCTTCGCGCGGCGGGACATGCCGAGCTCGCCGTGTATGACGCGCTTGGACGGAAGCTCCGCACGGTCGCATCCGGCTGGAAGGATGCCGGGATGCATGTCAGCACGCTCGCGCTGGATGGCGCGCGGCCGGGTGTGTATTACTGCCGGCTGACTGCCGGCGGGCGCACGATCACGCGCAGGATGGTGCTGCTGCGGTGATGACGCATCCCCGAAACCGGGGCTGCGCCCCGGGCTGAATCGTGTCGCCCTTTCAGGGCGAATACATGGATGGATCTCCGCAGGGTTCCCTGTTCCAAAATGGGTGGTACCACCCATTGACATCCTGAATTTTTCTGCGTACCCTTCCTCTGTCATTAGTCCCATTGTACCGGGATCTTCGCGATCACGCATGAATCGCGGGGATCATCATATCAAGGGCATCCGCAGCGCGGATTGCCCTGCTGTGCGTTCCGTATTCTTCTCAGTTCCTGTCCCACAAGCCGATCCGCGGAGGACGCCATGACTACGACAAAGAACGAGAGAACCCGCGCCTGGTGTGCCGCCTGCATGTGCGGCATCCTCGCCCTGCTGTGCCTGAGCACACACCTGCCGGCACAGGAGTCACACGAGTTTATATATACCGCCCGCAATTCCGCCAGAATGGATGCGCGTGGTGTCGCTGTCGGACCGGAAGGAAAAATTTTCCTGGCGAACGCAGAGGGCGGAATCAGGATGTACTGCTGCGACGGGATGCACATGACCTGCAAAGCAGAAGTATTCGATCTGGTTTCTCCGAGGAATATTGCGATACGAAACGATGGCACGGTGTTCGTCGCCTGCGGAGATGAGGTGCGCGCCTTCCGCTGCGACGATTCGACACTCTGCTGTACCGCGCAGCTCACTGTTGGCTCGGCGGCCGAAGACGTCGCGGTCGGTCCGGACGGAACATTGTTCGTGGCCTGCGCGAAGGAGGGCGTCCGCGCATATCAGTGCTCGGAAAACGCGTTTGTCCCCGTAGGGTACGTCAATGATGTGCCGCCCAACGGATTGGTGCGCGGCATCGGTGTCATGCACGACGGCACGGTCATCGTGGCGACGGAGGGCGACGGACTGCGCGCCTATACGCACGCGGGAGGTTCCTTTGCTCCCGTCGCGTCACTGCAGATCGTCGGTGATGTTCGCCGCCTCGATATCGGCGGCGACGGCACCGTGTATCTCGCGCAGGGCAACAGCGGACTGCATGCCTATCGACTCGAAGATGACACGTTTCTGCACCATGCGTCTGAATATCACAACGTGTTCGTCAGTGACGTCGCCGCGGGATCGAACGGGCTCGTCTACGCGTCGGCCGATGACGGCCTCCACGCCTATACATCCACTCCGCATACGCTGACGCTGCTGGCAACGGCAGCAGAGGAAACTCCCGCAGAAGGCGTTTGTGTGCACCCGGATAACACCGTCCTCCTTGCCTGCGGCACACACGGCCTGCACCGGTATGCGCTGCACGGGTCCGAGTTCTTCGGTGTCGCGTACGTGGACAACGACGTTCCCTATCGCGGTGAGGCGCGGGACGTGCAGATCTCTGAAGAGGGCATCGTGTTTCTCGCCAATGGAATCGACGGGATTCATGCATACGAGTATACCGACGGCAGGCTCCGGCAGTCGGCGCACACCATCGACAACGGAGCAGTGCTCAGTATCGGTGTCGGTCTGGACGGTTCGATCTGGATCGGCAACGACGAAAACGAGCTGTCACAGTATGGCTACGACAACGATTCCATCACGTTCTGGGGGGAGTTCGGAAGCATCGGCTCCGACCCGGAGGCGTATGTCACTGACTTTCTCTTCCCGGACCCTGACCGTGTCATCGTTTCCACGAGCGCGGGAGAACTGATCCTCATCATGTCCGTCGGCGGGATGCCCTGGGATATCGCGGATGTGCGGCCGGGGGAAACGATCAGCTCTCTGGCTCTCGGACCGAACGGGGAAATCATCACGGCCGGCAGCGCGGGTATCGTCATCTATCGTATCGTCGACAACGATTTCGAAGAGATCGTTCCCGCCGATGACGGAGAGGTGGCCGTCAGCGTCGCCGTCGGACCGGATGGCACTCTTTTCGCACTCAGGGACTTCGGGACACTGTACGCCTACGAAATCGACGGGGACTCCCTGCGCCGCACGGCATCCATTGATCAACCGTGGGGGTATGGCTTCGGAGAGACCGGCATCGCGGTGGGACCGGATGGCACGGTCTTCAGCAGCGGTTCAGCGGGGACATACGCCTACCGCTATACCGGGAGCGCCTTCATCAAAACGGCGACATTGCAGGGAACATCGGAAGGGATCGCGGTGGCACCGGACGGCACGGTATTTCTTCCCCGGGGGGATGCGGGGATGTTCGTCTACAGCTACACGGCAACGTCCGCGCGCGTCCCGCAGATCAGCGTGCAACCCCAGGCGCTGGATTTCGGGGATGTGCTCATCGATCAGCCGCGGCAGTACAGTCTCACCATCAGCAACACCGGCAGCGCCGCGCTGGAATTTTACGTGGAGATGCTGACCGGCGCGGATGCGGAGGATTTCCGCCTGAGCGCGACACTGCCGGATGACATCCCGGCGAATTCCGATATCGAGCTTGGCATCGTGTGCTATCCGCTGAGCGGCGGATCCAAAACCGCCGCCGTGCAAATCGGCACCAACGATCCGGTCAACCCGCTGATTGAAATCCCCCTGACGGCACAGGCCGGTCTTGGTCCGCTGGCGGACGAACAGCGTCCGGTGTCGGACGGGATCCGGCCGCGGCAGGACGTCCTGCCCTCGACAACCGCAACGCTGTCGCGGAATTACCCGAATCCCTTCAATCCCTCGACCACCATCGCATTCACCATCCCGCGCGAAGGACCGGTGCGGCTCACCGTGCGCAATCTCCTGGGCCAGGACGTCGCCATGCTCACCGACGGCGTGCTGCAGGCGGGGCGTCACACCGCGCGTTTCGACGCCACGGCACTGCCTTCGGGTCTCTACTTCTGCCGACTGGAATACGGCGACCGCGTGCAGACAATGAAGATGACGCTGATGAAATAACACCGCGCGAAAGATCCCATACTGCGCCGCTGTGATTTGTGCGGAGCATCACCCATCATGGAGGTACATCATGAAATGCAGCACATCACTGACGGTCATCTGTATCGCCATCCTGCTGCCGGCCACTCTGCTCTGCCAGGAAGACGATCCCTACCTCTGGCTGGAAGACATCCAGGGGCAAAAAGCACTCGCGTGGGTCGGCGCGCAGAACGACAGAACGGTTGACGCGATCACCGGAAATCCCGCCTTCGACGGCATGAAGGAGCGGATTCTCTCGATCCTCAATTCGAAGGATCGCATCCCGAGCCCATCCATCAGGGGCGAGTACATCTACAATTTCTGGAAGGACGCGGTACATGCGCGCGGCATCCTGCGGCGCGTGCCCATTGAGGGGTATTTCACCGACGACCCGGATTGGGAGACCGTGCTGGACATCGACGCACTGAGCGCGGCAGAGGGCGTGAACTGGTCCTTCGGCGGAGCGCAGTACCTGTATCCCGATTACGACCGCTGCATGATCCGCCTCTCGCGCGGCGGCAGCGACGCGGTCGAAATGCGTGAGTTCGATCTGACGACCGGGACGTTCGTGCAGGGCGGATTTTTCCTGCCCACGGCGAAAGCCTTCGCGGGTTGGATCGATGAAAACACGCTGCTGGTTTCGACGGATTTCGGGGAAGGAAGCACGACGCAGTCCGGCTATCCGCGCATCGTGAAACGATGGAAACGCGGCACATCGCTGGAGGAGGCGGAGACACTGTTTGAAGGAGAGGAAAGCGATGTCGCGGTCGTAGGGTTCGTCGTCGAAGCACCGGAGCGGCAGTATCTCGTGGTCTACCGTTCCATCACCACATTCACTTCCCATGCGCACGTTCTCGAGGACGGCGCGTTCGTGAAACTGGACATCCCCGAGGATGCGCAGTTCGGCGGATTCTTCAAGGGCAACCTGCTCGTCTTCCCTCGTTCGGACTGGGACATCGGCGGGCACAGCTATCCGGCGGGGGCGATGCTCGCCATCAATTATGACGCGTTTCTCGAGGGTGACCGGGCGTTCGAGGTCCTGTTCACACCGGAGGAACGGACAAGTCTTGACACCTTCGGCGCCACCCGGGATGCGATGCTGGTTTCGGTCCTCAACAATGTCCGCAGTGAACTCTACCGGTGGAGTTTCGAAGACGGCGCGTGGTCGGTATCGCGGATCGATCTGCCGGAGAACGGCAGCATTTCGGTCGGCTCGGCCGATGAGTTTTCCGACCGGTTCTTCTTTTATTACGAAGACTTCCTCGAGCCCCGCACGATGTATTATGCATCGGGGGAAAAGCCGGATATTCGCGTGGCGCGCAGCCTTCCGCATTACTTCGATGCAGAGAATCTCGAGGTGCATCAGTATGAAGCGAGGTCAGCAGACGGCGAACAGATTCCCTATTTCGTCGTTGCGCGCAACGATGTTCCGCTGGACGGCAGCAGTCCGACACTGCTCTATGCGTATGGCGGATTCGAGGTCGCGATGCGTCCCCGGTACAGCGCCACGGTGGGCGCCGCATGGCTGGAGCATGGCGGCGTGTACGTGATGGCGAACATCCGGGGCGGCGGGGAGTTCGGTCCGAAATGGCATCAGGCCGCCCGGCGGGAGAAACGGCAGACGGCGTTCAACGATTTCTACGCCGTGTCGGAAGACCTGATCCGGCGAAAGATCACCTCGCCCGCGCATCTCGGCATCATGGGTGGCAGCAACGGGGGGCTCCTGGTCGGCGTTGCACTGACCCAGCATCCGGAGCTCTACCGCGCCGTCGTATGCAGCAATCCCCTGCTCGACATGAAGCGGTATCACACCCTGCTGGCAGGTGCGAGCTGGATGGACGAATACGGTGATCCCGGCAATCCCGACGACTGGAAATTCATCAGCCGGTACTCTCCGTACCATAATCTCTCGGTTGCGGCGCACTATCCTGCCGTTCTTTTCACCACCACCACGCACGACGATCGCGTCCACCCCGGTCACGCCCGAAAAATGGCCGCGAAGATGACGGAGCTGGGACACGACATCCTGTACTTCGAAAACACCGAAGGTGGCCACGGATCCGGGGTCACAAACGAGCAGCGCGCGTACATGACGAGCATCGAGTTCGCGTTTCTGCTGAACACGCTGAAATAGATTTTTACCCGGGTAATATCCCTGAAAACGGGGGTTTTACCCGGGTAATAATACGTTTTTACCCGGGTAAATTGCCATTTTTACCCGGGTATTATTTGCAATCACTGTTCAGATTCACCGGCCTGCCAGCGGGATGTCTTGAATTTTCGCATTCCTTTCGCGATGTTGCGCCTGTCCCGATGCAGCGTTTTTCCATTGTCCCGTTACCGTCGTGCGCAGTCTTATCACAGCATTGCTTGTTCTCTGCATTCCTCCGTTGCTGAGCGCCCAGCCCGCGACGCGGCTCGGCGTATACGACGGGATGGGATTCTCGGTGATCGAGTACAATTTCTACGGCCGCGAGCATGACCGGAATTTCGAATCGATGGCGCATCTCGGACTGGTGGTCGGGATTCCGCTGGCGGACAACCTTCTGCTCTCGGTGCGTCCCGCGCTGACGACGCTGAACGGCACGGCAGGACTCGCGGCCCGGGTGCGCGACGACGGCGGCACGCGAAGCTACCGCGGGATGATCAAGGAACAATGGGTGCTTGAAACACCCGTGCTGGCGAAGATGGTATTCAACGGCGAGGAAATGCGCCCGTACCTGGCCGCTGGTCCCTACCTGATCTTCAACGGCAATCCTGCAGAGATCGAGGTGACCGGAGACGTCGATCCCGCCAGTCCCGTGACGGCAACGTATCCAACGCTGAGCGGCGGAGTGATGGCGGCCGTCGGTGTGGAGATCCGTGCCGCCTCGATGCTCATCATCGCTCCCGAGCTGGCCGTACGCCAGGGTTTCGCCGCTCCGATCGACACCCCCATCCTCACCCAGTCCAATACCCCCCGTTTTCTCTTCAGCGTCGGCATCATCTTCCCCATTTCACACGAGCGCTGGAAGTAACACAGCCGCAGCACACCGGCGTTTCACCTCCACACAGTGCATCACACGAACGCATGCAGTCCATTCCGCATCCCCCGGAACGTCTTCCGCCGGGGCACGGTTATGTGAACAACGCATGACCATTGAAGCGGATCTGACGATCCCGCCGGCCGGCAATCCACGATACGCTGGAACCCGGCTGCGCCGAAACCGGAACATGAGAGGCGGTGCAGGATGACAAAAAAGAAACGTGTGGTGGTCCTCGGCGGCGGTTTTGCCGGCGCTTACTGCGCGCAGCAGCTCGAGCGGCGCGTCGACCGCAGCGCGGTCGAGATCATTCTCATCGACAGGCGGAATTACTTCATCTTCTATCCCCTGCTCGTCGAGGCGGGGACGGGAAGCCTGGAGCCGCGGCATTCCGTCGTGTCGCTGCGGCATTTTCTCCGGCATACGATACTGCGGATGGGTACGGTGCGGGATATAGATTTCGCGCAGCGGACGGTGTACTTCACGCAGGACGATCCGCTCGGCGAAAGCAGCCTGCCGTATGACCATCTCGTCATCGCGCTCGGCAGCGTCACGATGATTCCGCCGATCCCGGGCCTGCGGGAACACGGATTCGAACTCAAGGAACTGCGCGATGCCGTGGCCCTGCGCGACCGGGCGATTCAGCTTCTCGAACTCGCCGACGCGACCGAGGACGAGGCGCAGCGGCGAGCCCTTCTGCATTTCGTGGTCGTGGGCGGGAGTTTCACCGGCGTCGAGGTGGCGGGGGAGTTCGACGTGTTCCTCAAGGAGGCTTCGCGCGACTATGCCAACGTGCGGGCGCGGGACTGCCGGGTCACGCTGGTCGAGATGCAGAAGCGCATTCTGCCCGCGCTCGACGAGGAACTCGGGGAGTACGCGGCAGAGCAGCTGCAGCGGCGCGGCGTGCGCATCATGACGGAGGAGACGGTGTCGTCCGTGCACGCGGATCACGCCCTGTGCGAGAGCGGCGAGCGCCTCGACGCGCACACGCTCATCTGGGCGGCGGGCATCGCTCCTCCTCCCCTCGTCGCAAACCTGGACCTCCCCACCGACGAACGCGGCTACATTCTCTGCGAGCGCGACCTGCGCGTGCAGGATCGCGACGACGTGTGGGCCATCGGCGACTGTGCCGTGAACATCGACGCGGACGGGAAGCCGTATCCCGCCACTGCGCAGCATGCCGTGCGCCAGGCGGAATCGGCGGCGAAAAACATCGCGGCGGTGCTGCGCGGGCAGGCGGCACAGCCCTGCGACATCACACCCCGCGGCACGCTCGCGGCGCTCGGCTGCCGCACGGCCGTCGCGCGCATTTTCAACATCAAGCTTTCGGGCTTCCCCGCCTGGTTCCTCTGGCGCACGGTGTACCTGATGAAGATGCCCGGCTGGGCACGGCGCCTGCGCGTGGCGCTCGACTGGACGATGTCGCTGTTTTTCCGCCGCTCCGTCGTACAGCTCGGGATACACCGGCGGGACGCAGGACGCCGGCAGAAGGATGACGCTTCGGACAGCGGGACCAGTGAACGGCGGCATGAGCTGGAAGCGACATAACTGCCGTTTTTCCATCCCTTCCGCAGCCGTTTCCCCTCATCAAAAATAAACATGGATGACAGGTTGACATTAGGGATGTCCTCCTGTATATTTTCCATGCAACTTCAACGCTAAGATATTTTTTAGCCAGCCGCCCTGCGATGGCCGGGTTTTCGCCTGATGGTGTTTCATGCCCTTCCGACGGAAGGCCCTTCCATTCATGTTGACCGGCGGTGTGTCCATCCCGATCCCCCGTATTGCGTGCCATGTTCCCGGCCGCGGTGCGGTACACACACTATTCTTTCCATACATCAATGGAGTATCCATGAATTCCGTTTTGTCCATATACAGACGCATCGGTGCCGCGTGTTTCGCGGTCATTCTTCTGACATCGCTTTCCTGGACTGCCGACGCACAGGAACGCGGACGAGCCGACAACGACCGTGACCTGAAACCGAGGAAACTTGCCGAAAAGCCGAGACACACACCTGCCCGCGACTGGGATGACACGAAGCGTATCGAGGTAAAGTTCATGGACGGCCTCCGTTTCGACGTCACTCCCTCCGGTGTGCTCATTGAGCGTCCCCAGCGGGGCCTGCGCAGTGGGCTCTCACGTGCCACGCTGGCGCGCATCATCAGCCAGGGCGGACGCTGGCATCGCATGGTGCCCGTGCCGGAAGAGGAAATGGACCGTCTGCAGGGAAAAGCGGAGCGTAATCTCGGCAGGGAAATCGCCGACATGAACAGCTACTACATCCTCACCGTACCCGAGAAGTCCATGTCCGAAGAGTGGATCAATCTGCTCAACGATCTGCCGGATGTGGAAATTGCGACATTCATGCCGCTTCCTCCTCCCATGCCATTGCCCGGCGACTACGAGGCGGACCAGGATTACCTGGAAGCGGCCACCGACGGCATCGATGCCAATTCCTACGCATGGAGCGTTCCCGGAGGTACAGGCGCGAATGTGCGGATCGTCGATCTCGAATATTCCTGGAATCTGAATCACGACGACCTCCCTTCGGTCACAACGCTGATCCCCGCCGGTCGTACGGCACAGGATCCGTTCAGTGACGACAACCACGGCACGGCGGTCCTCGGCGAGTACGGAAGCCTGAACAACGGCTGGGGAACCACCGGCAGTGCGTACGACGCGCAGCTGTTCGTCGCACCGGTGAGCTGGGACAACGGCTACAACCTCGCTGCCGCGATTACGAACGCCATGAGCTCCCTTTCCGCCGGTGACATCATGCTTATCGAGCAGCAGACGCGGGGACCGAACTATATCGACAATACGTCACAGTTCGGCCTCGTGCCGTCTGAATGGCAGAAATCCGTGTACGACGCGATTGTCGTTGCCGTCAACAACGGGATTCACGTCGTGGAGGCAGCGGGGAACGGAAGCCAGAACCTGGACGCTCCGGAATACAGTTCGGGCAACGGCGGACATCATCCGTTCGACGGCTCGATCAACTCGGGTGCCATCATTGTCGGCGCCGGCGCGGCGCCCGGCGGCTCGACAACCGACCGCTCGCGGCTGGGGTTCTCCAATTACGGTTCGCGTGTAAATCTGCAGGGCTACGGCCAGTCGGTGATGACGACCGGCTACGGCGGTCACTATTCCGCCGAAGGCAAGGACCGCTGGTACACCAGCACGTTCAGTGGGACCTCGAGCGCCTCACCGATCGTCACCGGCGCTGTCGCGCTTGTCAACAGTATCCATGAGGAACTGAACGCCGGCACTCCCGTCACACCGGCGGCGATGCGCACGCTGCTGATGGCCACAGGATCGCCGCAGCAGGCCGGCACCAATCCGGTATCGGAAAATATCGGTCCCCGTCCGAGCATCCTCGCAGCCATTCAGTCCATCGAACCGTGTGTTCTCACCTGTCCCGCCGACATGACGGTTTCAAACGATCTTGATGAATGCGGGGCGTATGTATCGTACCCCGCGCCCGTATCGAGTGCCACCTGCGGAACGGTCACCACATCCCCGGTGTCGGGATCATTCTTCCCCGTGGGGACCACGACGGTGAACGTATCCACCGCTTCAAACGACAACTGCTCGTTCACGATTACGGTTGAGGACACGCAGAAACCTTCGATCGTATGTCCCGCCGACATCACTGTCGGCAACGATCCCGGCCAATGCAGTGCCGTTGTGAATTTCACTCCGACGGTGTCGGACAACTGTCCGGGCGTCACGTATGTCTGTTCGCCTCCCTCCGGCTACGCGTTCCCTGTCGGCGTCACCACGGTGACCTGCACGGCGACAGATGCCGCGAACAACACCGAGGTCTGCACGTTCGACGTGACGGTCAATGACGTGGAGGATCCGACCATCACCGTGTCGGTGGATCCCACGATGCTCTGGCCTCCCAATCACAAGATGAAGAAGATCAATGCCACGGTGACGACCACGGACAACTGTCCGGGCGAAACCTTCGTGCTGACATCCATCACGAGCAACGAGGCCGACAACGGGCTCGGCGACGGCGACTTCCCGAACGACATTCAGGGTGCGTCGTACAACTCGGATGATCTCATGTTCCGTGTGCGCGCCGAACGTTCCGGACTGGGCAGCGGTCGTGTGTACACGGTGAAGTACACGGTCACCGACGCCGCGAACAACATGGCCTCGGCTGAGGCGACGGTTACCGTGCCGTTCGACATGGACAAGCGCATCGCGCCGTTTGCCAGCGCGCCCGAGAGCTACAGCCTCGCGCAGAACTACCCCAACCCCTTCAACCCGACGACCATGATCCGCTACGCGCTTCCCGCCACCGCCACGGTGACGCTGCGCGTGTACAACGCACTCGGACGCGAAGTCGCCGTTCTCGTCCGCAGCGCGGAGCAGCGTGCGGGCATGTACGAAGTCGCCTTTGACGGACTGGACCTGCAGTCCGGAGTCTACTCGTACTCCCTTGTCGCCGCCGAAGCCGGCTCGGATCGCGTCTTCACGCAGACGCGGAACATGGTGCTGATGAAATAATCCGCAAACGGCAAACAATCATCTGTCCGAAGACGCCCCGCTTCATCCGCGGGGCGTCTTCAGTTTGCTGAAGAAACTCGTGGATCCGAACCCGAAAAGGCTTGACATTTTGCGCGAAAGGCCATACATTTAGGAGTTCATTTATCCTAATTATACCCTTCGCGCTGATCACGCGATTCACACACTGCTTTCCCGATCATTCCCGATCGAAGAGCTGTTTCCATGGCCGGATTTGCCTCCCGTGTGCTCGAACGATCGCAATCATCAACATCAATCCATATGGAGGATACAGATATGAAGGTACTCACTCTTTTTGCGGCCATTCTGGTGATGACCTGCACGGGTTATGCACAGAGCGGAAACGGGAACGAAAACGGCAATGGCGCCATGCAGTTTTTCGATCTCCAGCTCCCGGGGATAGTCTACAATCCCTGCTGTGATGAGTGGATTGACATCGTGGGAACCGCCCACGTCGTGCTCCGCAAAGATGGTTCGTATCATCTCAATGTGAAAGGTGTGACTGGAACTGCTTCTTCGAGCGGGAACACATACACGCAGCGCGGAGTCTCCACCCAGAACGACCGCTATAGTATCCCCGATGCAAATCCCGGTACTGTAACGTTCAACATCCAGCTCGAAAGCGAAGACGGCTGCAGCTTCATTCTTACGCAGGTATACCACGTCACATACGCCGCTGACGGGGAAACTCCGATCGTGAACTTCGAGAAGGAATTTGTGCGCTGCCTGGACTGACAGGTATCCCTTCCGTGCGCGCAGTCACGGATTCATATCCCGCCAGACAACGTGCGGCAGTATAGAACGACACCCTGATCACCAAGTGGTCAGGGTGTCGTTTTTGCATCATGCAAGTGATCTGTGTCATCATCCAGAAGCAATGGCTGCTGCCTCATTCATCGCACGCGGACCATCCTCCTCAGAGACATCACACCTTCGGACTCCAGTCGATACGAATAGATGCCCGGCGGAAGACCCGTCGCGTCAAAGCGCAGCGTGTGCCGTCCCGACGGATAGACGGTATTCACAACGGGCATTGCAACCGTGCGTCCCAGCGCGTCGGTGACGACCAGCGTCACCGCGGCGGAACGTGGCAGCGTGAAACTGATCGTCGTGACGGGATCAAACGGATTCGGGTAATTCTGATGCAGCACTGCGGTGCGCGCGACAGGCGGGTGCTCCGCAGCGGTGCTGATGTCGGGCACGGGCAGCGAACGGATGTCGGTCCAGGTACCGCCGCTTCCGGCTGTCATGCGCACGGCGATCGGCAGGAAGTCCGTGCCGGGTTCGATGTCCAGATCCAGCGTTCCCGCATATGCCGCAGTCGGTGTGATGCTTCCCGCGTCGTAATCCTGCGGACCGATCGCCGCGCCCTCTGTGCAGAGCAGCTCGACGCGCAAAGCAGCGTCGGACGCATCCGCGCCGCCCACGTTTTTCACGGTGAAATACAGGCGGTAGCGCTTCGGACCATCCTGCACCCGCCCGGAGAGGCTTGCCGCGTCGAGGGTCAGCGCGGGCAGCGAGACCAGCGAGGCGCTGCGGGCGAGTTCGGCATCGATGCCGTCGGCAGCTCCGTAAAGCGCACCGATGATGGTATCGATCTCTGCCGCCAGCGGGTCGACCTTGAAGTCCTGCGGGTCGAGCAGGTAATCGGAGAGTGATACCGACAGTACCGCGCGCAGCAGTTTCGCCTTCTGCACGTATGCCATGGTCCGGTAATAATCCCCGCGGGGGCCTTCCCACTTCGCCAGGATATCCGAAAGCGGAATGCCGAAGAGCGGCCGCTGCGCGGTCTGCAGCATTTCGATGGAGGCGCGACCGAGCCGGCCCAGCGCGGTGTATTCGGCTTCGATGTAGGCAGCATCCTTCTCGAGCACTTCCGCGCGGAGTGCCTCCAGGGCGGCGCGATCGGTGTCCAACACCGTGCGGTCGACTCCTGCCGGTGCAGGTGTGGCACCGTTCGGCGGGACCGTCTGCTTACGGAATCCCGAAGAGGGATCGAAGATGGCCGCCGCGACATCCTCAAGCTGCCGCGGAAGTGTCTCCACAAGATAAAGCGTCCGCTCCGCCGGCACATCGGCCGCCTCGACCGCCCGCCACATCGCGTGGACCATGTCGGGTTTGAGCACGGTCATCTTGCGCATGAACAGCGACAGGTTGCTGTTGATGGAGGAGGATATGGTATAGCCCACATCGAGTCCGTAGCAGATGCCCCTGTATGTGTCGAATTCCGTCACCAGATCCTCGGTTTCGGAACGCACGTCATCGATGAATGCGGAGTACCGCTGCTCGGCCTCGAGGATGCTTCCGCTGTACCAGATGTTCCGCGTCTGCGACGCGTAGTACGGGATCAGCGGCTGCGTGGCACGAATGTAGCTGTCCATCAGCGTCAGCTCCTGGTAATAGGTGCCGACGAGCGGAATGGTCGTCGTGCTGACTTCCGCCGGCGAGCAGCAGCCGCGCTGCATGGCCGCATAGACATCGGCGAGGGTCCCCTGTCCGGTTCCGGTGAGGGTGAACAGGGTCTGTGCCGCGTCGAACGCCGACCAGCTCAGGTCCTGCATGGCCCGGTCGAGGGAGACACATTCCGCGCTGCCGAGCAGTGCGCGTTCGTCATGCCACGCGACACCGAGCGCGAGGAGATCCTTTGCGCAGAGGGACGGCGCCAGCACGGCCTGCCGCGCGGTTTCCCGTGCGCCCGGAACAGGTGGTTCGAGCTGATCCGATCCGACGGCTTCGAGCATGCTGCGCTCCAGCAGCGTGTAGCGCCGCAGCGCGCTGATGGCGTTCTGTGCGCCGTCGGGCTGTTCGGCCCGCCAGTCGGTCAGCAGGTCGCGTGCCGCAGATTCGTCGTAGCCACGCGGGTAATCGCCGAGCGCCGTTCGCAGGGCGCCGAGACGGTGATCGTCTGCCACACGCAGCTGCTCGAGCTGCGGGATGTATTGCTCCTTTGCATCCATGGCCGCCAGAAATTCCGGTGACAGCGGTTCATTCAGCGTCGTGGCGGAGACGATGGCGGAGTACGGTGATGTACCGTGTTCATTGAAGGCACGGATGCGATACCAGTATGTCGTCTTCGGACTGAGTCCGACGTCCGTGCGGGAGCGCACATCGAATTCCGGATCGGGGGGCATGCGGGTGAAATCACCCGGATCACCGGTGAGCGAGCGCTCGAATTCAAATCCCGCTGCAAGAGTGGGATCGGGCATGGACCAGTCGACGCGGATTTCGGTGTCACTGAGCGCAACGGCGGTGACGTTGAACGGGGCGACAGGAATCTTCTGCTCCCTGCGCAGCGTCGTGGTGCTCGCGATGTTCGACCATGCCGATGCTCCGGACACGTTCACGGCACGGATACGATACCAGTAGGTTGTCTCCGGCTGCAGTCCCTCGTGATCGAAGCTGCGATCGCCCCGCTGCGGCGCGGGAAGCAGCGCGGCGAAGTCGCCCTCGTCGCCGCTGAGCGAGTACTCGAGTTCGAAGGCATCCTCGAACGATGGATCGGGCATGATCCAGGTGACGCGGATGCTGAACGGCCCGCCGGCCGTGGCCATCAGGCCGAACGGCACATCGGGAATGGGCATCGGGTAGGTGACGGCTGTGTCTTCGGTCCAGCCGGATGCGCCGACGTCGTTCAGGGCGTGGATGCGATACCAGTACGTGGTGGATGCCTGCAGGTGTTCGTCGGTGACACTGCCGTCGCCGGGACCGGCGGTGTGGACGATGCGCCAGTCCTCGGCAGCGCTTTTGCGTTCGATTTCGTACTGGTCCTCGTTTTCCGAACCGCGCAGCCAGCTGATGGTGACCGTCTGGTGATCGATCGCGGTGCAGGTGAATTCCAGCGGCGGTGCGGGTTTCGTTTTGGTCAGCACCTCCGCGACGTTGGACCACGAGGATGCCGCTTTCACCCCGACTGCCCTGACGCGGAATCCGTAATGCGTGCGCGGCACCAGCCCCTGCAGGGTGTATGTCTCCGCATTGGCCGGCAGGGTTGTGACGAGCGTCCAGTCCCCCGACTCGTGTCTCTGCTCGAGCTCATAATTTTCTTCACCATCGGCGTTATCCTCCCACATAAGAAGCACTTCAGTCTCCGAGTTCACCGTGGCGGTGAGATTCGTGGGCGCGTTCAGGAAGAGCCATGTGGTCGCCGTGGCTTCGTTGGAGACGGGCGAGGCGATGATTCCCTCCACCGCTTTCATCCGGAAGGTGTATTCGGTGCTGGGCTGAAGACCGAGCACCGTATGTTCCGTCTCGTTCGGGCCGGCGGCATCCACTTCGTCCCACACGCCGACGTTCTGTTTGATTTCAAAGATGAATCCCGACTCATTGGTTGAGTGATCCTCCCATGTCAGCTTCACCGCGTCGGAAGACACGGCTTCGGCCTGCAGGTCGCCGGGCGCCATGAACGGGGGCGTTGTGGCGGATGCGACGTTCGTGGGATCGGATGTAAATTTGCTGTTCACCGCGCGCACGCGGAAGCGGTGTTCCATTTCCGGCTGGAGGTTGACGACGATATGTGTCACGAGATTCGCGGCAACGGAATCGATGCGCTGCCACTGATTCGACACGTGTTCGTACTCGATCACGAACCAGGTTTCATTGTTGGAATTGTCCGTCCACGCCAGTGAGACTCGCGTCGGTGACAGTGCGGTGGCGGAAAGCGCAGCCGGCGGGAGCGGCGGTGTCACGACCAGGCCCTGCGACGAGAGGTGAAGAAGAAATCCGTCGGTGCCGCCTCCAATGGTCGACTGCTCCGGCGCCTCGAGCGGGAAGTCGCCGCTGTTCGTATAGCCGGCCACGACGATATCGTTGTCCGGCGTAAATGCGCCCTGATAGGCGTCGTCCCCGCCGCTGCCGCCGTAAAATGTAGACCAGTGAATGGTGCCGTACTTCGACATCACGAGCACGTAGAGATCCTCCCCGCCGGCGATCGTCGGCTGCAGCGCATCCTTGATCGGGAAATCCGCGCTGGAGGTGCTTCCGACCAGAAGGATATTCCCCTGGTCGTTCACCGTGATGGTGCCGCGGTTGATGTCGTCGTATCCCGCGCCGCCGAGATAGGATGCCCACTCGATGCTGCGGCCGTTCTGCGGCGTGGGAGTGGCGCGGTACTTGATGATGTGAATATCCTGACTGCCTGCGAGCGCGGCCTGCATGGGATTGACCGTCACCATGTCGGTACTCTGGCAGCGGGACGCGATGTACAGCGCACCGGCATTGTCGGCGCACATGCTTCGCGCTGCGTCGAAGCCGTCTCCGCCGAGATATGATGACCACAGCAGCTGTCCGTTCGCACTGAATTCCGCCGCGTATCCATCCTGGCTGTTGCCCTGATACACGCCGTCGTGTTCATGCAGCAGCGGCAGGTCGGTGCTGGTGGTGCGGCCGCAGATGCCGACCGTGCCCTGCGGAGTCACCCCCACGCCCTTGCCGTGTTCCTCACTGCTGCCGCCGTAGTACGTGGACCACAGATGTGCGCCGCTGGCTGACAGCTTAATGAGAAATGCATCGACATTGCCGTGAACGGACGACTGCCACGCGCTGATCACGGGGAGATCCGTGCTGGTCGATGCGCTGTGGAAAAAGATGTTACCCGCCTGGTCACAGCCGAGTCCCTGCCCCGCAAATCCGTCCCCGTCCGCGTCGCTTCCGCTGCCTCCGAAGTAGGTGGCCCAGATGCGGGAGCCGCTGTCGGTGAGACGCAGGATGAATGAATCCGTGCCGCCGCCGCTCGCGGGCTGAAAGGCGTTCTGGACGGGAAAATCCGTGCTGGAGGTATTGCCACCCACCACGACTCCCCCGCTCGGATGGGGAGTCACCGTGGCGGAGGCGTCGCCGCTGCTGCCGCCGTAAAACGTGGCCCATTGCAGCTGTCCGCTGACATTATATTTCACGATCATCGCATCCTGGCCACCTCCATTGGTCATCTGAACACCCGCTTTCACGGGAAAATCCGCACTGGAGGTGCGGCCGCTGGCGTAGATGCCGCCCTGTGCGTCACAGACCATGGCGAGGAACTGCTCGCTGCCGGATCCGCCGTGATAGGTGGCCCACGGGTCGATGATCAGCGTCCTGTTCCGGTCATAGGCACCGAGGGTGAACGTGGCGACGTCCTTCTCCATGCGGAAGGCGCTCTGCACGTGCGAACCGCCCCGGGTCCAGCTCTCCGCCGCGCTCTCTTCGATGCGTCCGAGCGCGGTCGCAACGACGATACCGCCGTCACCGCGAAGACCGCATTGCTCCGCTCCGCGATACCGTAGGCGTATCCGGGACGGATCTCCGCCGGGACGCACGACGAATTCCGATTTGACCCGTCCCTCACGGAAGCGAATGACCATGTCGATGGAGGGATAGACGTCCTCGTATACCAGCGTGCGCCAGGTGGGCACGTGCAGGATGCCTTCGGGGCAGTGGGCGTAGTAGAAATTCCTGTATCCCGGCAGTTTTTCGCTGGCTGCGAGACGTGCGTTCTGATTCCCGTTCTCGAAATCCATATCGACGCGCAGCAGCGTGGTTTCGTTGCGCTGCTGCTCGGCGGCAATGCGTGTCAGGTCGTAATCCCGGCTGCGATCGAGTGGCGCGGTTTCGCTGCACCGGACGAACACATAACTGATGCCGTGTTCCGTGACATACAGCCGGGTGCCGCTGACATCGGCGTAGTACCGGATGTCAGGACGCGGATTGCCGTCGGTATCGCGCAGCTGTCCGCGATTTTCGATAAAGCAGAGACCGGACATGCGGTCGATGGAGTTTTCATGGAGGAGCGAGGTCGTCGTGGCGGACACATCGCCCGGAACCTGTGACACGCCCGTGGCGGTCAGGAAGGATATCATCAGGGTGAAGACAAGGCAGAAACTCGGATTGATGCCGCGCATACCGCACCTGTCTGCTGAATGTATGAAAGGATGAAACGAATACGATTGTGGATACTGCACGTGCATGCCGCACATGGCGCACATTCCGTGGCGGGAACGACCGCACCGGTCCCCGTGCAACGGGGAGGGCACTCCACGCGGAATGCATCACGAAAGATGATGTCAAGATGACGTTGTCACCTGATATTCGGAAAAAAGTATCGGAAGGTCAAGAAAAAAAAGCCGCATTCCGCGTCGCCGGAAGAGACACATAACAGCAGATAATGTCATCCGGATATTGACATCAGCCTCACTGCGACGTACTTTCCAGTAACGCATTCTCACCACATTTCGAATCCTGCATCAGCGCACCCCACGAGGGTCTTTCCGCGTTCGTTCGCCGTTTCAGTGTACAACCGATCCTGGCAGTGCTGCAGGTCGACAGAGGATACAGGCATCGATTGATCCCGATGATCATATAACATGCAACCACTCGGAGGTCTCCAATGAAACGGCAACGGACACTGTATATCGCACTGCTCATTCTCCTTCCACTCGCCTTCGCCGAACGAGCAAGCGCGCAGGACATCGAGGCGATGGTTGCGGGCAGCGGAAATGCGAATGGCTTCACCGTGCTGAACAACCGCAGTGACACGCTGCTCACAACCCGGGGTAACGGACGCACGAGCATTCCCGGACTCCTGACAATCGGGAGCAGCGATCCGGAGTTCGAACTCACCATCACGGGCGGCATCATCGCCAGGGGCACCCTCGATGCAGGGAAGGCTCTGCAAACATCCGGTGAAGGGGCTCGCATGCTGTGGTATCCACGCAAGGCAGCATTTCGGGCGGGATACGTAAAATCAAGTCACTGGGACGAGACCAATATTGGCAAATACTCCTTCGCCACGGGAGAAAGCGTTACTGCCAAGGGCGAAGCGTCGGTGGCTCTCGGGAAAAACACCTCGGCGGGCGGCGATCAGGCGCTCGCATCCGGGTCAGGCTGCGTGGCGAGTGGCAATCGGGCATCCGCCCATGGACACCAGTCCCAGGCGGGAGGCACGGGATCAACAGCATTCGGATACTACGGGAAAGCATCAGGGGATTATTCGTTCGCCGCAGGGATGAACAGCGAGTCGAGCGGCTCACACTCCTGTGCCATCGGCGGCAGTGCGACGGCCTCGGCCAGCGGTGCGGTCGCGCTGGGGGAAAATGTCGAGGCCGCGGGTTCGGGTGCCGTATCGCTGGGTATCAGTACATACTCGACGGAATGGGGCAGCACGGCAATGGGGTACCAGTCCCGCGCCACCGGGCTGAACGCAACGGCGATCGGCTTCAGCGCGCAGGCTTCCGGATCGAACGCCACGGCGATCGGCCGAAGCACGAAAGCGAACGGGAGCTATTCCATCGCCATGGGTGACAGCACTCTCGCCAGCAAAGCGGGAAGCACTGCCATCGGATCATTCAGCGAGTCAACGGCTCCCTTCGCGATCGCGATAGGCAAGGAAGTGTCGGCCAGCGGGACGTATGCGATGGCCTTCGGAAGACAGTCCGTGGCGTCCGGGGAGAGCGGTATTGCTCTGGGCATGCAGACGACGGCAAGCGGCAAGCGTTCCATCGCCCTCGGCTCATACGTCAGCAGCAACGGCAATGAAGGAGTGCTGACCCTGGGCGACAACAGCACGACGACCGTGCACTCCTCCGGATGGAGCAACTGTCTCGATGCGCGTTTTGCGAACGGGTACTTTCTGTATACGAACAGCGGATGCTCAATCGGTGCGCGGCTGACGGCCAACGCATCGTCGTGGTCCTCCATTTCCGACTCCACGAGAAAAATCCGATTCACATCCGCGGATGACGAAGCAGTGCTCCGCCGTTTCTCGACGCTCAGGCTCGGGAGCTGGAATTATCGCGACGACCCGGATCCAGCGCACAGACATTACGGTCCGATGGCGCAGGAATGGTACGCGGCGTTTGGCCATGACGACATCGGCACGATCGGGAACGATACCATGCTCAGTTCAGCAGATGTCGACGGTGTTCTCTGCATTGCAGTCAAAGCGCTGGCGCGGCGGACACGCGAGAATGCAGACAGGCTCCGCGCACTGTATTCGCGTATCGAGGATCTGGAAGCACTGCTCACCGCGCGGGAAGAAGAGCTGCATGCCGCAAAAGCGGAAGTCCGGGCCCTTCGCACAGCGGAATCACGCGCACAGAAGTAGAGGCGCCCGGGAAAGCCTCATTTGACGTGTCCGATCGTGATATCGATGCTGCAGCCCGCAGTGAAGGATGCCTCCTGCAGGGTGAAAAGATCGGTATATTCCTTATCCAGGGCCGCTACGAACAGGCGCTGCAAACCTACCGGCGAAGCCTGGCGATCAACGATTCGCTCGGCAGCAAGGCCAATGCCGCCGGATCGCTGCTGAGCATCGGGAATATCCTGTTTCAGCAGAGCAGCTACGAAGAGGCTCTTCGCGCATTCCAGCGCGGTCGTGTTCGCAGCCCGCGCATACAGGATTGCCGAGGAGATCGGCGCCATCGAGCAGCTGATGGAGGCGTCAAAAACGCTGAGCGAAACCTATGCGGCGAAGCGTGATTTCCCCCGCGCCTACGAATACCAGCTGGCGTACTCGGCGCACAGGTATTCCCTTTTCAACACCGAGAACATCCGGTCCATCAACGAAATGGCGGCGAAGTACGAAGCGGAGCGGCGGGAACAGAAAATCGCCCTGCTCGAAAAGGAACAGCTGCTGCAGACCCAGGCGCAGCTCATCCACGCGGAAAAAATGGTGACGCTCGGCGAGATGACCGCGGGGCTTGCGCACGAGATCAAGAATCCGCTGAATTTCGTGACGAATTTCTCCCATGTGGCGAATGAAATGCTGACCGACCTGGAACACGCCCCGGACGACGGAACGCGCGCCGACATCACCGCAGAGCTGCGGGAAAACCTCGGCAGGATCAGGGAACATGGCCTGCGGGCGGATACCATCGTCAAGGGCATGATGCTGCACGCCCGCGGCGTCGCGGGAGAACGCATCCGCACGGACGTAAACGCCGTCGTCGAGGACGCGGTGGAACTGGCGTACCAGGGGATGCTCGCGGTTCACGGCTCCGCCGACGTTACGCTTGTGCGCGACTACTCCTCTGAAGAACTGGGAGCGATTATCGTGCCGCAGGAGATCGGGCGGGTGGTACTGAATCTCGTCAACAATGCGATATATGCCGTCCGAGAACGGCCGTCCGCATCGGGACCGATTCCCGCCGGACCGGAAGCGGCCGCTCCGGAGGCGACAGCATCAGAAGGAGGTTCTGCTCCTCCCTCCGCGCTCACGTCGGGAGCACAGCCCACGGTGTGGATCAGTACTGCGCTTCATGGTGGGAACATCGAAATCCGGATCCGAGACAACGGCCCCGGCATTCCTGACATCATCCAGCAGAAAATCTTTCAGCCCTTCTTCACCACCAAGCCCACGGGAGAAGGCACCGGACTCGGTCTTTCCATGAGCTACGACATCGTCGTCAACGGCCACGGCGGAACGATCCGCTGTGAGAACAGCGACGACGGCGCGGCGTTCATCATCGAGCTTCCCGCGTAGACTCAGCGCGCAAGGACCATCCGTCTCATCAGTACTGCGTCTGCGGTTTCCAGCCGGCAGGAGTACACTCCCGACGGCAGGTTCGCCGCATCGAAGCGTATCGCATGTCGTCCCGCTGAATGCATCGTGCCCGTCACAGGACGTGCCACGACTCGTCCGAGCGCATCGGTGATGATCAACGACACGCGCATCGGACGCGCAAGCGTATAGCTGATCGTGGTCGCGGGATTGAAGGGATTCGGGTAGTTCTGATGCAGCACGCAGGATGCAGGATGCATCGGTGAAGCATCCACGCCGGTTGTGGGGGGCGGTGGAACCGGGATCGTCCTTCGGTCGACGAAACTGCGGCCGCCGGTCTCGAGAGCGGCACTGATCGTCACATGCGTGATGTCCTTCGGGATGTCGACATCCATGCTGTCCCGAGCGGAGGCAGCCGCCTGCAGGGTACCGAGGGAGAACGCACTGTCACCGACAACCGTCACACCGGCAGTCAGAACATCAATGCCGGCATTCGTGCTGTTCGCCTCCGCACCTCCCACGTTTTTCACCGTGAAGCGGATACGGCAGCGGTCGCTCCCCGATGCTTCGTTTCGCACCATATCAGCGTCGACGAGGGAGAGCGCCGGCAGTGTCATCAGGTTTCGCGTGCCGGTGACCATGGTCGTGAGATCGTCAACCGCTGCGTCCAGCGGACCGATGATCGAATCGATTTCCGCGACCAGGGCGGTCTGTTTCGATTCGCCAGGACCGAGAACATAATCCGCCAGCGCAACCGACAGCACGGCGCGCCGCGTCTTCAGCAGCTGCGCGCGCGCAAGCACGCCGTAATAATCGGCGCGCAGATTCTGCTGCGCGTACATGTCCGCCGGCGCGATTCCCAGCAGCGGCCGCTGCATCGTGGAAACTTCCGCGATCATTTCCTGTCCGCTGCGCCGCAGCGCATCGAAGTGCGCGGTGATGTAATCGGTATCCGCATCGAGCACCTCCCCGCGCAGTTGAATAAGCATATCGCGATCATCGGAGACACCGAAAGCATTGGCCGTTCCCATGCGTTGCATCGAGGGCACAGCACCCATTTCATTCCTTCTCGTGCTACTGCTCCTGCTCCTGCTCGTGCTACTGCTCCCTCCCTGCATGCCGCTATTCACCGGATCAAAGCTTGCCTCGCCGGCATCCCGCAGCGCGGCCGGCATCGAACCGAGATCCGGGATGGCATCGGGTGACGTCAGAAAGAGGAAGCGCTCGACCGGCACCCCTGCCCGTGCAATGGCATCATGCATGCCGTCAACGAGCCGAGGCCGGACATTCCTGAGTTTGAGCATGAAAATGTCGCGCGGATTGCCCGCGGTCTGCGTGATCGGGTAGGCCGCATCGAGGCCGTAGCAGATGCTGCTGTATTCACTGAAGTCCGCGCTCAGGGCGTCGACGTCGCCACGCAGTGATTTGATCGCGGCATCGCGCTTCGTTTCCGCATCGGACTGCGTCCCGGTGATATCGAGCTGTTCGGTGCGCTGCGCGAACGCGCCGATCAGCGGATTCACCGCAGGGATGAAGTACCTCCCCAGCATCCGCTCCTGCCAGTAGTCGAGCGTCGACAGCATCAGGGGCGCCGTCAGATCCGGAACATCCCCCTTATTGCGCAGTATTTCCGACATGAACGCATGCATGTCCGCGCCGTCCTTCGATCCCATCAGGGTATGCAGCAGCACCAGGTTATCCGCGAGGGAGAGCGTGACGTCTTCCATGCCGGCGGTGACATACACATCCTCTGCCTGCAGATACTCCCGTTCCTGTTTCCACGCCAGCGCCAGCGCGATGAGATTTTTGCTCAGGATGCCGCCGGCGCGACCGGCCTGCAGAGCGATGTCCCGGGCTCCCGAGACAGGAGGAATCGCAACCGCATCGCCCCAGCTGTCGAGAATGGATTCTTCGAAGAGGATACAACGCCTCATTGCGTCTGTGGCAAGAACGGGATTCTCGGGATGCACGGCACGCCATCCGGTAATCAGCGACCGCACCTCCGATTCATCGAATTCCCTGTCATAGCTGCCGAACAGCGTGCGCAGGTCGGCCATGTTCGCATCCCCGGCGGGGAGCATTGTTTCGAGACGGGCGATCAGCTGCTCCTTGGAATCGAAGGCCGCGCGCAGCTCGGGCGGGAGCGGCTCTTTCATCGTGGTGGCGCTCACGACCTCCGACCAGTCCGATATCCCTTCTGTGTTGAATGCGCGAATCCGGTAATAGTACGTCGTCTGTTCCGAGAGGCTGCCATCGGTGAACGTCCGTATTCCGGCACCCGGATCCGCCGCGATGGGCTGGAAATCCGCGGTATCGCCGGTGAGTGAGCGTTCGAGGTTGAATCCATCCTCCTTTGAAGGATCCGGCATCTCCCAGCTGATTTCGATCTGAGTATCGCTCAGAGCCGTCGCCGCGACATTCCGAGGGACGGATGGAAAATTCACCTTTTGTGTCCGTGCGCTTGCGATACCGGAGAAGTCAGACGCACCTGATCCGTTCACCGCACGAACGCGGAACCAGTATTCCGTAACCGGCTGCAGCTGCGTGACCGTATAGGTCACAGCCTTTCCGTCCGCATCAGGGAGGATCCTGTAGAAGCTTCCAGGATCACCTGAGGGGGACATTTCGATTTCGATGGTCTCCGCAAACGACGGAGTCGGGAGTATCCAGTGCAGTCGGATGGAAGTGGGTCCCGCCGCTTCCGCCCGCAAACCGAATGGCGCGGATGGAATCGGTGAATCCATCGTCGTCGCACTGTCCTCTTTCGACCAGTCCGACACCCCCTGGTCGTTCTTCGCCCGAACGCGATACCAGAACGTTGTTGTCTTCGGGAGATTTTCATCGAGAATATCTCCGTCACCGGGACCTTCCGTTGTCAGCGGGTCCCAGCTTCCCCCCTCCTGCTTCCGCTCGACGTCGTACCCGTCCTCGTTTTCCGAACCGCGCTGCCAGGTGACGCGGATGGACGTATGATCGACGGCGGAAGCGGACAGATTGAGCGGCCGCGCCGGCTTCATGCGTGTTTCGATCGTGACAACGTTCGAATATCCGGACGCCGCCTGGTCTCCTACTGCGCGCACGCGGAAACGATTCGCGGTTCGCGGCGTCAGTCCCTGAACGTCGTACATCGACGCATCAGCGTGCGTCGTATGCAGCGTCACCCATGCGTTATCATTCTCACGGTGTTCGATCTCGTACCCGGACTCGCCCGTTGCGTTGTCTTCCCAGTTGAGCACGATGTTTGTTTCCGACATGAGCACGCCGGAGAGGTTTGTTGGTGCGGCGAGATAGAGCAGGGTCGTGGCCTGGGCGATGTTTGATGCAGCGGATTGAAGATCATTGGACAGCGTTCGGACGCGGAATTCATATGATGTTGCGGGCTGCAGATCGCTCACCAACCACTCCTCAGTCTCGGGGGACACAGTATCCGCGACCTGCCACACACCACCCGCTGGTCTGAATTCAATGAGAAAACCCGATTCCCCATCGATTCTGTCTTCCCAGGTGAGGCGGACTTCGACCGCTGAATGGGCTTTCGCCGCAAGATTCGCCGGTGCGAACAGGTCCAGCGTCGTGATCGATGCGACATTGGAGGACGGTGACGGAACAGATCCTTCGACGGCATAGACGCGGAAGCGATAATACGTCAGCGGTGCCAATCCCGTGATTCTGATGGATGTACTGTCCTTTTCAACGGTTCGAATGATCTTCCATATAGAGGAGCTTTCCGATTTTTCAATAACAAATGCGTCCTCATGATCGGATCGGTCCTGCCATTGAAGCAGCAGGGAGGAAAAAGACACCGAGTCCGCAGTCAGGTTCCCTGGTGCCGGGAAAACCGGCATCGTGATCTGGATGGTATTCGAATAGTCAGACTCGTAGAGCGCATTTATGGCCTTCACTCTGAAATAATGTGTTTGGTCGGGCTGCAGATTAATCGCGGTCAGCGCACTGGCGTCCATCCCGGTCGTGGCAAAAATCTGCCAGTTGGCATCCCCCGCATGGTGCTCGATTACGAACGAGGATTCACTGTTCGAATTGTCCGCCCAATTCAACAGGGCTTTGGTATATGTCAGTGCGGCACCAGTAAGACCGCTCGGTGAATCCGGCGGGGTAACTGATGCGTCGAAGAATGAGAGAATCATGATGTCCTGTCCCCCTCCATTCGATGCCTGGATCGGATTCTGAACAGGCAGATCGGAGCTTGTTGTCGATCCTGCTACGACTACCCTGCCTGCATTATCAATGAGCACACCTTCAGCGATATCAAGCGCTGATCCGCCGAAATACGTCGACCAGTTAATGCCGCCACCGGTATCTGCACGTGTAACGAATGCATCTGACGAACCGGCGAGCGCGGTCTGCTGAGCAGCTACGAGAGGAAAATTCGAGCTGCTTGTCGATCCTGCGATAATCATCCTGCCGTTCGCATAAAACGTGATGCCCAAACCTTCATCTCCGCCATTTCCTCCCAGATATCCGCCCATAACAAACCTGCCGGAAGAATCGAGTACGGCTATCAATGCGTCCTTGCCGCCCTGTGCGCTCGAATATATTGCGTTCCTGACAGGAAGATCCGTGCTGTTTGTTCCCGCTGTTATTGCGACCATTGCGTCCGGCCCGCATGCAAGACTCCCTGTTCGGCCGTTTATCGGATCCCCTTCGTAGCCACTTCCCCCATATCGTGTGGCGCGGATGAGATGGCCGGATGAACTGATTCGTCCAATGATCAAGTCATCACCGCGCGAAGGAACAGACATCGATTGATTTGGCAGGGGAATATTCCCGCTTCGACTCAAACCGGAGAAGGCGGCATTTCCATTGGCATCCACATCGATCGCACGCATGTAGTCCAATGCACTGCCGCCATAGTAGGTTGACCATTCAAGAGCACCGGTTCCTGTCAACTTGAACAGAACAATATCAAAATTTCCCGCAATGCTATTTTGGAATGGTTTTTTCAGTGGAAAATTGCTACTCTCTGTCGTCGCACCCGCAAAAATCGATCCATTTTCATCCATCGCCACCGCACTGAACCGTTCCTGTCCGCTGCCGCCGAAGTAGGTCGACCATTGAACTGTTCCGGTGCTTCCCAGTTTGACTAAAAAACTATCCCCGTTCCCTGCCTGGTTGGGTTGTACCGCATTCCGAGTCGGGAAATCGGTACTGCCTGTCGATCCAATCACCACGATATCCCCCGATGCGTCTGCCGCAACATCATAACACCCATCCCCCTCACTGCCACCGTAATATGTCGCCCATTGCAGTACTCCCCCAGGGCTCACTTTGATGATGACGGGATCGTATGCTCCGCCCTGATATGATGTCTGAACAGCATGTTGCACCGGGAAATTGGTGCTCTCTGTAAATCCCGCCACAATCACATTATTGCTGCCATCGATCGCTGCTCCATTGGGTGCATCCAACATGGAGCCCCCGTAATACGTCACCCAGGGATCGATGATCAAATCTCTTGCGCGATCGTATTTCTGAACCGCAAATCGCACTTCGGTACCATCGACAAGAAATGAAGAGGGAATATTATCAGAGTATTGCTGATAGGTCAGTGGTTCAGATTCGCGCACGGATCCGAGAGCAGTGTGCACTTCGATACCGCCATCAAGTTGATGGACAAGCCTGGTTGCACCGCTGTATCGCAGACGGATTTCGCTGACATTCCCGCCGGGATGAACGATGAATTCATACTTCAGCCGCCCTTCAATGATTCTGAAGCGCAGATCGATGTTCGAATAGATATCCTCATACAAGAGTGTGGCGAATCCAGGGACAGCGGCGATGCCCTGCGGACAATGGGCGTAATAGTAATTCGTGTATCCATCGAGTCTGTCTCCGGTCACAAGCGGTACACCGTGATTGCATCCTGTAAATCGGATATCCAGTCGATGGTACGAGGTCCTCCTCACACCGATAAAATCCTCTGTCTCCGTCTTTGACCTATCCCCTGTCGCCTCACTGATTCCCTGCTCGGTCGTTTCACTCTCTGTGAACACCACACTCATCTGATCCCGCATGAAATACAGCTGTGCATTGCCGGCATCGGCATAATACAACACGTCCGGAACGGGATCTCCATCGGTGTTCACCAATTGTCCGCGATTTGGAACGAATCGAAACAGCTGCGCATCTACAGCGGTCCTGGATACCTGCGGCATCACCATCATGTCAACGGGGACAACTGCAGCACCCGGTGTCCCTGTCCGACCGTGCTGCTCTGCGAGAGCACTGTTCACAAGCAGGATGGAGAGAACTACTGAAATACAAGACAGGGTACAAGACTTGAGACGGAGAATGAACATGATAATCTCCTTCTGTAATCCAGGCAATGACGCAATAGTCCCACCGCTGCTGCGATGGAGTTTCCGGGCTGATCGCTGTAATCGGAAATGGACACCAAATATTACGAAAATTCTCTCCAGAAAGGCAATGCGTAGTTCCACCCATTTTGGGTGCGTGCGGCACACACGCACCTCTGTCAATGAAAAATGGGTGGAACTACGTATTGAATCCATTCGAAACCATGCGTTCCTTTCTGCTGACAACGCACAACCCGGACAACGTCATGCGCATTCTCATCGTCGACGATCAGCCGAAAGTCCGTGCAATGCTGCGCGCGCTGCTGGCTGGCATGGATCTCGAGTTCGATGAGGCATCAAATGGATCGGAGGCTGTCGAGCGATATGCCTGCGTGTCCAGTGATCTCGTACTCATGGATGTGCGCATGCCGGTGCTGGATGGCATCGCAGCCACCAGACGCATCCTAGCATCGGATACCGGCGCGCATATCGTCGTGGTTACGGATTATGACGACGAGGACTGCAGGCGCGAGGCCATGGCGGCCGGGAGCAGGGCTTTTTTCTGGAAAGGGGATCCCATGGCCCTCCGTGCCTATGTCCGGCAGCTTGCCGCAGACGGATTCCCTGACTCGATCAACTGAACAGGACATACGACGCATATCTCCAGAATACATGAAATCTCTTCACAGACTATCGAGGTAACAAAATGAAACAGGTATTGTTGTTTTCACTTCTGACTGCATGTTCACTATTGATGGCGAGGGGACTCGAAGCACAGAGTCTGAGGATGATTACTGATGTCTATCCGGCCAGCACGGCCAATGATCTCACCGTCTGGTCCCGCACGGTCTTCGACAGCAAGATTTTTTTCGCGGGGAATGATGGCGGTTCCGCAAAGCTGTACACGATGGATGCGAGTGGCGCAAACGGTTTTCTCCCCCAGCTTACACTGACTCCCGGCGCGTCATTGAACCACAAGCTGCACAATGCCGGGAATTACCTGGTGTTCTGGGGAGATGACGGCAAGAAGGGCGCGGAGCCATGGAGCAGCGACGGGACGGCAGGCGGCTCCGTCATGCTCGCAAATCTCGATAAAAAAGACGGTTCGCAGCTCTTCCATTCCATCGTCAGTATCGGTTCACAGACATATTTCGGATGCTTCGAGTCGTACAGCACCCTGCCTCTGAAAAGTGATCTGGGACTATATGAGACTGACGGGACGCCGCAGGGAACGAATGAGATATTCGATGACCTGTACGTCAACAAGCTCATCGGTCTGAACGGGCAGCTTGTCATCGACGGATCGGACAACACCTCCGTCGGACGCGAGCTCTGGCTCTATGATGGCAGTACCGTCACCCCGATCGGCGTCCTCTCTCCTGGATCGGTCGCCGGTGATGACGATTTCCCGTATGCGCAGTGGTACAGCCGGCATGTCTACAAAAGACATGAACCCGTCGCCGCCGCGAACTGTGCATTCTTCAATACATGGAGCGACGGCGAGGGTAATGAGCTCTGGTGCACCGACGGAAACGCGCTGCGTCAGATCACCGGAATCGGCAATGGAACATACTCCACGTATCCGGTTCAGATGACCGTGATGGATGGTACGCTGTACTTCGTCGGATTGGACGCCATGCATGGCGCCGAACTCTGGAGTTTCCCTCTCGGAGATCCAATGAATGCCGGCACTGCCTCGATTGTGCAGGATCTTACGGGCGATGCCACGCGCTCTGAGCCCTGCTGGCTCACGGTGTATAACGGCGAGCTGTACTTCAGTGCATACACCGAGACGACCGGCAGGGAACTGTTCCGATATGACGGTTCATCCATCACACTCGTCGCCGACATCAATCCCGGTCCGGCAAGTTCGAATCCCAAGTATGCTCCGGATGAGGTAAGCCCTTTCTGGTTCGAAATGTGGGAAGATGACCCGAGCGGGCTTTCCCTTACTGTATTCAATGGCAAACTTTTCTTCGCGGCGGACGACGGCATGAACGGTATTGAGCTCTGGTCCTATGACGGAACGTCGGCAAATCTCGAATGGGATGTTCATGCAGGTGCCGGCAGTTCCGATCCGCGCTTTCTCACAGTACTCAACGGCAAGCTCTATTTCACCGCATACACGCCGCAGTACGGACGCGCGTGGTACGAGTTCGATCCCGGCGGCAGCAGTGTCAACGAGCCGCCGGTGGCAACGGCTTCGACGACCTCCATTTCCGGCCTGACGGTGGTGTTCAGTTCGTCCGGATCCTACGATTCGGATGGGACAATCGTCAGCTATTCCTGGGATTTTGGTGACGGCACAGGATCCTCGACGCAGGCGAATCCCGTTTATACCTATGGCACGGCGGGAACATACACGGCCACATTGACCGTGACCGACAACGGCAGTGCGACGGGAACGGACGTGGTGACAATCACGGTAAGCACGCCCCAGAGCGGCACCATGTATATCGCATCACAATCCGTCACGCGCGTCTATCTGCCGGGAAACAAGATCGCGGCAGAAGACCTCGTCGTGATCAGGGAGTATCCGGGAGGACAACCGGTGGAGGGTGCGGTCGTGACAGCGTCCTACTACTCTGCCACGACGGGAACGACCTCCGGCACGACCAATGCGAGCGGAGAAGTGACACTGACGAGTTCATGGGACCGAAATCCCAATGGATCCTGGTGCTTCGATATCACGGATGTGCAGAAATCAGGGTATACGTATGACGAAAGCAAAAACTCCGTCGCGACGGTGGCCTGTGAGGCCTCTCCGAAGAGAGGCGCCATGCATCCCGCCTCCTGTCTCCTCTATGAGAACTACCCGAATCCATTCCGTCACTCGACGAGCATCGCGTTCCGGCTCAGTATGGAGGGCAGGATACGTGTCATCGTTACAGATCTCCTCGGTCGCGAGATTGCCCGTCCGGCAGATGGGATTTTCAGGAAAGGCACACATACATTGATGTTCGACGCGACATCACTCCCGTCGGGAATGTATCTCTATCGTCTCGAGACGGAGGCGGAGACCCTCCAGCGCCACATGGTTCTACTGCGGTAGATCCATCCGATTCCGGCGGACAGGTTTCGCGATGAAGCCTGTCCGCTATTGTTGGATATTTTCATCGCTTATACTTATTATATATGGAATTCCAGAACATTCTCCTATCGAAACGGACAATGTGTCATGAAACCACGGCACGCACTCACCGCGCTCCTGTGCGCCGCAATCGTATGCGGTGTATGCAGTGCCTTGCAGGCGCAGCAAAAGGAAATCGATCGATTGAACGTCGATCTGGAAAACACGAAAGAGGATACGGCCAAGGTCAACCTCCTGAACGCACTCGCAATGGCCTACGTGAACCGGGATGCGGACACGGCCTCCTCGTATGCGCATCGGGCGCAGAAACTGGCGGAAACGATCGACTACCCACAGGGCATTGCACGAAGCCTCAATCATCTCGGCCTCCTTCGCTCACGGCAGGGAGCAGCAGCGGAAGCACTTGCACTATACAGGCAAAGCCTCGCGCTATCTGTCGACCGTGGAGAAAAGAATGATATCGCAGTGTCCCATTCCCGCATCGCGACGGTGTACACGGAACAGGGCAGATATGCAAAAGCGACGGAGCATTACACGAGCAGCCTAAGGATTTGGAAGGACCTTGGCAAGCAGCGAAGTATCGCAAACTGCCTGAACAACCTGGGTAACATCAACTACTTAACGCACTCACCGCGAAAGGCGGAGAAATATTACCGACAGAGCCTCCGCATATTTGAGGAACTGAATGACTTACCTGGCCTTTCTGTTACCCATGGCAGTCTCGGAATTCTTACCCAGCATTTTGGTCGAACCGAGGAAGCCATTATACATTTCCGGGAGAGTCTTCGGATTTCCGAGATGCTGGGCGATCAGCACAGAAGAGCTAAGAATCTCTTAAATATCGGCGTTCTGCTTGATCGGTCCGGATCTCTTGCGGAATCCCTCAAGCGCTATCAGGAAAGTCTGCATATATATGAGAATCTTGGGAACAAACGTGCTGCAGTGCTGTGCCGTATGAACATAGGTGCGGTACTGCAGAAACAGGGGCGATATGCAATGGCTCTCGATCATTTCATGCAAAGTCTCGACATTATGCAATCCCTGGGAGACAGACCGAGTATTGCCATGTGTTACTGGAATATTGGAGTTATTTTTGGTCACAAGGGGAAGCATACCGAGGCACTCAGGCACTTCCAGAAATCCCGATCGATGTACGAGGAAATTGAGGACAAACGTGGAATGGCCCGGTCCCTGCTGAAAATTGCGGAAATGAACCGCAAACTGCGCAAATCACCGGAAGTCGTACTGAAATCCCTTCAGAGCTGCCTCAACATCTTCGAGGAACTCGAAAATCAGAGCGGCATTGCTGATGTCACGCATGAAATTGGTATCCTTTATCGCGAATGTGGGATGTACTGGGAGGCAATTCCCTATCACGAGCGCAGCATCAAGTTAATGAACGAGCTCGGTGAGAGGGAGAAACTCGCGTACGCACTGTGTGATCTCGGCTGGGACTACCACTTTCTCGGCGATTATTCCACGGCACTTGCGAAAATGGAACAGGGGCTGGAACTCGCCGAAGAACTGCATGCCACCGAAGCCACTTCCTGCGTTCTCAGTCGTGTGCACAAGCTGTACGCAGAGTCCGGTGATTTCCAGCGAGCATATGAGTATCATCAACGCCGAATTCGCCACCGTGACAGTATCCGGACAACTCAGGAAAAACTGCAGCTGCGCGAACTCATGGAAAAATATGAGTCCGAACAACGACAGCGCGAGATCGAACGGCTGGAAAAGGAAAAAGCCCTTCAATCCCTCGAACTGCTTCAGAGGAGCGAAGCCCTCCGACGCGCGCAGCAGGAGACGGAAATTCATCATCTCGAATCCCGGATGGCCGCCGCACAACTGCAGAGCAAGGAAGCCGAGGGATTGCGGCAGCAACAGCAGATCGATTTACTGGAAAAGGATCGCAAACTGCAGGCTGCCAGTCTCGAGCAGGAAACACTGCTGCGCAACTCGCTTATCGGCACTGCCCTGCTCCTGCTGATAATAGGTCTGCTTGTATTCCGGCGCATGCGCGATCGTCGACGGACCATGGAGTTGAAAGCACAGGTGGCGGAGACACACGCGCAGACAGCGGATATGGAGAAACTTCGCATTCAGGCCGAAGCCGAGCGAAAGGAGAAAGAATCACAGCGCATGTTTGCGAGAGGATTACTCGAAGCACAGGAAGCGGAGCGAAAGCGTCTGGCCGGCGAGCTGCATGACAGCCTCGGACAGGATCTCATCGTCGTGAAAAACCGGCTCCTGCTTCTTCGGGAGACAGCGCCGGTCGACGGGGATCTCGATGAGGCCATCGCGGGAGTGGGGGAAACGCTCGAGGACGTGCGCCGGCTCTCGCGCGACCTTCGTCCCTATCAGCTCGATCGCTACGGCATCGGCAAAGCCCTGCACGCACTCATCGATCGCGCCGATGAATCATCTCGTGTACGTTTCACGGCTGAAATTGACGAGGTGGACGGCATCTGGAGCAAGGATACGGAGGTCTGCATCTATCGTATCGTTCAGGAGGGGATCAGCAACATCCTTAAACATGCGCAGGCGGAACATGCCCACATCCGACTGCTGATGCGTGACGACGGAATCTCCCTGTTGATGGAAGACAATGGTACAGGTCTCCCGAAGGCACTTATCGATGGGTCGCTTCCAACAGGATTCGGTCTCAAGGGGATGGCCGAGAGATCGGAAATCCTCGGTGGCGAAATGAACATTACGTCCTCTCCCGGAAACGGCACAAGGATTGAAATGCGTTTACCGCTTCCTGTCACCGCCACAGAGACGACACATGAGGATGGAAATGTCACGTCTTCATCCGAGGCATCCACCACAACGGCACCGTTGGAACAAGCATGAGTGACCCTCTCACCATCCTGATCGCGGATGATCACCCCGTCTTCCGCACGGGACTGCGGCAGATTATCGTGCGTGATTCGACGCTGCGTGTGATCGGCGAGGCGGCCGACGGAAACGAAGCGCTCGAGGCGATTCGTTCTCTGAAACCGGCGATCACGCTGCTTGATCTGCACATGCCCAACATGGGGGGACTCGACGTCGCCGCGACGGTGAACCGCGAGCGCCTTCCGGTCGCCCTGGTCGTGCTGACCATGTATGACGACGAAGACATGTTCAACGAGGCCATGGAATACGGCGTGCGGGGGTATATTCTCAAAGACAGCGCCGCGCTGGATATCGTACGTGGTATCCACGCTGTCGCTGAGGGGGCATTTTACATCAGTCCCGCCCTCTCCGCCGGCACGGCAAGAGAGAATCACGAGGATGAATCGGGTCTCGAGCAGCGCCTGCACCTGGATGCGCTCACACCCGCCGAACGCCGGATTCTTCACCTCGTCGGGGAGAGCAACAAATCGACGGAGATCGCGGAAACGCTTTCCGTCAGTGTTCGCACCGTCGAGCGGCATCGTGAAAACATCTGCCACAAGCTGGGGCTCTCGGGTGCTTACGCCCTGCTGCGGTTTGCGCTCGAGCACAGAGCGGTGATTTAATTTCGCATGAAAATGACGGACCATTCCGCGCACGGCGTGCCAGCCGACAGCGTGAAAACGAGCACCGTAGCCGTGTGCATGGATTGCCCGTGCGTGCGCGTGGCAGGCGCATCCTCGGCTGCGATTCCGGAACGGATTGAGATTTTTCCCGTCCCCGTTCGTGAAGAGGCGACCGTGCCGCTGAGATGGTGTCACCACGCGTGGGATGACATTTCCGGTATTGCGGTAGAACCGCCCGAAGATGCCGCATCCGACGGGATTACGGAAGTAATTCTTCAGGGGAGACTGCGTCGAAGGGTTTCTGGCTGAAGGATTCCTCCAGGCGAACGATCCTGTCATCGATATCCTTGTAGAGCGGAGGTGCCTGGAGCGGCTCGCCGCCGTACTTTTGAAGTTCTTCTCTCAGAAATCCGATGTATGCCAGCCCGATAGCTTTGAGCTTGCGCAGCATGCCGTGCTTCATATCGCCGAGCTGGATCTCATTCTGGTCCGCGGCTGTCCGCAGAAGCTCATCAAAAAACTGCCGAAACTTCCCCGTCCATTTGTACGTGTGACGATACACTTCCAGCTGCGGGCTGTCAGCCGCGAGCCACGACAGCTCGGGATGATCTTCAACAAGGTTCATCTTGATCCGCAGGCGTTTTTCCTCATGGCGCAGCGCCTTATGGAGAAACTCGGCTATCGGGATCCCGAGGTGGATGTCTCTGTGAACATGGTCTTCCGTGAACTCGTTTTCCAATCGCATGGCAGCATCTGGTGTTTATGGGACATGTCAGCGCATGAAGAATCCCGGCCGGTGCCGGGAGTGCACAATAAGATACAGCAATCACCAACACGATCGTAGCCCGGTCACCAGGATTCCACCTGACTGGCCTGCATCACGGAAACGCTCATGGCGCGCCGATCCTGCCCTCCCCTGGGGTGCACTGCTGCTGCAGGCGTTCCATCCCCGTGCGGTAAAAAAACGGCGCGAAGCATCCACGGGAAACTCTGTCTTGGTACACTGCCAGGGCGGAGTCAGTCCAAGGGCGACGGTAAACAGGGCTTCGGTAGGAGAAGTCATCGGTGTTCAGGTGCTGTGAAACATCTCCTGAACCTACAGAAATCAGCGGTATCACGCTATGCGTACCCACTCAAAACAGCGAAGAGCAATATTTTTCATACCTACCTCCAATTATTTAAGGATTCCGTGAATCACTATTGTTCTTTGGATAGTATCATTCAGTATGCCAATAATAAACACCTCATCCTTGAATACACGAATGTTCGTAATGAAATATGCCGGATTTGATATCTCCTTAATATTCCACCAATCAGTTCCGTTATAATGGTACACGTTCCCCATTGCCGTTCCCATGAATACATCATTCATTGTTCTTCCATCAACAGCTCTGGTATTTGCGTCGTCAGGGGTTGAGAACCAGAATTCGCGCTCATTGCCATTCATACGAAATATGTTATAACCGAGAATATATATATATTTATCCGGCCCTACCCACATTCTCCCACCCCATTCCCTATTATTTGTCGAGGAGTCTATTATAGACCAATTATTTATCCCGCCTCTATAAAGATAATATGTAGTTCCTCCCGCATCATGTGACAAATATGTCATAAATACGGTTTCACCTTCTCGATCGACCGCAATATCTATTCCACCGTAGACATCTTTATGACCATATGCAGATGTAATTGGGATACTATCTTGTTCCCACTTGTTGTGACTGAAGTGCGCCACATACCCTTTTTCTCCACCTATCCAAGCATCATTTATTGACGTACTATAGACAGCGGTTATCTCTTTGGGCAGTTGAAGATTGTGCCAGGTCCATTTCCCTTTTTCATAGGAGACTACTAGGTCTCTTGCACCGCGCCGTGCAGGCGATATAAGCGAGCCAACTGCCCAGAAGCTACCATCCCTATTATCATAAATCCGTCGCGGAACTCCAACTGAGGGCAATCGTGCCTCATCATGAAATGGATAAGGCATCCATGTTTCGCCATCATAGTGCCAAAAATATCCATATTGCCCACCCGAACAATATCCTGCAATGAAGACATTATCTGTACCCCTAGCCGCGATCTCGGACATTAATGTCTGTCTCGCATCTTGATATTGAATTGTATCAACATTCCATATGTAATCCCTTCTACCTGGAGGGTCCGGTTCAACTATTTCGCTCTCACTGCAACTGATTAGGCCAAGCACGAGAATAACTATGTTTGTCCGAAGTAATGGATGACGAGACCCCATTCTTTGGTCCAGTCCGAATGTTAGTTTTGTCTGCAATTTGAGGGTCCCCCTTAAACTGTACCATCCAAATAGTGAATTTTTCGGCCTTGTAACATAGCCAACTCGGCAAATTCTTCCGGTGTTCGGTCGCCCAGTGAACTGTGTGGACGACGCTCGTTGTACTCG